>Ga0302320_10018967_pt1 | contig 13850 bp, 10 predicted proteins | sample Bog_T0_3_FD_202130 | JGI IMG/M metagenome (GOLD analysis project Ga0302320, IMG submission 202130) | Peat permafrost microbial communities from Stordalen Mire near Abisko, Sweden - Bog_T0_3 | ecosystem: Environmental > Terrestrial > Soil > Wetlands > Peat | place: Sweden: Abisko, Stordalen Mire... | reverse complement strand
GGGTTGTTGACTGCGCAGTCAAAGGCGCTCGGGATGTTTGAAGGGCAGACGGATGTGGGCAGCGTGACGCCGGCGGGCACGGCAGCCTTCGACTCGAAGAGCGGCGTTTACACCGTGACGGCGGCGGGGGCGAATCTCTGGTCAACAGTGGATGGATTTCATTTTGCGTGGAAGAAGGTGTCGGGCGATTTTTCGCTGACCGCCGATATCGACTTCCCTGTCACGGCCGGCGATCCGAGTCCGCATCGCAAAGCGGTGCTGATGTTCCGGCAGACGCTGGATGCGGACGGCGTGTATGTGGATGCGACGCAGCACGGATCGGGCATGACTGCGCTACAGTACCGGCGCGCGCGGGGCGTGACGACGCAGGACATTGAGCTAAACATCCAGTCGCCGCGGCGGCTGCGCATTGAGAAGCGCGGCGATGTATTCACGATGTTCCTGAGCATGACGGGCGAGCCGCTGCACCAGGTTGGAGCTTCTGTGAAGCTGCACTTGGACGGGCCGTTCTATGCGGGCATCGGCGTTTGCTCGCACAATGTGGCCGTGGTGGAGAAGGCTACGTTTGCAAATGTCGAGCTGAAGGAACTGAAGCCGGTGGATGCACAGGCCAAGCTCGCACTCTACAGCACTCTCCAGACCATCGGCATTGAGGACAACTATCGACGGGCAATGATGGTGCTGACCGAACCCGGCTACTTTGAAGCGCCGAACTGGACGCGCGACGGGAAGGAACTGATCTTTGCTCGTGACGGGCGCCTGTGGAGAATTCCCGCGGAGGGCGGCGCGGCGACTCGCATTGAGACGGGCGCTCTGGAGGGTTGCGGCGGCAGCCATGGGCTTTCGCCGGATGGAAAGTGGCTGGCGGCAAGTTGCGCCATTGCGGGAAGCCGCGAGGTGCGCGTCTACATTGTTCCTTCAGGCGGTGGAGCGCCGCGGCAGGTGACGGCGAATCCGTGGTCGTGGTTTCATAGCTGGTCGCCGGACGGGAAGACGATCTTGTTTACGCGGCCTGAGAAAACTGGGCCTGACAAGAGCGCGCTGAATATCCATGCAATTTCTGTTGATGGTGGACCGGAGACTGCGCTGACCAGCGGCACGGGCGTGAGCGACGATCCGGATTATTCGGCGGATGGGAAGTATATCTACTTCAACTCCGACCGCAGCGGCGCCATGCAGATATGGCGGATGCTTGCGGACGGAACGAACCCGGAGCAGATGACGCATGACGAGCTGCCGAGCTGGTCGCCGCATCCGTCTCCGGACGGCAAGTCCGTAGTGTTCATCAGCTACGAAAAGGGCGTGACCGGGCATCCGTCGAACAAGGATGTGGCGCTGCGAATCCTTACGCCGGCGGATGGCAAGGTGCGGGTGCTCGTGAACATCTTCGGCGGATCGGGAACGATGAACGTGAATTCGTGGGCGCCGGATGGAAGCCACTTTGCGTTTGTGGGCTTCCAGTTGTTGCCGGAGCGGGCTGATTGAGGCTGGGTTCGTGGAGTTGAGTGCGTGATTCGGGCGCGTTAAGAGCATGCCTCAGGGGCTGAAGCCCGGGTTTATTTGATCGGCCTTATGCCGGGGATGAATCCCCGGCCTACCGCCCGAAAGCGCTTTGCCGCAAGGCGTGAAGCCGTGCTCGCTTGAGCACGAAGAGCCAATGCAGGTCCTTCGACTCCCTACGGTCGCTCAGGATGACGACATTGGGAGATAGTGGATTCCAGGCATCAGGTTAATCGATGCGCTCGTAGGGGAGGTAGACGGGCTCCCAGATGTAGGCGAGGAGCTCGGCTTTGAGCGAGTCGGCCGCGATGGGGGAGACACCGTCCGCGATGGCCTGGCGGGCTACGGCTTCCGAGACGAGGAGGCTTACCTTGCGCATGTCGGCGACGGGAGGCAGCAGCGGGCGCGTGGAGTCTTGAAGCGCGGGAGACTGCAATGCGAGGGCTTTGGTGGCGGCCATGATCATGTTGTCTGTGACGCGCGTGGCGCGGGAGACGAGGATGCCGAGTGCGAGTCCGGGGAAGATGTAGGAGTTGTTGACCTGGGCGATGCGGACGAGCTGGCCGTTGATCTCGACGGGCGGGAAGGGGCTGCCGGTGCCGACGATGGCGCGGCCATCGGTCCACTTGAGCAGGTCGGCGGGCGCGGCCTCAGCGCGCGAGGTGGGGTTAGAGAGCGGGAAGATGATGGGCCGGGCGGTGTGACTGGCCATCTCGCGGACGATCTCTTCAGTGAATGCGCCGGCCTGTGCGGAGACGCCTGCGAGGATGGTGGGCCGGGCGTTGCGCACCACGTCGTAGAGCGAAACGTCTTCTGCGCCAGAGAGCTGCCAGCCTTCAAGATCGGCGCGGGTGCGGGCGAGCGCGGCCTGGCTGGGACGGATGCCGCGGCCACCTTCGACAACGAGGCCGTAGCGGTTGAAGGCGTAGATGCGTTTGCGGGCTTGCTGCTCCGTGAGGCCTTCTTCCTGCATGGCGGCGATGAGGAGGTTGGCGATGCCCACGCCGGCCGCGCCTGAGCCGAACAGAGCGATGGTCTGGTCTTTGAGCCGCGCGCCGGTGGCGTTGACGGCAGCGAGCAGCGTGGCGGTGGTGACGGCGGCAGTGCCCTGGATGTCGTCGTTGAAGGTGCAGAGGCGGTCGCGGTAGCGGTCCAGCAGGAGCGAGGCGTTGTCGCCGGCGAAGTCTTCCCACTGGAGCAGGATGTTGGGCCAGCGGCGCATCACAGCGCGCACGAAGGATTCAACGAAGGCGTCGTACTCGTGGCCGCGAACACGGTTGTGCTGCCAGCCGATGTAGATGGGGTCGTGGAGCAGCTTCTCGTTGTCGGTGCCCACGTCGAGCAGGATGGGCAGGCAGTGCTCAGGCGGGATGCCGGCGAGGGCGGTGTAGAGGGCCATCTTGCCGATGGGGATGCCCATGCCGCCGGCGCCCTGGTCGCCGAGGCCGAGGATGCGCTCGCCGTCGGAGACGACGATGCAGCGCACGTCGTCGTAGCGCGGGTCGGCGAGGATCTGGTCGATGCGATTCCGGTTGGGATAGCTGATAAAGAGGCCGCGCGGGTGACGCCAGATCTCGCTGAAGCGCTGGCAGCCCTCGCCGACGGTGGGGGTGTAGACGATGGGCAGCAGCTCTTCGGTGTGGTAGGCAATCATGGAGTAGAAGAGGGTCTCGCAGTTGTCCTGGAGGTCGCGCAGCAGGTTGTACTTGCCGAACATGGTATCGCGATGGTCGAGGGCCAGCTTGCGGCGCTCGCGCTGGTCTTCAAGCGTGCCGACGTGGGGAGGCAGCAGGCCGTGCAGGCCGAAGACGTCGCGCTCATCTTCAGTAAAGGCAGTGCCCTTGTTGAGGCGGGGGTTGAGCAGCAGATCGTAGCCGGAGAGGCGAGTACGAATCACGGTTGCCTTGGCGGGCTTGTGCGCTGGGGTCTGTGCACTCACGGGGTCTTCTCCTCGATTTCGATGACTCAACCGAGGAGAAGACTCCTGCGGTTGTTACTGCTCCTCAATGATAGCCAAGTCCCAGGGGGCGAGGGTGAGTTGTGCGGCTTTGGCTACGGGCTTCTGGTCGAGGAGGCTGGTTCCGGGACCGTAAGCATAGGCGAGTTTCACTTCAGCACCGGAATAGTTGAAATAGTAGTGCAACTGCTTGCCCAGGCGATTGACGCCGTGCCGGACGTGGACGGCGGCAGGGAGCTGCTGGTCGGCTCCGGTGAGCCCGAGCTTGTCGAGAGTGCCGCGCAGGATGGCGGTCTGCAGCTTGTCGGAAACGTAGGTTCCCTCGTAGAGCAGCGAGCCTGCGCCGAACTGATTCTCTGTGATGGCGGGCCACTGGCCGAAGAAGGGGTGGTCGTAGAAGGCCAGCGGCTTGGCGTGTTCGGGCATCAGGAACTCGGCCCAGTACTGGACCTTGTTGTCCGCGCCGGCGTGGAAGGGGTCGCCCTTGAGGGCCAGCGGATGTTCGAGGCTGGAGAACTCCTGGTAGCTGAAACCGGCTGCTTCGCGCAACGGCCCCGGCGCGCGGACCCAGCGGACGGCGGAGTTCTCGTTGGCGAAGCCGCTCTTGAAGGTCATCACGACGTGGCCGCCGGCCTTTACATAATCCGAGATGCGCTGGAGCAGCGCGTCGTCGGAGATATAAAGCGCGGGGACAATGAGCAGCTTGTAAGCGGAAAAGTCCTGTGTGGTGGGGAAGACGAAGTCTGCGCCCACGTTGAGGTCGTAGAGAGACTTGTGCAACTGCTGGACGAGCGTGTCGTAGCCTTCCGGGGCGTGAGCCCAACTGAAGGCGGGGACCGGGCCGCCGTAACGCATGAAGGAGATGGCGCTACCGGAGTCGCGGCTCCAGAGGATGGCGACTTGGTTGTGGATCTTGAGCCCGGCGAGGTGCGTTCCGATCTTGCCCAGTTCGTGGGCGGTGCGGCTGACCTCGGCGTAGGCGCGGTTGGGCTCCAGGTCGTGGGAGAGGACGCCCTTCCAGTAGGTCTCTTGCCCGCCGTGGATGGAGTGCCAGTGCCAGTACTCGACCATGTTGGCGCCGTTGGAGAGGTGGGTGTAGACATCCTCGCGAAGCTGGCCGTCGTAAGGCGGGAACTGGCCGGCTGAATCCCAACCGATGGTCTGGGCGTTGGTCTCAGTGATCAGGAAGTTGGAGTGTTTGAGCGAGCGGGTGAAGTCTTCCTGGATGGTCTGGCTTGTTCCGTCGTAGTGGTCCTGGGTGCCGTGATAGACGTTGTCAGCCACGATGTCGAGGGACTCGGCAACGGCCTCCTCGTTGACTTCGTGCTTCATCATGCCGCCGTAGTCGGTGGTGACGAACTGGGAGGGCGCGGCGCACTCGCGGACGAGGACCGACTGCCAGTGGAGGAAGTCGGTGACGCGCATCTGGCTCCAGCGGGACCATTCGAGTTTGTAGCCGGTAGAGATGGTGCCGTCGGCGGTGGGCAGGTCTTCCCAGGTGTGGATGTTCTCGCCCCAGTAGTTGAGGAACCAGGCCTTGCTGAGGGCCTCGGGGGTGACGAACTTCTTTTCAAGATAATGCTGGAAGCCGACGAAGACATCGTGGTTGGCGGCGTCGTAGGGGCTGGTTTCATTGTCCAGTTGCCAGCCGATGACGGTGGGGTTGTCTTTGTAGTGGGCCACGATGTGGCGGATGAGGCGCTCGGCGTAGAAGCGGTAGGCGGGCGAGTCGGTGTCCATGTTCTGGCGGATGCCGTAGGCCGAGCGCACGGGTTGGCCGCCGAACATGCCGCCAGGAGTGCGGTCGGCGAGGATTTCGGGATGCTGGTGGGCCATCCAGGCGGGCAGCGAGTAAGTGGGCGTGCCGAGGATGACCTTGATGCCGGCCTTGCCCATGGCGTCAACGACGCGGTCCATCCACGCGTACTCGAAGCGGCCGTCTTCGGGCTCCCACAGGCTCCAGGTGGACTCGCCCATGCGGACGACAGTGAGGCCGGCGGCCTTCATCAGGGCCACATCTTTGACCAGGCGTTCGTCCTGGGCGGTGGGCGTGTCCTGGGGCATGTACTCGTTGTAGTAAGCCGCGCCGTAGAGGACGGTGGGAAAGTCGAGGTTGGGGGCCGGCTGCTGCGCATGAGCGGCGGCGGCGATTGCGATCATTGCGATGAGGCCTAGAAAGCGTTTGCTCGCGTGCATCGTAAATACCTCTTTTTGTCGAAAGGCAAGTTTATACCAAGAGAAAGGGGTGCTCAGCTTTGCCATGGATTGAGGGTTGGAACGCCAGTAGGCTCGAAGTCGGAGACATTGCGGGTGACAACAGTCATGCCGTGAACGAGGCCGGTCGCGGCGATGAGGGCGTCGCGGTAGGGCCGCGGGTTTGGAACCTGTAGAGCTGCGCTTTTTTGAGCGATGGCAGTTTCGACCGCCAAGATGCGACCGGCGAATGAAGGTAGAATCTGATGCTCTACCCAGGCTCGCAACATAGCGCCTTGCCGAGTGTCGCGACGCTCCATGAGAAGGGTTCCCAGCTCCAGTTCCAGCAGCGTAATGACGGACAAGAACATGGAAGCGGCATCCACGCCATCTGACCAGGCTTTGACGTGGCGATCTGCCTTTCCCGTGTGCGACTTTCGCAACTCGGAGACCACGTTCGTATCGAGCAGGTACATCATAAGAAATCGGCCGGTCTGGGGAACTCTTCCTCCAATCGAGGCGGTTCGAATTCGATGAGATCCGCGTCCGGCATCGCCAGCATGTCGGCGATACTCATCCGCTTCTTCGTGATCTCCTGGTATTCCTTTATCGATAACAGGACGTGAGCGGGGCGCCCTCGATCCGTAATGAACACCGGACCCTTGCGGCTTGCTCTCTTGGCGCGGCTCAAGTCCTGATTGACTTCCCGGCTGGATAGTGTGGTGATGGCCACGGCACGCCTCCAATGTAGCAACGTTCCTACATTGTAGCATGAACACGGTTATTCAAATGTCAGCAGCACGATCTCCGGGTGGGTGCCGACGCGCATGGGAGGGCCCCAGGTGCCTGCGCCGCTGGAGGTGTAAACCTGGAGCCCGCCGAAGCGGTGGAGGCCGTAGGTGAACTCGCCGAAGACGCGTCGGGTGAAGTAAGTGAAGGGGAAGATCTGGCCGCCGTGGGTGTGGCCAGAGAGCTGGAGGCGGATGCCGGCCTGCTCCACGGTGGGCAGGCGGCTGGGCATGTGGTTGAGCAGGATGCTGGCTTCGCCGGGGGCGAGATGCAGGCTCTCCAGGAACATGCGCAGGCGCAGGGGGAAGGTGGAGTCGCGGAAGTCGATGCCGACCACATGGAGGCCGTCCACTATGACCTGCTCGTTGGAGAGGACACGAATGCCAACGCGGGTGAGTGCGGCAGTATAGTGGGCCACGTTGCCGAACTCGTCGTGGTTGCCGGTGGCGAAGTAGACGCCGAACGGCGCGTGGAGCTCGCGGAAGGGAGCGATCTGGCGGTCGGGGTCGTCGCGGGTGCCGTCGAAGAGGTCGCCGGGGATGAAGACGATGTCAGGATGCAGCGCGGCGGCCATGGCCACCATGCGGCGGGAGAAGCCGGCGCCGTTGATGTTGCCCAGATGCAGGTCACTGAGCACAAGGGCGGTGCGTCCGCGCCAGGAGGCGGGCAGGCCGGGGAGCGCGATGGAGAGGCGGCGAACGCGAATATGGCGAGCATTGAACAGGCCGTAGACGCCAGCGAAGAGCGCAAGGCCAAAGAGGAGGTCGGCGGTGAGGGGGCGGTTCAAGGGAAAGCCGGGGAGCCGATAGGCAAGCGCGACGAGCCAGCAAAGGCAGGAGGCCCAGAAGAAAAAGTTGAGCAGGCCGAGCCAGACGGCGGCGACCCAGTAGAGGATGCGAACCGGCCAGTTGGCGAAGCGGAACCCGAGAAGAGCGGCAACGATAAAGCTCAAGCCGAGCAGCAACAGAGCGGTCCGGAGAGCCAGGACCTGCGCGGGACTCAGGGACGGCCAGAATGCAATCAGGGTGAGGAAGATGAACCAATGAGCAAGCAGAAGGAAGGCTTGCATCAAGAGAATGCCTACGACTGGCCACGCTTTCAAACGGTGACTCCTTGTTCCAATTCTTGCATGGATGGAGACGGTGGACAGTGAACAGTGGTCAGCGATCGGCCGGGGCTGCTCCCGTGAAACAATCGTCTCGTGAATGGATTTCTAAAAGATTCGCTGGGGCTGTATGTTTCGATTCCCTTCTGCCGGTCGAAATGCACCTACTGCAACTTTGCGTCGGGGGTGTACCCTGCCAGCGAGCATGCGCGCTATGTAGACCGGCTGGTGGACGACTTGACCGGCGCCGCGGTCTGGGCCGCGGAGATGGGCGTGGAGTTGCCGCGGCAGGTGGATACGGTCTACCTGGGCGGCGGAACTCCCAGCCTGCTGGCGCCGGAGCTGCTGGCGCGGTTGTTTGAGGCGATGAGGGCTGAGTTTGACCTGGCGCACGATGCGGAGATCACCGTGGAGTGCGCGCCGGGGCAGGTCACGGACGAGACGCTGGAGGCGCTGGCCCTGGCGGGCGTGAATCGCGTGAGCCTGGGCGTGCAGTCGTTTATTGACCGCGAGGCCGCGGTGAGCGGACGGCTGCACAGCCGGGCGACGGTCGAGGAGGATTTGCGCAGGCTGCGGGCCGCGGGGATCACCAACCTGAGCGTGGACCTGATTGCGGGGATGGCGGGGCAGACCTTTGCCTCCTGGGAGGAGTCGCTGGCGGCGCTGGCGGAGTGCGGGGTTCCGCACGCCAGCGTGTACATGCTGGAGGTGGACGAGGACTCGCGGCTGGGCCGCGAGATGCTGGCCGGGGGGGCGCGCTATCACGCGGAGCTGGTTCCCAGCGACGATGCGATTGCGCAGATGTATCCGCTGGCGATTGAGGCGCTGGGACGGGCGGGGTTGGCGCAATACGAGATTTCGAACTTCTGCCAGCCGGGGTTTGAGTCGCGGCATAATCTGCGCTACTGGCAGCGGCGGCCTTACCTGGGACTGGGTCTGGATGCATCGTCCATGTTGCGCGACGCTGGGTCGGGGCAGGTTCTTCGCACCACCACCACCAGCGACCTGAAGACGTTCTTCGACAGGCCTGCTTTGGAGGAGACGACGTGGCTGGGGCCGGAACAGCAGCATGAAGAGGCGTGGTTTCTGGGGCTGCGGCTGAATGCGGGCGTAGATGTCTCCGCGCTGGAGCGGGAGTTTGGCGCGGAGCCGGTGGCGCGGGCCAGGTTGGTGGTTACACGGCTGGCGGAGGCGGGGCTGGTCATCTCCGGCGGCAGAACGGTGCGGCTGACGGCACAGGGACGGCTGCTCTCCAACGAGGTGTTTCAGGAGTTTCTGGAGTTGGAGGCGGTGGCCCAGCTACCAGGCCAATAGCTCATCGCCCGACGCCGAGGAGAGGAACGTGACCGGGGCGGGCAGCGGCTCTGCCGTTTCCCCGAAGCACTGGATAGATTCGGGTCCGTCTTCCATGGCCCAGTGGAGGGCTTGCTCCGCCTCGCGGAGAACGACAACCGGGGAGCGGCCGTGGCTGCTGGCAATGCCGAAACACGCAGAGAGGCGGACGGATTCGCCGGCGACGTGGAAGGGCTGGCAGAAGACGTCGACACGGAGGCGTTCGGCCAGCATGACAGCATTGGAGCCGGTGCAGCCGGGCAGGGCCATGAGGAACTCGTCCTTGCCGACGCGGCCCAGCAGGTCGTAGCTGCGGAGCAAGCGGCTGGTGCGCTCCACCACCTTGCAGAGCAGCTTATCGCAGGCGGCCGCTCCCAGGCGGGAGTTCCAGTGGCCGAAGTCGTCAATGTCAAACAGGATCATGGAGAGCGAGCTGTTCATGCGCTGCACGCGGTCGGTCTCGCGGAACAAGAGCGAGAGCATGGTGTCGCGGTTGTAGATGCCGGTGAGGCGATCAAGCTTCGCGTCCAGCGAGGCAGTCTCGTTCAACAGTTCCAGTTCGCGGTTTATCTTGTGGTGGCGCTGGACGGTTTCCAGCCTGAGGCGCAGGAAGGCCGGGTCAGTGGCGGGCGGAATCAAGTCGTCGATAACGCCTTCGGCGAGCCGGTTCATCCACTCCTGGGTGACGGTGTCTGAAATCAGGACGATCGGGTAGCTTCCGGCGCCCGGATCGGTGCGGGCAGCAGCCAGCATTTGCGCGATGGTGATTCCGGGATCGAGTCCCCCGAGGCGCACATCGAGGAGGGTCAGGCTGTGCGGAATGGGGGCAGCCAGGGCAGCCAGTGCGGCCTGGGCAGAGAGGACAATCTCCACGCGGGCTGCGGTTGCGGCAAGAACCGGCTCAAAGGCGGCCAGCAGGGCGGGCTCGTTGGAGGCAAGCAAGATGGTCGGAATGGATAGGGCCGTCACCGGAGGAGTCCTCTCTGGTGTTTGTATCGGCGCAGATTAGAAAAACCTTAGAAAGCGGGGGATTTTTCTGTGTGGGCTGGAATGACCTTGGCGGCATGGAGCGCGGGCGATGTGAGCGCGCCTTGCGCACTCATCCCAGCATCACAGTTCCACAAAGAGGGTGGGGGAACCGGGCGGGACGTTGTGGCGCTCTATTCGCGCGTCATGACGGCGGCCTTGCGACGGTCTTTGCTGGCGTGGTCAATCTGCTTCCAGAAGCCGATGAAGTAGTCAATGGCGGAGACCGACGAGACCAGCACCGTGAAGTAAATGGCAGTGATAGCGAACCACTTGACCGGCACAATCAGCCACCCGAACTGCCACTGGTACCAGCCATGGGCCAGGATGGCGGAAACCACCGACACGATCTGGACCACGGTCTTTAGCTTGCCCAGGTCGCTGGCCTGGATGGTGAACCCTTCAGAGGACGCGATGGAGCGCAGCCCGGAGATGAGGAACTCCCGGCCGATGATGACCACGGCGATCCAGACCTTGACCACGCCGGGGTTGAAAGACACCAGGGCGATCAGAGCAGCCGTCACCATGATCTTGTCTGCGATGGGGTCCAGCAGCATGCCCATGGTGGTGATCTGCTTCCACTTGCGGGCAAGATAGCCGTCCAGACCGTCAGTAATGGAGGCCAGCACAAACAGCACGGAGGCCAGAATCTCCTGCTCGTGGTGCGGCCCTTGCCAAGGAAAGTGGGAGGACAGGATCCACAGCAGCAGCGGGATCATGACGATCCGGCTCATCGTGATTGAGTTAGGTAAGTTCATTAATATTCAACCACTTGCCAAATCGGTCAGACAGACTGCGCGAGATCGAAGCTGAAGTGACTCAACGCCCCGCCCTCCGGAAGTCCAAGAATATCACGGTTAGCAATGCCACCGGCCGCTGATGCCGGTCGCAGCGGTGGAGCAGCGAGGAGACGGAGACGATCTACCGCTGTGGGGCCAGGAGGATCAACACCAGGGCTGCCGACACCGGCATCGGCAACCTTCCATACATCCCAGCGGACATGCTCGATGAGTGGCGAGGTCTGTGGTCCCCAGCGGCAGTGAAAAAGTACAACCGGATCGGGCTGACAAGCCAGTCTGCTTTTCTCGGGTACCTGAAGAGGTTCTTCCGGTATGCGGGTTGCATCCAGTTGCTTGCCCGCTATCCTGCGCAGGAGTTGGCGCCCATATCCAAGAGCAAACGTCGAACCCAGGTTCTGACCCCAGCACAGTTCCAGGACTTGCCTGCCGCCATTCCTTGCTATACCGCCGCCAAGAAGGGCATGGACTCTGAGTTTGCGGCAGAGTTCCGGGCGCTGTTCCTCCTGCAACGCTGGAGCGGTATGCGCCTCGCCATGCTGCCGAACCAAGACCGCCCGATCACTCGACACGAAGCCAGTTCTCTCTAAGCAGGCTGGCACGCTGAAGAGTGCTCGATGGGTCCCCCGATTTTCCTCCTGGATCCCCGTGCTTGAGCTTGAGTTGCAGGTCTTCTCAAGCTGGTATCTCAAACCCCGTAGGGGGCCTTTTGTCACGAGGCAGGACGCCCCTTACAGAGGTCTCTCAGGAGTACAGAACCGCGTTGCCCACCGATTCCCCTATGCGAAGAGTGAGTTGCGGTTACTCAAAGGCGTTCAGGCTCGCAAATGTTGGCGCTCACTCCCCACGAGTACAAGGGCCCTGTCGCGGGCCCAGTCATCCGGAGTCTCCCCATCGATTCCCAGAGAGCGAGTCTCAACCCAGCCCCGTCAAGGGTATGGCTGCCCCCGGTCCTGATTTGGCCGTGCTGACAGATTTGCCCCCCTGGTCCCGAACATTGCAGGTCAAGACTCTCAGGACCCCCATCAGAAGAGCAAAGGTTAGCCGCATTGCTGGCCTCGTGGCGTTTGAAATCGGTTAAGCAGAGGATCTGTCCGGATTGCCGGCCACTCGACAGTTACTGGTTGATCGACATCCCGCACTCCCTCAGCGCGAAGGGTGGGTTCGTTTTCGTGACGCCGCCGGCGTTCAAGAAGCCCGCCACCGTATATTCGTCTTATATTCGCCTACGCCGATCTGGCTATGACCTTCAGATTCCAGGAGCGCAGCCAGTTCATCGTTGTGCGCTAACGGTGCCAGTGGGACGTACTGGCCGACGTGAAGAAGTTCCGTCTCTAATACTTGAATGGGCTTTAGCGCCAAACACGAGTTCATTCGCGCTACCTAGAATCGTTGCAAGATGCGCCGCTGCTGAACTATGCTGTCCGCGATCACTCATGCACCTCGTTTTGCGGTCGCTTCGGGTTCAATGCACTGCCGGATCCCGTTGTACGCTGTAGAATCGCACTCTGAATATGCAAGCGCTTTCGTCAATTCGCACAGCATTTCGGCCCATCGCTCAAAAGGGTTCTTGGTATTGGCTTCGGTTCGCCGTGTTGCTGGCGGCAGGGGCCTATGCAGGGCATCTTATGAGTACGGGCTACTGGCTGACCGAGACCCGCTACAAGATATACCGCCGGCAGTTGACACTCCGGGACCACGCGAATCTTTACCCAAGACGAACTGCACTTGTCTTGCTGGACGACGATGACTATTGGGGAGATTCATTTCAGGCGCGTACGCCGCTCAAGCGGCATGAATTGGCTCTCCTGCTCAACCGTTTGAACGAGGTTGGCGTCAATACCGTTGCGCTGGATGTCGATCTGCGTTCGCCCCGCCCTGATTCCCCTGCCTTCGAGTTTGACGATTACAAGGGCGAAGATTCGGAATTGATATCCGCTGTCGAGAGAATGTGCGCAGCTGGGCGTCACGTCATCCTTGCTTCATCGGTCCGGTTTGGCGATCGAGGATACGAGGAGATGCCGTCCATTTACACCGGCTCCCGGCCGAGCCTGCCTTGCCTGCAAACCGGCTACATCCAGCTTCCATACGATATGAGGCGGGTCCCGGGACCGCTCGAACTGGCAGACGGCGGGCGTCTAGACTCGCTCTCCCTTGCAGTCGTCGCTATCGCCGACCCGACAGCATACGCTGAAGTTGCAGCTGAGACCGGCCGGGGTTTCCGCTTCTCGCAATTCCTAATGCCCGCGGATTTTGCGACCCGGCAAGGCAGCCAGCACATCTTCAGCGGCCGGGAAGTGAAAATGATGGACACTTCCGCGCTGAGGCGCCAGCTTGCGGACAAGCTGGTCTTCCTCGGCGCGAGTTGGCACTCGAACGCTTATGGAGTGGGCCCGCAAGTCGATATGCACGCTTCGCCTGGAGGTCCTGAGCCCGGCGTCATGCTTCACGCCAACTACGTGGAAGCAATGCTTGATCGGAGCGGCACTTTTACTCCTGTTTCTGACGCGACAGCCGAAGGCGTCGAGCTATTCCTGGTCTTGGCGCTCGGGCTTTTCGGCGCATTGAACCTCCACTTTCTCTGGAAGTGGGCGGCACTCCTGACCGGGTGTCTGTTCAGCATCCTGCTTTCGTACACGCTTCTTCAGAACCTCGGACTATTCCTCGACTTCCTGGTGCCTTTGGTCGTAATCCTCCTGCACAAGGTTGCAGAGGAGCTGCTCATGATCTGGCGTGACCTCAGGCTTGCCAGGAAAGCCTCGATTCCAGGACAAAAGAGCCAACCTGTGGAGGTTTTCCAGTGAAGGGACTGTTTGCAATCGTATGCGCCATCGCCTGTATCGCTGCGGCGATGCCTGGCAAGAGTCTGGCTTATCAAATGCAGGCTCCTGCAACTCCGCCGCAACAGTCCACTCCTCCCAAGAAGCCGGAGAAGCCCATAGACCCCGATTCCACAGCAGGTGTAAGAGGTCCCCACTACACGCTCCAGGTAAAGTTGCTTCGCAAGGGAAGACCTCAGCCAGGAGCTCATGTTGCAGCCAGCTATGCAGACGGATTCGTGGCGGCATCTTGTGATGCAAACGAGAAGGGTCTCTGCATACTGAAGGTGGGGCCGGGAGATTATCAACTGTCCGCCAACTATAAGAATGCC
>Ga0302320_10018966_pt1 | contig 13851 bp, 11 predicted proteins | sample Bog_T0_3_FD_202130 | JGI IMG/M metagenome (GOLD analysis project Ga0302320, IMG submission 202130) | Peat permafrost microbial communities from Stordalen Mire near Abisko, Sweden - Bog_T0_3 | ecosystem: Environmental > Terrestrial > Soil > Wetlands > Peat | place: Sweden: Abisko, Stordalen Mire... | reverse complement strand
TGGACGGCACTTTGCTCGGCGACGACGGTCGCGTCAGCCCGCGCAACCTCGCCGCCCTGTTCGCCGCCCAGGCCGCCGGCATCGAAGTGGTGGTCGCCACCGGCCGCCGCCACTCCTACGCCATGCGCGTCCTGCGCCCGCTCGGTCTGCGCCCCGCCAGCGTCCTGGTCAGCTCCAATGGCACCGTCACCCGCACCCTGGGCTCCGCTGCGGACGCCTCCCAGCTCATCACCCGCACCTACCTGCCCCACGCCACTGCCCTCTGGCTCTGCGCCCACGTCGACGAGTTCCGCAACGCCCTCGTCCTCACCTTCGACCGCGTCGGCCCCGACGGAGACGACGCCCGCGGCGCCCTGGTGGTCGAGCACCTCGACGAACTCAACTCCAGCATCGGCCGCTGGATGGCCGCCAATGAACCCTACATCGCCCGCGTCAACCCCATCGAGAACGCACTCACCGGCTCCGACGGCGACGCTCCCATCCAAGCCATGCTCTGCGGCACCCTCGAACGCATGGCCCGCGCCGAGGCCCGCCTGCTCGAGCACCCCGGCGTCTCCGCCTCCGGCCACCCCTCCGGCCGCTCCGGCCGCACCATGAACGGCCCAGCAACCCCGCCCCCTCAATCTCCAGGCGCCCCCTCCTTTGCAACTTTATCGCCGGGTGCCCCACATCTCGCTTCTGAGATGTGGGATTCAAACCACCAATCCCCGGGTGCCCCATCCCTTGCAGCATCACCCACCCTGGGTGGCCCATCCTTTCCAGCATTATCGTCGAACCCGGGTGGCCCATCCTTTCCGGCTTCATCGGAAAGGGTGGGTTGCCTTCCCACATCGAGCCAAGTCACCGAACCCGTCCCCCTCCTCACCCTCAACCGCACCGAGTATCCCGAGCGCGACCTCTCCATCCTCGACATCCTTCCCGCCGGCTGCTCCAAAGGCGCGGCCATCCTCTCGCTCGCTGCCACCCACGGCATCGCCCCAGCCGGGATCCTGGCCATCGGCGACAACTGGAACGACGTCTCCATGCTCGAAATCGCCGGCGCCGCTGTCCTCATGGACAACGCCCCTGAAGACCTCAAAGCCCTCGCCCGCACCCGCGGCTGGCGCATCGGCCCCTCCAACTCAGCCGACGGAGTCGCCAACGCCATCGAAGCCGCCTTCAGCGTTCCCTGCTAGCTAGGCCTCTGGCCTTGATAGGGATGGGCTTCAGCCCATCCAACATCGAGGGAAAAAGTGAACCGGGCTTTAGCCCCCGAGGGGATACCGAAGGCCAAGCCGTTCCCTTTTGCGGATCGTCATTTCCCTTTACCGAGTCGTCATTCTGGCCCTGAAAGGGTCAGAATCTCTGTATTTCGCCGTTGCTCTTGCGCCCTTGGCCTGCAGCGCCCAGCGCCTGCGGCAGCTTCTCGAGCGCCTGCGGCAACTTGGTATAAATCCCGCCAAACCCGCCGTTCGACAGAATCGCCACCACATCGCCTGCGCGCAGCTCCGGCGCAATCGCCGCTATGATCGCGTCCGCATCCGCATACACCGCCGACTTCAACCCGCGCGCACCCAGCGCCGCAACCACGTTCTCCGGATGCAACCGTTCGCCCTCCGGAATCGCCTCCGACTTGAACACCGCGGCCAGCACGCTGCGGTCGGCCAGCGCCAGGCTCTCCACCAGCGCCTGCTCGAAAACATTCCGGCGCAGCGTATTCGATCGCGGTTCTAAAACCGCCCAGAGTCTGCGGTCGGGATACGCCGTTCGCAGCGCCCGCAGCGTCTCCCTTATCGCCGTCGGATGATGTGCAAAGTCGTCGATGATGGTCACGCCGCGTACCTCTGCGCGCACCTCCAGTCGCCGCTTCACTGACCGGAACGTCGCCAGCGCCTCGACGATCGCCTCCACCGGAACGCCCTGCCCGACAGCCAGCGCCGCCGCAGCCGTGGCGTTCAGCGCATTGTGTTCGCCGGCCATCGGCAGGCGCAGCTCGGCAAACCGCTCGCCCGCGCGCAGCAGCGTCCACCACGTCTCCGAACCCTCGTGCCGCATGTCTGCAACGCGCCAGTATGAGTCCTCGCGAAAGCCATATCGCTCCACTGCGCAGAACGCATTCGCCACGCATTCGGTTACATTCTCGCTCCCATCGAACGCAACCACGCGCCCGCGTCGCGGCACCAGGTTCACCAGCCGCTTGAACGCTGTCTTCACCGCCGCAAGGTCAGGATAGATGTCCGCATGATCGAACTCCACGTGGGTCAGGATCGCCGCGTCCGGAAAGTAATGCAGAAACTTCGGCCCCTTGTCGAAGAAGGCCGTATCGTACTCATCGCCTTCCAGCAGGAATGGTCGCGTTCCCTCGCGCACCATAAAGCTGGTACCGAAGTTCTCCGCCACGCCGCCAATCAGGAACGATGGCGCAAACTCCGCGCGCGTCCGCGATGCAACTTCATAGATCCACGCCAGCATGCTCGTCGTCGTCGTCTTGCCATGCGTCCCCGCAACCACCAGCGACTCGCGCCCGGGCAGAAACTCATCGTGCAGCACCGCCGCCATCGACGTAAATGGAATGCGCGTGTCCAGCACATGCTCCAGCTCGACGTTGCCGCGCGAGATCGCATTACCCACAATCGCCAGGTCTGGCCGCGGTTCGAGGTTCGCCTCGGCGTACGGCTGCATCAGCGGAATCCCCAGCTCCGCCAGCACGTCGCTCATCGGCGGATACGCAGCCGCATCCGAGCCAGTAATGCGGTGCCCGCGCGCCTGCAGCATCCCCGCCAGCGATGCCATCGCCGTCCCGCAAATCCCAATCAGATGTATATGCTTCCCGTGATCCATAGACTCCGTCGTGATCCAATGCTTAGCTGTCAGCCGTTCGCTCCTAGCCTCTAGCTAAAAGCTAAGAGCTAATAGCTATTCGCTGCTTCCAAAAACTCCATGCGCGGATTGTCCTCCGCACTCAGGTCCAGCCTCACCTGCACGCCCAGCGGCAGCGTAACGCATGGCGCGTCGACATGCCCCGAGCGCAGCCCAATCGCAATCGGCCCGGCAAAGTCCCGCAGCGTATGAAGGATCGCATTCTCCAGCAGCGGCTCATCCTCCACCGCGACGCACTGCTTCATGTCGCCGAACACAATCCCACTCACCTGCTCCAGCATCCCCGCATAGCGCAGATGCAGCAGCATCCGGTCCCACTGGTACGGCTTCGTCCCAATGTCCTCCAGAAACAAGATGCGCGGCTCTTCTGCACTCGCCGGCGGCAACGCATACGGCGTGCCCAGCGACTCGGCCAGGATCGACAGACACCCGCCCGCCAGCGTGCCTCCGGCCGCACCCGCACGCAGCACACGCAAACCATCCCCCGCGCCAAGCGACCAGCCCGCATCGCCGCCCAACGCATAATTCCAGCTTGCCGCATCGAAGCCATCTCTCCGCGCAAAGTCCGCCGCAACCATCGGCCCATAAAATGTAACCAGCCCGGCCTCTCGCGCCAGCCAGATGTGCAACGAAGTGTGATCACTGTAACCCACAAATGCCTTCGGGTTCGCCCGCACCAGCTCCGCATCCAGCAACGGCAGCAACTCCGCCGAGCCCCATCCGCCGCGCGTACACAGGATCCCATCGATCGACGGATCGGCAAACGCCGCGTGCAGATCGCCAACCCGCTGCTCCACTGTCCCCGCATAGTAGAGCGGCCCGCGATCCAGCGCATGCGGCATCAGCTTCGTCCGATATCCAAGCCCGTGTAGACAATCAATGCCCGCCTGCACCAGCTCTGCCTTCGCCGCACTCGCCGGCGACACCACGGCCAGCGTCGCGCCAGGCCGCAACGCGGCAGGCCTTACCATCGCGCGCGCAGACACGCTCAAGATCCCTCCGCTTGGTGCACGGTCGCAAATGAGTCATCCTGAAACGCTTCGCCCCGGCACACAATCTCCGCCGGCCCGGTCAGCAGCATTGGCGCGTCGTTCGCCGGCCACACCGTCCGTTGCGCGCCGCCCTCGGCAATCGCCGTCAGCTCCCTCGCCGTTCCACGCAGCACCATCGCCGCCGCGCTCGAAGCGCACGTTCCCGTCCCACTCGACATCGTCGGCCCGCATCCCCGCTCGTAGATACGAAATGCAATCTCATCCTCTTTCAGCACCCGCACGAACTCCACATTCGTCCCAAACTTGAACAGCGGGTCGACTGCAATCTTCGCGCCCAGCTCCTGCCAGCTCATTCCATGCGCGCTGAAATCCTCCGTATCAACGAACAGAACGAAGTGCGGATTGCCCACATTCACCATCGCGCCCGCCACGTCGCCCACGCCCTCCAACCCAATCGTCCGCGGCATCACACGCGGTACGCCCATCTCGGTCTCAATCAGATAATGCGCGCCATTCGCCTCGATCGCACGGCATGCGCGCATACCGCCATGCGTACCCAGCGCCACCTCGCGCAAGCCTTCGCTGTGCGCCAGCCACGCCGCTACGCAGCGCGTCCCATTGCCGCTCAACTCGGCCTCGCTTCCATCCGCATTAAACAGCCGTAGAAAAAACTCGCCCGCAGCCCGCCTGTCCAGGAACTCGATCCCATCCGCCCCGATGCTCGTATTTCGCGCGCACAGCCTGCGCGCCAGCGCCGCATGAGCGCGCCCCGCAGCCGCCTCCTCCAGAATCAGGAAGTCGTTGCCGCACGCATGCGCCTTCACAAAAGGAATCATCTTCCGCTCATTCCTCTTCTTCGTCGCGGAAGGCAACGACCTTGTCCGTGGCATCGCTTGCAATCAGCTCAGCCAGAAGCTGTTTATGCCGGGCACTGCTCGCGGATATCGTGAACGTCACCCGCTCCAGCGCACCCAGTTTGTCCCTGTCCACAATCACCAACCGAAGATGCTCCCGGTCCAGCACCAAAAGGATCTCCTCAAACATTGTGGTCTCGTCGGTCCCGCGCACCTCGTACACCATCGCAAAGCGTTTCCATCCCGACCGCGACTCCCACAGCCCAATAAAGCGCAGCGCGCAGTAGACGATCGCCGTAGCGATTGCAGCCTCCACGTACAGCCCGGCTCCGCACGCCATTCCAATCGCCGCCACCACCCACACCGTAGCCGCGCTGGTCAACCCCAGCACCCGGCTGCGCGTATGCAGGATCAACCCCGCGCCCAGAAACCCAATTCCCTGCACAATGTTCGAGGCTATCTGCCCCTTGTTTGGGCTGCCGTCCCCGGCAATCACCACCGATAGCATTGTGAACAGCGCAGCCCCCATGCAGATCAGCATGTTCGTACGCAGTCCTGAAGCCTTGTGCCGCCACTCCCGTTCCAACCCGACCACGCCGCCCATCGCGCACGCCATCAGCAGGCGCGTTGTGGTGCCTTGGGAGAAGGCCATCTGTTCGATGGTGCTGAAGTGCAACGGCAACGTCATCAACATAGAGTTTTTAGCTTCGCTGCGATGGTAGCATTTTGGCCGCGAACGTTCTCATTTCGTCGTCGTGCCTCCCGGCATCGCGTAGCGCCCGGATTCGTAAATCCGCGCGCAGGGCTGGCCCGTCCCGCACAGGATGGTCAGCTCCTGCAAGCCCTCCGGATGCTCCGCAACCGCCTTCGCCACTGCATCTCCTTCGAAGGCAACCACGAACTCCGCATGGGCCGCCGGGGCCTGCAGCGCGGCATGCCAGCTATCGTAGTCGCTTTCGTTCAGCGTCTGCCGCAGCGGAATCCCAGCATCCTGCAACGCCCCAATGTGGTCCGACTCGGCCATCAAAATCTGCGCGCCCGGCGGCAGGTCATCCAGCACCAGCGCCAGATTGCGCTCAAACGGCACCCGCGTCGTCGAGTTCACCAGCGCCTCCTTCAACACCAGCGGCGGGCTGTAGTCTGCCAGCAAGCTCGACGGCCGGTGCGTAAACAGGCTCGCGCAGCGTTGCACCAGGTCCGTGCCATAGATCATTGCAATCGGATTCAGCGCCGCCAGCGCCAGCGTCACGGGATAGAACAGCCGCCGCATCCGCGGACCGCGCTCGGTCGCATCCGCAGCCTCAGCCTCACCCGGCCGCTTCAGCGTGCCCTCCAGCACCTCGCCCACGATGCACGCAAACAGTGCCAGCGCAGGCAGCAACTCCATGCCGTAGCGCGCGTTGTAGTAGGAGTGCGGATAAAGCTGCGGAATGAAGATCGGCACTGAGCCGTACGCAACCGAATACACATAGAAGACCAGCGGCACCCACAGCAGCAACGAAGACAGTGCCGTCCGCCGCCGCACCGCGATCCACAGCCCCGCCAGCGCCGCCGCCATCACCGCAAAACCCGTCTCCCACGCCGCCGCGTCCACCTGTGCGGTGCGCGTAAAGAACAGCAGCGCGCGCAGCGGCCTGTGCCACTCGCGATAGTGCGGCGCGCCCGGTGGCGATGTCCTCTTCTCGATCGCAGGCGCCGAATAAGGGCCGCGCATAAAGTCCAGCGGATCGTGATAGAAGTGCTGGTTGTACCCGAGCCACAGCAGCGGCCCGGCGACGGCAAGCAATGTGAATGCCGCGAACGCCGGAGCCACACGCCTCCATAGATTGCCCGCGCGCCAAAGCTGCCAGGTCACAATGCACCACGCCGCCGCACCCAGCACCCACCCGTCATAGCGCGTGAACACCGCCGCGAAGATGATTGCTCCGAGCCAGATCATCCGCCGCGCCACTCGCTTCTCTTCGGACGCGCGAATCGCATCCACGCACTCGACCGTCACCAGCGCCATCCAGACCAGCAGTGCCAGGAACAGCGGCTCGGTCATCGCCGTCGTCGAAAGATAGAGAAGATTTGGATTCAACCCGTAGAACACCACCGCCGCCAGCGCCCAGCGCGGCGTCAGCATCCGCCGGCACAGCCGGTAGAACCCCACCACGCCCAGAATGTAACACCCAAGCGACGGCCACGCGCCGGCCAGCCCGCTCTGCCACCACGCCATTCTCCACACAAACGGCAGCATCAGCAGGTGGGGCAGCGGCAGCCACACCCCGCCCAACTGCACCAGCCCGGGATTGCGCGAATCGAAGATCCGCCGCGCGATGCCCAGGTGTGCCACCGCATCGCCATACAGCAGCAGGTAGCCCCGGCTGTAGCACACAATCAGCGCCATAAAGCCCAGCAGCACCGAGGCCATCAGCACCGTTGTGCCCTCTTCGCGGGTCGCCGGCCGCACCTCGTCCGGATCGAACACTGCAGCCGCAGTGTCTCTACCGGAGTCTCCGCGCATTGGCGCCTTCGATCCGCGTCGAGCAGCCAAGCCTGAATCGGACGCTGCCCCGCTCCGCCCCGCCTTAGACCGCTTGGTCAAGGTGCGAAATCTCCCGGAAGAGTTCAAACCGCGCGTCGATCTCCTCGCGCGTCACCCCCTGCAGGCGCTCGGTGCCAAAGCGTTCGCACGCGAACGACCCCATCACGCCGCCATAGAACATCGCCCTGCGAAAGACCGCCGGCGTCAGTTCCGGCTGCGATGCGAGGTAGCCATAGAACCCGCCCGCAAACGAATCGCCCGCACCGGTCGGGTCCACCACCTCCGCCAACGGCAGCGCCGGCGCCCGGAACGGCCTCGGCGTAGTTGCGCTCCCCGGGAAGGCCCGCTCGCTGAAGAACGCCGTCGCGCCATACTCGCCATGCTTCATCACCAGCGCCTTCGGCCCCATCGCCAGTACCTTCTCCGCCGCGCGCACCGAGTTGCTCTCACCCGAAAGCATCCGCGCCTCGCCATCGTTAATCAGCAGCACATCCAGCTCGCGCAGAACCTTCAGCAGGTTCGCCGTATGGTCCTTGATCCAGTAGTTCATCGTATCGCCGCACACCATGCGCACCTTGGGCATGTGGCTGCGCACCCGCGCCTGCAGTACTGGATCGATGTTCGCCAAGAATAAGTACTCGCTGTCCGTATACGCCTCGGGAATCTTCGGCTCGAACCGTTCAAACACGTTCAGGTCGGTGCCCAGCGTCTGCGCCTCACTTAGGTTACCCGCGTACGCACCCGTCCAGTGAAAGCTCAACCCCGGCGCGCGCTCAATGCCCTGCGTATCGATGCCGCGCTTCGTGAACACCGCCTCATGCTCGGGCAGAAAATCCTCGCCCACCACCGCAATCACCCGCACATCCGTGAAGTAGCTCGCAGCCAGCGCAAAGTGCGTCGCCGCGCCGCCCAGTATCTTCGCCCGCTTGCCGTGCGGCGTCTCAATGCTGTCGAACGCCACCGATCCAACCACCAGAATTGCCATACTCCCGCTTTCTCAAAGAAATTATGTTACTAATTCACGCACACATGATTCGCGCCACGCATCGTCCGGGCCAAATAGCGTTACAAATACTTCCCCAGCAGCAGTCCCAGCTTCTCCTTGGCCGCCTGCGGAATCGCCGCGCGGTCGGTCAGGATCGCATACTGCAATGCGCTCGCGCACGCACACGTTCTCTCCACAGGCATCTTCGCCACTGCCGCCTTCACCACCTTCGCCGCATTCTCTGCGTTCTTGTGCAGCACCGCAACAATCTGGTCGATGGTTACGTCGTCGTGCCCTGCGCGCCAGCAATCGTAGTCCGTCACCATCGCCATGGTGGCGTAGCAGATCTCCGCCTCGCGCGCCAGCTTGGCCTCCTGCAGGTTGGTCATGCCGATCACGTCCGCGCCCCAGCTCCGGTACAGATTCGACTCGGCGCGCGTCGAGAACTGTGGCCCTTCCATGCACACATACGTCCCGCCCCGCTTGCCCACCACGCCCACCGCCGCGCAGGCCTGTTCCAGGGCCGCCGTCACGGTCGCGCACACCGGATCGCCAAATCCCACGTGGGCAACGATCCCTTCGCCGAAGAACGTCCCTACGCGCGCAAACGTGCGGTCGATAAACTGGTCCGGAATTACAAAATCAGTCGGCTTGTGCTCCTCCTTCAGCGACCCCACCGCCGACACCGACAGAATTCGCTCTACGCCCAGCATCTTCATCGCATAGATATTCGCGCGGAAGTTCAACTCGCTCGGCAGCAGCCGGTGGCCGCGCCCATGCCGCGCCAGAAACGCCACCTTGCGCCCCTCCAGCTCGCCCACGATGAGCGCATCCGACGGATCGCCAAAAGGCGTCTCCACGCGGTGTTCGCGCACGCCTGTAAGTCCGGGCATGGCGTACAGGCCGCTGCCTCCGATGATCCCAATCTCCGCCGTCTGCAAGTCCCTCGCTCCTCTGCCGCATCCAGCGGCGCCGTCCATCCCCCTAGCCGCTATGGCCGAACAAAAGTATACCCTCCAACGCCAATTCCCAGGCCCGCCTTCATCATCCCCGCCGACGACATCAGCCGCACCAGCTCAACGCCCGGATCGGAGAGTCCCGCATCCGGCGCCCCGCCCCGCCTCTTCGCACCCAGCCTCGCAACCTGCAGCGGCGCATTCGATTGCACGCTCGCAATCAGGTCCCGCAGTTTGCGCGCGGTTTGCAATGGAAAGCCTTCGCTGATGAACACGCCCGTGCCCGAGAGCGACAGCAGCACATCGCCTTCGCTGGTGGTGTACACCTGCTCGCTGTCGTCCGCCTCATCCTGCTTGCGCCGCGCCAGGCCCGAGTACTTGCGCGGCAGTTGCCCCGCGTACACCCGCGCAAACGACCGCGCCGAATCTTCATTCTTCCACTTCGACTCATACAGCAGCCCGATCGACGCTGTCGATTGCTTCGCCTCCGCCGTCACCGCCGACTTGCGCTGCGCCGCATAATAGATGCCGCCGTTCCACTCCGGCGTCAGCGCATTGGCGATCTCCGGCCCGCCAAATAACTCCGTCAATATCTGCACATCGAACTCGCCCATCACGCCCACGTCATAGGGCTCGTAGTCCGCATCGATCAGCGGATGAATGTCCGGGAGATGCAGCACCGGCACCGGGACATGGGCCATGTAGGCCGCCGGGTTCATAATCTCAAACGTCGAGGCGGGCGGATTCGCCAGCACATTGGCAAACGCCGCGTCCTTGCCGCCCTTCACCAGGATCGCGCCCTCAAAGCTCATCCCTTCGCTGTACGGAAACAGCAGCGACTTCTGTAGCAGCAGCGGCGCCCGCGCCAGGATCGGCGATCCGCTGGTGTCCGACACCGTCTCCTTCATCCGCGCCAACATCTCCGGCGAGTTCTCCAGCGTCCTGCCGGTCGGCCGCAGCGAGTAGTCCAGGAACACCACCATCGCCTGCCCCTCCGCCACCGCATCGCGCGCCGTGTCCCCCTCGTCGGTCTGGAGGTGCTGGTTGTCCTGCTCCTCGTTCTTGGCAATCTCGTCCGAACCCACCTCCGACCACTTGGTCAGATCCACCCGCTGGTCCTGCAACGCGTGGGTCAGCTCATGCGCCAGCACCGGCTTCTGCTCGTCCGGCTCAATCCAGTCCAGCAGGTTCACCGTCTTGGTCTTGTTGTCGTAAAAGCCAGCCACCTGCTCCGTCAGCAGCGAGATCATGAACGGCTGTAGTTGGAAGTCGCGGTCGAGCAGGCCAAACTTCTTCAGCACCACCTCCGACCGCTCCAGGTGCTTGGCGCCCTTGTCCTCGTCGAACTTCTGGCGCAGGAACTTGTTGACCTGGTCGCGCGTAATCAGCTTGCGCTTCACCGGATGGACGATCGGCAGCTTGGTGTCCGTGCTCGCGAACGAGAGGATCTCATCTACCGAGCGGAAGAGTTCCTTCGCCTGTGCCTTGGTCAGCGGAGGATGCGTCGCCTCGCCCTGGTCCGTCTTCGATAGACCAGCCGCACTCTGCGCAATCGGCGGTGCGCTTGCGCCCGCGGGAGCGCCCTGCGTCCGCATCTGACAGCCAACTGCCGCCGCCAGCAAAGCTCCGGCCAGCACCGCCGCGCCCACCCCACGCAACCATCTGCGAGCCACATTCCACCCGGTTTTCTGCCACACTGAAACCAACAAACGCCCTCCGCGCAAGCCTCGTATCTCGGTCGCTATAATCAATCATTAGTGTACGCAGTTTTGCGCCACGGGTCAGTTGGGTAGCTTTGAAGGGGTGCGGCTTCAGCCGCACCAATAGCATCATTCGCCTCAGTACTTTAGTCCCTGAGGGAAGCTTCGCTGATCGAAGTTCGGCATACATTCCAAAATGACGGCCACTTTACAATCCGCCGGCGCGCAACTCGCCTCCAGTGCGCAACTCGACGCCCTGCTCCACCGCGCCGCCATCGCTCCGCTCACCGGCCGCGCCTTCCTCCGCATCACCGGCCCGGACGCCACGCGCTGGCTCAACGGCATGGTCACCAACAATGTCCAGGCCCTCCAACTCGGCGAGGGCAATTACAACTTCCTCCTCAACGCTCAGGGCCGCATCCAGGGCGACTGCACAATCTACCGCGATCCCGTTGCTGCGCAACCGGAGTTCCTCCTCGAAACGGACAAGTCTCAGATCGATGCAATTCACCAGCATCTCGACAAGTTCATCATCATGGACGACGTCGAGCTCACATCCCCCGTCGTTGCTCTAACCGGCATCGTGCTGCTGGGCCCAAACGCCTCGCATCCGCTTGTCAGTGCGGCGCACTCTCCTCTGCCCGCTCTTGGAGGTAGCGCGTCAACAGTTCTCCTCAACGGGCATCAAGCCTTGATCCTCACACCTCCATCCGGCGGAGTTCCCGTTTACGAAGTCTGGTTTGACTCGGCCGCCTCCGCCGGACACTCTTTTCACACATTCAAAACCGCCGTCGGAATCGAAGCCACGCCCGAGGCCCTCGAACACCTCCGCATCCTTGAAGGCACACCCCGCTACGGCATCGACATCCGCAATAACGAAACCGCTCACGACCTCCCGCAGGAGACTGGACAAACCCGCGCCCTGCACTTCAGCAAGGGCTGCTACCTCGGCCAGGAGATCGTCGAACGCATCCGCTCGCGCGGCAACGTCCACCGCACCTTCAGTGGCTTCTCGCTCACTGGTGTCCTCCCCGCGCCCGGCGTCGCACTCACCGCCGAAGGCAAACCCGTCGGCGAACTCACCAGCGTCGCCGCCATCCCGCTTCCCGAATCCTCAACCCAGCCCGCGCGAACAATCCAGCTCGCCCTCGGCTACGTCCGCCGCGAGGCGCTCGACCGAAATCTCCCCCTGGAGTATCCCGGAGGAGTCGCCACCCCCATCGCGCTGCCTTACCCAATTCCCTGATTCAAGACTCGAACCCGCGCCGCAAATCGATATCCGACATCTGAATAAAAAGAGAGTGTGATCGAATCATGTCCGAACAGAACAAGCCCTTCGTAGTCACCGACCGCCGCAAGTTTACCCTCGATGGAACTCCCCGCCCCGACGCCGATCCGGCGCCTGAGCGCGAGGCGCCCGCAGCGCCGCCCGCGCCCGAGCCGCTCGAATTCAAATCCCCCCACGCCGCCGCAGCCCAGCCCGAACCCGCCCCGCCAACCGCATCCGCCCCAACTGCGCCGCCCGTGGAGGCCGACCTCCCGCCCGCACCCACCGCCCAGGAGATGGAGCAGGCCAACGCCGCCTTCCGGCAGACCTCCGAGCGACTCGATACCGCCGTTCGCGCCGCCAATCCCGGCATGGAGCACCCGCCCGAGATGAACTTCGAGCAGATCGTCCAGTCCATCTACATGACCACCATCCTGCAGCTCGGCGGCAGCACCCAGCCCGGCCAGCAGCCCAAGATCGACCTGATGGGCGCGCGCCAGTCCATCGAGATGCTCGCCATCCTCGCCGAGAAGACCAAAGGCAACCTCACCCCCGCCGAGTCCCAGCTCATGGACAACGCGCTCTTCGAGGTCCGCATGGGCTTCCTCGAAGTCACCCAGGCGCTCGCTCGCTCCGCCGCCAATCGCCAGCCGCCGCCACCCGGAACGCCCGGCGCACCCAGCGCTGGCCAGCCCGGCCGCCCCACCATCGTCCGTTAGGTGCGAGGAGAGATAAGGGGAGACCGTGAGTACCATCCGTTCATTTCATGATCTGACTGTCTGGCAACGCTCCATCGAACTATCGGTTCAGATCTACACGTTGACCCGATCGTTTCCGAAGGAGGAGATCTTCGGCCTTACCAACCAACTCCGGCGGGCTTCGGTCTCGATATCCAGCAACATCGCCGAAGGACAGAGCCGGCTGACCAAAGGCGAATTCCTCAATTCCCTCTCCATCGCACGAGGCTCCAATGCGGAGGTTCGGAGTCAACTCACGCTCGCGAGGCATCTTGGCTTTGGCGATCAAGCTCAAATTACCTGCTGCGAAAGCCAGGCTATCGAGATCAGCAAAATGCTGAACGCACTGATCTCCTCTCTCAAATCCTCCAGAACCACAACATCGGCATGACACTCTTCACTCACTCACCACTGACCACTTACCACTTACCACTGACCACTCACCACTCACCACTTACCACTTACCACTCACCACTCGCTCCTATGGACGCAATCCTAACTTTCCTCGGAACCGGTACCTCCATGGGCGTGCCCACGCTCGGCTGCGACTGCGCCGTCTGCGTCTCTGCGACCCCGCCGGCGCCGGACCTCCCTCCGCCCGACCCCCGCAACCGCCGTACCCGGCCCTCCGTCCTCATCTCCTGGCCCGCGTCACAGCCTGCCCACAACGTCGTCATCGACACCGGCCCCGACTTCCACGCCCAGGCCATCCGCGCCGGCATCCGCCGCCTCGACGCCGTGCTCTACACCCACGGCCACGCCGACCACGTCCTCGGCATGGACGACCTCCGCCCGCTCAGCTTCCACAGCCCCGACACCCTTCCCCTCTACGCCGACGAGCCCACCGCCGCCACCATCGAGCGCATCTTCGAATACACCTTCCGCAAGCATGATCGCTACTCCACCAGCGCCCACGTCACCCTGAATCGCCTGGCGTCTACACCAGGCGCAGAAATAGACCTCTTCGGCGTCCG
>Ga0302320_10018965_pt1 | contig 13853 bp, 6 predicted proteins | sample Bog_T0_3_FD_202130 | JGI IMG/M metagenome (GOLD analysis project Ga0302320, IMG submission 202130) | Peat permafrost microbial communities from Stordalen Mire near Abisko, Sweden - Bog_T0_3 | ecosystem: Environmental > Terrestrial > Soil > Wetlands > Peat | place: Sweden: Abisko, Stordalen Mire... | reverse complement strand
CCCACCATCAACACATCGAACGCCAATCTGATCTGGTCGCAGAACTTGTGGCAGAGCGCGGGGGGCCAGCCATTGAATCTCATGTCAGATAATCCCAATCCCCTGACGGGCGCTAATCTGGCATTGCTGGCGGAGGCGCTCGATCCGTTCCGGCAACTCGAGGCGATAGACCTTTCGGTTCAGTTTGGCATTAGTACCGACGGTCCGCCCGTGGCCGCCTATGCCTTTGAAAATGATGCGACCGACATGACCGGCAATTACAACGGAATCAATTACGGCGCCACTTATCCGGTGGGCGCGATCGGCATGGAAACGGCCGGTTTCAGCGGCACGGGGGCGTATATCCAGATTCCAAACCCGCTCAGTTCCGGAAGCGGCAATTTCTCGATCTCGATGTGGATCCAGACCAACGACACCGGCGGGACCGGCCAATGGTATAATGGCCACGGTTTGGTCGATGGCGAGACCGGCGCCGGCCAGGCGGATTTCGGCACGGCGCTCGTCGGCGGCAAGTTCGCGCTCGGCGTCGGCAATCCAGACACGACTTTGCTTACAACCGGCACGGTCAACGACGGCAAGTGGCATCACCTGGTCGCCACTTACGCCACTTCGGGCACGATGCAAGTATTCGTCGACGGCGTGCTCAACAATAGCATGACCGGCCCCGCCGGCACCCACGGCGCCCCGACCTCTCTGCGCTTTGGCGGCATCCTATCGGGAACCACGAGCGGCTATTACAACGGCCTGCTCGACGAGGTCCAGATTTACAACTACGTGCTCAGCGGCTCCGAAGCGGCCTATTTATACAATTACCCCCGGGGCGCGAACCCGTTGGTTGGATATTGGAAACTCAATGAAACATCCGGGACAACAAGCTACGACTCGTCGCCCAGCGGCGAAAATGGGACATGGGTAAACAGCCCCGTTCCCTCGACCTCTTATCCGCCGGCCATCGCCTCCTCCAATGCGGGCAGCCTTCTCTTCAACGGGACCAATCAATACGTGACCGTCGCCACCACGGCGGCGTTGCCCACCTTCACATCTCCACGCACGCTCTCGGTCTGGGCCAAGACCAACAAGCTGACCGGCAATCACATTGCCGCCGCCTTTGGCACCACCGGCAATGGTGATTCCTTCTTTATCGGCCAATATGGCACGACGCTCGAGGTCGGCGGATTCAACAGCGATGTTACCGTCCCAAACTTCTGGGACACCAATTGGCATCACATTGTCGCCACTTATAATGGCACGACGTGCAATGTCTATGCCGACGGAATGATCGTCGCCAGCGCCGCCAAGGCGTGGACCGTGCCGCCGCCGTTCTCGTGCACGATCGGGAATTATATCAATGGCACCGGCTACCCATGGAGCGGGAACATCGCCGACGTGCGCGTTTACAATCGCGTGTTGACGGCGTCGGAAGTCGGCGGCATGGATATCTCCGTGCAGGCCATCACCAGCCCATTGAACGTGACGGGTACCAACAGTTTCCCCTTCAGCTACCAGATTACGGCCAACAGCGGCCCCACGACTTATGGATCGAGCGTCCTTCCCGCCAACCTCAGCCTGAATTCGACCTCCGGCCTCATCAACGGAAGCCTGAGCGGCACTGGCAACAGCACCGTCACCATCACCGCCGCCAACTCCACCGGCACATGTAGCGCCACCCTGGTAATCACCTCGGTCCAGACCCCGCCGCCCGCGATCACCAGCAGCACTAGCGTAAAGGCCATCGTCGGCGAGCCGTTCACCTATCAAATATCGGGCAGCAACTATCCGACCAGTTACGCAGCCCCGAGCCACCCAGCCTGGATCGGCGTGAATAGTGGCTCCGGCCTGATCACCGGAACTGCGACGACCTCCGGCACCACCACCATGACCGTCAGCGCGATCAATGCCGGCGGCACCGGCAGCGCGACCGTGGCCATCCAGGTCCAGATGCCATATGCCGCATGGCAGAGCCAGATGTTTTCGCAGGCCCAGCTTGGCAATTCATCGATCAGCGGAGACACCGCAACCCCCGCCGGCGACGGCATCTCGAACCTGATGAAGTACGCCCTCTACCTCAATCCGTGGACCGACGGCGTGGCCGGCTTGCCGGCGCTTTCAATCATCACCACCGGCAGCGGCAATTACCCGGTACTCACTTACACCCGGCCAATTTTCGCCACGGACGTCACATATACCGTGCAGGTTTCAACCGATATGCAGTCATGGTATTCCGGTCCCGGCTACACAACCCTGCCGAACGCTACGAATAATTCGAACGGCGTGACCCAAAGCGTCACGGTTCAAGACTTGACGCCGGTAACCCCCGGAGATACGAAGCAATTCATGCGGTTGGAAGTCACCGGTACGTGAGAAATTCGGAATGACCAAGCTCCTGATATCGTCGGCTGTCCTATTCTTCGCACTTAGTGGGAGCCTCCGAGCCCGCGACGGGGACCTCGGCGTCAATGACCGGATGCCGGGACTCTCGCTGCGCCAGGATTTTCCCGGGATCAAACTGAGAGGTTACGGCACACTTTCCGGAAAGGCTTGGATCGGCAGCGCGGGAGATTCGCTTCTGCAAATCGAGTGCCAGGACCCGGAGCACGCCCGGCTCGTCCAGGCCAAGTATCTTTCCGACCTGGCGGAATTGCCCCCGGCCACTCAGCCGGGCGAGATCAATGTCGAAGGCGTCAGAATTTCGATCCGGCTGGCCGATGGCGTCGGCGCCGTTGCGGCCTTGAGAAGTGGAGTGACCGTGATCCTGGCCGGTGCAAAAAATGCCGACGGCCTCGCCAAACTGATTAAGGGCGGCCTATCGGGCAACGCCGCGAATTGGACATCGGCGCCGGAAGGAAAGATCCCGATGTTCCTGGATCGATTCGATAAATACGGGTTTCGATTTTACTATGCGCCGGGGAATTTGAAGACCGGCGCGGATGGGAAGGTAATTCCCGATTACGACCCGCGTGAGGACTTCAACTTCATGCAGGCCAATCATGCCGGGTTGACCGTCTGGCACTCGGGCGACCGTGGCGAAACCAGCGAATGGCTCACCCGCGAACCTTCGTGGGACTGGACGCTTGCCCTCGCACGCCAAAAAGGACTGCCCTTCGGGGTCAATCTCGGCATCGATGGCGCTTCCAACTGGTATTTCAACCGCAACCCGGATTCGATGATGCAGTTCGTCCCCGACTTTTTGGGCACTTACTACGGCTCGATGAATTTCGGCATCCCGCCGATGGTTTCGTGGAGTTCATCCGCGGGCCAGGACGCGCTGCTGGGGCAGCTTCAGACCACAGTTCGTCATTTGAATGATGTCGATAACATCACAAGCTGGCTCGAGCCGCACGAGGAGCTGGGCGGAGGCGTGGCCGACATACTGGTCGATTATGGACCGCAGGCCGACCGGAGTTACCGTAGTTATCTGCAGCTGACTTATCATACCATCCAGGCGCTCTCCCGGCGCTACCAGGACGCCAGCCTGACGGCGTGGGACGAGATACACGTTCCGGAACCGGCCTCATTCCTTGGCTGGAACCGCGACGCGCTCGACCTCGCCGGCAAGTGGAAGGTTAGTTTCCAGGCGGCGGACAACGCCGCGGCGCAGGCGCCGGATTTCGACGATTCCTCGTGGGGCGAAATGACTGCTCCCGGCGACGGCCTGGCGCGGTTATTGCCGCTCAAGCCGGCGCTCTGGCGCCGTCATTTCACGATGGACGGCGGCTGGCTCGGCCAACACCCGGCGGTCTGGCTTTATGTCTGGGACATGAATGACACCCGCGGTTCCGACGAGGATCGCACAAAAGCCGTGGTCGTCGGCATGAACGGCAAGGTCCAGGCGGAAGCCGAGCCTTACCATGGCGCCGATCACTGGGCGGCGCTCGATGTAACCAAAGCGATCAGGGCGGGCGACAATCTGCTCACCGTCCGGCTGCCCATGGGCCTCTTCAATTATCGCGTCTATCTATCCGGAGACGGGCCGAAGAGCTACCCGCAACTTGGCGAGGGTAACAATGCCCGGTGGGTCGATTATATGAACTGGGTGGCTTACTCGCGCACGCTGGGCGTGCGGCGCGGCATGCAGATGATCCGGCAGGTCGACGCCAACCGGGGCATCGTGCTCATGGCCCCCGATTCCTACGAGGAAGGCGTCGTCCAGGATGCCATCGAGTACGGCGGAGATTTCCACAACACCGGTTACATGGGCGGTTGGTGGTGCGATAGGGAGCCGGCTTTGATGCGCGGAGCCGGCCTGCCTTTTTCAACCGAACCGAGCCAGGGTCCTACCCTGCCCATTCATATCCTTGGGGAAATGGGCAATTGGCTTACTCAAGGGGTCAACGCCATCGATCATTTTCAAACCATCGGAGAAGTTCTCTATCATCCCGACTTAAAGAAATGCTTCGAGGATCACGCGGCGATGTACACTTCCATCGGCCGTTATCATGCGCCCACGGCCCAGGTCGCGGCCCTCTATTCCAGCAAGACCAGTAGATTACTCGACTGGCCCTGGAGCGCGCATCCCGCCGTGGCGGCCAACGGCGAGCCCTTCTTTCGTGGCGGCGGTTACGTTTCCGGCTTTAACTGCCGCGCCTTTTACTCGCCGATGGAGAACCTGCCCAAAGGCCCATCCTACGAGAGCGACGCAGTCAACGACGGCATGCTCGTCCGCAATCAGGCCGGCAAGTACCGCGTAATTGTCGACACCGACACCGCCGTAATGGACGAGGCGACCATCGACGGCATCGAGCGTTTCGTTCGCGGGGGCGGCGTTTTTGTCACTTACGGCGAGACCGGACGGCATTCGCCGGAGAAACCCGATTCGTGGCCCATTGACCGGCTAACTGGTTATCACGTCATTCATGACAAGTTACACAACGAAACCGTTACGCTCGCTGCCGGGCAGCAGGTCTTCCCGCCCGACACTCTATTTCACGGCGAGATGGCCGGGCATCGATTTACCGCCGCGACGCCCGGAGTCCAGACCCTCTTGACGTGGAAAGACGGAAGCACGGCGGTGGGAATGCGTCCCCTCGGCAAAGGCTTTATTATAACCGTCGGACCATGGCTCAACTACAACGCGGAAAACGGCAACATCTTTTTCGATAGTCTGTTTCAATGGCTGAAGATCGCCCGCATCCCTGCGAGCCTCGAGAGCTCGTCGAATCTCTTCTGGCGTCATTACATAGCCAATAATGGCCTCTATGACGTTTGGGTCGTTCGCAACAAGGACTCGAGGCAGCCGGCGACCGGTGTGCTCGCGCTGGCCGAGGGCCTGCGGCCCGCATGGTCGATCGATCTCAATAGCGGAACGCGCAGCCCCGTCACCGGCGGCCGGCTCCCGATCAACCTGCCTCCCGCGGAAACGGCGATTTATATCACCCCGCGAGCCGAAATCGCCGGAGCCTCGTCCGAATGGTTCAACTTGCAACGCGGTTGGTGGCAGGGCTCCGGAGACCTTGGCAAGCCTCTGCCCAAGCCTGCCATGAAACTCGCCGTGGATATCACCGACGGCTGGGCCTTCCTGCCTGTCGATGGCAAGCAAGTCGATGTCAGCGGCTTCGTAGCCGCCACGGTTGACGATAGCCGTTGGAAGCAAGTCTCTCTCGGCATCTTCACATTGCCCGATTACCCCGATTGCCGGCATGCGGTCATCCGCAAACGCATTCATGTGCCCGACACATGGAACCGTGGTCGCGTGCTGGTTCACCTGCCCGGGTTTCGCGATGGCAGTGCCGCCTACCTCGATGGCCAGCCCTTGAAGCGCGACACAGTGCTCGCCGGCGGCTCCGATCACATCCTGGCCGTCTACATATCGAGCTCCGGCTATCTCCTCGGCGCCGATGGCCCCGCATGGCTCCACTATCATCCCGCCCCCATCGCCACCCAGGATCTCGCCGGCCCCTTCCTTAGCTCCACCAACGCCCTCAACTGGGATAAGTCAATACCGCTTCCGGGAAAGATCGCGCAGGGAACACGGGCGCTGCGGGCGGACTTCACCCTTGCGCCCGAGGCGGCGGGCAGGACTGTTGTGCTCCACGGCGTGGAAGAGAGCGGCGAACTCAAGGGAGCCGTCATCAACGGCCAGTATGTCGTGCCAGCCGCCCGCGAAGGGTCCGAACTCAACCTCAATATCACCCCGTGGGTAAAGCCCGGGGCAAAGAACGAGCTTGTCCTGCTAATGGGCGGCAGCCACGAAACCATCACCGCCATCAACCTCGAGTTCCATCAAAAGGGCGCCTACCCTTAGGAGCCTGTTGAAATATTGGGGCACCGCCTGGTAAGCCAAGACTACTCGCAGATATTGAGGATATTACTTCAAGGACAATTCCGCGGGACTGGCACTCAGTGGAACTTTGAGGATGGTCAGCAGGTTTGCAGAATCGGGCGTGACGTTTCCGGAACCAATCGTCTTGCCGCCGGAAGTTAGCTGCCAGGTGTAAGTCCGGCCCGGCTCCGCCTTGAACTGCTGCAAACGCCGCAAGGTGACATCCGCCGTTGCCTGCCGCGGCACGTTGGGCGCATTCGGGATCGGGTCCTGGGCGAGCCAAAGCTGCATGGCAAAAGCCGATGGCGTATCCTGCTGGTTCCTCCATCGGAACCACGCATTGATCTGCCCGGCGCCGTCATACTCCGCCGGAGCATTCAGCCAGGGGGAGCGATTGTCGCAGGAAGCGTGCGTGAAGACCGGGTAAGCCTCGTTCTTGCGAATCTCGAGCCACGGATACGCCATCGCTACGGCGCAGATCGGCGTCCTGCCTATGACAGTGCCCGAAGAGACGTGTCCGAACATTCCCCAACTCAGCACGAGCGGGAGGCGCCCGGCTTGCGCCGCGGTCAAGAGGGCCGGCTCCGTGCAGGACCAGGTGTCGGCCTCGGAGGAAAAATCGAGCACGACCGGCGGATCGGGCAGACCGACCCCGGCGGCACGCTTCATCCATGCGTCACGCTCGGCTTGCGAGGCATCCCAGGCAGGCGCGGGAGCGAATCCGCCCATGCGGTGCGAGGCGTATCCGGTACCGGCCGGCACGCACGCTTGAATGGAAGCGAACACATCGCCATTGGGCATGCCGATGCCGAGGGTTCCGCAACCGCCCATCGAGGCGCCCGTCAGGTAAATCCGGTCGCGGTCGATATGGTAGTGGTTGACGACCCATTCAATCGTATCGAGCACGCGCCGCTCCGTCGGGGCACGGGGGCCGTGTATCGCGCGGTCCTTCCCATCGTTGATCTGGGACCATCCCCACCATTCCCCATTGGTCGAGTTCAGGAACAGGCCGTAAAAGTCGGCCGGCGGATTAGTGATCGCATCGCCCGGAGCGCCGATCGCGTCGGCTTTCGTGCCGAAGCAAGCGAAGCCCAGGTAATCGTACGCGGTGCGATTGGCCGAGTGCAGCACCACGAACAGCGGCGCGTGCTCCCGCGGCGCCTTCGGCGAGACGACGTAAAAGCTATTGTGATTCTGCTGCTGCAACCCGGTCTCCTTGGGCGGGGTATAGCCCCAGTCGGTGCCGGTCGCGGCGGGATAACCCCACGCATCCCGCGCCCCGTGCGTATATCGCTCGATGGTGCGTCCATCCTGCGCCCGGGTTACCGAGTTGTTTGCGTCCAGCGCTGGCGGCCAATCGGCTGCGATGCCAGCGCCGGCGATGGAAAAGGACACGATTAGGGAAAGTACGAGGGGAGAGATGTGGCGAGGCATTTGGAATACTTGAATTTACACTTAAACACCGGAATTCCCGGTTGGGTTCATGGTGAATCGGCATGGTCTTTTGGGTGCCCGCCGAGGAGTGCCAGGGGGGAGAATTGAACTCCCGACCAAGGGCTTATGAGTCCCCTGCTCTACCTCTGAGCTACCCTGGCGGATCAAAAGCCTTGCCGTCCGTGCAGCGGACCAAGGCTCTTTGGGGGCGAAAACGCTAATTCAGCGCCCCGGCCAATGCAAGCACTTCACACCGCAAGGCCGCAATGCGCGACCGCGGACAATTCCTGAGCGGTTCTCGCCAAAAACCCCCGATCCGTCTTTACCTCAAACCGGAGTTTCCGCTAGCATTCGCCAGGAGGATACTCCCCATGTTTCTCCAGGAAACCAAAACCAAACGCGGAGGCAAGACCTACATCTCCTACCTCGTCCGGGAGTCCTTTCGTACCGCGAACGGCCCCCGGGGACGGACGATTTGCAACCTGACTCATCTGCCCAAGGAGGTGCGCGATCTTGTGGCGAACGCGCTGAGGGGAAAATCGCTCGTGCCGATCGACCGGCTCGAGGTCAACAATATCCACGGCTACGGGGGAGGCGTGGCGCTCGAGGATGCGGCGCGGCGGCATGGACTGCCGGGGTTCCTGGCACCGCTTTCCCCGCGCAACGGGGCGCTCGTGCAGGCGATGATCTTCGGCGGCCTTCTCTTTCCGCATTCGGCGGCGTCGTTTTCCGTCGAGTCCCGCGCGGCGCGGCTGGCAATGTTTTGCGGGTTGGATCCGGAAAAGGAGCGCTTCGATCTCGCGGATTTGACGGCGACATTGCGAGAGCTGGATGCACAGTGGCCGCTAGTCTACGACCTCCTGCTCCGCTCACCGCATGCGGAAGTGCGGGCGGTTGCGCCTTTCAAAGTATCCACCGGTCCGGAGGAGACGGGCGCTGTGGGCATGGACGCGGACGGAATACCAGTGCCCCTGCCGCCACCGCCGGAAGCCGGAGCCGCTCATTTGCTGGAAGGGCTTGCCCGGCAGTCGAAGGCTGGGCTGCCGCTGCTGGTCCTGGAGGAGGAAATAGCGGCGCGGATCGGCCTCCAACGCCAGGGCAAGCAGCCTTACCTGCTCGAACTGGCGCCCAAATCCCTTGCCGCCTTGCTGCGGCAGCTCAACCAGGCGCAACTCGTCGAGTCATTGCGGGCGGGCGGGCCAGTCGAGGTGCGGCACCACGAGCAACGCCATATCCTGGCCCCGGCGGGACCGCAGCGGGATTCCCAGGTTAGAATGAGCAGCCTCAAGGAACTGACCTCAATCCCCGCGGGCCGGACCAACGAACCCGAAACTCCTCCCCCGGCCCGGCCCGGCGGAAAGCCCGCGTCTGATTTCTTCCAGGTTTTGGCGACAAACCTCCCCGCAGAGCGGTTGCCCGCTGCAACCGCCATCGAATGGACTTACCGCGCTCGAATGGCTCGAGCCGCTTTTGCGCCCGCGCAAACCCTCACCGCGTCGGACGAAGGTACCACCCCCTGGCGCGACCACCAGAACCTCCAGTTCCTGACCCACCGTCTGCGCTGCCACATACACGCCGAATGGCGTGCCTGCGGCGAACCACGCCCCGTGGAAGAAGTGCTCCGTGACCTGCAAGAAGTCCACCGGGCCACGCTCACAGTGGACGGACAAGTAGTGCGCCGTCTCGCGACCCACCCCTCGAAAGGTGTGGCCACCCTGCTGACAAAGCTGAACCTGTGTGAGCTATTCGGCCGCGGTTAGTGGACAGCGGTCCATGCCGTCCACACAGTCCACCCCGTCCACTATTTCAGCGCAGGGTCGTCCACCCGGTTCCGCGCCTGCTGGAGGACTTCCTTGGTGCGATCGATAGGCCGCTTGAGAAAATCGGTGCCCGGAGATGGCGCCTGCGTGATGGCATTGACGGCCGGAGCCACCGGCGCCTGGCGGGCCAATAACAGGTACGTTGCACCGGCAATGACGAGGACCGCGATGTATTTCATACCTACCGGCGGGAGCATAGCCCTTGCCATGCGCCAAAATTCGAAATTTTTTGGGCTGTGCAATCTCCAAGAAGCGAACATACCTTGCAAGAACCGTCTTAAAATATGGAAGTCCTCGACCTGCCTCAGACTGTGAACACCGGAGCCATGCACGCACTGCTGGGCGCTTATCATGGAGACCCCTTCGCCGTCCTGGGGATGCACCTGGCCGAAGACCGCCTGGTCGTGCGCTCTATCCGTCCCGACGCGCGGGCCATTGCGATCGTGCGCCTGGACGATGGACACAAGTTCCCCGCCAGGCGGCTGCACGAGCATGGCTTCTTCGAAGCGATCCTGCCCCCGGAGGTCGACGAGCGCTTCGCCTATGAACTCGAGGCCACGGCCCACGATGGCACCCAGTGGACTTTCCGCGACCCGTATTCCTTCGGCCAAATCCTTGGCGCGATGGATTTGCACCTCTTCGCCGAAGGCAATCACTACGAGATTTACAAGAAGCTCGGCGCGCATCCGGTCGAGCTCGGCGGCGTGCGTGGCTGCAGCTTCGCGGTCTGGGCGCCCAACGCGCAACGCGTCAGCGTGATCGCCGATTTCAATGGATGGGACGGGCGCTATCATCCCATGCGCAAGCTGCTCGGCAGCGGGGTGTGGGAGATTTTCATCCCGGACGCACGCGAGGGGGCGCACTACAAATTCGAGATCAAGGCCTCCCACGGCGGGCTGCTTTTAAAGAGCGATCCGTACGCGTTTTACGGGCAGCACGGGCGCCTGACGGCCTCGATGGTATTCGACCTGAACCGCTACAAGTGGTCGGACTCCGAGTGGCTCGAGAAGCGGGCGAAGACGGAGTGGCACCGAAGCGCGGTCTCGATTTACGAAGTCCACCCGGGTTCCTGGGCGCGGCACTTCGAGCAGGGAAACCGCTACCTGAGTTACATCGAGCTGGCCGATGCGCTGATCGATTACGTGGTGGACATGGGTTATACCCATATCGAGTTGATGGGCATTGCGGAGCATCCCTTCGACGGCTCGTGGGGATACCAGGTCACCGGCTATTACGCCCCCACCAGCCGATACGGGAACCCTGACGAATTCAGGCACTTCGTCGACCGCTGCCACCAGCGGGGCATCGGGGTCATCATGGATTGGGTGCCGGGCCACTTCCCCAAGGACGCGCACGGCCTGGCGGAATTCGACGGGACGGACCTCTACGAACACGAGGATCCGCGCAAGGGCGAGCACATGGAGTGGGGCACCCTCGTTTTCAACTATGGGCGGAACGAAGTGCGGAACTTCCTGATCGGCAATGCCCTCTTCTGGCTCGACGAGTACCACATCGACGGCCTGCGCGTGGACGCGGTGGCGTCAATGCTTTACCTGGATTACTCCCGCAAGCCGGGGGAATGGGTGCCCAACGAATACGGAGGTCGCGAGAACCTCGAGGCGATCTACTTCATGAAGCGCTGCAACGAGGTCTGCTACGAGCGCTTCCCCGGCATCATGACCGTGGCCGAGGAGTCGACGGCGTGGCCCGGCGTGTCGCGCCCCACCTACCTGGGCGGCCTCGGCTTCGGGTTCAAATGGAACATGGGATGGATGAACGATTTCATCCGCTACATGAGCAAGGAGCCGGTCCACCGGCGCTTTCACCAGGGCGACATCACGTTTTCCCTTCTCTACGCCTTCCACGAGCACTTCATGCTGGTGCTCTCGCACGACGAGGTCGTACACGGCAAGGGATCGATGATCACCAAAATGCCCGGAGACTGGTGGCAGAAGTTCGCCAACCTCCGGCTCTTTTACGCCTGGATGTACGCGCACCCGGGCAAGAAACTGCTGTTCATGGGCAGCGAGTTCGGCCAGAGCGCCGAGTGGAGCCACGAGCGCAGCCTCGATTGGTGGCTGCTCGATTTTCCGGAGCACGCCGGCGTCCGCAGGCTCATCCAGCACGTGAACTGGCTTTACAAAACCGAACCGGCGCTCTGGGAGCTGGACGACACCTACGAAGGCTTCGAGTGGATCGACTTCCACGACGCGGATAACTCCGTGGTCGCCTTCATGCGAAAGGCCCGCTCCGGGCCCCCGCTGGTCTTCGTCGTCAATGCCACTCCCGTCGTCCGCGAGAACTATCGCGTGGGAGTGCCGGATGGAGGATTTTATCAGGAAATCCTGAACTCGGACGCCGCCCACTACGGCGGCAGCAACGTCGGCAACTACGGCGGCGTGCATGCGGACCCGATCCCCTGGCAGGGCCAGTCGCATTCGCTCGTGCTGCGCCTGCCGCCCCTGGCCGTAAACGGGTTCAAGAAAATCCGTTAACACCGCCGCCGATGGATCGTTGCAAAAATCCGTTTTGAACAGTCGAAATAATTTGATTTGCAGCGCGCCCGGGGCTAACTTTCATCGCTCCCGATCCCACCCATTCCGGACATCACAATCCACCGTCCTCTCTCCAATGAAAACACCCAGAACAAAAAAAGGCTTCACCCTCATCGAACTCCTCGTCGTCATCGGCATCATCGCCCTGCTCGCAAGCATCGCGCTGCCCGCGTTCACCAGCGTGCAGGTCAAAGCCAAGCAGGCGAAAGAAATCAGCAACGTGAAGCAAATCGGCACGCTGCTCAAAGTGTATGCGAGTGACAATAATGGAAATTTTCCCACGAATGCGCTGGACGCAAACCTGAACCCGACAGGCACGCCAGTCGGTGATTCCAATTCCGCCTTCGCGCAACTCTTCCCCGCCTATAACACCAACGAGCAGATCTTCTGGACGACAAACGCTGGTTTTGGGCAAACGCCTCCGGATAACAAGATCGATATTCCGATGCTCCAAGCCCACCAATATACGCTGGCGGGAAACGAATGCAGTTGGGCTTACGTGCTGGGCTTGAATGAAACCTCGGACTCGCGGTTTCCGCTGGTGGCCGATGCGATGACTGACAAGGGGGCTCATACTTACATCTACGCACAGAACACGGTAGGCGGTCTCTGGCAGGGAAAAGCCATTGTATTGAACGTGGATATCAGCGCCGCTATTCAAAAGGTCAATGCTGCTGATAACACCATCCATGGCAGCCCCTTGGGCGCGGATCTCTTTAATACCACCGAAGCGAACTGGATGTCGGCCTCGAATGTAGTGGCTAATCCGTTGGCAACCGGGACTTAATTTCAAAACACAAACTGGCTGGCGCCCGCTCTGCGGTAACCCTCCCCCGAACAACCTTCCCCCCGAGAAAGCCCTGGTCCTTCCGGACCCGGGCTTTTTTGTTTTTTGCGAGGAACTACCCGATTGCGACGTCTTCCCCCGCCTGGGCCACCGGCCCAGGGCTACACGCAAGCGTGATGCGACGGCTTTCCCTCCCGCGCGCGGAAGCGCGATGTAGCCCTGGGCCGGTGGCCCAGGCGGGGGGAAACACCGCCTCCATCAACTCTTCCCCTCGCCAAAACCCCTCCCTCCCTTTTACCCTTCGCGTCCATGCGCAGGCCCCACCGGCACATTGGTCGTTTGGACCGCGTGTGGATCGATCCTCCGGTCTTCTTCATCACCACCTGCGTCTTCCAAAAACACCCCATTCTGGCCACCCCCGAAGCCGCCGCCATTCTCAAGGAAGAATGGGCATCGGCTCCGGCGCGACACGGCTGGAACATCGCCCGGTTTGTCATAATGCCGGACCACGTGCATTTCTTCTGCACTCCGCGGCAGGAGGCTTCGAGCCTGGAAACATTTGTTGGCCGATGGAAGGAATGGACGGCCAAACGGATGGTCCGCGAACTCCAATACGCCCGGCCAGTGTGGCAACTTGAGTTCTTCGACCACCTGCTGAGATCGGAAAAAAGCTGCGTGGAGAAATGGGATTACGTGTACCGGAATCCGGTGCGGGCGGGGCTGGTTGCGCAGCCGGAGGATTGGCCGTATAGCGGGGAGATTGTTCCGGATAGGGGGTTGTGAGCAGCGGCGTCCACCCCCGCCTGGGCCACCGGCCCAGGGCTACACGCAAGCGTGATGCGACAGGTTTCCCTCCGCGCGCGGCAGCGCGCTGTAGCCCTGGGCCGGTGGCCCAGGCGGGGGTGGACGCCGCTACAGTTACATCACGCGGGATTCAATCTCGCCATCAGACAGCCGGGTGCGAATTTGATCGCCGGCCCTGACCGCCTCCTTGCCGC
>Ga0302320_10018964_pt1 | contig 13853 bp, 10 predicted proteins | sample Bog_T0_3_FD_202130 | JGI IMG/M metagenome (GOLD analysis project Ga0302320, IMG submission 202130) | Peat permafrost microbial communities from Stordalen Mire near Abisko, Sweden - Bog_T0_3 | ecosystem: Environmental > Terrestrial > Soil > Wetlands > Peat | place: Sweden: Abisko, Stordalen Mire... | reverse complement strand
TCTTTGGCCATCCGTTCCAGTGCTTCTTGGGCATGCGACGATCCAGATTCGAACAGGTTAAGGACCTCTTCAAAAGGAGGCGACGGCTTTCCCGTGAGTTCGGCGTAGTAGCGCATCCCAGCGGGGTTGGCCGCCAGAGTTTCCCAGCACCCATTGCTTCCGCAGGCGCATGGCAAACCACCTGGGTCCATCTGGACATGGCCGAATTCTCCGGCAGCCCCGCCTTCGCCGCGGACCATGCGGCCATTGGCAAAGATGCCCGTCCCTAAACCCTCCGAGACATTCACAACAACAAGATCGCGCACGGCGTCGCTATCTCCAAACCACACCTCGGATAAGGCGCACGCGTTTGCGACATTGTCGGCGACGACGGGAAGGCCCGTGGCTTTTTCAACTGCTGCAGTGATTTCGGTAATGGGCCAATGAATGTTAGGAGCAAAGATGGGCCTGCCGGTCCGGCTTCCCCTCGACGGGGACTTGGCATGAGGCAGATCGAGTCGCCCAGGAAGGCAAATGCCGATGCCATCGAACGATCGATCGTGATGCGATGCGATCAATTGCTGGATGGCCAGCACGATGGCTGCAATCACCTTTTGCGGGTCGCTCGGGAGAGAGATCCTTTGCTGCGATATGATCTTTCCGCCCACGTCGGTGACGGCCAGTGTGGTCTGCAATGGATGAATGTCGAGGGCGAGCACACCTCGCTGGCTATTGACGTTGAGGAAGGTGGGCCTACGTCCACGAGGAAGACGACCCATCGAGCCCTCCACGATCCAACGGTCGGCAAGTAGTTCCTCGACGATCAACGAAACGGTGCTTCTTTGCAAGCCCGAGGCACGGGCCAGATCGGCCCGGGAGATGGGCTGTCGTGCGCGGATCTGGTTGAAGATGAGGTTGCGATTGATTTGACGGGGGATCTTATTGGACGCGCCCATCCTATTCGCAAATGAGAAGCGCGAAGGCCCAGAGCGAGATCGGATTTTCGAACTGTTTGGCATGGTTTGTACCGAATCAGCTATGCCCCGAATGCACATTCAAATCGTTGTGGTCCCGCAGTCGATGATGGTGGGGTCCAGAAAATGGCGCAGAAGAATGTCATTGAGTTACTTGCAGTTTGTATTGTGTGCTTTCGGAATTGAGAGAAATGTGAGGGTCGCGGGCGAGAAAGTGAGCTGACCAGGCTTGGTTGGCTCGCCATCAAACCCTGGCAACTTATCGCCCTCCGCAAGTTGCAACTCTACCCCATTCAACTGGAGAGTCGTCGCCTCAAGGTCGTGAGCGCTCAATGTATATCGTTGCGACGCGCTTGGAATTTGCAGAGAGACCGTTTCGTCGCGGCTTGCATTGATCACCAGCAGTGATGCTCCTCCCGGAGAACTGCGCAGGCAGTGTGCATAAATGTGCAGGCCTGAGGCACCAGGCGCCGCTACGTCGAGGACGACAGGACCCATCAGCTTGTGCCAAAGGAGGGCTGCCCAATAGTCAGGACGTGGCGCGTAAGTCTTCTCGTCCAGCAGGCCGTAATCGCTGGCGGCGAGGGTGTTGTGCATATTGACCTGGACGCCCCGCTTGGCGAGCAGGCCCAGTTGGTTCACATAGCGAAAGGTGTCAAGAAAGGTCGAAGCCCAGCGATCTCCGCCGCAGGCTGCCTGGGCTGTTTCCGTATTCCAGAGAGGCTTACCCGGCTCGAAACGGTCGCGGATGCCGGCATAGAATTCTTCGATGCGCCCAGACCGAGCGAGCCACTCATCGGAGAGCGCAGCTTGAGCGGATGTTGTTGCCGAAGCGCCAAAGATTTTGCAGCGACTGGACACAGCGCCGTAGGAGTGATAGGAGACCGCATCAAAGGCTGGGCCGGCGGCAGTCAGCAGGTCGGCGCTCGAGATGGTTCCGATGGAGGATGGAGTCATGAGGGTGCCTTCGCCGGCGGCTCCGGGGCCGAGGAAGATCAGGTCCGGCAGAGCCGTCTTGGCGAATGCGCGAAACGCCTTGATATCCCGCGCATAAGCCGCGGCGTCATAACCCTTCGGTGCGCCGCCGATGGCTGCGATGTTGGGCTCGTTCATAAATTCGGCGGCTGCGATATGGCCACCGATCGACTGCGTATAGCTCACCCACTGGCTGGCTTCGTCCTGCATCCAGGCGCCGCTGGCATCCCGCGCACCGGGACTGATGGCGAACGAAGTGACGAGAGAGGCGTTTGCAGCATGGGAGAAATCGACAACCCCCTTCCACTGGGCGCGGGTCAGAACGCCGTTGAAGCCCTTGGGTGGAGTTACGGGGGCTGGATCGTTCGAGTTCTGGAAGTAGGTCGTATTGGCCCAGGTCCCACTTACACGCAAGTATGCAGGACCGAGGGCAGCGGCGAGCGTGCGCAGGCGCGGATTGGAAAGGTCAATCGGCGGACGATATTCGTAGAGAGACGGGTCCATTACCGCGGGCTGGTTTCCGGTTGGTTGCGCTGCGGCACTTGCATCAGCCTTGCTGGCGTAGGGTTTCCAAAAGCGTCCGCCGGTGACTTCGACCATTTCAATGTTGTACGACTGAAAGCGCTCGTCGACGGTTGCTATGCGAGGCAAAGTCGAAGGGTCGATCGACGGCAGATTCTTCGATTGCGCGAGAAGAGAGTTGCCGCCCGAACAGATCCCGAGTAACACCGGGAGCGCGAAGAGCAGTTTGGGGCTCGATGTCATTTCGTTTCCTTCTCAGGCCGCTTGATTTCGTGGCCTTAAGATATGCACAAATCGTTATTGGTTGACGCCGCTTGCCAGGAATCCGCCGTCCACCACCAGAGTCTGACCAGTGACGAACGACGAAGCGTCCGAAGCTAGATAGATGGCGGCTCCCACCAGCTCTTCGGTCTTTCCGAATCGTCCCATGGGCGTGCGCAACAGGAGTTCCTGTCCGCGTGGCGTGCTATCCAGCAACTGGGCATTGAGCTCGGTGCGGAAGACTCCGGGAGCAATGGCATTGACGGTCACGCCCTGCTTCGACCACTCAACGGCGAGTGATCGGGTGAGCGATGTGACGGCCGATTTGCTGGCGGCGTAGGCTGCGACTTCGCTCAAGGCCACGAAGCTGTTCAGCGAAGTGGTATTGACGATGCGGCCGTATCGCCGCTCCAGCATGGGGCGGCCGAACACTTGGCAGGAGCGCAGTGTACCGGTGAGGTTGGTATCGAGGATCGCCGACCATTCTTCTTCGGGCATGGTCAAGGTCGGCGTCCGCTTGATTCTTCCCGCACAGTTGATGAGGATGTCGACCTTGCCGAACTGACCGAGCACGGCCTGAAGCACGGCTTCGAGGGAACTGCGATCGCCCACATCCGATGGGAGGCGCAAGGTTCGCCGTCCTCTGGCTTCAATGGCAAGCGCGGTATCTTCCACTTGCTGTTGCCGGCGAGCGGTGGCGATGACGTGGGCGCCTGCATCCGCGAGTCCCAGGGAGAGAGCGCGGCCGATGCCTGACGTCCCTCCGGTCACGACTGCAACTTTGTTATCGAGGCTAAATAAAGCCGAGCTCATTCATTTACCTTTCCAAGCCGGGATGGATGGGCCCAAAGGCCAAGGCCCGGATTGCTGATGAAGAAGACTGTTTCTCCGTCAACGGAGTTATTGCCGAGAGTGAGCTCAGTGGGGTTATAGCGTGCCAGCATTCCGTCCAAATCGCCATAATCGAAGCCTACCGATTCGATCTCCTTCCGGCTAAGATGACCGGGGCACCAGGTGATCTTGAAGCGCCCCTCTGAGGATCCGTGAATGAGATGGGCAGCGGCGCCAAGGTCGGCGGCTAGCTCGGGATTTGCCTTTACGGCTTCGAGCGTGGCGGGCGTTCCCCGATATCCGTATTTGCGAATGAGGCAGTCGATCGTTTTGTCTTCGCCGAATTCCTTGACACCGGGGGCAAGAACGATCAGTTCGGCCCCATCGGCCAAAGCCATGCGGGTGCGATAGACGGCCTTGTTGCCAATCCATGTGGAGTGGAATTCGTGGGGATCGAGATAGACGACCGCTTTCCGAATCGGCTCGTCGACGATTTCGAAGTTCACCTTCAAACTGAGTTCAGAGGCGCGATGAAAGCATTCCGAGTCGTTGCCGATGAACAATCCGCGAACGGCAAGACCGCCGGCTGCTCTCTGTCCAACTACGGTGAGGACGTACACGATGGGCAGATGGCCCAGAAAATGCTCCGCGGCGTAGTTAAGGACGGAGCGGACTGGATTCTCGGCTCGCCCCATGATGCGCTCCATCCCGTAGACCGCGCCGAGATAGTGGCTGCGATTGATCCCCTCACGGCCACCCGTGCCGATGAGGATGTTCTTGGTATAGTTTGCCATCCCGATGACTTCGTGGGGTACAACCTGGCCGATGGAGAGGATAAGATCGAAATCGCCGCCTGAGATGAGCCGATTGACCTGTGCGGGCCATGGATAGTTCAGCTTTCCTTCGGATTGCTCGCGAATGAAGTCTGCTGGAACTTCGCCGAGCGTTTCAATGCCAGTCCTCCAGTTATGCACGTGAAACAGGTGCTGGGGCGTGTCGCCAAACATGCGGGTAAGTTGTTCGTGCCGCATGGGGGTGTGCGTTCCCAGGGCCGGGAGGACGGCCTTCAACTTGTCACCCAGGTACTGCGAGGCATATCGCGTTAAGTCGCCAGCGCGGGAATGCTCGCGGCTCATGTCCGGTGGCACGGCAAGCACGGAGTAGCGCGGCCCAATGCGGGCAAGAGCCTCTTCCAGCAATTGCTTGAGTTGGTCCGGCGCCAGATCGGTATCGATGCTTCCCACTGCGCAATAGAGGCTCATGCGACGGACTCAACCTTCTTCAATCCGGGAGCCAGAATGCACATGATGAGCAATGCCACCAAATAGGCGCTGGCAGCGAGTGCGAAGAGACTGGCATAACTGTCTGTGATCTTCAAGATATAGCCGGCGGAAGTAGCGAGCAGGAAACCGCCGACCGATCCGGCCATGCCACCGATTCCAGAGACGGAGCCGACCGAGGCACGCGGGAACATATCCGACGAAGTGGTCATGAGATTAGCCGACCAGCCCTGATGCGCGCCTGCAGCCAGGCTCAACAAGGCGATCGCCGCCCACTCGGAGTGAAGATAGTTGATGAGGAAGACAGGGACAACCAGGCATGCACAGAGAAGCATGGCGCTCAGCCTCGCGTTCGTCGGTGAGAGTCCTAGACGTCGAAAGGGAGCGGGCAACCATCCGCCGGCAATGCTGCCCACTGCCGAAGCGTTGTAAACAACGATCAAGGGCATGCCGAGATGCAGCAAATCGAGATGGAAGTTTTTGGCAAAAAAGGAGGGAAGCCAGTAAAGGTAGAACCACCAGATGGGGTCGGTAAAGAACTTGGCCGTGGCATAGGCCCATGTTTGGCGTAGCCGAAGCAGTTTCAGCCAGGGAGTCGAGGGTCCCATCTGCGCAGCCGCTTCACGGTAGATGTGGCGCAGCTCCGCGCCGGTGAGAGTGGGGTGGTCGGCAGGCTTTCTGTATTTTCGAAACCAGAAAACGATCCACAATGCACTGAAGGCTCCAGTAGCGAGGAAGGCTACATGCCATCCGTAACGAATCGTGATCCATGGAACGAGGAGCGGGGCGAGAATCGCGCCGAGGTTGGTTCCGGAGTTGAAGATGCCGGTGGCGAGCGAACGCTCGCTTTGCGGAAACCATTCCGCGACCGTCTTGATGGCCGCAGGAAAGTTTCCTGATTCACCGAGGCCGAGGCAAAAGCGCGCAATTCCGAACTCGAGGACTGAGTTCGCAAGTGCGTGCCCCATGGCGGAGAGGCTCCAGACCGCCATGATGACGATATAGCCAATGCGCGTGCCGACCTTGTCAACAAATCTGCCTGCGACGAGAAGGCCGATGGCATATGCGAGCGTGAAGGCGCCGACAATGAAGCCGTAATTGACCTCAGTCATGCCGATTCCATGCTCGGCCACTGGCTTCATCAACGTCGGCTTAAGGATCGAGATGACCTGGCGATCCATGTAGTTGATGGAGGTTGCAATGAAGAGCATGGCGCAGATCGTCCATCGCACCCGGCCCAGGCGCGCACCGCCGGATGGTTCCTTTTCGATGAGAGCGAGGCGCGGTTTAGCAGTGAGCATCAATCTCTCCTCAGAACCGGTAAGTCTTCTTGACGAGGTCGTAGGTGAGAGCACGGGCCACGTTGAAGGCTTCGTCTTCGACCAGCCTGTGTTCCACAACCAGCTTGGCGAGATAGGAGCAATCCACACGCCGAGCTACGTCGTGGCGGGCGGGGATGGAGAGAAAGGCACGCGTATCGTCATTGAAGCCGACCGTGTTGTAGAACCCTGCTGTCTCGGTTGCGTGTTGACGGAAGCGAAGCATGCCCTCGGGACTGTCATGGAACCACCAGGGAGGGCCAAGCCGCAGACAAGGATAGTGGCCCGCAAGAGGGGCAAGTTCGCGGCTATAGGTTGACTCATCGAGCGTGAAGAGGACGATCGTGAGGTTCGGCTCATTTCCCACTCGATCAAGAAGCGGGCGCAGCGATTGAACATAGTTTGTGGGTTGGGGGATGTCAGCGCCGATGTCGCGGCCATAGCGCTCGTAGAGGGCGCGATTATGGTTTCGAAGGCTGCCGGGATGGATTTGCATGACCAGACCGTCTTCCAGACTCATCAGGGCCATTTCGGTAAGCATCTGGGCGCGAAACAGCTCCTGTTGACGGCTGTTGGCGTCACCCCTTCGCACAGAGTCGAAGAGGTCTCGTGCCTGCTCCGGGGAGAGGTCGGCGGTTTGGGGCGTGGGGTGGCCATGATCGGTGGCCGTGCAACCAAGTGAGCGAAAGCGGGCACGCGCGCTGCGCAGCGCAGCAAGGTAGCCGGCCCAAGTGGAGGTATTCTCACCCGTCTGCTCGCCGAGTTTTTCGATATTCGCTGCGAATCCGGCGAATTCAGGGTCGACGACCGGGTCGGGGCGAAATGTGGGCAGGATGCGGGCTTTCCAGCTGGAATCACGGATTGCCTGGTGGTCGGCGAGGGAGTCGAGAGGGGAATCGGTGGTCGCCATGACTTCAAGATGGAAGCGCTCGAAAAGCGCGCGCGGCAAGAACTCCGGAGTGCGCAGCTTTTCCGAGAGGGTGTCGAAGTAAAGGTCTGCGGTGGCCCCGGAGAGGCGCTCCTTCATTCCGAAGAGTTGATGGAAAGCAAAGTCAAGCCACATGCGTGTAGGTGTTCCGCGAAACAGGTAGTAATGACTTGCAAAGATGCGCCACACTTTGCGCGGGTTTTCGATTGCCAGGCGCCCAATCTCGAGATCTTCTAGCGAAACTCCCTGGCTGTAGAGCATGCGGTAGACATAATGATCGGGTTGTACGAAGAGTGTGGCGGGGTCAGGGAATGCTTCGTTCTTTGCGAACCATGCTGCCTGGGTGTGCCCATGAGGGCTCACGATGGGCAGATCCTTGACGCTCTGGTAGAGCGCCCGGGCCACCGCGCGGGTCTCGGGCTCGGCTGGGAACAAGCGGTCTTCGTGAATCAGCATGTCTTCATCCCCGGGAGTTACTGGGCAGATTCGTTCTGTGTCAGGCGCGGTATCCCATGCCGGCAAGGACACCACGCATGTACGCAAGGGATTCGGTGACGCCCGGCATGGGATCATCGCCGTGCACCTCGTATTCGAGATCGACGTAGCCTTTGTAGTCGATCTTGATGAGTGCTTCGAATATTTCGCGAATGGGCATGAGGCCTCGGCCCACGGCCACCTGGCTTTCCTTGCTTTGGAAATCCGTCAAGTCCTTCACATGCATGTTGAAGAGGCGCGGGCCGATTTCGTGGATGGCCTGGACCACATCTGTGCCGGCACGGACGGTGTGGCCGACGTCGATGCAACATCCGATTCGAGGATCCAGGTTCTTTACGAGTTTGTACACGTCGAGAGGGGAGGGCCAAACCTTGTCCTCCGGTCCGTGATTGTGAATCGCGATGCGAATGTCGTACTGCTTGACGAATCTCTCCACGCGGGGCAGCGTTTCCGGAGTTGGATCACCGGCCACGATGACGGGGATATTGGCGCGCTTGCAGTACTCGAACTTACTGCGGATATCTTCGTCTTCATCTTTTGGGAAGTAAATGGCGCCGGCGGCGTGGGGAGTGATGCCGGCGGCAGCGTAATCGGCTACAGCTTTCGCTTCTTCCGTGGGGCCCATGGGAAGGTGATCTTTCACGTCTTTGCAGTTGATCTGAGTCACTCCGAGTTGCTTCAGGTCGGCGATCATCTGGGCACGCGCAAAGTTCCGAAACGTGTAGGTGGCGATACCCAGGTGGATCGGGGATGGCTTGCCGCTTGCCTGGGCAGGCTGGCTCAGAGCTGAGGCGTCCCGGGGTACTGCGCAATAGGCTGCGAGCAATGCGCTGGATTGAACAAACCCGCGACGAGAAACCAACGTTTTCATCATAAAAAATCCTCGAACCTGGTTGACACCGTTACCGGAGCGAGCGCAAGCCAGGACGCGCTCTTGCAGGGTTCACAGATGAGGCGCCCAGCCATGTTCATAGTCACGGCCCCATAACTTCATTGCCGCAGGATCATTCAGGATTTTGCCATCGGCTCGATCGAGCGCGAGAGTTCGATTGACCTCCCATGAAACATTGGAGAGTTGGAGCATGGTGACGGCCACGTTGCCCACCGCGATGGGCGCGTTGAGCTTTTCACCCTTTCGGACGGCGGCGATGAAGTTGGCGAAATGAAGGTCGGTCATGGAATCGCGTCCAAGGGTGTCAGACGAATCGGCTGCCTGCCCGGCTTTGACCTCAGAGGATTTGTTTCCTTTCAGATCGTAGACCTCGTAGCCGCCGCGATCGACGATGACCGATCCGGTGGTTCCCAGGATGCAGGAACCTCGATCGCGCCCGTAGAATTTCATGCCCTGGCAGCATTTACCTTCCCAATCGATGAGCTTGTCGGGGTAGGTGAAGTTGGTGAGCAGGGTGTCATAGAACTGCCAATCATCTTTGAAGTGGTATCGCCCTCCCGACGAAGAAACGCGCTCGGGAAAGTCCACCGCCAGAGCCCATCGGCAGACGTCGACCTCGTGGGTTCCGTTGTTCAGCGATTCGCCGGTTCCCCACGTCTTGAACCAATGCCAGTTGTAGGGTTGGACGTTGTCCGTATAGGGCTGGCGTGGGGCCGGCCCTTGCCACAGGTCCCAGTCGAGAGCAGCGGGAACAGGTGCCTGCTTGCCGACGCCGATGGATTTGCGGGTATTGCTGTACCAGGCCTTGGCGTAGTAGGCGCGCCCGATGAGTCCGTTGGCGATCTTGTCGACCACCTCGATGGTATGGGGCGACGAACGTTGTTGCGTGCCCATTTGCACCTGCTTGCCGTACTTCTTCTGCGCCTCGACCAGCATGGCTCCTTCGGCCGGATTGTGGCTGCAGGGCTTTTCGACATAGACATGCTTGCCGGCCTGCAAACCGGCGATGGCCATGGGGGCGTGCCAATGGTCGGGCGTGGCAATGGTGATGGCGTCGACTTCCTTGAGTTGAAGGATGGAACGAAAGTCTCTATCGGTCGCCGGTCTCTCGCCCATCTCGCGTTCAGTCGCATTGGCGAATTTCGTCAGGATATTGGAGTCCACGTCGCAGACATGCGAGATCCGTGCGGACTTCTTGTTGGCTTTCAGGGAAGACAAGTGAGCATAGGCTCTTCCGTTGAGCCCGATGACCGCGAAGTTGAGACGGTCGTTGGCGCCGAGGATCTGCGCATAGCTTTTTGCAGTGGAGGCAACCGCCATGCCTGCTGCTCCGATTGCCAGAGAGTCGATGAATTCCCGTCGTGTTGGCAAGTTGGCTCCAAGGGTGCGAGGTGAGGAAGTGAATCGATTGCGAATTAGAGAGAGCCGGAATCCTGAAGAGCTTTCTTCATGCCGGTCCAGCTGACACGGGTCGACTCTTCGGGAGTTGCAGCGCCGTGCCAGTGGGTTTCGAGGCTGACGGCGTCGTGGTAGCCAATTTGGCGGAGAGCCCGAAACTGGGCGGTCCAATCGACATACCCGGCACCAACCGGAGCCCATTCGATCTTCCCGTCTGCGTTTTTTATGGCACTCTTCACATGGCAGTGGTGGATACGATTCTTTGGGAGTGCCTCCCATCCAGCAGGGAAGGCGTCGAGTTCGCCGCGCATGACCGCGTTGCCGGGGTCCCAGTTGAGCGAAAGGTGGGGAGACTGGATGGCGTTCAGCGTCCTTGCAGCTTCGCGCCCGGTAGCCGTGTTGCATTCGAATTCATTCTCAAGAACCAGCTCGATCTTCTGTTTTCCGGCGATTTCGGCGGCGGAGCGAAGCTTCTCATCGATCGCCGCGCGAAAGGGGGCGGGGTCGTCCAGCCGCCAGAAATCGAAGCAGCGCACCTTGCCGGTGTTGAACTGGCGCGCGAGCGCAATGGAGCGCTCCAGCACCTCGTCTTGATGTTTGAATGCAATCTCCACGGCTCCGTGCATGTCGCCTTTGGAGCCGTAGGGAGAGCGGGGCGCGCCGGGCCAATCGGTTTTGAAAAGGGGACTGGCGATGTCGGTGACCTGGAGCTGGTATTTGCTCAGGATCTTTTTCGCTTCAGCAATTTCGGCGTCGCTCAGGTCCATCGTGTTCTTGCCCCACATGGAGCGAAGCTCGATCCATTGCAGGCCGAACTCTCGGGAGACGACCGAGCAGACGTGGTCGAAATCCTGGGAGATTTCGTCATTGATGACGGCAATCCGAAACGGAGAATGGGCGGCCGGGGATTGGCTGCGGAGGGGTTTGAGGGCGGCTGCCGCCACTGCGGCCGCCGCGCTGAAGACGAGGGATCGTCTCGAGAGATTTTCCATGGAACTCCTGGGTTCGGTCGCTACACGTGACGATCAAAGATCGAACGCTGAATCGAGACAGCGACGCCGAAGAGGTTGGAACAAAGGTGCGAGGCAGTTTGTTCGGACCGCGAACTAACGGTATCGAGGTGTCACGGCCTTTGTCAAGGAGAAACCGGAGAGGGCGATCTCCCGATCGGCGGCGAGCGGACATCCTTCGCATTTGGGCGTTCGGCTGCAGTGCGCCTTGCCTACGGCTACCGTGAGCGCGTGCATCTCGTTAAACAGGTGTGGGTACTGAGCGGGAGGGTCAGACGCGAAAGCCTCGCGGGTGAGAGATGCCATCGAATCGTAAGGAATAAGGCTATTCGCCACCTCAAGGAATCGATGGTGAAAAGCGATGCGACGAAGATACTCATCGGCGACGGGCACCGGGTGGTTCAGCGCGTAGAGCAAGATGGCATCTGCTGTTTCGGGGCCGACGCCGGGCAGGGCGAGCAAACGTCGTCGCAGGGGGATCGTCGACGTGGCGGCCAGCACATCGAGCGACCCGTCGAACTCGGCATCGAGCATGGCGACAAAGGCCTTTAGCGCCGGGGCTTTTCGCGATTGAAACCCGCTGGGCCGAATCAGGGTTTGCAGATGGGGCAGAGCGATGGCCCGCAGTCCCTCGAGCGAAAGCGCACCTGCATCGCGAAGGTTGGCGAGAGAGCGTTCCACGGCTTTCCATGCCGTGTTCTGGGCGAGGTAGGCGCCGAGGATGACCTCGAAAGGAGTCTCCGCAGGCCACCAATGCTGCGGCCCGTAGGCCTCGACGAGCAGATCGTAGATACTCCTCAAGCGGGCCGCGGGGCTGCCCTTGGTATTCACGGTGCGGCATCCTCGTCAGGAATGGCCAATTGTTGCTTCCATTCGAGGATTCGTGCGCGCGCAGACGCCGCTTCGGCCTGAGGGACATGCCCGGCATGTTGCAAAGAGATAGCAAGTGCGGTGTGAGCCAAGGGGTCGTTGGGAGTGAGCACGGTAAGCGCCATGGCGGCGGCCACGGATTGATTGAACTGGCTAGCGTCGCGAAGGGCGCGAACCAGCCCATGATGCGCATCCACATGCGCGGGATCCATTGCGATAGCGGCGCGAAAAGCTTGTGCAGCCTGGTGGGCAGATCCGGCAGCCAACAAGTCTGTGCCTTCTTGGAAGAGAGTATCGGGAGTGGCGGAGCCGGTCATCTGAGTCAAGGATAATGCTACACGTCGAATCGGGGGATTGGGGCCGATTTGATCTCTCGGAAGACAGAACTCTCCTTTAGAATCCTGCTATGCAATCCACCTTGTGCGAGTCAAATCGAGGTTTTATCTGGATTGGCCTGGTCGCGATTTCAATCTGCACTTCGATGGGAATCCCAGCGAGTGGCCAAACGCCAACCGCGGTTCATCCGGCCACGGCTGTTGAATTGAAGATGGCATCGAGTATCGATGGTCAACTGCCGGAGGATGAAAAGCTCCTGCAGCGGCTGGTGGATATCAATAGCGGGACGATGCACTTTGCCGGGGTTGAGGCCGTTAAGGATGTGATAGCGCCGCGACTTGAGGCGCTGGGGTTTGCCGTGCGGTGGGTGCCGATGCAGAGCGAGACAGGACGCGCGGGAGACCTGGTTGCTGAACACCCCTGCTCCCTGGGACCCGGTCGCTGCGGCAAACGGATGCTCTTGATCGGGCACATGGACACGGTCTTCGAACCCTCGAGTTCTTTTCAACGGTACGAGATCGTTTCCGGTTCGGGTGAGAAGGTGGCGACCGGCCCTGCCATCGCCGATATGAAAGGTGGACTGGTCATCATGCTGGCTGCGTTAACAGCCATGAAGGATGCCGGAGCGTTAGACCATGCGGAGATTCGCATTGTATTGAGCGGCGATGAGGAGAGGACCGGAACTCCCGTTGAAGCAGCCCGGCGCGACATGATTGAGGCCGCGAAACAGAGCGATGTGGCGCTCGAATTTGAACCAAGCGCGCGCCTGAACGGGCAGGACACGGTCAGTATTGGACGGCGCAGTTCGACGACCTGGCATTTGGAGACAAGCGGATTCAGTGGGCACTCGTCGCAGATCTTCGGTGCACGGCTGGGATATGGAGCGATTTACGAACTGGCTCGAATTATCGATGCATTTCGCCGCGAGCTTCCGGAAGATGGACTCACCTTCAGTCCCGGCCTGGTGCTGGGTGGAGCTACCGCGGAGGGAAACGCGGATGCGACCGGCGGTTCGGCCACCGGAAAAGCCAACGTGATTGCAGCGAAGGCGATCGCTTCTGGCGACATACGGACACTCAGCAACGAGCAGACTCTCCGCGTGGAAGCAAAGATGAAAGAGATTGTGGCGAGGCACTTGCCGCAGACCGATGCGAGCATCAGCTTCGACGAGGGATATCCAGCGATGGCCGCGACAGCGGCGGGGCGCGCCTTGATGGAAGAGTGGAGCGACATCAGCGTGGCTCTGGGCCTGGGACCGGTCGGTGAGAGCGGTGTGATGACGCGCGGCGCCGGAGATATTGCGTTCGTCGCGCCCTACGTTCCCGGCCTGGTGGGTGTGGGTATGCTGGGCGAGGGATACCATGCGGAGGGCGAGAAAGGCTATCTCGATTCGCTGGGTCCGCAGGCTAAGCGGAATGCAGTGCTTATGGCGCGGCTCAGCCACGAGGGGATGGGAACCGCCTCCAAACACTGATGGCGCCATTGCGCGCATTCGTCTCGCAGGGCGCACGCCTAAAGCGGGTTATCGTAGCCCAAATTTCACTTGGACTGCGCAGGTTCGTTCACATCGTAAAGCTGAAACTCACGAATGGCGGCGGCGCCGGTGCTGGAGAGGATGTTCAGGCGGACACGGCTCGCGGTGACTGCGGGGAAAGTGTCGATCTTCTTGTGCCCAATGGCCTGCGCGGCGGCGACTGACTTCCATGCATTCCCGGTCCAAACATCGATGGAGTATTTCTGAATCTGTTGCCCATTGTTGAGCCACTCCATGGTGAGGGCGCGG
>Ga0302320_10018963_pt1 | contig 13853 bp, 8 predicted proteins | sample Bog_T0_3_FD_202130 | JGI IMG/M metagenome (GOLD analysis project Ga0302320, IMG submission 202130) | Peat permafrost microbial communities from Stordalen Mire near Abisko, Sweden - Bog_T0_3 | ecosystem: Environmental > Terrestrial > Soil > Wetlands > Peat | place: Sweden: Abisko, Stordalen Mire... | reverse complement strand
GTCCCTTCGACTGAAACCCCTCTCGCACCGCGGACGCCGAGGCCGTCCGCATACCTTCTCCATGTCGCCCGCAATCACCGCGCAAACCCTTCTCGCGCGGGGGACACCGAGGCCCACTCACGTCCAACCACAACCACCAAGCCCTCTGCCGAGGGTGACACCAAGACGTCCTCCGCGGGCGCCGCAGGTGTGTCCCCGCGCTACCACCGCGCCACCAAACGACGTCTGGCGTCCCTTCGACTGAAACCCTTCTCGCGCGGGGGACACCGAGGCCCACTCACCTCCAACCACAACCACCAAGCCCTCTGCCGAGGGTGACACCAAGGCGTCCTCCGCGGGCGCCGCAGGTGTGTCCCCGCGCGACCACCCCGCCGCCAATCCACACCTCTCTCCTAGCGCTCACAAATCTCTCGATCCACACTCTGCATCCTCTGCGCCGTGCGCACTCCAACCGTCTCCTCACCCGCGTTCTCGCCAACCGATCCACGACGCCCGCTTCCTCCCGTGGGAATTCGCGCCAGCCCCCTGCCTCCCATCAACAGCACTTCCACCCGTCCCCGTTGGCATTCGCGAAAGGGTCAGCCTGACACGAGCGGTTGGCGATTCTGGTCAAGGTGGCAGTCGGCTCTGCCACCTTGGAGATTCTCGAAGATTTCCGAGCACTATGGAATCAGGATGCCGAGAAACCAACGCTGTGTCATGCCTGGTGAGGCGTACCACATCACCCAACGGGGGACCAACCGTCAGCGGGTTTTTTTCAAGGATGCCGACAGATCGACGTATCTGCGCCTGATGGCTCACAATCTGGCGGACGCCGGGGTCCGTGTGCTGGCCTGGTGCCTGATGAAGAATCATGTTCATATCGTTGCAGTTGCGGAGCACAACGACTCGCTCTCGGTGCTCCTGCGGCGGGTCCACGGCCGGTATGCGCAGATGGTGAATGCGCGTCAGTTGCGTTCGGGGCACCTGTGGCAGAACCGGTTTTTTTGCTGTGCACTATCGCCGACCCACCTGTGGCGGGCGCTGGCCTATGTCGAGTGCAACCCGGTGAGGGCAGCGCTGGTGGAACGGCCGGAACAATACAGATGGTCGAGCGCAGCGGCGCACTTGGGCCTGGCCAAGGACCGCTATTCATTGCTGGACAAGGAGTTCTGGATGCAACAGGGAGGCGCAAAGGGCTGGGCGGAGATGCTGGCGACACCAGAACAAGCCCTCGAGATGCGACTTCTGCGACGTTGCACGTGCGCCGGCCGCCCATTTGGCGAAAATGAGTACTTGGGGGTGTTCGAGGAGCGTTTTCAGCGGATTTGGCGGAAATGGGGCTTCGAGAAAGAGAATCAGGTGCAGTCGGTCGCGTATTGAAAGACCGGGCCCGGCGGAGAAGGATAGAAATCAGGCGTAGAACGGGAATCAAGCGAAAGTGGCAGAGCCGACTGGTGCTTTGGCCAGAATCGCCAACCGCTCGTGTCAGGCTGACGCGTTCGCACGCGTTCGCAAGGCGAAGGGTCGCGAAGGGCGCGAAGGCGCGAAGGGGTCAGCCTGTTCGCTAGGCTGACTGTTCGCCGTGGCAGGCTGACGCGTTTGCCGTTTGCCCATTGGCCAGACCGGCGCAGACTTTGCGTGTCTCAAGAAGGTGGTTTTGGGGACGTGGCGCGGCCCTTGCGGACACACGGCAGCTTGACATCCGTTACGTAACGCATTACGGTTTAGGTTGATCCGCTCGATCCGTCACAAAGGCCTGAACCCATGCCGATGAAGAATCCGCCGCACCCTGGTGGTCTTGTACTGCGCCAGTGCATTGAGCCGCTGGGCTTGAGCATCACGGCCGCCGCCGCCGCGCTCGGCGTCACGCGCACCACGCTTTCGGAACTGGTGAACGGGAAGCGCGGCATCTCTCCGGAGATGGCCGTGCGGCTCTCCAAAGTCTTCGGCGGCAGCGCCGAAAGCTGGCTGGTGCAACAGGCGCAGTACGATCTGGCCCGCCTCCCCACCATCCACATCAAGCTCAAGCGGCTGCAAGTCGCCTAGCCCGTTTGGGAAGCCCGAGGCATCCGGTTTCGGTGATCCTGGCAGCTTGAGATTTCACTCCGCGGATGCCTCGGATCCGGGTTTCACCGTGCATTGCACCGTGCGGCGCGCGCGATTTCACCGTGACAACACCGTGTTTGACGCGGGGAAAACACCGTTTTTCGCGGTCTTTTTGCGTATCGCTGTAATCGTGGTTTTCTAAAGGACTTAGCCAAATTTTGCGCAAAATTGCATAAAAACTGGCGCGTGCGTTCCGCGGAGTGCTTTGTAAGTAACTATTTCTAAACAACTTAGACGAACTCGACCCGACGTCACCGCATATCTATGGTTTTCTAAAGGACTTAGCTTTGCAGGCCGGCGCGCGGTATCGTGTAAATGTGGAATTCTAAAGGACTTAGACGAATTGAACCACGGCCGCTCGCGTGCGTCACCACGTATCCATGGTTTTCTAAAGGACTTAGCTGCATTCAACCGCACATTTTGGCGTGTGCACGACGTAGTTCCCAGCAAATACCATGCTTCACCGTGTATCTATGGTTTTCTAAAGGACTTATTCGAATCGAACTGTGTTTCATTGGAACTGCAAATTCACGGTGTCGTGGGGTAGTTTTCAGGCTGACTTGTCCCTCCGGCGGCGAGCATGTCGAAGGCAGAGTGTATGGGGAGCAGCGCGCCGGGGGCGCCATGGACCGGGGTAACCGCGCCGCGGCCGCTCACGTCAGGGGCAGTAGCTTTATGCGAACGATACAGATGTGCGCGGCTGCGGCCGTAGTGTGCCTGGCCGGAGTATCTCTGGCTGGCGAAAAATGGGATTCCAAGGACCCGTCGCAGTGGTCCAGCACCGAGATCGATAAGCTGCTGCACGACTCGCCGTGGGCGCAAAAGGCGAAGGTGCAACTCGGCCAGACGATGGGCGGCAACGGCCAGGGGCCGAACTCCGGCGGCGGCAATTACCCGAATGGCGGAGGCGGATATCCGGGCGGCGGAGGCCGCGGCGGATACGGCGTGCCGGGGATCGGCTTTCCATTCCCGGGTGGCGGCGGCATGGGTTACCCGGGGGGCGGGCGTGGAGGCAGGGGCGGCGGCAATCGCCGTCCGCAGACATCTAATGTCGACGCCACTGTGCGCTGGGAGAGTGCGCTGCCTGTGCGCCTGGCCGATGCGCAACAGAATCCGCCGCCGAAGCCGGAGGAGAAGGCTGAGGTGAAGCCCGCGCAGGCGAATGACCAGAAAGGCGACGCGCCGGCAGGAGGATTCAAGAAGGCCGACGCGCCGGCAGCGGCGCCGGCAGCGGCGGAAGAGCATCCTTCGGTGACGACGCTGACGCCGAACGAGACGCCCAAGGAGTACATTGTTGCCGTGACCGGCTTCCCGTTGGAGTCGTCCAATCAGAACTACCGGCGGCGCGACTCCGATAGCGACCAGCAGACGAATCAGCCGGATCAGGCCGATAGAGATAGAGGCGACAGCCGCACGGGCCGCGATCCCGAAGCGATTCGCGAGGAGTTGATGGAGCGCACGTCGATCTCGCGCAGCGAAGGGAAGACGCTCCGGCCGGTGAGAGTCGAGTACAACCTGCCGGGGCGATACGGCATCATCTACTTCCACTTCTCGCGCGAGGACGACATCACCAAGAAAGACAAAGAGCTGATCTTCCACACTCAGCTCGGGGACAATCGCCTGGAGCGCAAGTTCGAGGTCAAGGAGATGACCTACAAAGGGAAGCTGGAGTTATAGAGCGGGGCAGTCACGCGTTGCTGGTGGCAAGAGTTCCTTATACCGACTACTTTATGGTCGCGGCTCGGTAGCATCGTCGCCGCGCGACAACCGCTGCTTGTCATCGCGGCTCCGCAAACCGATTTGGTTGCAATGCGCCGCTTCTGGGTCGCGAGCGGCTCAGCGGCGGTCGGGGAACGCGGTAAGAACCGCTCCCTAACGGTCGCGACTCAGTAACACAACCGCTCCTTGCAGTCGCGGCTCCGTCAGACAGTTACGGCGCGCTAACGCAAGTCTCCGCGACTGGCCACTCATTGCCCGTTTACTCAGCCTTTGGCTTTTCGTCCGGCAGTAAGCGGTAGGCGACGATCTCGGCCTGCTCGGAAGTGCCACCGAGCGTGCCAGATTTCAGCAGCACTTCGAAATAGCGAACGCGATCGCGATCGACGGCGTGGATCGTCTTCAACATCTGCTGCAGCAATTCAGGATGGGTGGTGAACTCTCCGGCCGCTTCCGTGCCTTCTCCCGTGGCGCCCGCCACCATCAGAACACTGCCGTCGTGAGAGAGATTTGGCACGAAAGCGATGACGCTATAGGTTTCGCCGCCCTGGGTGGAGTTACCTTCGACCCAGTAAACGCTCTTCTCGTTGGGCCGCGGCTTCACGTTGCGAAATCCAGGGCGTTGCGCTTTCGAGTCGTAGACAAAGAGAAAATTCAGCGACTGCTCAAACAACTCGACCCATGGGTTGGCGCGCCGGCTGCCGAACAGGATAAAGTTGCCCTTCTTGAAATCGATGAGCTGGATGGTACGTGCGTGCCGGACAGTGGAATGGGTCAGGTACTCCTGGTTGAGTTGCAGAATCCCCTGTACCAGCCGGACGTCGGCCATGCTCGTATACTGGCGCTGCGGCAGGATCTTGAGAAGAGATTCCACTTCGCGAGACGCGGCGGGCGCGCCGGGCGGGTAATTCCGGTTGACGTACTGCGCCAGGCTCACCGCAGCCCCCGCGATTTCCTGATACAGGACCAATGCGGAGTCCGCGCAGACAAAGTAGGTTTGCTGATCCTTATTAAACAGCGCGGCCCAGAGCGGGTTCTTCGGAGCAGAGGCTTGAACGGCGGGAACTGGCGCGTGGAGCTTCTGCTGGTCGCGCACGAAATACCAGGCGGCCAGTGCGCCGAAAAGCACGGTCGTCACGCCGAGAATCACCGCCCAGACGAAAGACGCGTCGACTTTTTTATCTGCATTGACCTCGGAGAAATCGGCCTGGCCGGGACGACCCTCACTCGCCACTTCAGGCAGCGCGGCAGCCGGAGTCCGGGCCTCGAAGCTGGCGATGTACGCGCCCTTGGGAATGGAGATGAGGATGGGCTCGTCTTTGCCCTCCGCCGCAAAGTAATCTTCCAGGCGCTGACGCAACTTGCGAACTTCCACCCGGACGATGGTGTCGTCATTGGGTCGAAAGTCGTGACCGCGGCCGAACACGACTTCTCCGATGCGCTGTTCGCGGAGTTCCTCGTGGCGGCCCTGCAGGCTGTAGTCGCAGATGTAGAGGAACAGATCCCGCAACCGGGATGGTTTCTGAAACAGGGAACTATCGGCGATCCGCTCGACCAGCCGGCGACGGACATCGCTTATGGAATTTTTTGTCTGCACAACGCGGATTCGTTTCCGGGCCGAGCGACTTCGGCCAGCTTGTTCACGATTACTCGGGCTGAACCAGACCGACCCACTGCGGATTCTACATGAAACGAAGGCGAAAAGCGACCGGCTGTGGCGGTCCCGCGGTGCGCCGGTCCGTGCTGCCAGGCGCGCCGCCAAGGCGTGTGTCTGTGGGGAATCTCAACGCGAACAACGTTTCCGTCGGGGGATCGACTACCGATTCACAGGCTTATTCACGGCCCTATTGAATTGCCTATAAAGCCTTATCTATAAATATGTTACGGACAATTCACAGGCGATTAACAGTGATGCTCACGGCTAGCTCTCTTGAACGCGAATCGGAAACAAGGCAAGTTGAGAACATCGCATTGGCCGGGGATTCTCCGCTCGCTTGTCTGCGGGTTCGGAGGAGCTTAGGTGCGTGCGCGAATAGGTGGGAGTGCGCGAGGGCTTCGCCGGGCAGGTGCGCCGGTGCGAGCTGGCTGGTTGCACCAAAGCAGCCCGCGGCGATCCGAAGCCAAAACGGCTCCACGAAATAAGAAAGGAATCGGTCCATGAAAAAACATTGGATCGCCGTGATCGCTTTGGCGATTTTGGCGTCCGTGCCACGACCGGTATTTGGCCAGGCGGGCTATGGATCCATTGGGGGTTCAATCCAGGATCCGGCTGGGGCAGTGGTGCCCAACGCCAAGGTAACAGTAACGAACACGGCGACTAGTATCGCTACCCGTAGCACGTCGCTAGGGGATGGAAGGTACCTCGCCGCTCAACTGCCCCCGGGCATGTATCAGATCAGCGTGGAAGTGCCTGGATTCAAGAAGTATGTTTCCTCCGGCATCGTCGTCCAGGTCGACGATAAACTCGCAATCAACATAAAGCTCGACATCGGCTCGCCCACGGAGACGATCACGGTCAGCGGGGAAGCGCCGCCGATGCGGACGGAAGATGCGGAGACCGGCGAAGTCGTCAACAACGACTTCATTATGAATTTGCCGGAGATTGACCGAAATCCGTTCGATCTGATCCGCATTTCCGGTAACGTGCAAGGCTCCGAGGGTGGCGTCAGCTCCAATACGCGCATCAACGGCGGCCGCACGAGTAGTATCGATTTCTACATCGACGGAGACGTCGTCACCTCCGGGCGTGGCCACTCGATCACGAACCAGACGCCTTCGATGGACGCGGTTCAGGAGTTCAAGGTCGTTACCAGCGGAATCTCGGCCGAGTACGGCAGGGTCTCCGGCGGCTACGTGGAATTAGTCACCAAGTCCGGAACGAACGGTTATCACGGGGACATGTACGAGTACATGTTCAACGACATGTTCGATGCCAATTCGTGGTATCAGAATGCGGTCGGCAATCCCAAGGTTCACTTCCGCCAGAACGATTACGGTTTCACCCTGGGCGGACCGGTTTCGATTCCCAAGATTTACAACGGCAAGAACAAGACGTTTTTCTTCGTCGACAACGAGTACTACAAGTACAACCAGGCGGGCAACGCGGTCCTGATGAGCGTGCCGACGCAGGACGAACGCAATGGGAACTTTACAAACACTATCGCCAATTACTTACCGACGATGATGTACGACCCGAATGGCCCGCAGTCTACGACGCCGAATGCGGATGGAACATACACCCGGCTGGCGCTGCTAGGCGGCAATGGCAAGACCGTTCCGGCCGCGCAGATCGACCCGACAACGGCGGCCATTCTAGCGGATCTCCCGCTGCCCAATCGGCCGACTACGCCGGGATACAGCAGTGGAAACAACTACGAGGGATTCCAGAACACTACAAATGGGACCTTCCGCTTCGGTACTCGTCTCGACCAAATGATTACGGACAACCAGAAGCTCTTTATCCACTACATTACGTACAATCAGAGCGGCGGCCAGTCCCGAGTGGGCGGCCCGCTGTTCACGGCAAACACGACCGACTCCAACGGCGGGTTGAATGGAAGCGTGAACTATGACTGGACTGCCAGGCCCACGTTGCTATTCAACGTGCGGGGTTCGGTGATTCACTCGCCCAACGAATCGGGCGCCGCGTTGCCCGCGAGTTTCAACGCATCTTCGCTGCATCTGAATCCGGAAATCCAGGCGATCCTGGGAAGTAACTCGATTCCGACCATCCAGGAAGACTTTGAGATGCCCGCGTACTACGGCAACTCGCCGAATGAAGCGGTCACGGTCACGACGACTTACGATTTTGGCATTACTGGCACGAAGCTGCTGAACCGTCACACGCTGAAGTTCGGCTGGGAGAGCCGCCGGTACTACGACAACTTCCTGAACATGGGCGGATACAACCCATTCACATTTGACGGCAACGCGGTAGCCCAGACCACGGGCGACCACGGCTTCGGCTCGGCCGGCAGTCTTCCGAACTCGCTGGGCGCGATGGAGCTGGGCATTGACGATTGGGCGACGATCAGCGGTTACACGACGCGCGCGATGAATGTGAACTACAACGCCGCATTCATCCAGGACGATTTCAAGGTGAATTCAAAGCTGACCGTCAACATCGGTGTGCGCTGGGACCGGGAAGGCCAGACGACCGAGCGCCACGACAAGATCTTCTTCTGGGATCAGAGCGCACCTTCGCTGTTCTCGATCAACTCGGGCTACACCTGGGGCGGGGCTCTGGCCAGTGCCGGTCTGCCGACGACGTTTGCGGCTCCGAGTTGGGTCAACGGCATGCCGAATGGCGCGGTTGAGCTCCCCAATACACCCGCTTTCCCCTCGCGGAATTTTTCAGACATCGATTCGCACCAATTCGCTCCACGACTGGGCTTGGCTTACCAGCTGGATAGCAAGACGGTGCTCCGCGCTTCCGGCGGGTTGATGTACATACCCACTACCGGCGACGCGAACGGCTACTCCAGCAGCAACTCGAGCCTGGCACTCGCCGATGCGGCAAATGCCGGTTGGCACACCTCCACGGACGGGGAGCGGCACTTCATTTCGACCTGGACGAACCCCTTCCCGCTGGCCGGCATGATCACCAATTACTCGCGGGATACGCTCCTGATCAACCAGGAAAGCTCTCAGGACCCTGGCGTGGGTGCGTTCAACCAGAACATGCACATGCCGCGGGAATACACCTGGACGGCCAGCGTACAGCGCGAGCTTCCGGCGGGCTGGGTGATTGAGGCAGGCTATTCCGGCAACCGCGGACTGGGCCTTCTGGCGCCCAATCTGATCAGCCGGTTCCCCGCGGCCCTGTTCAATCAGGCCAACGGCTCCTACCTGACGACTCCGGTCACTTCGCCGAATGCAGGGCAAACGCAGACCAATACGATTACGGGTCCGACTCAGCTCTTAGGCATCCTGGAGTATGAGTATCCGCAGTATGGCCCCGTGGTCGTGCTCGGATCGAACTTGGGATCATCGTTCTACAACGCGCTTAACGTCCGCCTCGAACACAGGATGTCGCATGGCCTGACTTTCCTGCTGAACTACACGTACAGCCATTTGCTGGACGACGTCGGCGGTCCGGAAGCCGACACCAGCGGCGGTATGACCGTCAGTGGAAGTGGCGGAAAGACGCCGCAAAGCATCGACACATTCCAGTCCACCTGGGGTTTGAGCGCGAACGACCAGCCGAACCGCGTGGTCGCGACGTTCCTCTATCAAATTCCGTTCGGGCAAGGCAGGCATTGGATGGGCAGTCCATCCACGACTCCCGAAAAGGTTTTGGATCGGATCGCCGGCGGCTGGCAGTTTGCCGGCAACTACACCTATGTGAGCGGGACTCCCGTCGATTGGTGGGGTACGACCACAGTAAACACGAACAACGTGATCAAGGTTGAAACTACGTACGGAAGTTACGCAACCAGTAATCACAACCTCAGCAATCCGGCCTACACGGGCGACAGCGGGTCGCTGGTGGGGCCATCGCAAAATCCGTCAACGGGTATCAGCAGGTTCAACGCCGCCAACATGGTCACGGCGCAGAACTTCATCGCCGGCAATTTGCCGGCGGTCGATCCCAGTTTGCGGAATCCGTCATGGACTCAGACGGACCTTTCGCTGATGAAGAACTTCTACGTCGGCTCTGAGAAGAGATACTTCCAGGTCCGCGCGGAAGCTCAGAACGCCTTCAATATCCGAGGTTTCGGTACTTACAACAACGACCTCGGCACCGCATACTTCGGGCTGATTACAAACGCGGGCAACTCGCCGCGCGCGATTCAGTTGTCGGCGCGCTTCATCTTCTGACGCGCTCATTTCCGAACAACCGCATGCACCGGGCCCCAACGGCCCGGTGCGTGCATTTTAGAGACGACTATTTGTGAGCGCGGCACCCGCCCAGTGGCATTTTGAGCAGAGCATTTAGTAGAGTGGGTGTCATGCGATGGGCGGCCGTAATCGTCGTTTTTGTGGCGATTGCGGCCGTTTTTCATGGTAGCGAGACCAGCACGATCCGGTTTGCGGACGTTTCCGCAACCAGCAATCTGCGCTTCATCACACGCAACAGTCCGACTCCCAACAAGAATCAAATCGAGACAATGGTCGCGGGCGTGGCCCTGCTGGACTACGACCAGGATGGTTACCTGGACGTGTTTCTGGTCAACGGAGCCGAGATCCCTTCCCTGATCAAGACGTCGCCGGCGTACTGGAATCGCCTGTTCCACAACAATCACGATGGGACGTTCACCGACGTCACAGAGAAGGCCGGCGTGAAGGGCAATGGTTATGGAATGGGCGTGGCCGTCGGCGATTACGATAACGACGGATACCCCGACATCTTTGTTGCCAACGTCACCGGGAACCAACTACTGCACAATAACCGTGACGGCACGTTCACGGATGTCACGGAGAGTGCAGGTCTCGGCGGCGCGCAGTATAAGGGTAAGAAGATGTGGTCGACGGGGGCGGGATGGTTCGACTACAACAATGACGGCCGCCTCGATTTGTTTGTCGTGAACTACTGTGTCTGGTCGGTGAACGCGGACCCCTTTTGCGCTTCGCCGGGGATGGGGCGGGCGTATTGCCATCCGCGATTCTACGAACCGCTCCACAATACTCTTTACCGGAACGACGGCAACGGGCATTTCACCGATGTCTCGGAAGAGACAGGCATCGCGCGCAGTATGGGACGCGGGATGAGCGTATCCTTTGCGGATTTCGACGGCGATGGTTATATGGATGCCTTTGTCGCGAACGATGCCAGCCCGAATTTCCTATTCCACAATCTCGGGGGCAAGAGATTTGAAGAGATCGGCGTGGAAGCGGGCGTGGCCTACAACGACTCGGGCAACGCCCTGTCGGGGATGGGTTCAGATTTTCGCGACGTCAATAACGATGGGCTGCCGGACATCTGGCACACGGCGGTGGAGCGCGAGACGTTCCCGCTTTATCTAGGGCTCGGCAAAACCTTCTTTTCCGCGACCATGTCGAGCGGGCTCGGCCGCTCTACCGTGAAGATGTCGGGGTGGGGCAACGGCATCATGGATTTCGATAACGACGGCTGGAAGGACTTGTTTGTCGCACGCTCGAATGTGCTGGATACGGTGGAGGAGTATCACGACGGCCGGACCTACGCGGAACCGAATGCGGTATTCAGAAACCTTGGCGGAAGCACGTTCGAGGACGTCAGCGCATTGGCCGGCGACGCCTTTCAAAAGGCAGCGCCGCATCGAGGCGTGGCGTTCGGCGATCTCGACAACGACGGACGGATCGACGCCGTCGTCAGCGTGCTGGGCGGAGCTCCGAAGATCCTGCGAAATGTTTCGGCCAATCAGAATCACTGGCTGCTGGTGCGGCTCATCGGTTCGCGCAGTAATCGCATGGGTCTGGGCGCGCAACTGCGGCTGGTGGACGATGCAGGACACACGCAGTGGAACGAAGCGACCACCAGCGTCGGATATGCTTCATCGAGTGACAGCCGGGTGCATTTCGGTCTGGGCGGCAGCACACTTGTGCGCGAGTTGGAAGTGCGCTGGCCCAGCGGAGTTAAACAGGTTCTGCATGACATCAAGCCCGATCGCATCCTGGTGGTCAGGGAGCCGCCGGCATGATCTGGTTCATATTGATGATGCTGTGGCAGGCCGATCCGGACCAGGCGCGTTTCGAGCAGGCGCGGCAACTGGCGGCTGAAGGCCGTTGCATGGAGGCCGCTCCGGTGTTCCGGCAGCTTGCGGCCGCGCACCCGCACAGCGCGGAGATTCCGTTCGCGCAGGGGCAGTGCGAATTCAACGCGAAGGACTACCTGGCGGCGGTGGACTCGTTTGACCGGGCGTTGCAAATCGATCCACAGATGGTGGAAGCGCGGGCACTGTACGGGGCGGCACTGGGGCTCTCCGGAAAGCCGGCTGAAGCCATTGTGCAACTGAGAAAAGCGGTGCGCTCGGATAAGGATTTCGCCGCGAGTTTCCGGCTGCTCGGCATGTTCGAAGTCGAGAATGGACAAACCGGGCCCGAGGCTAGATCCGCGCTCGAACGGGCCGTGACGTTGGAAGCCGCCGACGCTCGCGCGCACTACTGGCTGGGGCAGCTGCATCTGTTGAACCAGGACTATGACGCGGCCGCCAAAGAGTTCGCAGCCTCGCTGGCACTGCAGCCGCAGTCGGTCCAGGCGATGGTTGGCCATGCGCGCGCGCTGGCTGGCGCGGGTCAGGCTGAGCCGGCTCTCGGCGAATTCCGGGATGTGCTGAAGCGCGAGCCGGCTTCGCCCGAAGCGTCTCTGGGCGCAGCGACCTGCTTGTATAATCTGCGCCGGTTTCCCGAGGCCCTCGCCGCGGCGCGCGAAGCCGCCGAACATGTGGCGGATCTGCGCGACCGGCGGGCGGCGCTATGGCTTCTGAGCCGCCTGTATCGCGCGACCGGCGAACCGGACAAGGCGCAGCTGAATGAGCGGCAATTGGCAGAGCTGGAACAAACAATGAACGACGACCTGGCGCGCTTCCGCGCACTGCAGGAGGAAGCGATGCGCTATCGTTCCTCCGGTGACTTCACGAAGCTGGCTGCGACGCTGGAAGCCGCTCTGCGCATCGAGCAGCGGCAGGACTCTCTGGTCATGCTGGGCGATGCCTACCGGGCGTTGAACCGGCCCCAGGATGCGGAGCAGTGCTACGTGCGCGCGCTGGCCGCCGGGCCAGAGCAGGAGCAGATTGTGCGGCGACTGGAAGAAGTCCGCGCGGATCAAAGGAAGAGTGCAAAATGACGGAGGCGCGCGCCGAATGTTGATCGCGATCCTGCCACTGCTGCTCGCGCTGCAGCAGCCGCCAACGGAGTCTTCCACGCTGGGCGCGGCGGAACAACTGTTGCGCCAGAACCGTTACGAAGACGCTATCCGGGAGCTGAGATCCGCGCTCGAGCGGGAACCGCAGTCCGGCGAAGCCGTGTGGGTGCTGTTGGCGCGTTGCTATGAGAGCGTAGGAAAGCCGGAAGATGCTTTGCGGACGCTACGGGCGGGCGTGCGCGCCAAACCCGATTCGCAACGTCTGCCGCTGAATCTGGGCGAGGTTCTGTTCCAGCTCAAGGCTGACAGCTTAGAAGCAGGCGCGCTGCTGGCGCACGCGGTTGAAGCGATGCCGCGGGATGCGGAAGCGCGCCATTATTACGCGCAATGGGCGTATCTCAACGACAAGGAAAATGAGTGCGCGGCGAACGAGCGCGCGGCGCTGGCGCTGCCGGGTCTCAACGACCAGGCGCTGCTGCAAATGTACACGTTGTTGGGGCTGTGCGAGGACAAGCTGGACCATCCCGAAAACGCGGAGAGCGCCTTCCAAAAAGCGCTGAACGTGAACCGCCGGTCCAAGCCGTTCGATCCAGGCTCGGCCATTCAATTCGCCCGTTTCCTGAGCATTTCCGGAAAACAAGAGCAGGCGCGGCAATTGGTGCAGGAGATTCTTGTCAACGCGCCATCGTTCGGGCCCGTGCACCTTGAACTCGCCAGACAATTCGACAAGGCCGGGCACTTTGCGCAGGCGGTGGATGAAGCGCGGCTGGCGCTGGCGGGCGAGGGCAACGACAGCCTGACAATCCGCTCAGCGCGGAGTGTCCTGGCGAAGGGCCTGTTCGCGCTGGGTCAGAAAAAAGAAGCCGAGGAACAGCGCCAATTGATCGAAGCGGAGTCGAAGCGGCAACCGTAAGACTACTGGCTGATGCATGTCACGAGGACTGCACCAGCCAAAACGCTAGAGCGCAGAAATGTTGTTGAGCTAACTGGACTGGCCTCAGGCCGATTTGTAGAAACGGAACGAGCTGCCCTGTTTTGCCCGGCGCGGCGCAAACGCCGGCCGGTTCGCGATCGGCCGCGCGCTTCTGACAGGACGCGAATCGCCGCGGATGGCCGTCATTGGCCCGACATGGATCGGCCGCACGGGCACGATGACGGGCACGGACACAGGCACTTCCGGAATCTCGTGCGCCGAGGAGTGGCGCGTCAGCGTCAGGCTCAGCGCGCGCTCGATATGCCGGATCGCGCCACGTTCCGAGGGCGT
>Ga0302320_10018960_pt1 | contig 13853 bp, 11 predicted proteins | sample Bog_T0_3_FD_202130 | JGI IMG/M metagenome (GOLD analysis project Ga0302320, IMG submission 202130) | Peat permafrost microbial communities from Stordalen Mire near Abisko, Sweden - Bog_T0_3 | ecosystem: Environmental > Terrestrial > Soil > Wetlands > Peat | place: Sweden: Abisko, Stordalen Mire... | reverse complement strand
TGTCAGCCTGTGGAGAGGAAGGCTCTGGCGGTCGGCGCAAAGCCGGTCGTGAAACCAGCCTCGAAGAAGCAGGAACCGAACGCCGTTTATCTCTTGGGATAAATGGGTAGGTTTCGGAGAACGGCTTACAGGTCATCCACCGCAACCAAACGCAAACGCCTGGGGCGCAGAACGGCGCCGGAAGGAAGCGATGACCGGAGCCCATCCTTTCAGCCTCGAAGCGGTCATCATCGGCCGCAACGATGACTATGAGCCGAACTGGAGCGAAAACCTTCAGTCCTGCATCGCCTACAATCGGGCGCTGTTCGCCGGCAGCCGGGTCGACTTCCGGGTCGCCTTCGTCGAATACAATCCGCCGCCGGGCCGGCCGCTGCTGGCGCCGCTGCTGACCCGGCGCTTCGACTGCGTCCGGGCGGTGGTGATCGATCCCGCCATCCACCAGGCGCTGGTTCGGGGACCGGGCCTCAACGTCCTTTTGAGCCCGGCCTTCAACGCGGGCTTTCGGACCAGCACCGCCGACTTCATGATGACCACCTGCGGCGACATTTTTTTCGGCCGCGCGCTGGCCCGGCGAATCATTGAGGAAGGGCTGTCGGCCTCCTGCCTGTACCGCGCCGAGCGGGTCAGCATCCGGCGCGACCTGGATTTCCGCGGTCACGACGGCGACCGGCCCGACGGCGACCGGCCCGACGGCGACCGGATCGAGGATCCCGCGAACATCGTCAAGATCGACAGTTGCCGCGAGCCGCCCTATGACCGGCCGCCCTATTCCAACGCCTGCGGCGACTTCACCCTGATGGACCGGGCCCGCATGCACGGTATCCGCGGCTTCGACGAGGCGGTGCGCGACGCCCGCCTCCATCTCGACTCCCGATGCTGCCTGATGGCCATGGAACTGGGCTGCGACTGCACGTTGCTGGGTTCAGTCTACCATATCAGCCATAGCCGCTCGTTCACCAACATGCCGGCCTATCCCGGGCGCCCCTATGACCATTCCCTGGGTCTGCCCTACCTCAATCCCGAGAGCTGGGGTCTGGCTGACCACGCCTGGAGCGAGCTGGCGCCGCGGATCCTCGCGGTCGCCCCGCCGGGAACCCCCGGCACCGGCCGGCCGTTCGCGGTGGCGGACTGCCGGCCCCCCCGGATGCGGGCCGAAGCCGATGCCGTCACCGCCACCCTGAGGCGCCTCAGGCGGACCCGCACGCCGCCCGCGCCCGAGGGACCGGTGACCGAGGTCGCCGGCGCGATCTCGGTGGCGGCGTTCCGACCGGACGATCATCTCGGCGACGGCTCGGTCGTGGTCCGGCCCGATGGGCTGCGCATCACCACCTCGGCCCGCCGCTGGGCCTATGCGGCCTGGGCGCCGCTCCGGCTTCCGGCGCCACCCGACGCCCGGAGCTTCACCTGGCTGTGCCTCACCCTGGAGGTGACGCAGGGGACCATCGGTATCGGCTTGCAGCGGGATTCCGGCTTCGGGCCGGAGATTTTCGCCGTGGCCGGCGACGGCCGGACCCGCTACACCCTGCCGCTGCCGGATGGCATCCCGGAAAGCCTCACCCCGGGAGGCATCCCGGAGAACGTCCCGGAGAACGTCATGGTGATCATCCGCAACATCGAGGCCGACCGGCCGTCGGTCTGCGACCTGTTCGAGGTTGTCCTGGTCTCGGCTCCGCGCCCCGACGCCGCGGCAGGAGACGATCGATGACCGCGGGCGGGCCCGCCGCCGCCCGGTTCCTGCCGCTGGCCGAGCCGTGGCTGCCGGAGGAGGCGGCCGAAGCGGTGCGCCGCCAGGTCGCCTCGGGCTTTATCGGTCCGGGGGAGACCACCCGGGTCTTCGGCGAGGCCCTGGCCCGGGTGGTCGGCGTCGCCCATGCCGTTCCCACGGTCAGCGGCACCGTGGCGCTTTCGGTGGCGGCCCGGGCCCTTGGCCTGGGTCCCGGGGACGAGATTCTGGTGCCGGCGTATGGTGTCATTTCGACCATCAACGCCTTCGCCTCCATGGGCCTCGCACCGCGACTGGTGGACATCGACCGCCGTACCGGCTGCATGGATCCCGACCGCCTGCGCGCCGCCATCGGACCGGAAACCCGGGCGGTGTGCTTCGTCAATTTCTCGGGCGCCACCGGCCCCGACCTGGAGGCGGTGGCCGGCCTGTGTGCCGGTGCCGGCCTGCCCCTGATCGAGGATGCCGCCTGCGCCCTCGGGCATCGCCATGCCGGCCGCGCCGCCGGCAGCTTCGGAACCCTGTCGGTCACGTCGTTCAGCGTGCCCAAGGTGATCTCGACCGGCCAGGGCGGTGCGGTCCTGACCAACGAGGCCGGGCTTCGGGATGCCGCCCTGTCCTGGATCGACCAGGGCGACCTGGACTGGCGGCGGACCAACCTCAACCGTGCCATCGGCACCAATCTGCGCTTCAACGACGTCCTGGCGGCCCTCGGCCTGAGCCAGCTGGAGGCGCTGGACTCGCGTCTCGCCCGTCGCCGGGCGGTGTTCGCCGCCCTCAAGGCCCGGCTCGGCAGCGCCCTGTTCCAGGTCCCGGGAGACGAGGCGCCGCTTCACAACATCGTCTTTTCCGACGATCCCGACGCCCTGGTCGCCCGCCTGCGCGCTCAGGGGGTGGGCGCGGCCCGCCAGTACCGGACCCTGTCCCAGCATCCGCCCTACCAGGCCCTGGCCGGGGATGGCTTTCCCGGCGCCGACCATTGGACCGGGCATGCCGTCTATCTGCCGTTCGGCATGGCCCTGACCCCCGAAGACGGCGACCGGATCGGCCGGGCGGTTCTGGCCGATCCGCGGCAGCCATGATCTGACCGAACGGACTGCGCCTCAAGGGTTCAAAGGGCCGACCGGCCTTTTGCGGGTGTGGGCAGAGCCCACGAAATTGTTTCCTTTCAATAACCTGTCCTACCCTGGGGCCACTGGGGCAAAGTCCCTGGCCACCGAAGCTTTCGCTGGTATTATGGCCTCGGGCCGGTGCATCAGGAGTCTTCGCATGTCCCGTTGGATGGTAGGGGAAGACCTTCGGGAACCGCTCACGCTCCCCGGCTTGCGGCACGCGCCGGCCAGGTGCGGCAGCGACTGGCCGGCAGCCATCGTCACCGGCCCCCGGCAGTGGAGCTACGCCCTGTCCTTCCGCGTGCCCGGGAGTTGGCGTGACGCGGTCAGGGAGGCAGGCGGCCTCATCGTCCGGGTCTCGTTCCGGGTGGAGTCCGGCCGCTTCGGCATCGGCCTGCTCGATGACGGCGGCACCCGTTTCCTGGTCGAACGGGAACTGGAGCCGGAACCCGAAGCGGGCGGTCCCGTCACGGTTACGCTGGCGGTCGCCGAGTGTCCGGCGACACTGGTGATCCGAAACACCGCCGGTGGCGGCACGCCCTCGAGCGGCAGTCTGTACGCGGTTACGGCCGCCTGGGCCCGGCCCCCAGACTTTGAGGCCGAGTTTCTGGCCGATCCGTTTGGCCGGCTCCGCGCCAAGTGGCAGGTGATTCCCGCCGGGGCGGCGGAGCGGGTCGACGCCGCCCGTCTCCTTGACCTCGACGACGCCGCCCTTCGGGACTTCTGGCTGGGCATCCGCGCCGGGAGCGACGATCCATCAGGCTTCGAGGACCGGGGCTGGTATCTCCACCTCTATCGCAACGCCTTTCGTGGCAGGCGCATTCTCGACGTGGGCAGCGGTCTCGGCATCGACACCATCACCTTCGCCGAGGCCGGTGCTCAGGTCACATGTCTTGACGTGGTCGAGACCAATCTCCGGTTGGTTGGCCGGGTTGCGGGCATCCTCGGCGTCGCTCTCGAAGACGTGATCTACCTTGAATCCCTCGGATCGCTCGAACGGCTCCGGGGCGCCTACGATGTGATCTGGTGCAACGGCTCGATGATCAACGCCCCCTTCGACCTGATGCGGGAGGAAAGCCGCCTGCTGCTGGAGCATCTGCCTTTGGGCGGGCGCTGGATCGAGCTGGCTTACCCTCGGGAACGCTGGGAAGACGAAGGGGCCCTGCCGTTCCACCAGTGGGGCGAACGGACCGACGGACCTGGCACGCCCTGGGCCGAATGGTATGATCTCGACAAGCTCCTGGCCAGGTTGGCTCCGGCCCGGTTCGATGTCGTGCTCAACGTCACCCGATGCCATGGTGCGTTTATCTGGCTCGATCTCTTGCGCCGGGCCTGAGGCGGATCGCGACGGCGCGAAGACGCCGCAACCGCACAACGAATACAGAGCCTAACGCAGATCAATGATCCCAGGCCTGCCCTTTAGAATCGCTTTTACCAGAAGGTAAGCGTCGATGAAAAAACTTTCCGTATTCGGACTCGGCAAGGTCGGGCTGACCATGGCCGCCTGCCTCGCCCACAGCGGCCACCAGGTGATCGGGGTCGAGGTCGATCCCGGCCGCGCGGCGGCCTTGAACCGCCGGACCCTGGCCAGTGCCGAGCCGGGGGTTGCCGCGCGTATCGCCGGCGTGCCGGCCGAACGGCTCCGCGCCACCACCGATGTCGCCGAGGCGGTACGGGAAAGCGACGTCAGCTTCCTGATCGTCCCGACCCCCAGCAACACCCTGGGCGGATTCTCGAACCGCTTCGTGCTCGAGGCGTGTGAGCAGATCGGCGCCGCGATCCGGCTCAAGGACGGTGAACATACGGTGTCGGTGGTCAGCACCATGCTGCCCGGCTCCAGCAACGCCAGCATCATTCCCGCCCTGGAGCGGAGTTCGGGACGGCGCATCGGCGCCGGCCTGGGCTATTGCTACAATCCCTCGTTCATCGCCCTGGGCGAGGTTGTCCAGGGCTTCGAGCGTCCGGCCTATGTCCTGCTGGGTGAGGCCGACCGCCGGTCCGGGGATGCGGTCCTGGCGGCATACTATCCGATGATGAGCGAGAGCGTCCCGGTTGCGCGCATGACTCCGGTCGAAGCCGAAATCGCCAAAATTGCCTCCAACACCCACGAAACCATGCGGGTGGCGTTTGCCAATGTCATCTTTTCGATCTGCTCGGACATTCCCGGCGCCAATGTCGACCGGGTCACCGAAGCCCTGACCCACCGGCTCGGCCGCCAGTTCTTCCGCGGCGCCGTGCCCTATGGCGGACCATGCTGGCCCCGGGACAACCGGGCACTGGCGGCGTTCATGAACGCGGTCGGCATTCCCGACCAGATGCCGCGGATGGTCGACCGCTGCAACGAGGAACACGGGCGCTTCGTTCTCTCCAGGGTTCTCGAAGCCGCCGCTCCAGGCTCCCGGGTCGGCCTGATCGGCCTTGCCTACAAGCCCGGTACGCCGGTCATCGAGCGCTCCTTCGCCATCGATCTCGCCGGCTGGCTGGTTGCGGAAGGACGGACCGTGACGGTCTGGGACCCGCTGGCCATGGACGAGACCCGAACGGTGCTGGCCGACCGGGTTCGTTATGCCGGCAGTGCCGAAGCGTGCCTTGCCGGTTCGGATGTGGTGGTTCTGGTCAACGCGCTGCGGGAATACCCGGCCATCGACTGGACGGCGGCCGGTGCCGCCACGGTGATCGATTGCTGGCGGGCGCTGCCGGAACCGGCCCGCCGGCAGGTCGGCCGGTACCAGCCGCTCGGGCAGGCCGCGGACGGCGACGTCGCCGAATGGCTGGGCCGGAAGGCGGGCCGGCAGTTTGACCTGCTGACCAACTGAGGCCGGCGACCGAGGAAACAATTTTGTGGGCGCTGCCCACACCCGCAAAGGGCCGGCGGCCCTTTGAACCCATGACGTGAATGAGGTCAAGGAGGCGAGCCGCCTTCGCGGGTGCAGGGCTCTGCCCCATGTGCGCCAGGATAGGGCCTTGACGAGAGGAATCCCAATGTGATTCATAGGAGAGATGCAATACGCATCTCTCCTGACCTCGGAATGGGGCGCGTTTGTCGCGCTGCTGTCTCGTATCATCGATCTTGATAAAACTGCCTTTACGTTCAAGGCGTTAGTGCGACGACGGGGCGTTAAGTCGGCCGAGTCGCTATTGCGCCTTGGGCTTGGCTACGGTCCCGGTGGTATGTCGCTGCGTGAAGCTTCGGCATGGGCGGGGATTTCGGATATTGCGCAGCTAAAAAACACATCACTGCTCGATCGTCTTCTTAATGCGAGCAATTTGTTTGCCGAAATCGTTCGTTTACTATTGTCTGCCCGTGTTGGATTGCCGTCAAAAACATACCTTGGCAGAACTATTCGGTTAGTAGTACTACAGTTGCACTTCCGCAAAATGGGGTGGGAGCGCCCCGCCCGCTGTACGCATCGGGTACGGATTCCCTTGGGAAACCGGCCCAGCCCAGCGATCCGGTAGCCGCCTTTATGGGCATGGGCGTACACCAAAATGCTAAGTGCAACTGTAGTACTAGAGATGGGGTCGTTGATCTTCAGGTGAAGATCGTACAGCCTATGGGTCATCCATTGGCGCCCGCCGGTATGACATGACGGTCGTCTCCCTGTTCTTAAGGGTGGCTCATCAGGTCTTGGGCCGGCCGGCCACGAATCTCGCAAAGGCTTCGAGGGTTTCTTCGCCGACATGGTGTTCGATGCCTTCGGCGTCCCGACGGGCCGCTTCGGGCGGGACCCCAAGAGCGGTCAGGAAGTCCAGGACGATCCGGTGCCGCCGGCGTGCGGCATGGGCCTGCGCCCAACCTTCGGCGGTGAGGAACACAGAGCGGTAGGGTTCCTGTGTTACCAGACCATCCCGGCGCAACCGGCTCAGGGTCTTGACCACCGTGGGATGAGACACCCCCAGGCGGTGGGCGATATCGACGGCCCGGGCTTCGCCGACGGTCTCGATCAGATCGGCGATCAGTTCCACGTAATCCTGCGCCAGCTCCGAGCGGTGAGCCTCCCGGTTGTGGCGGAATACTGCGGCCTGTGCCGCTTCCGAGCCGGTCCCGCTCACCTTGTGGCCTCCTGCCCGTTCCGGTATTTCGCGCCGGGAGGGGCGGTTCGCCCTGGTCAGATATAGCCTTGGCTATATCTTAAAGTCAAGGCGTTTTCGGAACGCCCAGGACCGCGAAAGGGAGTCGGGAGATGCGGGACGCGACGGCGGGAACATTGGGCCGGTCGGAGGGAGTCATGACCCGCGGCATCCGCCGGGCCGCGGCCGAGACGCTTGCCGGGCGTCGGCGCGGGCTTGCGGCGCTGTGGCCGTTCCTGGGGCCGGCATTTCTGGCGTCGGTCGCCTATATGGACCCGGGCAATGTCGCCACCAACATCCAGGCGGGCTCGCAATTCGGTCTGAAGCTGTTGTGGGTGGTGGTGGCGGCCAGCGGCGTGGCCATGCTGTTCCAGGCGCTGTCGGCCCGGCTGGGCATCGCCACCGGCCGCAACCTCGCGGAATTATGCCGCGATGCCGTCCCGCGGCCGGTGGCGTGGCTGCTGTGGGGGATCATCGAAATCGCCATGATGGCCACCGATGTCGCCGAGTTTCTGGGGGCCACCGTCGCCCTCAATCTGCTGTTCGGCCTGCCGCTGCTGGCCGGAACCGTCGTCACCGGCATGGCCACATGGCTGCTGCTGCTGGCCGAGCGCCAGGGCTTCCGGCCGCTGGAAGCCCTGGTGGGCGCCCTGGTCGCGGTCATGGGCCTGTGCTATCTGCTGGAAGTGCTGATCGCGCCGCCCGATTGGGGGGCGGTTGCGGTCGCCGCGGTGACGCCGTGGCTGAACGGTGACAGCGTGATGCTGGCGGCCGGGATCGTCGGCGCCACGGTCATGCCCCATGCCCTGTTTCTGCATTCGGCCCTGACCCAGCAGCGCATCCGTCCGGCCAACACCGCCGAGTTGCGTCGGATTGCCGGTTACTCCGATCTGGAAGTGGCGCTGGCGCTGGGGCTGGCCGGAGCGATCAACGTGGCCATGCTGGTGATGGCGGCCACGGCTTTCCAGGGCAGCGGCGTCGCCGACATCGAGACCGCCTATCGTTCCCTGACCCCGTTGCTGGGTGCCGCCGCCGCCGGGGTGTTCCTGGCGGCGCTGCTGGCCTCGGGTCTCTCGAGCTCGGTGGTCGGCACCATGGCCGGACAGGTGGTGATGCAGGGCTTCGTTCGCTTCGGCATTCCGATCTGGCTGCGCCGGTTGGTGACCATGGTTCCGACCGTGATCATCGTGGCCATGGGCGTGGATCCGACCCGGGCGCTGGTGGCAAGCCAGGTGGTGCTCAGCTTCGTCCTGCCGGTGCCGATGGTCGCGCTGGTGGTCCTGACCGCCTGCCCCGGCGTGATGGGCGAACTGGTCAGCCGCCGCTGGCTGACCGCGGTGGCGGCCGCATCCGCCCTGGTGGTGATCGTCCTCAACCTTGTGCTGGTGGCGGAGACATTGGGCTGAGAGGCTGACAAAGAATGCCCGCCACGCGCGGTTTTCGATCAGCCCGGCCCACCGATGACCAGGAATTTCCTGCCGCAGCTGTCCAGCTACTTCACCGCCGAGGCGTAGATTTCGAGTCCGCAAATCTGCGGCCAGCGTGTCTCCAGCAGTCGGGCCCTGGTCCACAGCAGGAACGGCGGGGCCTGGTCGATATTCTCGCGACGCATGGTCAACGACGAGAAATCGCGGCACAGGGTGCGCAGCGATTTCATCGAAATGAAGTCGGTGTGCGGGGCGGCGGCGCGGGCCTTGTTGGTATCATAGGCGGCGCGCGCGCGCCTGGTGCCGGCAACGACACCGCGATAGCCGAAGAGTTCCCGGGCGAAGTAGCGAAGCGTTTCCAGCGGGGCCTGGACCCACCGGCGATAGGAATAAGCGTAGTAGAGCATCATCGTCAGCGACCCGCCGGGACGGAGAAGGCGACGGCACTCGGCAATGGCGAGTGCGACGTTGCCGGTGTGATGCAGGCAGCCGATGGTCACCACATGATCGAAGCTGGCATCCTCGAATGGTGCGGCGAGGATGCTCCCCCGCGTGGCGCCGCCATCGAGGCCGGCTTGCCTCAGACGCAGATTGACCATGCCGACCGGACCTTCGCTGATATCAAGGCCGCGATAGCGGCAGCCGGCCTCGGCCAGACGCTGAGACAGCGATCCGTAGCCGAGGCCGATCTCCAGTACATCCTTGTCGCGAAGGCCGGCGATAGGAATGTGCCTGAAAACATAAGGGTAAAAGGCAAAAAAATAGTCGTCGAACTTCTGGAGAGACGCCGGGCCGGCATCGGTAATGCCCAACGACGTCGCAAGCTGCGTTCCGCACAATTCATCCCAGAATGATGAATTCTCCTGATCGATAACGGCCTGAGCGGCAACATCGTTCATCAGCGCGAACCTTCGTCCGAATTTGGCGATTGGACACCGTAATCGATCATCGCCATTGGCGTCAAGTTACCGGCGGCGGCCGCAGCGGTTTATGGTCCCGGACCTGCGGAAACACCCCCACCCCGACCCACCCCCGCTCGTGGAAGAGGGAGAAAATGACGCCGATCCCACCAGGCTTTGCCCAAACCCAGGCCATTGCTCCGGCATCTGCATTCCAGGCAAACACGTCCCGGTCACGGCCGTAAAACCGTGCCCACAATCCGGATTGCAACAAATAAAACGCCGGAAACCGCGACGGTCCTGCCCGTTCTTGACGGCATTCCCGGCTCCGCAGAGCCAGGGGCCGGCGGGCTACCCGCCGGAGCCCTTCGCCGCCGGTTCGATCACCGCCTGTTCGATGGCCATGCACAGGTAATGGTAAAGGCAGATGTGCAACTGCTGGATCAGGGGAGTATTGCGCGACGGCACCGCCAGCAGATGATCGGAGACCGCGGCCAGCCGCCCCCCACCTTCGCCGGTGAGGGCCACGGTCGTCACCCCCAGCTTCCGGGCGGTCTCGAAGGCGGCGACGACGTTGGCCGAATTGCCCGAGGTACTGATGCCGAGCAGCACCGCGCCGGGCTCGCCATAGGCTTCGACCTGACGGGCGAACACCGTTTCGTAACTGTAGTCGTTGCTCCAGGCGGTGAGCACCGACGGGTTGTCGGCCAGGCAAATCGCCTTGAGCGCCCGCCGTTCGATCAGAAAGCGCCCGACCAGTTCCCCGGTGATGTGCATGGCATCGGCCGCCGAACCGCCATTGCCGCACACCAGCAACGGCTTGCCGGCGGCCAGGGCCCGGACCACCACCCCGACCACCGCGTTCATGCCGTCGTCGTCGATCAGTTGCGCCGTCTTTTCGATCAGGGCAATGGTTTGGTTCAGGTAGGAACTGAGGCTCATGTCATCGCTTTCCCGACCGCCTGCGCCGCCCGGGCGAAAGTGCGTCGATCGCAGGAGCAGGTCAAGGACTTAGGACCGGGGGACCGGGGGACCGGGGCGCGGGCCGACATGCGCCGCCTTTTGTGCCATCTTCATATCCCTTCCTTGCCCGTTCGGGGGTGCAATCCCCGGGCAACTGTTTGGGCTTGAGGAGACATGCGGCCGGAGACACCGGGGGCAATGCCCGATATGCGCCAGGATAGTGCACTTGTCCTGGTTTTTCAGAACTCTGCCCTGCACCCGCGAGGAGGCTTGCCTCCTTGATCTCATGACGCCATGGGTTCAAAAGGGCCGCCTGGCCCTTTGCGGGTGTGGCCGGAGCCCACAAAACGCTTTTCATTTCAACGATCTCTCGTATCCTGGCGCATCTGGGGCAACGCCCCTGGCCACCGAAGGTCGATCTGCCATGCCCGATTCCCGGGAAATTCAACTGGAACTGGCCCGGACCATCATCCGGCTGGTGGTGGCTTCGGGGGTCCGGGACATCCGGGCCGAACTGGTCGAGGCCGAAAGCCTGTTCCGGTCGCTGCTGGAGCAGCATGATCTGATGGTCGAACTGGTGGTCGAGGTGATGCAGGGCTTTTTGCTGCTCCGACGGCCGGCGCTGCCCCGACAGGCGGTGGCGGTGCTGCGCCGGACCTTCACCGAGGACCCGCTTCTGGAACGGATTGCCGGCTATCTGTCGGCCGAGGTGCCGTCCGAGGCCGAGATGGCCCAGGCGATCTACGCCTTCAAGGCGTTGCGCTATGACTGGCTTTATCGGTCCAGTCACGAGGCGTTGCGCACCGCCCTTTCGCGGCTGCTGCCCCGCCTGCGGCCGGGCGGGATGAATCGCATTGTCGATCTTGGCTGCGGCACCGGCCTGGTCGGAGGCGTCCTGCGCGAGCATGGCTTTGCCGGCCGGCTGACCGGCGTCGACCTGTCCCGGGACATGCTCGAGGTTGCCGCGAAGGGGGGCCGTTACGACGAGCTGATCCAGGACGATCTGGTCCGCTTTCTCGAGAGCACCGCCACCGGCTTCGACGCCATCACCACCATGCAGGTGGTGGCGATGCTGGACCGCGCCGGCCTCGACGCCCTCCTGGCCGGCGCCCGGCGGCGGCTGGGACCGGGCGGCCTGTTGCTGTTCAACACCCCCAATCTCGGGGAACTGGCGGATGCCGGGGCCAACGAGGCCCGGGCGGTGCGGCTGGGTCCGGCCACCGTCGAGGCTCTGCTCCGGCACCATCGGTTGTCCTTCCGTGCCGTGAACCACGGCCGCAGCCGCTATTATACCGCGACGCCACGCGACCTTTTCAGGTCCGCGGTCCTCTCCGGGACCGCCGCGCCACCGGGCACGGCGGTCCCGACATGAGTCACGACTTCAACAAAAAGGTGTGGCATAAAGCAAAGGAAGGTGGAATTTAACGGCCAGGCCGCTCGGGGAGCCTCTTCATGGTGTCGGGTCCGCTGATCAACCGTCGCCGGGTGCTTGGCGGCACCCTGGCTCTTGGGGCCGGGGCGGCTCTTGGGGCCGGGGCGGCTCTTGGCGCCGGGGCGATCCTGCCGGCCGCCGCGGGTGCGCCGACGGTTCTGAAATTTGTTGCTTCGGGAAATTACAGTCCGTTCAACATGAAGACCGAGGACGGCCGGATCGAGGGAATTTATGCCGATGTTTTGAAGTTGATCGGACAAAAAGTGGGTTTCGAGGTGACCTACTGGAGTATTCCCTGGCAGCGGGCGCAAAATATGGTCAGGGACGGCCAGGCCGACGGCTACGTGACGATCCCCAATGACGAACGGCGCCAATATGTGCTGTTTGCCGAGCGGCCGCTCCTGGCCATGAATGCCGGGGTCATCGCTTACGCCCGGGATTCGGTGAACCGGGCGGCCATCGAAAACGCCACGAGCATGGAAGACTTGAAGAAGTTCAACATCATTATTTACATCGGCAGCAGTTTTCAGGAAAGCCGCTACAATGGATGGACCAACGTTACCTTGGTCAAGGACCTTCCGACGGTGGTAAGACTGATTGGATCGGCACGCGCCGACCTGATTATCGAGGTCGCCGAGATAATCAAATATGCCGCGAAGAAAGAATTGGTCGCCGATAAAATCCTTTATCGCGAAGTTAACTTCGTGCCAAATACCGTCCAGGATTACAGCATCGCCATTCGCAAGTCTTTTCCTGATGCGGAGGCTCTGATCGGTCAGATCGGCAAGGCACAGGAAGAATTGCGGGCCGGAGGCGTCATCAAAAGGATCATTGACTCATATGGGTAGCGTCGCTCTGTTGCAGGATCCCAATCCAACACGGTAACTTCCGATACCGGCCTGCCGGAGCCCCGGGCGGTTGGCCGCCCGGTCTCGCCCGCAGGCGCTCCCGGAACCCAGGGCCGAGCCTAACCTGTGATGTTTTTGCCACGTCGGGGGCGCGATGCTCCGGGATCATCGCCGTGGAACCGGCAGCCCACGGCCGCTGAATTGAGTGATTCCAAAGTTTATCAATCCAGAGGCGGAATTTTTGGATTTTGCGAGACCGCCTTGCCGGCTTTTTGAAATTTGCGAATGCCGGCGGTCCCATTTTGAAAAAAGAGAGACTCGACAGCCGGCCTGGCCTTTGAGCAACCGCTTGATATTAACCAATTTCGGAGTTCCGGCGGGCGAACCTGGGGCCGGGGACAGGGTTGGCACGGTTGTTGCTTTCCTCTGTTGGCAACGAGGCAACAACGACGCCAAACAACAGCAGATGGTCCCGGGTCCCAAAGGTTCCTTGAGAAACCGGACCGGTCGTCTGCCTTCCAGGAGTGGAACCCATGCCGAAGCGGAAACTGATCACCGACGTGATGCACCACAACAAGCTGCTTTCTCTGTCGCCCCAGACCACGGTTACTGCCGCGTCCCGCAAGATGTTGGAGCGTAAGGTCGGTGCGGTGATGGTGACTGCGGGCGGCAAGCTGCTGGGCATCGTCACCGAACGGGATGTCAATTTCCGCGTGGTGGCGCTGGGGCGCAGCCCGGAAACCACCCGGTTGTCCGACATCATGACCAAGGACCCCGATACCCTGCCCCCCGATGCCGGGGTCGACGAGGCGCTGGAGATGATGCAGTCCTACGGCTATCGCCATGTTCCGGTCGAACGGGACGGCACCGTGGTCGGCGTGATCTCGGTTCGCGACATCTTCATGGAGGTCAAGCAGGACCTGGAGAACGACATTCACGAGCGCGAGGAATTCATGTTCGGCTCGGGCTATTCGGTGGCCGCGGTCGCTCACTGAGGGTTTATCCAGTCGTCGGCCCCCGATCCCGAAAGGGATCGGGGGCCGAGAGGGTTTATCCAGTCGTCGGCCCCCGATCCCGAAAGGGATCGGGGGCCGACGCGCGTCCGGGGGCGGTCGGGGCCGTCGGCCGATACCCGGAACCGGGATGGTGGTGGGCTATTAGCTGATGATCCAACTATACCCTTTCATAGACAATCATGGTCTGATATACGCTTGGCATGAAGTTATCCGAGTGGGCCAAACGGCAGGGGATCGTACAAGACGGCATGGCGCTGGTTCAAAGCCGGCGCTCTGCCGGTGCCTCATACACAACTGCCATCCGGCACAATCCTGGTGCATCCGCCAGAGGTTGGTTCATCGGAGACGGCGGCGCTGTATGC
>Ga0302320_10018958_pt1 | contig 13855 bp, 13 predicted proteins | sample Bog_T0_3_FD_202130 | JGI IMG/M metagenome (GOLD analysis project Ga0302320, IMG submission 202130) | Peat permafrost microbial communities from Stordalen Mire near Abisko, Sweden - Bog_T0_3 | ecosystem: Environmental > Terrestrial > Soil > Wetlands > Peat | place: Sweden: Abisko, Stordalen Mire... | reverse complement strand
GGTGCGGACGCCGTTCGATCTGGCGTCACTGACGCCCGACGCCAAGAACCTCGGCGGCGACAACGGCTTCAGCGTCGGTGGCGGTCAGGTGGCGGCCTACGGCACGTCGCTCGACGGCGTTTCGACCAACACGAGCCGGGCGCTCTCGAAGAGCTGGGTCGCATCGAATTCGCCGTCGGTCGAAGCGATCGAGCAGTTTACCGTCGATACCAACGGATATAAGGCCGAGTACGGCCACGCGGGCGGCGGGAATCTGACCTATGCGTCGAAATCCGGCACGAACCAGTATCACGGTTCCGCCTACGAATTCCTGCGCAATAACGATTTCGACGCCAACAACTGGTTCAGCAACCGGTCGGGAATTCCGATCTCAATCTATAAGCAGAACGATTTCGGCGTGACTGCGGGCGGCCCGATCTGGATCCCGAAGGTCTATCACGGCAAAGACAAGACGTTCTTCTTCTTTTCGTACGAGGGCTTCCGCAACCGCAACGGCGCGAACGGCACGGCCTTCACGATTCCCACTCCGGCGATGTACCAGGGTAATTTCCAGAACTGGGTGACTTCCAGCGGAACGCAGATCCCGATTTACAATCCGCTCACCCAGACTGCCAACGCCAACGGCACATACACTCGCCAGGTATTTCCGAACAATACGATCCCGCAGAGCGTGTGGAGTCCGGCGGCCGTGAAAGCGCTGAGCGTTTTCCAAAGCAGCGGAATGCTTATGCCGAACACGGGCGCCACGCCCGGAACGGCGGCGTACGTGGCCAACAATTATCTGGAGACCTCGGGCAGCCAGGTCTATCCGGTGAACAAATGGAGCGTCAAAGTCGACCATATATTCAACGACAAGCAGCGTCTCTCGGGTTATTTCGGCGACGATCACGAACATGAGACGTACGGTGCCGACGGGCCGCCCACGCTTCCCGGCCTGTATTCGAACTATAACGATCTGATTCAGTGGAGTTATGTGCCCCGCATGAGCTGGGACTGGACGTTCAGCCCCACCAAGATCAATCACTTTTATGCAGGCGGTAACGACTGGAATCAGGACCACAAACCGCCGCAGGAATATATCGGCAACTGGCAGAGCAAGTTCTGCCTGGGGGACGTGCCGAACTGCAACGCAAACCTCGTCAACCTGTTCTCGGGCGGCACGGGCGATACCTACAGCACGTGGGGCGGCCAGGCGGACAACGGTTCCGAGAATACGGTTTACTCCTATAACGACGATTTCACCTGGATTAAAGGCGATCATACCTTTAAGTTCGGCGGACAGTATCAGCTCAATCACTATAACGGTTTCGGCCGTCAGTGCGAGGCGGGCTGCGTCGGATTCAGCTATGAGGAAACCGGCGTTCCGGGCGGCACCAACCCCAACGCGGGCGGCAACGCTTTTGCGTCGTTCCTGCTGGGCTACGCCGACAGCGCCCAGATCGATACGCCGCGGTTCATCGGGCAGCAGTTTTACTACTTCGGCGGCTTCTTCCAGGACGACTGGAAAGTGACACGGAAGCTGGTGGTTAATGTCGGGGTGCGCTGGGACGGCAATCTGCCTCCGACGGGTCTCAACAACCGCTGGTCGGACTTCGGCCCGACGACCCCGAATCCGGCCGCCGGCGGCATTCCGGGCGCGGTACTCTTTGCGGGTAACTGCACCGGCTGCGTGGGGACCCGGTCGCTGGCCGGTCTGTGGCCGTGGGGCTTCGGTCCGCATCTTGGCGTCGCTTACTCGAAGGACGAAAAAACCGTGATCCGCGCGGCTTATGCGCGCTCTTACGGAGCGCTGGTCTCGGTGAGCGGTTCCACGCATAACTCGGGTTTCACGCTGACGCAGACCGACAGCAATACGTCGAACGGCGTCACCCCGACGTTCATCCTCGACAACGGCTTCCCGCCCTATACGGTTCCGCCATTCATCAATCCTTCGGTTTCGAACGGCACCAATGTCGCGTGGTTCCAGGGCCAGGAAACCACCAAGCTGCCGGCCTACGATAACTTCAACTTCTCGATTCAGCGGCAGCTGGGCAGTTCGATGTTCGCCGAGATTCAGTACAGCGGCGTGATGGGCGAGCACCTGCAGACCGAACTGCTCGACTATAACCAGATCAACCCGAGCTACCTGACGGCGTTCGGAACTGTGGCCCAGAGCATCACGGTGCTCAACAGCCAGATCACCTCGCCGACGGGAATCGCCTCCGGCGTTAAGCTGCCTTATCCGACATTCACGGGAACGGTCGCGCAGGCGCTCCGGCCTTTTCCGCAGTACAACGTGATCGACACCTACGCCGGCCAGGGCGATCACAGCGGCCACTCCACTTACAATGCCGCGATCGTGAAGCTGCAGCGTCGGCTCTCGGCAGGCCTGACGTTCCAGGGCTCGTACGTATTTTCGAAGCTGCTGACGGACTCCGATTCCGCGTGGGGTACGGCCTATGCGGCGAACTTCTTCGACCGCGGCCTCGAGAAATCGATCGGCGCCTACGATGTGACGCACGACTTCAAGTTCTCGGCGGTCTACGATCTGCCGTTCGGCAAGGGGCGGAAATATGTATCGAGCGGTCCGGGCGCCTGGCTGATCGGCAACTGGCGGATCACGACCATCAATCTGTACGCCAGCGGCACGCCGGTGGGAGTCAGCACCTCACTGACGCTGCCGATCTACGCAGCGGGCGATTCCGGTGCGACGCGCGTCCCGCCCTACATCACCTCGTATAACGGATGGCAGCCAAGCTACAGCGGCGGCTTCAATCCTTCCACCGACAACTTCTTCGTGCCGTACGGCACCGGACCGTTCCCGCTGCAGGGCTCGGGAACGTCGCTCATCGGGATCGGCGACTCAACCCGGTTCAATCCGAAGCTCCGGCTGTTCCCCAACCTGACGGAGAATATGTCGCTCACCCGCAGCTTCCCGATACGTGAAAAGACGCGGCTCGAGTTCCGGGCCGAAGCCTTTAACGTGTTCAACCGGGTTCGTTTCGGAACGGGCAGCACGCAGCTGCAGAGCCAGACGTTTGGCGTGCTGAGCGGTTCCGGCAGCCAGATCAATACTCCGCGCAATCTGCAGCTGGCTTTAAAGCTGTATTTCTGAGAAGCAGTCCCGTTCGGCGTTATGGCGTGCCCCGCAGCAATGCGGGGCACGTTTTGTTTTTGCGGAACGAATCCGGCGCGTGAAATAGCGCAGAATGTGCGAGGCGGCGCTCCGGCGGCGCACACGCAGTCCCGCAAGTCGCTGGATAGGAATCGCTGTGCGGACCGCGGTGAGGATCCGCCGGCATTTCGTCTGAAAAGCCGCACTGTCTCATCGGGGTTCTGGCGCACAGGCGTCCGGCTGGTCAGGAAAGAGCTTTGAAATTATCGCGGAGCACAGCCGGATCGTTTCGAAAGAACCATCGGGGAACAGGTGCATATTGCCGTGCGCCAGGTTATTTCTAAGCCCCTGCATCATGTCCAATATAGAAATCGTCCTGCCGGACCCGGCTGGCGATGGCACTTCGAAATCTTCGCGGCGTAGCCAATGGCGTTGGATCGCAACGTCCAAAAGGGGTTTTAAGGTCCGCTTGTCCGGTGCTGGTACCGGGGCGTCCCGTTCGGCCCGGAGTCGGAGTGCCAGTTCAACGACGGCGTAGCTGTGGCGTTCGGCCAGCGTCACGAGATCGTAGGCAAACCAGGAGTAGACGAAGGCACTGCGCGCAACGTCGAATTGCAAGCGGACTTTCTCGGGCACCGCTGGGCCAAGCTCAATGTGCCGGACCAAAGAATCCAAGTCACTGATGTGAACAGGACGAACCTCTCCCGTTTGCTCATTGACGCGAACCATCGTTGCGTAACGGGGGTCTGCCTCAAGGAGTGAATCAACCGGCTTCATCTTCGGAATCACTCAAGGCGCTGCGCTTCTTGCAGCAGCCCTTCCTGTGCCTTCCGCTCTTCCAGATAAACCTGTTCCAGGCGCGAAAGTCCGCGCGCAACGGCTTCGAACTTCTGCCGGAAGGCATCGACTGCGGGGAAAAGCTGTCTACACGCCGCGTCCCGCGCCTGGATCTGGCTCGTCGTAAGGTCACCTGGCGGAACAACGGCGTGGCATCCCTGTTCAAGGTCGTTCGCTTCTCTTGCGACCGGCTGAACGTTCCCGTGAACCGATGATTGCAGCGATACAGCGGAGTTGTGTAACTGCTCCGTGCCAATCGACGCTTGGTTCATCGCCACGACAATCTGACCGCGCGCTATCGCTGCATTCGCTCTTCCGGCCAGCTGGCGTTCATTATTCAGGTACTCGTTCATCTTCGCGGTGACCGCGCGGTACCCGTCTTCCGCTCCGGGGAACCTGCCCAGATGCACATCGGCCTCGGAGTCGAGCTCACGCATTCTATGGACGATCCGTCCGACGGCGGAAACGAAGTTCTGCTGTGCCTGAGCAGTCCGCCGTCGAACCAGGGCAGCAGCGTTCGCGGAAGCGATTCGTTTTGACTGGGCAGCCAAAGCCTTCACCTGTTGCTGATAGTCGCTTAGGTCCGCGCGCGTGAGCAGCATCGGACTCGGTTGCCCACCCGTCAGCGTCAGCTTGTTGCCGTCAATCGTTCCCGCCAGAGTAACCACCTGTAGTCCGAACATACTTGCGGAGATCGTGACATTATCACCGTTGACCGCACCAGTCACCCCTACGGATTCTCGCTGAACCTCGCCATCCTGACCCAGTGTGGCGGACTCGAGTTGGCCCGTCAGATGATTGTCTGGAGTCCTGACCAGTTGCAGCCAGTACACGCCATTGGTGAACTTCGCCATGTACTTGCCGGAAATCTCACGTCGGCAAGCGCTCGTAGTGAGCACAGCAACGGCGGCGAAAAACAGAGCGGACACCGTCACAGCCCGGCTGGTTGGCATGGTTTTCCATGATCGTATCAGGAAGCATTTGTGCGAAAGGCCTGGACGACGCCGATATACTCGTGGCGGGGGCGTTCCGGGATGAAACGTGGCGGATGTCGTTTGGGCTGGGAACCGGGGCACGGAACCGCAGGGTTCCTGACATCCCAGAGCGTGGATGAGTAACCGAGCGGGCAGGTTCGGAGGTGCGCGGCGAGGAGAACGGAGTAAATGTCGGGGCCGTCGGTGCGTTCACCCGGCAAGTCCCGTGATGTGGTTCTGCAACAGAGATTGACAAACGCCGTGTCCTCATCCAGCGGTTCGAAGAGGAGCGGGCTGTCCCCTGCTTTCCAGTGCTCGGCGGTGATGTTGCGCACGGCATCGAGTAGCGTCATGATGCCCTCAACCTCGGACGCGGCCTGGGAGGTCAAGAGCGAGTCCCCGGGCGCGTGTGGCCTCGGTCTCACGCGCGCCGGGTGACCTTCTCACCCAGCTGCCCGAGAGGAGCCGGTGAAAACGGTTTGAACTGACCCTTACAGGAAGAGGTCGATCGGCACGTGAAAGAATTCAGCCAGCCTTTTTGCCTGGGTCTTGCTTATGGACCGTCGACCACTCAGCACTTCAGTCGCGGCGCCCTTGTTGCCCAAGACAGGCCAAATATCCTTGTGCTTCAGTCCACGCTCTTCCATAAGTGCGTTCAGGGACTCGCTCGGCGACACCTGGGGCAGGGGGTAGTTCTTCTCTTCGTAGTCCTCGATGAGGAGTGTTAGGATTTCGGCAAGCGCTTCCTCCTCGGGTGACAGATCATCGCGATCGTCGAGCGCGAGCAGCGTTTCTGCAAACCGCGCACGCTCGGTCTCTGTGCGAATTGGGCGAGGGAGAGACCTCGCTAACAGGTCGGCGTAGACCGAATCCCTAATCTCAGTCGTCGTGCTCATTGCTTCCAGTCCCCCTTGCTGTATTCGACATGCGTGAGGATGTAGAGAATGAAGACGCGTTTGGTTCTGTAGTTGATACGCGAGATCAATCGATAGTTGTTTCCATGAATATTGAAGACGGTCCTTCTGCCAACAATATCGGCGTGAGCGAAATCACTCTTCACATCGGCTAACGAGCCCCAGTCGGCTCTCCTGGTAATCCGATACCAGTTCATCAGCGGCACCAATGCGTCACGGTGCCCCTCCGCGAACTTAAGAATCGCCGGTTTGCTGATAATCCTCAATCTCTAAGTTTACAAAATGTAAACTATCGCGTCGAGCACTCGGCGACGCCATTAGAATCCTCCGGCCATGCCGCCCGGTGCTGGGGGAGCCGCAACAGGGAATGCTGCAGACCCTTTGATATCAGCAAAGAGCACTTTCTCTTGCATGCTGGGCGGCCTGAATGTCCCGATGATTCCGAAGCCGCATCAGCAAACCGTCGAGCGCAATCGATTTCTGGATATTGCGCCGCAGCAGCACCGCGACCTCATCCACCGCCTTAACGGCTTCGATGATCCAGGCCCGGGACACCCGCCCCGCGAGTGATGCAAGATCCGGCCGCAGATCGAAATTCCGGATGGCCGTGCCGCCTTCACAGAGCACCATGAGATCGCGCAGAAGATCGTAGAGGAGCCTGAGGTACGATTCCAGCTTCTCGCTTCTGTTGCGCCCCAGCGCGTCCGAAACCGGCAGCCACGAACCGTAGGTCGCCATGCCCGCGCCTGTCTTCAGCAGCGCCAGCATGGATGCCCGCCTCTTCTGAAACAACTCGATGTCAAGCGACGCGGCAACGCCCGGGCTACCCCCCGAAAGCGCGATCCGGCGCTCCGGATTATCCAGCCGGCGCACCTGCGCAAACGCCTCCATATCGTCGCCGGCCAGCGGCGAAAAGTTCAGAATCACCGAGCGCGACCGGATCGTCGGCAGCAGATCGTAAACGTTCTCCGCCGTCATGATCAGGATGAGGTGATCGGGCGGCTCTTCCAGCGTCTTCAGCAGCGAATTGGCAGCCTGTTCGCCCGCGCGGTCCGCCTGATCGATCAGGAACACCCGCCGGGCGCCTTTGAGCGGCTTGTACTGCGCACGCTCCTTGAGCAGGCGCATCTGCGGGATGCCGATCTGGCGCAGCGGCCCGTCGGGCGGAAACGTCAGGAAATCCGGGTGCGAGGAGAATACCAGCGGGTCGTCGTTCCGCTTGTCCGAGGGGAGTTTTTCGCGCCCCGCGATAAGGGAAGCGTTTTCGGGCAGACTGAGGTCGTCGCGCTCGATCTTCTCGGGCGACCCCAGCAGGCGCGCGGCAAAGCGGCGGACGAGCGTGGCTTTGCCGAGGCCCTCGAGCCCCGCAAAGAGCATCGTCTGGGGAATGCGCTCGCGCTCGATCATGCCGGAGAGCGCGGACTGCACGTGGCGGTTTCCGAAGTAGTTTTCAAACACGAATGCGCACCGCCTCCCGGATGGCGCTAGCCACCTCGCCCACTGAAGCCCGCCCGTCGATCACGGCGAAACGGTCCGGTTCGCGCGCGGCGAGCGAGAGATAACCGCGCCGCACGCGCTCGTGAAAGGCGTGGTCCTCTTCGTCGATTCGGGACTCGGAAACATCGGTCCGCTGATTACGCCGCCGGGCGCGCATCAGGCTGGTTTCGAGATCGATGTCGATGAGCACGGTGAGGTCGGGCATGAGCCCCTGGCAGGCGATGCGGTGGAGGTCGAGAACGATGCCGGTGTCGAGCCCGCGTCCGCAGCCCTGGTAAACCAGCGTGGAATCGGTAAACCGGTCGCAGAGAACCGTCTGGCCCGCCGCAAGGGCGGGGCGGATCACCTGTTCCACATTCTGCGCTCGGCTGCCGAAATAAAGGAGAAGCTCGGTGCGGGGATGGATTGCAGTGTTGAACGGGTCGAGGAGAATACGGCGGATCTGCCGGCCGACTTCGGTACCGCCGGGCTCGGCCGTCTCCACGACGCAGACGCCGCTCTCGCGGAGCGAGCCGGCGAGGATGCGAAGCTGAGTCGTCTTACCGCAGCCGTCCATTCCCTCAAACGTGATGAAGCGGCCAGCGTTCATGCAAACTACAATTCTCGCAGAGTGGGGCAGGTTCCCGACCTGCCCTTGCCGCGACCGCGAAGCGGAGCGGTCCTCAAATGGTTGTCACAAGCTCGCACTTCGAGGCCAGCGGACCCACGATCTTCCGCCGTCCGTGACCCGGGTTCGTTTCTTCATAGGTGTTCACCAGGCCGAATTTTGTCAGTATCCGGACATCCCGTCTCACGGCCGTCCGGTCTCTCTTGAGAACGGCAGCCAGCTCCGAAACCGGCGCAGGATTCCTCCGCACCGCATCGAGAACACGAACCCGCTGCGCCGTCAGCACCCGGACCAGATCGGCGGGATCTTCAAAGGTCAGGCGCATCTCCGGAAGCAGCTTCTCACTCCGATCCAGTTTTTGCGCACGCGCCGCCGATCTCGTGAAAAACGCATCGGCGGTACCCGCGCCCACTGGTTTGAAGCTCTTAACCGTCCTGTTTAGCTTCCCGTCTCGCATTCTTCCTCCTGCCTCCAGAGTTCCCGCACTTCTTGCTGAAACCGTTCCGCCAACGACAGGTAATCGGTGAACTCAACCGGCTGCACGTTCCCCATGAAGTGCCTGTGGTGGCCATCATGGCTGTTGTCGTAGCCGAGCACTCGCCCGTTGTCAACCCGGCATACGAGGTGATTGATGTACGCAAGATTGTACTTCGTGACCTCGCCATCCGCTGTTTGCCACACTTCTTCGCGCAGTTTGGCGCCGCGCCGGGGCCGCTTCAGGATGATCGTATCGTCGACGATTTTCTCCGGGACAATCTTTTTCGAAAGCTGCCGTCTCCCGGCCCTTCACGCCACTTACCTTAGTTTAGAACAGATGGGTCATCGAATGACCCTCCTGCCAGAGAAAAACCGCAGTTCCACCGCCGCCATTTCACCGCATACGATAATAAATCCGATGTACGCCCGTTTCGGCACCGCCGGAACGGCTAACCGCAAAAATGGCCAGCGTTTTCATAAGTTACAGTCAGGACAGCGACGCCCACAAAGCCCGTGTGAGCGCTTTCGTGCAGCGACTGAAAAGCGACGGGTTGGACGTCGCCTTTGACCAGGACGTGCCGCCCGGCGGCCCGCCTGAGGACTGGAATGTTTGGTCCGAGGGGCAGGTAACGGCCGGAGGTAAGGTACTTATGGTCTTCACCGAGCGTTACTACGCGCGCTACCTCTCAAAGGAAGCTCCCGGTGTCGGATGCGGGGCAACCTTCGAGGCTCGCATCATACGCCAAATCCTGATCCAGGCGTCTTTCATCAACAACCGTTTCCGTGTCGTATTGCTTAGTTCTGCCGACGATCAGTACGTTCCCTACGAACTCAGGGCCTTTCAACGCTACAACATCGAGAGCCCCACCTCCTACCAGGAACTCCTGGCCTGGGTCAAAGACGAACCAGTCGCAATCTCCAGCCCCTCCATCCCGGCGCCCGCCCCCGTCGTCTGGCCCGCCTTGACAGCCCCCTACGAATGGAGCATCGCCGACCGTCAGAATATTTTCAGCGTTCTCGTGGAGATGCTTAATGGCCAATCGCGGCAGCGTTATCTCCTGCTCAGCGCGGGCGGCAACGTCGGGAAGACCTGGACCCTCGGCGAAATGAACGCCTACGCACAGCACCACAGCATCGCCTCCGCCTACATCGATCTCAAAGGCTGCGCTGAGCTTCACGTGATCTTCGACTCTCTCCGGAGCGCACTCGGCCCGGCGATTCTGAGACGGCTCGATGGCGCTCACGGCACTGCCCAGACCAGCTGTCTCATCGAAGATCTCCGACGCCAGACGAAGCCGGTGCTCCTCATCTTCGATACCTATGAACAGGCCACGGACGAAGTAAGAAGGCTTCTCGAAAGCCTGGTTCTCCTGCGGCTCGCTGATGCGCCCGCTGTCGTAGTCGTAATCGCCGGGCGTGAAGTGCCGGACCACAACAAATACTTGTGGCGCAATGTTGCGCAGCATCTGCCCTTAGGACCCATCGACGAACCATCGCACTGGAGGGAATACGTAAGGCGCAGGTGGCAATGCGACCTGCCGCCGGGCTGGGTCGAGGGGCTCATCGCAGGTGGCATCTCCGCGCCGGGGACGATTCACCCCTGTCTTGAGAATATGGTGGCACTCCACCGTCCGGCAGCGGGAGCCTGAGCCGGATGGATATCCAGCAACCTCTCGACCAGGTTCACGCGGCGGCGGGCGACCCGCAGAAGCTGACACTGACCACTCTCGAAATCGCCCTTTCGGTCCACGGTCGGGACCTGCGCCCGGTCGTCGAGGCGGCGGCCATTCCACACTGGTTTACCCCGGAAATCCTCGCGCGGATGCTCGGCTTGGAACGAACAGTCGCCGAACAATACATGGAAAGACTCGGCAGCCTTTCGATGGTCGAAACCTTCGCCGCGCGCGGCGGCTGGAATGTGCACGAAACGACCCGGCTTGCAATTCGCCGCGACCGGTGCGCCAACCAGCCCGAGCGATTTCGCGAACTCTCGTCAGCCGCATCGAAGTGCTTTCACGGCGACACCCCTCACGATCGGATCGAAGCCCTTTATCACCTTTTGACATCCGAGCCATCGAGAGGTGGCGACCAGCTCAGATCGCTTTACTCCGAGTGGTTTGAGGCCGGCCGCTTCGAATCCTGTCAGGCACTCGCCGCAGCCCTTGAGGAACTCCTGAAATCGACGCCGCCAACCGCCCCTGCACGCGCCCACTGTCTCGTATATCTGGCGAGGATTCGCGAGAATTACCACGATGTTTGCGAGACCGAGCATTTGCTCCGAGACGCGCTTGCGCTGTTGGAAGAGGGGAACGACAGCTTAGCGCCCGGCTGCCGCGATTGCCTGGGTGACACGCTACAGAAACAGGGACGGACTTCAGAGGCACTCGCGGAATACCTCGAAGCCAGGAAGATCAGACGACGTGCTGCGGAAACCGATACCGAGAATCATGGGCGGATAAGCACAACGCTGTACTCACACTCTCGGGTTGGCAAGATTTATCGGTCGCAATCCCGTTTCGAGGAAGCCGACGTCGAGTACCGTAAGGGACTCAACCTGACCCGGCAATTAACTGAAAGGTTTCCCGACGACACGGTCTGGCGGCGCCTCTTGGCGGCGTTTTACATATTGATCGGAAATCTTTACGCGGAGCAGGGCAAATATGAATCTGCACTGAACAACTACCGGGAAAATTTGAACGTGTCAGAGGGACTGGCCGACCTGGATCCCCAAAACTGGGAGTGGCAGCGTGACCTGGCGGTAGCGCATAGTAACGCAACGCGGATGTACTTGAACCAGGGGAACAGCGAGATGGCCTTCTCCGAACTCAGCCTTGCCCTCGGCCTGTGGCAGCGATTGGTCTCTCAGTTTCCGGATAACAACAACCTGCTAAGAGATCTATCCTTAACCCACATCGATTTGGGCGATATTTATGAAGAGCGCAAGGAGTTTGAGGAAGCACTGAGCTACTATCGTACGGCGCTGGATCTCACCCTGCAGGTGACTCAACAGGTCCCTGGCAACTTAGAATGGCAGCGCGATCTGGCGTTCGCACATTTTAAAGTCGGCGGCATCTATCAGCAGCCACCGGAGCGCCTGGCCGAAGCACTGACCGAATACCAGATCAGCCTCGGCATTTATCGACAGATTGCTCTTCGGGCCCCGGGGAACGCCCAGTGGCAAAATGATCTGCACACTGCGCACTATGCCGTCGGACAGATCTATGAGCTGCAGGGAGAGTTTGACAAAGCCCTCAACGAGTACACCGAGGCGCTTACTATCGCACAGCGTCTGTCCCAGGACGAACCTTCCAATACAACCAGGAAGCACATGCTGGCAGTCTCGTTGATATGGGTCGCAGTTATCCACGCAGCGGCGCATCGGCACTTTCTTGCGCAGCTTCCCCCGTACTTTCCAGCTCAGCCGGTCGGCCGAAGGCTGCCCGCTATCATCGCCCTGATGATGTTCTGACCCGTCACGCCCAGCAGATCGCTGGCCACCGAGGACAGCTTGATATTAGCCGTCTCGAACAGATCCCGGATCTTATTGTGCACCTCGTTGCGCTGCTCCAGAAGAGTGAGCCGGTAACGCAGCAAATCCCGCAGGCGCTGGATCTCCGGCGGCGGAACGAAACTCGGGTCCAGACGGCGATCCTGCAGGAACTGAGCAATCCGCTCGCAATCCCGCTTATCGCTCTTGCGCCCATGCAGCGCCTTGACCTGTTTAGGATTGGCCAGAAGCAGTTCAAAGCCCTGACCTTCCAGAACGTTCCACAGCGGACGCCAGTAGACGCCCGTGGACTCCATCGCAATCGAAGTTACCTTCAGCAGCTTCAGCCATCCGCGCATCCGTCCCAGGTCCGCCCGCAGAGTGCCATACACCTTCTTCAGCGGTTTGCCTTCCTCACCATCCGGCGGCAAAACGCAGACGACGACAGTCTCTTTATGTACATCCATGCCGCAGCAGCGGCGATAGTTCTTTTTCTCCAAAATGTGGTTCCTTTCGGCCACACAGCGAAGGACGGGGAAAGAAAAATAGACATTCCTTTACGAGCTGCTCGTCCGGGAAGACGAGCGCGGCATTCTCAGCTCCCTGCAAACGTCCCTGCCCGGGTCACAAACGAATTCTCAGACTGGTGACGGCTTATGTCGCTGTGGGGCTTGTCTTCATTATCTCAGGTCCCGTTTTCATCCCCGCAAGTGTCGGCCGCCAGGCGCCGAAATCGTGGGTCACAGATTCCGAAAATAAATTTTAATCCTGATAATTCAATAACTTAAACGCATTTTCGGCATTTCCCGCAGCGGCCTTTTGCAAACACCCATGGTAGATTTTGGGCAAGATCCCGGTCCGCTCCCATCGGTGCGCCGGGCCACTAAGCGCGCGACTTCCTCGAGGCTCTCGTGCAGCGAATGTCACAACGATGGGCGACAAGGCGCGGATCGTAAGGCGCGGTCCCGGAACTGAACCGGGATACCAAAGTCCGTCCGATACTGAGGATCGGTTACCACCCAGAGGGGCCCCAAAAAACGTGGGGCAGGTTTCCGACCTGCCCTCTTCGAACGAACACAACGACGCGATGAAAACAGCGAACTCGGCGAACGTTCCATCAAAGGACCGAGCCACGCCCGCTCCAGGCTCGCTGACGAGCGGCCCAGATGTCTCCTTTCCCTCGCCCCCGATCCTCCCGCCGCCCGCAACCCCGAATTCGCTTACAAACCAGGATGGCTTCGTTTTGTCGAACCTCGCGCACCCCGGCCCAGACTGCGCGCGACTCACGCCGGGTTCGTTTTGTAAACCTGCTGGAAAACCCACAACCCCTTTGCCCACAACAGCTTCCCGCCAAATTGGCTTCGTTTGTGCGAACGTCGCTCAACCCGGCCCAGACTGCGCGCGACTCACGCCGGGTTCGTTTTGTAAAACCACCGACACCCAGGCCCAACCCGAGCCGGCTTCGTTTTGTAAACCCGCCCGAACACCCGCAACCCCTTCGCCGACAACAGCTTCCCGCCAGATTGGCTTCGTTTATGCGCCCACGCTCTCCTACCCGGAGCACACTCAAAACCCCTGCCGGGTTCGTTTTGTAAACCCGGCGCCCGCCCCGCACGCTCTATCAGAAATGCAGTTTCATAGCGAACTGCAGAATGCGCGGATCGTAGGCACCCGTGATCTGCCCGAAGTTCGAAGAACTCAGGGTGGTGCTTGTCGTTCCGAAGCTCGCTCCGGCCGGCTGCCCGGCGGGTGCAAAAGCGCCTACGAAGTTCGTGTGGTTCAGAATGTTGAACGCTTCGAACCGGCCTTCGAGGTTGAACCGCTCGGTGAGCTTAAACGTCCGCACCAGCGAGAGATCGAAGCTGATGTTGTGGGGTCCGCGCAGGGCGTTCCGCCCGACATCGCCATAGGTGCCGGTGGGATTCTGCACAAACGCGGCGGGGTTCAGGTACTGGACGCAGATCGCCT
>Ga0302320_10018957_pt1 | contig 13855 bp, 16 predicted proteins | sample Bog_T0_3_FD_202130 | JGI IMG/M metagenome (GOLD analysis project Ga0302320, IMG submission 202130) | Peat permafrost microbial communities from Stordalen Mire near Abisko, Sweden - Bog_T0_3 | ecosystem: Environmental > Terrestrial > Soil > Wetlands > Peat | place: Sweden: Abisko, Stordalen Mire... | reverse complement strand
CTGCTGCTGGTGTCTTTTATTATCGATCGGGATGGAGGTTCATAGGACGGCGTGAGCGGCTTGCGAAAGTTCCTGGCGATCGGGGTCGGCGCCGTGTTGTCAGCGATGGCGGGCATGGTTGGGTTTTTTGTGTCGCTCATAGGCACTCAGGGAATGCATGGGACCGAGCCATTCCTTGAGGTATTTGGATTCGTGACCCTGATGCTGGTGGTGGCGAATGCCATTGCGGCGGGGGTGGGGATGTTTCCGGTCGCCATCTGGCTTGGCGCGAGGGCCTACCGGGCGGCGATTGTCGGCAGCGCCGCGGGTGCGGTGGTTGCGGCGCTGCTGTTTACAGGGTCTATGATGAATCCAGCCTGGTGGCGGATCCTGCCTCAGTATTGTTTCCTGATTCCTCCGGTCTGCGCGACTGCGGCCGCGGCGCGAGTTGCCGCTGAAGATCCGGCGGATGAACGGGTTTGAGGCTTGCGAGCCCGACGTGCAAAAAGAGACGCCGCGACGGACGGTTTTATGGTAGGATCGCGAGCTTGACAGCAAGAAAGGGGAACCCGCTATGGAAGACGTTTTCACGTACGCCGCCCGACGCGTGAAGAATAAAAGCGCGCTGGCTCGAATCGGCCATTCCGCGAAGCTTCACAGCGTTCGAAGCGCGGTCAGTTCGAAGGGTTCGGCGTTCAGCAAATTCACCGGCCTGCTGGGTATGGCGGCTCGCGCGACGCTGGGGGCCATCCCGCTACCGGCGGTGGGGAGCCTGATCGCGGCGGTGGAAACCGCGGTCGAGAAGGCAATCCGAAGCAAGATCCACGACCATAGGAAGAAAGCGGCGGTGACCGAGGCGGATAAGGTCAAGTTCGAACTGAAGGAACTCAGTCTGGAGGAAATGGACCGTTTCCGCTGGAAGGTGCAGGAGGCCGTTTCGGAGTTCAATAAGGCCGCCGGGGATTTCATGGCCGTACGGAATAAGAAAGAAGGCGAGCATGCCAAATGCGACGCCTTCTATGAGGCGGCTCTGAAGATTGAACAGGCGGTGCGCCGCATCGATTTGCTGGAGAAGAAGTGCCTGGGCGTCTTTGCGGCGATGAAGATGACGATGGACTGGAACTACGAGTGTTATTACGGTCCGCAAGGAGACGACCACAAATGGAAAGTGGAGGCGCCGGTGCCCGTGGTTTCGCCGAACAGCATTCTCGGCAGGAAAAACGAGTTGCGCAAGATCGTTACCGATGCATACCAGGCAGAACTGGATTACCTGAGACCGCTCAGCAAAGAGGCTCGGGTGGCCTTCCTGCAGGAGTATCACCTGAACTGCGGAGACTGGTGTTTTTACGGCGTGAACACTTCGGCGGAAGTATGGTCGCAGGCGGTGGATAAGGCGGCTTCGGTTCTGAATGTCCTCGCGACTCCGTTCGTTCCGGAGAGTTTCAGCAATAACCTCGGAAGCCTCTGGAAGAAGGATTAAGACGCCGAGCTGAGGGCGCAGCGCATGCCGAGCTTATTGCCGCGGCGGCCGGGCTCGACGATGTCGCGGTGCGAGGCGCGCAGCGATTTCGCAGCAGTGCCCATGCGTTGGGCAGTTTATGACCTGCCTGGTGAGATGCGCCTCCGCGGCTTCCGTGTCGATCATGGCCAAACGGGACCACTTGAATCAGCACCGCAACCACCCCCGCCCACAAGAGAAATCTCATGACCTTCCCATCATAGCGGCGCGCGAAACCCCTCATCTGTTTACAGGTCCGGATGCAGCCGGGCCCAAAACGGTTTCGCCGGCAACTCCCGAAGCAATGCCGTCGCGTTCAGGCCATCGGACTCCGGACCGATGATAAGATCGACCATACCCTTCAGTCCTCCACAATGCTGTGAATCCTGAGAACAACTCTTCATCAGCCGACGCGGATGTGACACCCTCCGGTTCCGGCGGATCTCTGACGCGCAATGTCGGCGTCAACCTCGCTCGATATGGCGCACTGCTGGCAGTGGGCTTCGTCCTGTTGCCTGTCATCATCCACCGCCTGGGAGTTCAGCGATACGGATTCTGGGCGCTGGCGTCGGAAGTCACAGGCTACTTCATCTACCTCGATCTCGGCATTCGCAACGCTGTCGGATATTACATCGCGCTCTATGCGGCGCAGCGAAGCGGGCGCGACTTGAACGAGACGGCGGCCACCGCATTCTGGGCCTCCGTTACTACTGGGACTGTGTTGACGGTGGCGGGCTTTGGGCTGGCGCAGATATTCCCGTTCCTATTCCATATCACGGGCGACAATATTCCGGAGGTCCGGTATGCCGTGATCCTTCTGAGCGCGGCCGCCGGAATCGGGCTGCCGGTCGAACTGTTGAATGCCGTCTTGAACGGGTATCGCCGGATCGATATCGCCGGCGCCATCGACGCGCTTAGCCGTTCGGGAGCGGCGATCGCCATGCTGGCGGCACTCATGATGGGCGGCGGCCTTTTTGCGCTGGGGATGATTCAGCTGATTTCCCGGCTGGCGGCGCTGATCGCCGCCTGGCTCGCTGTCCGGCGCGTCATGACGGATCTCTCGCTGAGCCTGCCCCGGCACGTCCGCCTTCACAGCTTTCGGCGCCTGATAGGGTACGGCGTTCCGACTACCATGATCAATCTGTGCAGTCTGGCGATCTCCCGTACGGATCTGATTCTGATTGGCATGCTGCTCGGCGTGCGGGCCGCCGCCCTCTACTCGATTCCGAGAAGTCTCCTCGAATACGCCAACACGGGGGTTCAGTCGCTGGTGAACGCGTTCGGCGCCCATTTCACGCACCTGCACGGTGAGCGTCGAACCGCGGATCTGATCGAGCTATTCCGCAAAGGCGCCCGCATTGCCGGGGTCGGCGTTTTTCTGCTCACCGCCTGGATGGCCGCGTTCGGGCACGATTTTCTGGCCCTGTGGCAAGGACCGGCCTTCGTCTCGGGGCCATGGACTTCGCGCGCCGACGTCGCCCTGCTGATTCTGGTGGCCGCATTCCTGCCAAGAATGCTCGCCGGCATCACAGGTCAGCTGTTTCTTGCCACGGGACTGCTCTCTTTTCTGGTGCGTGTGACCGCTCTCGAGGCAATCGTAAAGGTCGGGCTCAGCTTTTGGCTGATTCGAAGCCTGGAGCTGGCCGGCGCTGCCATTGCCAACCTGATCCCGATCGCCGTTTTCGAAGGATTCGCAATTGCCGGGTACCTGTTCCGCAGTTTTCCCATTTCTCCTGGCCGGTTACTCAGCGAGTGGCTCGCGAGGCCGGCCATGGTGGGAGTTCTCGCCTGGGCTGCCTCTTATATGCTGATACGGTTTCGCGAGCCCGTCACCTGGCCGTTGTTTCTCGCGGAAGCGTCCGCCGCCGCGATCTTCGGCATGGTCGCGGCATACCTGTGGGGAATTTCCGCGGACGAACGGGAGACTATCGGCCGGATCGTTCGCGCTTCCACCCTTCGAGCCGGGCAGTAAGGTCCGCCTCCGATACCACGCCTGCCCCGTCGGAGATTAGCCATTCCTTCAGCGGGCTGTGCCAAAACGGGTGATAAACGATGATTCCCTCGGGATTCAGAATCGCGGCCACATAGCTGAATGACGAGCGGCTGATCACCAGCGCATCGGCCGTGGCCATGCGTTCCAGCGTTTCGATGGGATCCTTGTTGATGAACCGTTCCAGGTTGGGAATAACGTCGAAGTCTTCCAGACGGTTCATGCGGGGGTCCAGGATTGCATCGCCGGAAATCAATCCTACGAGTCCGTGATGCGTTTTGGTTACGACAAACGCTTTGGACGGCACTTCGGTATATAACTCACAAACAAACGGGATTCCCAGGTTCCTGAGCAGCATGGCGAATCTCAGGGCGCAGTTCACGTAATAGGAGTTTGGCTGCATTCGCCTGGTCTCATACACGAACTCCTCGCCGCGTCTCACGTGAAGCGCGAGACGGAATACCTCCGACCGGGTCCGTTTGAACGGCGAAAGGGCCGCCGCATGCCGATAGATCTCGGGATATCGATCGGCAACCGAGTAGGGATGCTGAATTCGCAGGAGAGTGAACTTTCCTTTGATCCTGGCAGCGGCCTGCACGCCTTTGAGAATTCGCAATCCCCTGATTAGTTTCAGCGGCACATCGGTGGTTGTGTGAACGGCGTGACACTCCGGAAGTTCCACATCCGAAGGAATTGCGAAAATACTGTTGTATCGCGCTTCGAGCCCGGCAACGGGAGCATTGCTCTCGAGCGCCGCCAGGCCATGATAGCCGATCGTTGCAATCGGTGAATGAACATAGGGTAAACCAAGAAACCGGCTCACCGAATAGACGCCGTAAATCCTCTGGAGTTGCGCGCCCGCCCCATCCGTTAATCTGTCGTTCGCGTAGGTAAGAGCTATATTGGCGTTGATCATAGTCCGGAAGGTGAGCCCGGCGTCCGTCTGTTTATGTTACCCTGTGTCGGAAGTCCTGCCCCCATACCCCAGGTAATGAGAATCCTCAAGCTGGTTTGTGTACCGCCAAATAGACACGCAGCAAAGCTACGTTGCTCGGGAGCGCCATTGAAAGCATTGTTCACGCAACACTCGACGGCGATTGTCCCTGCCCCGGCCAGGAGCTTGCAGGTCCGCCGAGAGATTCAGGATTCCAACGCCTGCCACGGAGAGCGGCGCATCTCTCGTGTGCATCCGTTCCATGGATGGCCGATAATCTCCGGAGAAAATCAACCGACCCGGCGTAACGGATCGGCGAACTCGCCGCGGAACCTAACTCATATGATTTCATCGGGAGGAGGAATAGCATGAAGGACCTGCGCAGCAAGCGAGTTCTGGTAACAGGGGGCCATGGTCTTCTGGGCAGCCATGTGGTGGACCGGTTGCGACGCGGTGGATATGCCAGCATCGCCGCGCCGAAACGCACCGAGTACGACTTGACTCGGCGCGCCGCAATCGAGCAGTTGTTCGACGATTGCAAACCCGATGTGGTGATCCACGCAGCCGCAGCCGTAGGAGGCATAGGCGCCAATATGGCTAACCCGGGTCTGTTTTTTTATGCAAATGTGATCATGGGCATCGAGTTGATCGAGGTGGCAAGATTGCGCGAGGTGGAAAAAATGGTCGTGCTGGGGACGATCTGCGCCTACCCGAAATCTCCACCGATGCCACTAAAAGAAGCGGATCTCTGGGAAGGCTATCCCGACGAAGTAACCGCGCCCTATGGAATCGCCAAGAAGGCCCTGCTGGTGCAATGTCAAACCTACCGCCGGCAATATGGCATGAATTCGATCTTTCTGCTGCCGGCTAACCTTTACGGTCCGCGGGATCATTTCGATTTACAGACCTCACATGTCGTTCCCGCTATGATCCGGAAGTTCAGCGAAGCCGCGCGCGATGGCAATCCCGGTGTTGTCCTCTGGGGAGACGGCACGGCCACTCGCGAGTTCCTGTACGTAGAGGATGCGGCCGATGGCATTATTCGGGCGACGGAGAATTATGACAAAGCCGAACCCATTAACCTGGGTACCGGCGTTGAGGTCCCAATCCGGGAGCTCGCCGAAAGAATCGCCAGATTAACAGGCTACAAAGGAAACATTGTCTGGGATTCCAGTCAACCCAACGGCCAGCCGCGCCGCTGGCTCGATGTTTCGCGCGCAGACCGTGAATTCGGCTTCCGCGCAACCACATCGCTTGAGGAAGGTCTCAGGAAAACCTGTCGTTGGTATGCGGAAACGGCAGGCGCGGTGCCAACAGCAGAGAAACAACCCGTCAGGCTTTGACGCCTGGTCTGTGAACCTCGGCGCAAGCTCCTCACTCGACCCTTCCCCCTTATCCGACGACGCACCATCCATGGCGACAGGTCGATAACCAGGATCTTACCCTGCGCTCCGGTTGGAAACCAGATTGACAATCGGCGTTCGCCTGGACCTCCGAAAGGGTCGACGCTGCGTACACCTCGTCGCTGATTCGTCGCAGACTAACCATTGGATCGGCGGAAACCACCGATTTCAGCTGTATACTTCACACCATGCGTTACGTCGCCTGCAGCATTCGCAAAGCGATTCCGATCGCTCTCTTCGGTTTGGGTTTAGCTCTCAACGCTCAACAACAGACGCCCCCCGGCATCTTCACCGCCTCCCAGGCTGAAGCCGGCCGCGCTTCCTACGAAAACACCTGCGGAAAATGCCACACCTATACATTGCTGGGACGCACGGGAGCACCGGACGAATTTCCCCCGGCCAACTCCCTGTCCGCCCCTTACCAGAGATTCATGGGGAGCCCCGCCCACGTACCGCCGCTGGCCGGCAAGGTCTTTCTCAGCCGATGGGGAGACAAAACCGCCGCTCAGCTCATCGCCCGTTTTCAGGTTACAGCCAGTGACCCGTTCTTTCAGTTCGAGGGCATGGATGACGACACTACCGTGAACATCACCGCCTGGGTGCTTCAGGTGAATGGCGCGAAACCGGGCCCCCGGCCGCTTACCAGAACCACTGCCTCGATCGTCGATTCCGTCGTTCCCTTGTTCCTGGCCCAGGCGGCCGCCGCGCCGATCGCACCGGGCACTAAGAAGGTGAACCCGAAGGATGGCCTCACCTACGTGTGGATTCCACCAGGGAAGTTTCAGATGGGCTGCTCCCCTGGCGACATGGAGTGCGGCGAAGACGAAAAGCCGGTCCACGAAGTCACCCTGACGAAAGGCTTCTGGCTGGGACAGACCGCTGTCACTCAGCAGGCCTATGAGCGTGTGACCGGAAAGAATCCTGCGAACCACAAGGGCGCGAATCTTCCCGTCGAAGAAGTGAACTGGGAAGAAGCCCGGGGCTATTGTGCCGCCATAGGCGGGAGGCTGCCCACCGAAGCCGAATACGAATATGCCGCGCGGGCCGGTTCGACAAGCGGCCGCTACGGCAACCTCGACGACATCGCCTGGTACAACGGAAACAGCGGAGGCGTATCTCACGAAGTCGGTCAAAAACTGCCCAACGCCTGGGGCCTCTACGACATGGTGGGCAACAGCTGGCAATGGGTAGCGGACTGGTACGGCAAATACACGGCCGACCCACAGACCGATCCGGCCGGTCCCGCAACCGGCGATCTTAAAGAACCCAAAGGCGGTTCCTGGGGCACTGCTGCGAAATCGCTGCGTGCCTCGCACCGCGATACCGTCGAGCCCGGCCACCGCGGCAATAAACTCGGCATGCGCTGCGCCCTTAACTGAGCCGGTTCTCGATGAACGCTGTAAATATTGAGTGCATTTTTTTCGTCCGAAGCACAACTTTTGTTGAGTCAACGGTTTTATCTTCGCTCCACATGCCTCCGCATATGTTGGACCTGGGGCCGGATCGGGCGCGCTGGCGTCTCTGATCGGCGGAGTAATGTGGCTCGGTCTGTTGCTGGTCGGAAGCGTCTGGTATCCGATCCGGACCCTGTTCGAAAAAATCAGGGAGAAAGCCAGGCGATTCTGAGACGTGAACCTCGGCAGCTATAGTCTGCTCGACCGCGCCGTTCACCAGCTGGTTCTCGGGTCCCGCGCCGTTCAGCGCGCCTCGTTCGACCTTGAGCGTGGGCTTCGCGCGCGCTCGCTGCGCCGGTTCAAGGGCGCCCCCCGGTTTTTGTCACCGGCCTGGCGCGCAGCGGAACAACCATGCTGCTTCGGACTCTGTACCGAACCGGCGAGTTCGAATCCCTGACGTACCGGGACATGCCGTTCGTACTGATGCCTCAACTCTGGGCCGCCGTATCGAAACCGCATTATAAAGCCGGCATCGCGGCCGAGCGCGCCCACGGCGATTCCATTCTGGTGGATTTTGCAGCCCTGAAGGCTTTGAATGCGTATACTGGAGGACGTTTTCCGGAGATGCGTACGAGAGGGCCGATCACCTGCGCTCCTATGAACCCGCGGATGAAGTCCTTGAAATGTTTCGCACCTATACTGATCTGATCGCCGCGCGGTCTCCGGGCAACCCAAAGCGTTACCTCTCGAAAAACAACAATAATCTGCTCCGGCTCGGAGCGATATCGAGAGCGTTTCCGGACGCCCGCATACTGCTCATGTACAGAGACCCCCTGCAGACGGCGGCTTCTTCCCTGCGGCAGCATCTCCGGTTTTGCGAGGCGCAGCTGAAGGACCCGTTCGTCAGGCGGTACATGGACCTGCTTGAGCCGCGAATTCGGCAATGGCCATAAACCCTTCCGCTTTCGTGCGGAAGCTCCCTCGCCGTACCGGCCCTGGAGTTGCCAAAAGTCTACTTCCGAGGAACGGTCCAGTCGATCGATTCTGCCGGTGCGCTCAACGAACGTCATGTCTTTCAGGATACCGCTCGATTCGCCTGCGGGGGGTGTTTTGTGAATGGATCCTGGTGGACCTGGTGAGATTCGAACTCACGACCTCTTCCATGCCATTTAAGAAATATCAATGACTTGCAGACATCGCCCCTGAAAACAAAAGGGTTAGAGAAGGGGTGTTTGGACTCCAGTGGACGCCACGGACGCCCTTTTTCTCGTTTTGGACTCCGCCCGGACTCCGAACTCCACACCTCGAACCTGGCACTTGGCGTGCCTTCACGCGCGGTTGCGGGCTCATGTGAATGTTGTCTGCTGGAGCAGACAACATTTGGATTCCTTATAAGGAGGATCGACTGGGCACGTCCTTTCTGCCCGCGATCCGGGTTGTTGTCAAGTGGTGCAGGGCTCATAGCGCGGTTACCGATATCATGGTGATCCATGACATCTCCCGATCCGACGCAGAATCGCGACGCGCCCGTGAGGCTCAGTGGGCTGAAGACAAGCGTCGGTCTTATCTGAGGCGACGCTGGACGCTGCTTGCATCGTCAGTCAGTATTGCCGTCGCGCTCGGTGGGGTCGTTACGAGTTTTTTCACTGTTGTCGAGCAAAAGCGGCGGGGCGACTATGCCAGCGAATCCGTAGCGGCAGCGGTTGACGCATCACGAAGGGCTGCCCAATCGGAAGCATCCCGTCTTGCCATGGAGGTGGAGCGGCTCCGAGCATCAAACGCGGCGATACAAGAGAGTCTGGCCCAGGCGATTGGGAAAGGCGCAAAGGTGCAGATAGGCGGCCTCACCCCGCAGGAGCGAGACACGTTAAGTCAGACGGCGACAATAGCGGGCCAACTCGACAAGCGCATGCTGGCGCTCGAAACGGCGATCTTGCAAACGCCGGAAAAGGCTGTGGCGGTTCCTCTACTCCGGCAACAATTGATCGATCTTCAGGACCGGACACATGGTGATGTGGATGGTGTGCGCGGCGAAATCAGCCGGCTTTACACGATGCTGCAATGGCTGCTTGGGCTTATGGTGACAATCATCATCGGTGTAGGCGGTTTGATCGCAAATAGCCTGAGGCAAATCGGTGAGAGGAAAAGGGAGACGCCTCGCGGGCCGGAAAGAGAAGTGGCGGCCGGACTGGAAAAGTAATCTTTCGCAGCCGGGGCTTGGGCGCGACGGACATCGTCCTTCTATGAAAGTTCAGGTCGACTGCGAAACGGAGCGGATGCGCAGGCGATCTTCCACCCACGCACGGAGTGACTTCAATAAGGCGCGCGTATCGGCCCGGTTCAGCGACTCCGTACCGTCGTAGTCGTCGTACCGATACACCGCGCCAAACGGTGTGAGCACGTCGAGATTCTCAAACTCGCCCGGCAACGGCGCGCCCGAAAGCGCCAACTTGTCCATTAAGGCTCCCAGTTCATGAGTCTTGTGGAACGCGGCGCCCAAATCGGACAGCAAGGCCTTCAGCATCTTCTCCGCAGCCTGCTGACAATGGAAACCGATTACCTCGTCGCTCACCTTGTCGGACTCGAGGACCGCGTCGAGCAAGGCTTCGTCCTGAGCCGCCTTGCGCAGAAAGAGCAAAGCTTGTTCACGCCGCTTGATAGAGTACCTGCCCCGCTGTGGCGGCTTCGTAATAAACGTTGCCGGGAGTCTCGCGCCAATACTGAAACTTTTCGTCGCTGACGACCAGGAGATCGACGGCGATATCGAACGAGCGAATGAGACGATTCAGGCGGACCATCTCGGCGAATCGGTCGGCGGGCTTCTCTTCCACGACCATGATGTCGAAATCGCTATGCGGAGCCGCATCGCCCCTGGCCTGAGAACCGAAGAGGATGATGCGTTTGGGATGGGCAGCCTGAACAAGCACGCCTGTCAGCTTCGAGACGATCTGTCTGGCAGCGGGGCTCATCATCGAGGTTGGCACAACTCCTGCTGACTAGTTTGCCACATGTTCGGCCCAGAGCTCGCTGGAGTCCAAATTTTAGCGAGTTTGGACTCCAAATGGACTCCGCGTGACCTCTTCCGCGACGCGGAAGCGCGCAAGCGTTTTCGTAACTCTATGTTTCGTTGGAGTTTGTTTTGGTGGACCTGGTGAGATTCGAACTCACGACCTCTTCCATGCCATGGAAGCGCGCTCCCAACTGCGCCACAGGCCCACAAGCTGGCTGAAACCTCATCATAACATCCGGCTGTGCGCGAATTGACGGAACCGAATCTCCGCGGGACCGCATCCTACAATGAAAAGAATGCGCAAACTGCGCCGGCACGTACCGGTGGCTCTTGCACTTACACTGGCCTCCCTGTCGAGTTCGTGCTCGGTGTTTGAGGGCCTGTTCATCAAAGGCCCGCGCAAGATTCTGCGGGGTGGAAAGCTCGCCACGGGCAAGCAAACGCTGCTCACAGCTACGCGCGACCAACTCAGCGAGCGCATCTCCAGCCTTTACGCTCCGATCAATTCCTTCCAGGCGACCGTAAACATGACGCCGTCGACCGGCAGCGTTTACAAAGGCCAGATCAACGAAATCGTCGATGTCCGGGCGATCATCCTGTTTCGCAAACCGTCCGACATCCGAATCCAGGCGCAAACGCCCGTGGTGCGGACTCCGGCGCTTGACATGGTCTCGAACGCTACCGATTTCCGGATGTTCATCAATTCGAAAAACCTGTTCATCGAGGGATCGAACTCGGCGCCCACGAATTCGAAGAACAAGTACGAGAATCTGCGTCCGGCCGCGTTTCTTTCGTCAATGCTAATCCAGCCTACCGACTTCGGCAGCGAAATCCCGGTGCTAATGGACCTGACCGACGAGGACAACGCCCTCTATATGCTGATGTTCATGCGGAAAATGGCCGACGGCGACCTTCGCGTCGGGCGCACGGTGTGGTTCGACCGGCTGGATCTGAGCATCGTCCGCCAAATGGTGTATGACGTGGAAGGCTCGGAAACCAGCGACACGCATTACGCTAAATGGACGCCTTATAACGGCGTGCTGTTCCCCTCCCACATCGATATCCAGCGTCCGAAGGACGAATACGGGATTGTGCTGGATGTCGAGGCGATGCAGATGAATAAAGCGCTGACCGACGCGCAATTCGTGCTGACGCAGCCGGAGGGTTCGACGCTCCAGGAAATCGGTGCTCCTCCTAAGCAGGCGCCGAAATGATCGGGCGTCTGGTTTGGGAAAACATCACCCACAGGCCGCTGCGCACCATGCTGAGCGTGCTGATGATCGCGGTGCCGGTGACGCTGATCCTGACGCTGATCGGGCTGAGCACGGGCTTTGTGGAAGATTCGCGCCGGCGCCAGAACGGCGTGGGCGCGGACATCCTGGTGAAGCCTCGCGGGGCCAGCATCGTGGGTTTCAGCAACTCGACCATGCCGGTTTCGCTGGTTGCGAAACTGGCGACGGAACCGCATGTGGCTCAGGCGATGGGCCAGGTGATTGCGACCATCGGCGGCTTCGATGCAATTATGGGCATCGATCCGGCGGCTTTCGACCGTATGAGCGGAGGGTTCGTTTTTCTTTCCGGCCACCCTTTGAGCGGGCCGGACGATCTGCTGATCGATTCCTGGTATGCCGATCAGAGGCACGTCCAGGCCGGGGGAAAACTCAACCTGCTGAATCACCAGTGGACGGTCGCGGGAATTGTGGAACCGGGCAAACTGGGGCACATCTTCGCGCAGATCGTCCCGCTCGAAGAGGTGGAAGGCGGTGGCTCTGGGTACGTCAGCCAGATTTACCTCAAGCTCGACGACAAGGCCCATACCAACGAAGTGATCGGAGCGCTGCGTAAGAAATACGACGAGTTTCCTATTGTCTCGATGGAAGAACTGCAATCGCTGATCTCGGTGGATAAGGTTCCGCTGCTTTCGACGTTTCTGCTGGTGGTGGAGGGAATCGGGGTGGTGATCGGGTTTCTGGTAGTTTCGCTCTCGATGTACATGGCCGTGCTCCAGAGGACGCGGGAGATCGGGATCTTGAAATCGCTGGGGGCGACGAAAGGCTTCATCATGGGGCTGATTCTGGCGGAGGCGTTTTTCCTGGGGTTGGGCGGGACGATTTTCGGGATCATTTTCAGTTATGGGTCGGCGGGGATCATCCACAGGGCGATGCCGGCTTCCCTCCCCGTCGCTATCGTCTACGCGTGGTGGCCGATTTCGGGCGCGATTGCGATGGGGGCGGCTTTGCTGGGGGCGCTTTATCCCGGCGCGATAGCGGTTCGGATGGATCCGATCGAGGCGCTGGCTTATGAGTAGCGTCCCCATCATTCAGATTCGCGACCTGCGCAAGGTTTACGGGACAGGCAAAATTGCGGTAGAGGCCTTGCGCGGGGTGAATCTCGACGTGGCGAAAGGTGAGTTTCTGTCGATTGTGGGGCCTTCGGGTTCGGGGAAGTCGACGCTATTCCATATTGTGGGCGGGCTGACTCCGCCGACCTCAGGCCAGGTGATCGTGGCTGGCGAGGATGTTTCGAAGGTCGGCGATGCCGGCCGGACCGAACTGCGCCGAAAATGGGTGAGCTTCGTATTTCAGAAGTTCAATCTGCTGCCGAATCTGACGGCGCGGGATAACATTCGGGTCGCGCTGCATATTTCGGGCAAAGGCGACGGCGGCTTTACGGCGGAGTTCACGAAAATTGTGGATCTGCTGGCGATTGCGGGGCGTCTCGATCACAAACCCGCTGAAATGTCAGGGGGCGAGCAGCAGCGTGTCGCGATTGCCCGGGCTTTGGCGACCGGGCCGGCGATCCTGCTGGCAGATGAGCCTACGGGCAATCTCGATACGGCCAATTCCCTGGCGGTGCTCACGCTTTTGCGGGATCTCAATTCGCGGCTCGGCCAGACCATCCTGATGATTACCCACAACGTGGAGGCGGCCGAGTACGGACACCGGACGGTGCATATGCGCGACGGCCGGATTGTGGAGAATTAGCGCCGCGTTTTACCCACAATGGTGAGGATGCGAGCGAAGCCGGCTTCCCAGTCCGGGAAAAGGTCCACGTATTGCGTTTCGCGCTGAATCCGGGCGGGCACACGACACTCGTCGAACCGGACCGGGATCAGGAAAACCTCGTCGAGCGGGACCTTGCGGGCGCACTCGAGCGCCTGCCGCACTTCGGCCTGGAAAGCGCCGCGTTTGTTCACCGAATGGTTGGAGAAGCAGGCGACGAAGAAGTCGGAGCTTTCGATCGATTCCTGAATGCGGCGGGGCCAGTCCTGTCCGGGCAGGAGTTTGTGCCGGTCCAGCCAGGGAGCGCAGCCCCAGGCCTCGAAGTACAGATACAGTTTTTCCGCGAGTTCCAGATCTTCGGCGGCGTAGGCGATGAAGACGCGCGGCAGGTCGCCGCGGCGGAACGAGATATCGCCCCGCGAATCTTTCGCGAAGACGCCAAGTCCTTCGATTTCGACAGCCGGCGACCGCTGCAGCGAGCGGCAGATCAGGGCTGCGAGTTCCTCAGCGTTCACCGGATTCCCTTTTAAAGATCCAGCGGCGGCCGGAGGCGTCGGAACCGGGCGTAAGGGTGCCGAGTCCCGGGAGCTTCGCGGTTTGGCCGTTTTTGAGGGCGCGGATGATCCTGTGAACCGCTTTATCCAC
>Ga0302320_10018956_pt1 | contig 13855 bp, 9 predicted proteins | sample Bog_T0_3_FD_202130 | JGI IMG/M metagenome (GOLD analysis project Ga0302320, IMG submission 202130) | Peat permafrost microbial communities from Stordalen Mire near Abisko, Sweden - Bog_T0_3 | ecosystem: Environmental > Terrestrial > Soil > Wetlands > Peat | place: Sweden: Abisko, Stordalen Mire... | reverse complement strand
GATCTCTTCCGGCACCGATGGCGCGGAGACTGCGGAAGTGAATTCTCCCTCCTCTGTTGCCACCCGGGCGAACGAAACGCCCAGCGCCTCAGCGATTTGAGCGGCCGTCCCGCGGACGAAAACGTTGATGTGGTTCGCATCGACGAGAGTGGGAGCAAACCCCTGGGATTCGAGCCAGGTTGCGACCCGGTCGTAGTCGGCCTTGAGCGGCAGAAAGTCGGCCTCCATCTCGGCACGCGAGAGCGTTCTCCCTGACTCGAGAATGGCCCTTAGCCTGTCGAGATTGCGCAAGCGCAGGCTGACAACGAGATGAAGCGGCTCCGCCGCCTCGGCGGCCGTCAAGGTCGCCCTGACGCGATGCGGACCGGAAACAGGAGCATCGACCGGCACCTCCTTTACTGAATCCCTGAGCAGGATTCGAGCGCCGGCAACGGCGCCCCGGGACGGAAGCGCCGACGATGCGGCCAGCGCAATCGTTGCGATTCCAATCGAGATCGAAATCAACTTCTTCATGCGAGAGAGGGTTCTTGCACCTCCAAGCAGCCGGCCGGCGCAAAAGCGAACAGCCCATTATTGCCCGCCTGCTTCAAGTCGAAGCGGTCTCTCTTGCTAATCCCTGCGCAGCGATCCGCGGAAACGCGGGGTTCGCCCCGCAGAATGGAGCGACTATTGGGATCGAGCGCGATCCTGCCGTTGCAGACTGCGGAGGGCGTCCACCTGCGGCGCGGATAGGAACTCTCCTGCCCGCTCGTAGACCCGCTGCGTGAGGGCGCTGCCGATATTCGCGCTGAAAAGGCCCGCCCCGATGGCGATGTCGAATGTAAACGGTGACTTGATTCTCAACAGCGAATCCCGAAGGAGGACGGCGAGTTTGCCGGCCTGTTCGTCCGTTAGCGGGGTGGGTGTGTCCCGCAGTGCCAGGGTCAACCTGTTCACCGCCGTCCATTGGATGAGATCATACCGGTATTGGACGTAGTCCGCGTACGGGCCATCTCCCAGCAACGCCTTGATGTCGTTGTCCACATCCTGCTGGCCGCGGTCCCTCCCCTCGCGAAGAACGAGGCGGTCCCTGTTCGCCGCGAACCCCAGTTCTCTTTGCGCCTCTAAGACGTCGAAATTAGTCGCCTCCTTCTCAACGAGTAGATTCCGGAACCGGTCCAATTGCGGCGCCGGCAGGTTGAGAGACGCGAATAATCGCCCATAAAACAAATCCAGGCGCGCCTTTGCCTGCCGGAATACCGTCTGCCGGAAATCATCGTCCTCCAGCATCTTCGCCTTGAACTCGGCGACGGTGTGGGAAGGTCTTGTGTTGGCATCCCCTGCAAAAAGCCCGACTTGCGGCCAGCCAAAATCATCCGTCGTCCCCTGCGTTCCGGCAGTACCGCCTGGCGCCCGAACATTCTCCGCCGGCATTGCTCCGGAGCCCATGGCGGATGGCGCACCAACGGAGAGAGGTGGGGCCGGCTCGGACACAGGGGAGACCTGCGCATCGCCTGCCTGTCCCAGCGGAACGAGTGCTGCGCCCGGCCGGCTGACCTTTTCCACTTCGTGGACCGCAACTCCAATCCCAACGCCCCCGACGAGCACGCCGGTCAGGATTTTCCAAAGTCCGAATGTGGTGGCGGTGGCAACGCCCGCCTGGCTCAAGGCGCCCACGGCGACTTTCGCGACCAGCCCGGCCGGAGCGGCCATGGCGGACTGGCTCACAAAAGCGGCGGCCAAGGCTGCCGAAGTCGAGGCAATTCCGCGCCTGGCAAGCTGGCCGCGCAATTTTTCCAATGCGCGATCGATTCGCATGCGCGCCGCATCGGGACTCAGGCGCAGCTTTGCCCCAATTTCGGCGAGGGGACGGCCTTCGAAGAATCGCAGCAGCACGACCTCGCGGTCCCGCTCGTTCAGCGATTCCATCGTCTCGTCGATGATCGGTCGCAGCTGGTCCCAGCCGGATTCAGGTGCGGAGTTCAGTTCGTTCATTTCATGGCCCTCCTGTTCATGGGTTCGGCGGCGCCTTTCGGAACGCACGGCCTGTGAAGCGGCATACCTCGCGCCCGTGTAAAGCCAGCCGGCGAGGACCGCCCGGTCCTTCAGGGTTGCGGCCTTGCGCGCCAGGTCGTTGAAGACCCGCTGGGAAACGTCGTCGGCCAGATGCGCGTTTCCGCCGACCAGCCGCAGCGCGGTGAAGTACACGAGGTTGATGTGCCGGCGCACGAGTTCCTCGAATGCCTCCTGGGAACCGTCCTCAGAATACCGTCGCAGCAGCTCGCCGTCCTCCGTCACGCCATCGTTTTCTGCGCGGTCCCCGTTGCTCATAGGCCTTGGCAATTAGATGACATCAACAGTACAGCAGCCGGCCGCTGCGAAAGCGAACAAGGAATTGGACCGCAGGCAGTTCCCGCGAAATCCCCGATCGGTCAGCAGCAAACGCCGGCTCACTTCGCCGCTGGGTCCCACTCGAGCACGAGCAGGGAAACGGCCTGGCGCGGCAGGAGAAAGCTCAGGGCCGCCGATCCGTGGTCCACGGGAAGGCCATCGGGCCCGCCCTCAAGCCTTGCCAGCTGGCCGGCCTTCTCCAGTTCAGCATACTGGCCGGCATCGGGAGCCGCCGGCGAGCCCTGCCTCTTCCAGACCGTGAAGGCATCGCTGTGGTTTTCGTCGATGCGGTAGTGCGCCAGGCGGACGGAACCGTCCGAGATCGGCAGGTTGGCCACCGAGATCGACACGCGGGCGCCGGGTCCCGGTACGTCGTCATCGTGATAGTGCCAGGCCAGAATCGCCAGCCTGCCGGGCTCCACTGAAGCGAGCGCGGTGACGTCGGGAGCCCCGCGCACGCCGTCCTTGATGATGGTCGCCAGCGGCACTTCGCCGCTGCTCGCCACCTCCACGCGCCGGCCGCCCATCTTGCTGAGCATCCTGAAGACATTCAGGACGGGCATGTCGATTCCGTTGCTCGCCAGCACCCGCTGGCCGGCAAAAATGGGCTGATCCTCAAACTCGAATGCCCAGGTCAGGGCCCCCTCGATGTTCACGCCATGCTTGTCAGCCAGGAGAAACTCGCGCGCGATGCAAGCAGCCGTATAACTGGCATAGATCGGGCCGGTTCGGTAGCCGAGCTGCGGGCCCTGGCAGGCGGCGCATCCGTCAGGGTCGGACTCGCCGATGACGATCGGCTTGTCCTTGAGTTCCGGCGCGGCCGCAAACATGGAGAAGCCCTTGTCCATGCCTCCGAGCTGCGAGGAAATCCCCAGCCGCACATGGCCCTCGACGAAGCGCGGCTGCCCTTTTGCGTGGAAGGACAGGAAGTCGACGGGCGTGCCCCTGCCGCCGGTCGCATAGTTTGTCCCGCTGACGCAGTGGGCCAGATAGTCCTCCATGAATTTTCCGCCGCTGCCGGCCAGGTCGGGGCCTCCGACGCGCGCCGTCGGGAGGGCCCGGCGCACGGCGTCCACGGCATAGTCGTGCAGCTTGTAAAACTCCTCCGGCTTCGCGTGCCAATAGGACTCTCCGTTGGCCTCGTTCCACACCTCCCAGTACCATTTTTCGACCTCCGCCCGGCCATATCGCCCGATGTCGTGGCGCACCCACTGGTAAACCAGTTCGGCCCATTTGGCGTAGTCCTTGGGAGGATAGGACCAGCCGGTGCCGATCCCTCCATATGCGGCGCCGGGCTGCCAGTGGTGCTTGTAGGGCTCGGGATGGACCGACATCGCCTCGGGCATGAATCCGATCTCGGTGTAGGGCCGCACGCCGCGGGCAAGATAGGTGTCAAAGATCTCGTCCAAGATCCTCCAATCGTAGACCGGCCGGCCCTGGGCGTCCTCGGGGTAGGCATTGGTGCTCCCCCACTTGAGCGCGGGCACGCCATCGCCAGTGTTGAGCAGGTTGTGCGCGCGGAAATACACCTCGCCCGGCCGCAGTTCACCAAGCTCCGCCACGAGCTTCTTCCCGTTCTTCATCGTGGCGTAATTCGGCTCGTCGGCCCCGAAGAAACGCCAGATGGGCTTCAAATCGCCCTTCACCCGGGCGGCGTCCACCTGGATCGAGACGGGGAACGCTTCGAGCGGCGCCGCATTGGCGGGCTCGGCGGCCGGGCACGCTGCGGCGAGGGCGGCCGCGGCGGCGGCGGGAGTCAATTGGTGCAGGAAGGCATTCATTTTTTTCGGGGTGACGCGGGCTTGATCATCCCCCCGGCGGGGAAGAAAGAGGAAGGGATTAACCCGCATTTGAACTCTAGTCTAGTGTTTCGCAAATACCTGTACAGTTCCGAGCTGATTTTTGCCTTGGGCAAGGCGCAGCGGGGAGGGGTATCCCCAGCGGGGCTATCCCTCCCTGCTGCAACACAGCCCAAGGCCAAAAGCGGCCGGAAATGGATAGGTATTGGCAAAACACTAGACTGGAATTGCGCATCCGGCCACCCCAAAAATCATGGACGCCGGGCATCTTCGCCCTTTAGCCTGTCCCCATGAAACGCAAGCCACCGTTGCGCATCGGGATCCTGACTGCCGGCGGTGACAGCCCCGGGCTGAACGCGGCCATCCGCGCCGTCGGGAAGGCGGCCATAGGCGAGTACGGCTGGGAGGTCGTCGGTTTTCGCGACGGTTTTCTCGGCCTGGCCGAGGACCGGTCGATCCAGCTCAACAAGGCCGCGCTCGCGGGAATCCTCACGATCGGCGGCACCATTCTCGGCACCAGCCGCGACAAGCCCCATCGGATGGAGATCGATGGCAAGGTCCGGGACATGACTGACGTCATTGCGGCAAACTACCGGAAGCACGGGCTGAGCGCCCTGGTCTGCGTGGGAGGCGGGGGCACGCACAAGAACGCACTGCGGCTGGTCAAGAAGGGCCTCAACATCATCACGCTGCCGAAGACGATCGACAACGACGTCGTCCACACGGACGCGACAATCGGCTACGACACGGCCCTGGGAATCGCCGCCGAGGCGCTCGACCGGCTGCACAGCACCGCGCACAGCCACCACCGCATCATCGTCGCCGAGATCATGGGCCACCGCGCCGGGTGGCTGACCCTTGGCGCGGGAATCGGAGGCGGAGCCGACGTCGTCCTCATTCCCGAGATAGCGTACGATTCCCAGACGGTCGCCGCTGCGATTCGGCGCCGCTCGAAGGGGGCCTCCAATTTCAGCATCGTCGCCGTCGCCGAGGGCGCCCTGTCCAGGAGCTACGCGGCGGCCTTCGCCGACGCGACTGCGAGGAAGCAGCAGGCCGCGACCGATGAGGAGCGCATGCGCGTCAAGGCGGAGTTGCACGAGCTGGATTCGAAGCACGCCGGAAACACCTGGCGCCTGGCAAAGGAGCTCGAGGAGCTGACTGGCCTCGAGGCCCGCGTTACCATCCTGGGCTACGTGCAGCGCGGCGGGACGCCGTCGGTGACCGACCGGTTGCTTGCAACGCGCCTGGGTACGGCCTGCGTCGGGTTCATCAACGACGGCATCTTCGGAGTCATGGTCGCCTCGCGGGGCGGCGGCGTGAAGGCGGTGCCGATAGACAAGGTCGCCGGAAGCCTGAAAACCGTGCCGCTCGACCACCACTGGCTCGAAACGGCCAGGCGTGTCGGCACCTGCCTGGGCGATTGAGCAAGGCCGGGGCAGGCCTTCCCGCGGTTACCGCCGAAGGGGCAGAACCTGCTGCAGCCGGCGCCAGGAGGCTCGGCCTCCAGCCTTTCCGCGCGATAGCTCTTAGCCCGCCCCCAGGCGTCCGCAGACGCGGCGATAGAGCCGTTCATACCTGGGAACGATCACGTCCGGCGAAAAGAACTCGCGCGCCCTGACGCGGGCCGCGTCTCCGAGCGCCTTGCGTTTCGCGGCGTCGCCGGCCAGCGATTCGACCGCTCGCGCCAGCGCATCCGCATCCCCTCCCGGCACCAGGATGCCGCTCACCCCGGAAACCACCACTTCCGGGATGCCTCCGACGGCGGTTGCGACGCTCGGGCAGCCGAAGCACATCGCCTCGAGGATGCTCAGGCAGAAGCTCTCCACCTCCGAGGTGAAAAGCCCGATGTCCGCCGCCTGGAGGTAATCCTCGATGTCGACCGCATTCTCACGCACGATGACCCGGCCCGACAATCCCAGCCTGCGCACGTCTTCCGCAAACGGTCCGAAGTCCGCCCCGGCGAGGATGAGGAGTTTGAACGAGGAAGCCGGTCTAACGCGGGATGCCGTCTCGAGCAGCAGGCCGATGCGTTTCAGCGGGCGCAGGTTCGACATGTGCAGGATCAGGACCTCGTCCTTCAACCCAAGCTGCGCCCTCACCTCCGCCCTCGAGCGGCACGCCGGACGCGGGGAAAAGAAGTTGTGGATCACGTCGATCGGGCCCTTGAAACCCAGCAGGCGCCGTGTCTCCTTCTCGAGGTATGCGGAAACCGTCGTCACCGCGTCGGAGTGTGTCAGGGCGTGTCGGATCGCGGGGCCGTAGCCGGGATCGCTGCCGAGAAGGGTCGTGTCCGTTCCGTGCAGCGTCGTGACCAGCCGCGGCCTGGATGCGGGCTCCAGCATCGCGCGGGCGAGGAATGCCGCCGTCGCATGGGGCACGGCATAATGGACATGCAGGACGTCGAGCCCGTGGTCGCGGCTCACCTCGGCCATCTTCACCGAAAGCGGAAGAGTGTAGTCAGGGTACTTGAACAGTCCGTAGCTGCTGATCGTGACCGGGTGGAAATGCAGCCTTGGAACGCCCGAAGGAAGCCTGAACGGGCGCTCATAGCTGATGAAATGGACCTCGTGCCCGCGCGCGGCGAGCTCCTCGCCGAGGGCTGAAGCGAGAATGCCGCTTCCGCCGACGGATGGATAGCAGGTTATGCCGATCTTCAGGGGGCCCTCGGACCTCATGTCAGAACTGACGCGCCCCGCGCGCCAAAGGATCGAGGGAATTGAAAACGGGGGAGTCCGCCGGATAAAGCGGCTGCGCGTAGCCCACGCCGGCAGCCAGGCCGTGCAGGCGGGCACGGGCTAGCTGCAGCTCGAGATAGTCGCGCGTCCGCATCTGGGTCGCATGGGCCTGCATGGCCGCGGTCCACGCCTTGAGGACGGACGGAGCCGAGACATCGATCAGGACGGGCTGGCTTCCCGCCGGTTCAGAGCCCGGGCCCAGCGCGTAGAAGAGCAACTGGCCGATCGAATGAGCCGGCAAATCGCGCAGCTCGGCGAGGCCTCCATAGCGCGCCAGGCGGGCTGCGTCGCGCACAATCCGGCCGAGCTTCGGGTGATCGGGATGCTGGTTTTCGGAAAGGCTCGGGGCGAGGACGATGCCCGGCTTCAGGCGGCGGATGATCCCGGCGAGCCTGAGGGTGTGCTCAAAGCGGCATTCCAGCCGCGCATCACCGTCCAGCACTGCGAATTCCAAAGTCGCGCCAAGGACGGCCGCCGCCTTCTGTGCCTCGGCCGACCGCTGTTCCGGCGTGCCGTGCGTCGCCGCCTCCCCCTTTGAGCAGACAACCAGATGCACAGTGCGTCCTTTCTGCGATTCCCCGGCGATAATCCCGCCGCACCCAAATTCGATGTCGTCGGGATGGGCGCCAAAGGCGAGCAGGGATGGCGGTTCAACACTGGATTTCGGTGAAGGCTTCATCGGATCGGTCAATGGGGTATCGCTTGAGGAAGGTGATTTCAGGGGCCTCTTCGGTGCGAAGATAGGCCTGTTCGCCGGCCCCCGCCACATAATGCGTGCATTGCACGACCGCCTGCATCCAGCGAAGGCGCGCGTCGCGCGCCGGACTGACCTGCTCCGGACCGAAAGGGGTCGCCGCCAGGTCGATGTAGCGATCCCCGCCCTCGTGCAGGCGAAACAGCCCGTTCGCAAACCGGGCCCGCACGATCTCCCCGGCATGGGGAATGTCGACAAAGCACTCGCTTACCGGACAGGCTGCGCGGCGAACCGCGGGATCGCTCGAGCGGACGACCCGGATTCCCTCCAACAGCCCCATCCTTTGGTACATCTCCAGGCAAAAATCCGCGACCGTGCCCGCCGTCACGCCCCGAAAGAGCTCCGCCTGCGGCTTCTCCACATAGGCTGGCAGCTGGCGCGCAGTCTGTGCGACCCAGCCGGGGACGATCCGCTTGAGGTAAAGCGGCGACCACTTTCGCTGAACCGAATTGGCAAAGGCGAAGTTCAGCTGGACGGGCTGGCCCCCGGACCGGCTCGGCAGGAGCGTCCTGGTCTCCCGCGGGTCATGATCGCTGTCGTGGTAAAAGAACACGATCTCACCGCCGATCTCCTGCTGGAGCCTGCGGGCCGTCACGATCTTCGCCCAGAGGAACCTCTTTGGAAAGAAGCCGCAGGGCTGTTGGCCGAAGCAAATGCGTGGAACGCTCATGGCGGCGCGGGCTGCTCTTTACCTCCCCCCAGGGTGAGCGCACCATCGATTACGACGCTTAGAATCACGCAGACGGCGCAGCCGATCAAATTGTACCAGAGGTAGGAGATGTCGAGGGCCCTGTAGAGGACGATCACAAGGGCCTGGCCCGCGATTGCCGCCCAGAAGACGGCCGTTCCGCCGACCCATCGCAGGAAAAAGGCGACAAGGAATATCCCGAGGACGCCGCCGTAAAACAGGGAGCCGACGATATTCACCGCCTGGATCAGGTTCTCAGTCAGATTGGCAAACAGGGCAAAAGCGATGGCAACGGCCCCCCAGAAAGCGGTGAAAAGCTTCGATGCCGCCACATAGTGGGCATCGGCGGCCTCCCGCCTGACAACATGCCTGTAGATGTCGACGGTCGTCGTGGATCCGAGGGCATTCAGCTCGGCCGCTTTCGAGGAAAAGGCGGCTGCAAAGAAAGCGGCGATCAGAAGGCCTATGAGCCCGTGCGGCAGAAAGCGGAGTATGAAGGCGATGAAAACATAGTCCGCATCGCCGGCGGCCGTCTTCGGATCGGCGGCCCGCAGCGCCGTCTTCGCCCCGCTTCGCGCCGCTTCGGCGCGCTCATGGGCGGCCTGGGCCAGGTTCAAAGCCGCCTCCTCGGCCGTTCGGTCGCCGGCGCGGCGGGCGTCCAGCCATTCCCGGAGCCTGCCGGCCTCTTCGGTCCGAGCCGAACCGAAGCCGGCCTCAATCGCCTTCAGCTCCCCGCCCCCGGGCCCCGCCGCCTGGCGGCTCCAGGCGACCTGGTTGAAGAAGACGGGAGGCCGCTCAAACTGATAGAAGACGAAGAGGAGCACCCCCATGAGCAGGATGAAGAACTGCATCGGTATCTTGAAGACCGCATTGAACATGAGCCCCATCCGGCTCTCGCGGAGCGAGCCGCCGGAAAGGTAACGCTGCACTTGCGACTGGTCGGTCCCAAAATAGGAAAGCGCCAGAAAGAAGCCCCCCAGCAAGCCCGTCCAAAGGGTGTACCGGCGATTGACGTCCAGGGAAAAATCCACCGCCTGAAGCTTGTGGAAACGGCCGGCCAGGGCCAGCGCCCCGCCAAAGCCGAGCCCATCCGGCAGCCGCGCAAGAAGGAAGAAGAACGCCGCGATCATGCCCGCAAAGATCACCCCAATCTGGTATTTCTGGGTGAGGTTCACCGCATCGCTTCCCCCGCTCACGGTATAAACGATGACCAGCAGCCCGCTGCACACGATCGTGAAGTCGAGCCTCCAGCCCAAAACCGTGGAAAGCACAATCGCTGGCGCATAAATCGTGATTCCCGCGCCCAGGCCTCGCTGCAGGAGGAAAAGCCCCGCGCCGAGGAGCCGGGTCTTCGAGTCGAAACGCCGGCCGAGGTACTCGTAGGCCGTGTAGACCCCGAGTTTCCGGTAGATCGGAAGAAATGCCGCCGATACGACAATGAGCGCGAACGGGGCGCCGAAATAATTCTGGACGAAGCCCAGTCCGCTTTCATAGCCCTGCCCCGGGGTTGAAAGAAACGTTATGGCGCTCGCCTGTGTCGCCATCACCGACAGGCCGATAGTCAGCCAATGGGTCTGCCCCGACCCTTTCAGGTATCCCGCCAGGCTGCGCCGCTCGCGGGTCTGCCAGATGCCGTAGAAGGCTATTCCCACCAGGAGGCAGACGAGAACCGCGTAATCAAGCGCGTTCACGAATTGAGCCTCGTCAGGACCGCAAGCAGCCCCAGCCAAACGAGAAAGACCACCGTGACAGCGACGTACACCGCCCGCCAGCTGCGCAGTCCGGGCAACCCGGTCTCACGATCCTCGGATCCCGGCGGTGGCATCGGAGCGCTCACTTTCCAAGCGAGACCAGGTTGGCAAAAATTCGGTAGGCGCCTGGAACCCCAGCAGGAAGCTGGCGAAACCACGACAGGCCCGTGTACACGTAATAGCCCCGCCCGTAATGGGCGACAAGGATTCCACTCTTTAGCGGCGCCTCGCCGGCATCGCTGCACGCGAGCAGGGTGGAATATCGGCTGTCCCACTCGCTTGGAAAATTCAGGCCCCGCTCCTGCACCCACCCATCGAAATCCGACGGGGCGATCCGATTGGGCGTCGTGAATGCGGGATCGTCCGGCGCCAGAAGCGTGACAGGCGCGTTTTCGTCCGTGACGCGGTTTGCGGGGAGGTTGCGCGAAAGCGACAACGGATAGGGCCCCAGGCGGCTCCCCAGGAGATTGTTGGGTGTGTTGTACTGGGCCACGACCGTGCCGCCCCCCTCGACATAGGACAGGATGGCCGGGAAACCGGCGACGAGGTCGCCCCGGGTATTGAAGGCGCGGACGCCGATCACCACGGCATCGAATGGCTTCAGGCGATCGGGGACCAGGTCGGCCCCGGTCAAATTCTCGACGACATAGCCCATCTCACGAAGGCTGTCCGCGATGCTGTCGCCGGCCCCGGCGATGTACCCCACCCTGCGTCCGCGGATTGCTAGATCGAGGCATACCGCCTTCATCGCCGCCGGTGGTTGGAGCAGGATCGGCGGCACGTGGCTGTAGCGGATCTCAATGCGATCGGTGCCGAATCGAGCCCCATCCGCGAGGGTTGCCCAGACGCGGAGTGTGGCTTTTGCCGGCTGCGCCGGCGCGGTGACAGTGAACGACATCCGCGTCCGGTCTCCCACTGCCGAAAGCCTGAATGGACGGCCGGCGGGCGCGACATTCCAGCCGGCGGGCGCATCCAGGCTCAGGACACCGGACGCACCGGCCCGGTAGGCGGCGATTTCCACCGCAACCTCCCGCGAGGCCGAAGGAGCGAACAGTTCGACGCCGGAGGTAAAGTGAAGCGATACCGGCGGAATGGCCTCGAGGCGGAGGAGGACCTGGGCCGCCGTCGAATCCCCGCTGGAGGCAACCGGCTCGTCGGGGACCGCGATCGTCTGGTCCCCCGCCTGAAAGAGATACTCCACCGGCAGGATGGGCGGATTCTCAGGCCGCCCGATAAGCGGCGAATCATCCACCCTGAACATGCCCGGTGTTCCCTCCTCCCGCAGCCAATAGAGCTGGCTCACAGCAGTGCCTGCAGGCAGGGTCTGCGTTGAATCGCGAAGCGAGGGCTTGCCTGGCGCCAGGTCGATTCCGGTCTGCATTTCGCGCCCAAGCGAAGGATAACGCACCCTGACCCAACGGACGGGAATGCCCGATCGGACTTCAACCCGATGGTGCAATTCGAGGGATTCGCCGGGGACGATCTCGGCATGCGCAGCCCTCGTCTCGATGGAAAGCCCGAGGCAGCCGGCAATGATCCGGTCAAGCAGCCGGCGCTTCTCGTCGACAATCGGGTCCGGACGCAGCCCGCCGAGAATCTTCTTGATCTCCAAAAGGCGCGGAACGCTCGCCGACGGATCGTTCGGGTCAAAACCCGCGATGACCGAATCCGCCAAGGGGCCGACCCCGGCGCCCCCCGGCACACGGCCCCAGGTCGTGTCGATCCCGTCGAAAATATCATTGGCGGCGGGTTCTCCCAGCAGCAACTGGAAGGACTCCGACCTGGCCCCGCTCGTTCCGACGGCGAAGAACCCGAACCCTTGCGTCTTGTGCATCGATCGGCTGCGCGAGGCGATCGCGCCGAAGGCCTGCCCCGTCACGGGATCGGTTCCACCGATTTCCATGTGCAGGGTTTTCGATTCGGGCTGGCTGGAGGAGCCCCGGACGGGGCCCCCGGTGTTCATCAGAATCCGCCTGGGCTGCCAGGGTTCCAATGCCCCGAGTTGCTCCGGGTAGGCCTTCGGGTCGCCCGTGAGCCTGAACGCTTCTATGGCAAGCACGGCCGAGGCCGTGTGGTGGCCATGCGTCGTCCCGGGCTCCGGCGAAAACCGGGTTATGACGACATCCGGACGGAATGTGCGAATAACCCGCACAATGTCACCGACGACCTCCGCCCGATCCCACTCCTGAAGCGTCTGGCGATAGTCCTTGGAATAGCCGAAATCCCTCGCCCGGGTGAAGAACTGCCGGCCACCGTCGACACGCCGCGCGGCCAGCAGCTCCTGCGTGCGGATGGCGCCCAACTCGTCGCCAAACTCCGGGCCCAGGAGGTTCTGGCCGCCATCGCCACGAGTGACCGACAGGTAGGCCGTGCGATAGTTTCGCCCGCGGGCAAGGAACGCAATCAACTGGGTGTTCTCGTCATCCGGGTGCGCCGCAACGAACAACACGCTCCCCATCTGTCGGAAGCTGCGCAGGTCCTCCATGATAGCCGTGGGATCCGGCTGGGGCGCATCAGCCCTCGCTGGAACGCACATTCCGGCTACGGCGACACAAAGTGCGAGTATGACTCCCTGCCACAGACGCGGCGTAGCCCCGCAAGCTTGAGCCAAATTGGCACGGTTTGCGGGGTTCATCCGTACGTCGCGGAGGCTGGCGGTAAGCTCTCCAACCTCGCGGCGGTCACTTTTGAGTGGTAAAGGCCAGCGAGTATTGCGTGTTTTCCCACTTTATCTTCAGCACGCCACCGCCGCCGGGATTGCGCTCGACCGACAGCGTGAGCTGGTCGATCTGCGCCGGCAGCTCGTCCTTCTTCAGGTCCACTCGGGCCAAGTCGTGCGTCTCGTCGACCGGAATGCCCCATTTTCCTAGGTTCGTGCTGAAGGCCAGTTTCGCCGACAGGTCGTCCGCCACCACGATGTAGAGCGTGTGCGCGCCGGCCGGTATCACGGTGCCATCTGGCAGCACCATGGGTTTCTCATTCAAAAGGAGCGTGGCTTCGTCGGCCCCGAGCCGATCGCCGTGGCCGGTCTTCACCAAGCCGCCCCAGATCTTGCGGATTTCGCCGGTCTTGGGGTCCTTCGAGTAAGGCCGCCCGTAGACGACCGTCACGCGGGAGCCATCGCTCAAGCGGGTGCTGATCGTCTCGTGCGGGCTGATGCGCCCGCCCATGGCCATGCCCTTCTTGGCGGGCATAGGCATCGGCTGAGCCGGCTGGGCCATCATCGTGATCGCGCCGACAAGGGCGGCGACGGGAAGGAGGAAGCGTAGAGTTTTCATTTTTCGTATCAACTGGTTGGGAGGGGTTGCGGGATGGATGAAAGACGCCCGAAAGGCGCCTTGGTTGCGATCTGACATCGTTACACCAGCGCGGGCAGCGGTCAACAGTCTGTGCGCCGCACGGCCAGCCCGACGCTCAAAGCTTGAGCCTGCGCAGTCGAAGGGCGTTCGAGATTACGCTGACGGAGCTGAGGCTCATGGCCGCCCCGGCCAACATCGGGTTGAGCAGGATTCCGGTGAACGGATAAAGGACGCCGGCCGCGATCGGGACGCCAAGCGCGTTGTAGACAAACGCGAAAAAGAGGTTCTGCCGGATGTTCCCCATCGTGGCCCGGGACAGCCGGATCGCCTTGGCGATGCCCCGCAGATCGCCCTTGATGAGGGTGATCCCCGCACTCTCCATCGCGACGTCGGTGCCCGTGCCCATGGCGATGCCGACATCGGCGGCCGCCAGTGCGGGCGCGTCGTTTATGCCGTCGC
>Ga0302320_10018955_pt1 | contig 13855 bp, 11 predicted proteins | sample Bog_T0_3_FD_202130 | JGI IMG/M metagenome (GOLD analysis project Ga0302320, IMG submission 202130) | Peat permafrost microbial communities from Stordalen Mire near Abisko, Sweden - Bog_T0_3 | ecosystem: Environmental > Terrestrial > Soil > Wetlands > Peat | place: Sweden: Abisko, Stordalen Mire... | reverse complement strand
GCAACACGTCCGGCCGCTTGCGCATTAACGCGCGGAGCGTCACGCCGATAATGAAACTGGCCTCGAACAGGATGCGTTTGAGCGGCGTAACCGGGTTGGGAACATAGGCGTAACTGCGAACGATCGAAACTCCATTGCGTTTCTCTTTCCGTCCCAGCTTTCCTGAGTACTCCGGCGGTACTTTCCAATCGGGATAGTACGGAAATGTGGTGCACACCTCGACTTCGTGCCCCACGCCGGCAAGGTACTCGGCACGATAAGTTGTCAAGGCGCCGATGCCCGTAACTTCCGGCCAGTAATTAACGCTTAGAACGATGACTCTCATCCGTCAACCCTTGCGGCAGATTCGACTTTGTTCTTCCGGGATACCAAATGGCCTTTATCCAAAGACCTGCGGATGGAGAGGAAGTTCGCGTTCTTGTAGATTTCGAGATCGTGCGAGTAACGTTTAAGTTCTGCGAGACCGTGCCTCAGAATGCGATAGATCACATACCTCTCTGAGAGGTAATCCCAAATATCGACGAAGTGGTAGGGAGTATGCAGGAATGTATCGCCGAATTCAAACTGAATAAAATCAATTCGCCCCTCTTGAATCATCCTGGAGGCGCCCTGCATTACTTCCATCTCCTGGCCCTCGGTGTCAATCTTCAGAAACTGAATCCTGCCGACGCCGTTCTCATCGCAGAATTGGTCGACTGTAGTGACGCGGACGTTCTGGGCGTTGGTTTGTGCATCACTTTGACGGCAGAGCGAGGCGACGCTTTCTCCCTGTTCTTGAAAGAAAAGTTCCGCAACGCCTACCTGCTTACTGATGGCGGTCTTGTGAAGCGACACCCTCGGGTCGCTCGCGTAGCGTGCACGAAGAATCTCAAAGCTTGCATCCTGAGGCTCAAAACAAAAGGCCTTTAGTCGACGATCAACCACCCGGAGTGCCTCCTCGACATAATCGCCGTGTTGCGCGCCAACGTCGAACACCACGAAGTCTCCCGCCTTTTCTGACTTATTCAGAGCCAGCCGAAGCGCGCCAATTTCGCCGCTGTCCCAAACCGCCTGCCCGCCGCCGTAGTTCAAGCCGGCATGACAGACCCTGAGGAGCGCTGCGAGCGGAGGCTGAAACCATGGTCTCGATAGCAGATTTCGAATTGTGTTCTTCATACTTGAGTTTCTTCTCGAGGACAGCGAGATTCAGATCCCTTCCTGAATACCCGCCGTACCAGATTATTGGGCTGGTAGATGTATTCAGGCCGAATAAACCGCTCACCCGTCCACGTCGCCCCTGGGAAAGAAAATCCCGCATGGACCGACAGCTTCAGGCTGCCCGCCGGCCCATCACATGCGGTCGAATCCAGCGGCGCACACGATCCGTGTTTTTTTCGAATGCCTCGTAGACTAACTGTGCATACAAGACGATCGCCACCAGCACTCCTGCGCCGACAAGACACGCATGCCAGCCCGGATACGCGCGCGGCAAGTGCAGGACCGCCTTGAGAAAAATCAACATGGGCAAATGCACCAGGTACAACGTGTAGGAAGAGTGCGCTGCGCGGCGGGCCATATGTACATAAAATGCAGGCAGGGGCGCCGTAGCGCAATGCAACGTAACCCATATCATTGCGGTCACCGCCAGACCCAATACAAGATCGGATGGGAGTGAGCCCAGCAACTTACTCTCGACAAGCCCCGCTGCAAAAAGGACCAGAGCCAGGAAAATGGCAATGCCACGCTTCCACGGACGGCGCGCCGGGAAGGCAGGCAGGAAAGCGATCAATGCGCCCATGAGCCATGTAAGGCCCAGGAGAAAGATATTCAGTCCTACAAACCATCCCCAGGCCAGGAGACCGAGGCAGGAGATGGCACGCATCTTCCAGGACTGGCTCCTGGCCAGCAGGAAAACCAGAAGCGGAAAGGCCAGGTAATACCAGAATTCGTAACTCAAACTCCATAGCGCCCCATTGGAACCAAAAGTTGGTACCGGATGGCCGAGTCCGGGCAGCTGGATGGTCTGCAAAAACAGGCCGTTCGCTGCCAGGATCGGCCACGTCAACACCCTGGGAACATTGATAACCAGTGCATGCATCCCGGAATTGCCGCTGTAGACGGCTTCAGTGCCGGGCCTGTGCATTCCCAGCCAGTCGAGTGCCCCCCCGAGCAGCAATGCAGGCAGAAGCACAACGTATAGCCGGCTGAGCCGCGCCAAAAGGTATACCCTCCAGGACCAACTCCCTGTGCGCACAGAACGCAAAACGCTGCCGCCAACCAAGTAACCGCTGAGCACAAAAAAAACGATGACCGATTGGCGGCCTATGCCGGAAGCCAGATAAGCGGCACTTGTCAATGGATCGTGCCGCGCGATCGCCTCATAGTCCACGAAAAGAGCATCCCGCAAGTGGTTCAGCAGGACGGAGAAGGCCGCAAATCCACGCAGCGCGTCGAGGTGAACCGACGGGCTTTCTCCGGGCGGTCCGGGCCCATGTATGACTACGGCTTTGCTATCGCGAGGCATAAGCTACCGTCAGGAGAGGAGAATGCTCTCCGTTATTCTCTCGGAGTGATTTCGTTCCCGCGGGAAGCCGGTATGATCGCGCCAATGTAAGACGGGAACTTTCTCGTATGAAGCAAACCGATTACACGCTCGATCCCCGGTGAAACCATCCGAATTGATGAATGGGGCAACCTCAGGACGGGATGCCAATAATGTTATAGGTGGGCTGGGCCAACGGTTGGCGTTCGCCGGGCGGCAGGTCGCTGTCAAAAAGGGTGTAGCCCAGATCGCGCAACAATCGGGACTCTTCGTCCCAATTCTGCCGTGTCAGCTCGAAAATCAGGATGGGACGTTTCGTTTTGAGGATGTGCCGCGCGCCGCGAAAGACGGTCAGCTCAGCGCCTTCCACGTCGATTTTCAGAACATCGGGCGGGGGAAGGCGACCGGCCAGCCAATCGAGAGAGACGGTCAATACGGTTTCCACCTCGCGAACCCCGCCGCTTTGGCTCAGCTGAAATCCTTCAAGAGCATTCGAGGCGCGGCTGCGCTCGGCGATTTGGAAACGCGACAGCGAGAGATCCTGGGCGACGGCGCAGGGGATGACTTCAACGGGAGCGGCCTGTGGATTCAGTCGCGCGGAACGTCGCAGAAGCGTGGCCATCACGGCGTCAGGCTCGAAGGCATAGACGCGGCCGTTTGCGCCAGCCAATCCCGCGGCTGCAAACGAAAAGATCCCCATGTTAGCCCCGACATCCCACACCACGCTTCCCGATCTCACCGTTTCAGCCGCGTTCTCCAGCAGAGCTTCGTCCGCTTTGATCCCCCAGCTTGGAATCCAGTAACGCAAGCCGGCCTCAGGAGTGAGATAGAAGCGGCACCCCCCGTAGATTTGCGGCAGACGGTAAGGAAACGATCGGCCGCGGCTCAGTCGTTCAACAACGGTTCTTAACATCGTCGTGCGGCCCCTTCTTGAGAAAAATGGCTGGGATGACGAGCAACTTGCGATGCCCGCAACCCATTCATACACATCGCAGTTTCCCTCTCTTTGCCGGTTGAAATGTTGTGTATTTGGGCTAGGCGGCCATATGCCTTGGAGTCAACACGCCTGCGGAATCGAAATCCGTGTTTTGGACGAGAGTGGGCGGATTGCAGATCCGCGCCGGTCTTTTGCCTGACCGCACGCCGGGCGGAGATCCAGAAAGGCGATTGGGCCCGTAGAAAACTACCGTGGTCTGACGCTTCCCCATCCTGGGCGTCCTTGGATGCGTCTCCCAAGTCCCGGCGGAGCCGCAGCTGCCGCACGCGCGGTCTTTCTATCAACGCCCACGCCGCTGCACCGGATGGCCGCGATGGCGAATGCCAGGCAGATCACCATAAACCCCTGGTCCGTGGGTTGCTCGAGCGTACCGAAACACAATGTGGCGAAGAGCGAGGTTACAAGCAGCAGGGCGAGCGGTTCCTTGCGCTTGGCGCATTTGATCGCAGAGAATGTGAGGCTCAGCGCCAGCAGAAATCGAAAGAGTGAGAAGGCGATGCCCGGAATGGGGCCCAGCTCGACCAATTCCCGGATGAATTCGTATTCGCCGGCCACGAATTGCACCCTGCCTGTCGCGAGCGCCGAAACCGCCGCGGCGCCACGTCCCATGCCAATACCGATGGGATTACTTGAAAAGTCTGTTTTGATGATCGCTCCGATAATGGAGCCGGAAGTACGCTCCTCCAACGCATGCCGTATTCCTCCTTCAATGCTGTACGCATTGACTGACCGCGATTGGAGGCTCTGGGAGGCCGCAGAGAAAACCGGCAGCAGCGAAACCAGGAAATAGACGGCCAGAAGCGGGAGGGCTATCTTGACCACCTTGATGAATTGCGATACTCCGAACATCGCGGCAATTCCCGCGCTAACGGCAACGCCAGCCAATTCGGCCACCAGGGTGCGGGACCCGATCACCGGCACAGAGAGCACCAGCGCCGATACTGCGGCCCATAGCAGCCACTTTTTGGCGAACTTCTCATTGATCAAGGCATAAAGAAGAAACGCCGCCACGATCGCATCGTAAAAAGTCGGCCCGGCAACAAAGCTGAACGTGCCCGAGGCTCTGACGTGTTGGTCGGTGTAGTAGATTTGCTCGGCGCCTTTATAGGCGCCTGCATTCAAAATCGAACCCTGTGGCGCAAGGTACTGCGCCGCCTCGAGAACCGTCAGCGGCAGCATGATCCACAAGGCGGCGGTGATGAACTTGCGCAGGTCGTCTGCATCCAGGTTTTCCCCCATGATGAAGGCCACGGGAAACGGGAGCAAATAGGAACGCAATCCATAAACTGCGGCAATCCATGAGTTATCTCCCAGGATCATCTGCCATACGCAAAGACCCAGGAGCGCGCACGCCAGAACTCCTATAACAACCGACCAACGTTCCGGCCATTTGTTTGTGCGATACGCTTCGATGATGATGAGTATCGCCACCGGATCGCGAACCAGCAACAAAGGCGCGGAAAACCCCGGCAGCACCCATTTGCGCAGCGCGCCTTCGAAGATCAGCAGCAGAAAATACAGCCAGAAGAGCTTCTTCAGCACCGGCATTTTGCTGCGCGGTCTTGCCGGAATCTGCCTTCTCACTGGCACGCGGCGATGGCCTCCACAGTCTCTGCAAAATTGCTGCGATAACTCTCCCACGACGCTTCTGCTGCGCTTGCCTGCGCCTTGCGCGACATCGCAGCCAGCAGTTCCCGGTCGCCGTGGAGCGTGTGCAATCGCTCGGCAATCAGGTCTGCGGAACCGACAGGCACCACAAAACCCTCTTGTCCGTCGTGAACCAGATCGCTGGCGCCCACGTTCGGCGTAACGATGACCGGGAGCCCGCAGGCCAGTGCTTCGGTGATCACAAGGCCGAATCCTTCGCCGAGCGAAGGCAACACCAGTACGTCCGATTCCATCATCACATCCATCACCCGGCTGTGCGGCAGCGTCTCGAGCCAGCGCCATCTGCGGCAGGCTTCATCCACGCGAGCATTGGCCCGGAACCGTCTTCCCACAAGCGTAAGCTCGACCTGCGAACCGAGCTGATCGATGGCGTCCAACAGGTACCCGATCCCCTTGTGCTGAACCAACCCGCCGACAAACAAAACCCGGAGCGGCCGCCCGGGATCGGTTGCAATCCGCTCCCGCTGCCGGATCGCCGGAGCTCCGTAGTGCACCACGCGGATTTTTTCATGAGGGACTGCGCCCGCCAGAGTCCGCCGCACGTGTTCGCTGGCCACAAGAATGTTGTCTGCCAGGGCGAGCTCTTCGTCCTTCCACTCCAAATGCCTTTTGGAATCCACGAGATTGGGAAGAAGCCCGGCGAACTCAGGGCTGCGCTCGGCTTCCTCGGTGAGCAGGTTGCGCACCCAGTACCAATAGCTGCTGGTCAGCTCGTAAACTGTCTTGATGCCCAACCGTTTGGCTTCGCGGAAGGTCTCGCGTGCGCCCCCTTCATAGGCGTACACAACATCGGGACTCAGGCTGCGAACGCGCCCCGCCACCTTGCCGTCGAAGTGCCGGTAGACGCCAATGATCGAAAAGGGCCGCTCTCCGGAGGTCAGAAGGCCGTTCAGGAACCTCGGCTTGGCGCCCAGGCGAACCATCTCCCTTGAGGGAACGCGCTTGATGCGCTCTCTGGGTGCCTCCGCATACGTGCGCCGCTCGAGTTGCGTCCGCATTCCCGCAGGCAGCAGCCGGTTCCAGCGAGACTGCGCATCCCAGGCAATCGTCGTCCAGAACTCCGCCAGCATTCCCCGTTCCGCAAGGCTTGCGAGGGCATTACGGACGTTTTGGTTGCCCGTCGGGTGAGAGATCAGAACGCGAGGCTTATTCATTTTTTCGGTCTGCGCTTTGCGGCGTCGATTCCATTTCATCGACCCATCGTGCGTAGAGGGTCGCGTGATCGTGCAACCGGTGCCCTGCATACCAGCGCCAGGCAGCAATGGAGCATGATTCCAATCCGGATGCCTGCGCCGCTGTCGCGGTGTGCGGGCTCAGCACATGAACTCCGTCCTCCAAACCGTCGACTTGCCGGGGAAAATGCTGTGCAATCACGGGGATGACGCCATGGGCACAGTAGCCGGCGAATACCCCGGATTTGGCCAAGCGCGTGCGCGGATACGAGAGAAAACCAAAGGTCGATCGGGAGAACTGTCTGGCGATTTCCGTAGCGGCTAGCACTCCCATGCGCCGCACGGGAATCCCGCCGACTTCGCCCGGCGACTCAAATTCAGGGCCAATATCCAGGATCTCCTGAATGCCAAGCTGGTGCAGCAGGTTGCCGAGCGCGGGCAGTTCGCGATAGGCATTCTGCCTCGTTCCGCCCAGGCCAAAAACTGCCATCACTGGGTCACGGTCAACCAGGAAAATATGTTGTTGCGCCTCTCCCACCTGGGAGAACACCGGCATATATTGAATGGGCGATGCGGATCGCCGCACAGTTTCCCGATGCAGCCAGTCCACGTAACTGCGGGTGTTGGTCACAAGCAGATCGCATAACTCGGCAATCCTGCGCACCGCTCTTTTTTGCCGCCGCGCGTACCAGAAGGCGGACCTCCACGGCATTCCCGTCGCAAAAAGCTCGTGAAAGAAGACCGCTATGCGGAAGCGCCCGTCCGCTCTCACGCTCCGTAGCGCTTCGGCAAGCAGGGTGGGCGCACCGTCGGCAGAATACCCATACCCGCTCAGATGCACGAGCAGATGTCCCGGCTTACCCTTGCTCAAAGTGAGGCACGTCTCAAGCAGTTGCGCCGGAGAGCCGTACAAGATGGGGAATGGAACGTCATGAGTCTTGTTTGCGTTCAACACCGCGATGGCGGTTTTGATCCCAATCCCAGCCTCAAGTTCTCCGGCCAGTAAAAGGGCTCCATCGCTGACTCCGCACAGGGCTGGCGTCATGCGCGGAACAACCTGAATGATCTGGGGATTTCCGGGCATCTTCATATCGAACCCCGCCGGCGCGCTCCGGGAACAGTTCCAGCCTGCGAGTCCCCGCCTTGAGGCTCGCTCATCCGTGGAACGAGCCTTCGCCACGGCGCGGCCGATCCGCGGCGGCCCGCATTTCCGCGCGATTACTGCTGGTAGGTCGTCTTGTAGACCACCACGCTGGTACCGATGCCAAGCGCTGCGCTGATGGCCTGTTCGGTGACGAGTTTGCCATTGCTGGTGGGAACGTACAGGATATCGCCGTCTTTCAGGGCCACGTCAGGAGCTTGCCCCTTGTAAATCAAATTCACGGGTATCGTAATCGCTTCTTTCCTGCCGTCATCCAGGGTTCGCACCAGTTGCACACGCTTCATTGCAGATGCCTTCCCGCCGCCGCCGGAAAGCGCCATCGCCCCCTCGACCGTCAGCACGCGCCGCCCATCCAGCACATAAGCTCCGGGTCTGGCAACATTGCCAGCGACATATACGACACCCGCCCTCGGGATCAGAATTGAATCACCCGGGAAGATCTGAACGTCCGGGATGATCGGCTTGAGTGCCACGGGATTGTATTCGACTGTCGTGGGCTCTCCAGGTTCGTCCTTGTGGGTAATGACGACATGCGATGCTGCGAGCTGCGTGATGCCGCCGGCGGCGGCGATAAGATCGTTCAGCTTGTGAACACCCAGAGCGGGATACACTCCGGGCATCTTCACCTCTCCGTTGATGGTGACGCCCTGCGTCGCATACTCCGAGATGAAAACCGTGGCGTGAGAATTGGCGGGCAGTAGAATCTGCCCCTCCACGTAGAGTTGTTCAATTTTCGTCGCCGCCTCATCCGCGGTCATACCGGCCACGTGTACAGGGCCGATCAGGGGAACCGTGATGTCTCCCATCTCATCGACCCGATAGCGGCCAGACAGGTCCGGATTCTCGAACATGGAGACTTCAATCAAGTCTCCCGAGCCGATCCTCAGGGGCGGCACGGGGTTGGGCGCTGCAGCACTCGACTGCTGCGCCATCCCCACCATGGTTTGTGCGCACAAGAGAAACCAGAACGTCATCGCTCGCGCCAGTGTCTTCGCCATATTATTCCCCCTTCTCCTCATCTTCATACCCGTAGGCTCGGCTGGAAGACGTTACGCTTTGTCGATAACCGTACCAATAATCCTTGGCATATACGCCATAGCGGTAGGTGTAGAAATTCTCGAGGCGGAGATCAACATCGTTGACCACGACGCCGGCTATGGGAGCGTTCACGCGCCACAGCAGATCGCGCGCCTGAATCAGGGCGCGTTTACGCGTCACGCCGGCCCGCACCACCAGCACCACCGCATCGGCGCGCACGGCCAGGGTCTGCGTATCCGAAACCGCAAGCAAAGGCGCGGTGTCAATCACGATCCTGTCGAACTGCTGTTTCCACTGCCGCAACTGCGCCTCCATGCGATTGGAGGAAAGCATTTCTGCAGGGTTGGGCGGCCGCGGACCGGTGGGCAGAACGTGCAGAGTCGGCAATTCCGGCAGCGGAGCCGGCAAGTCCCGGTACAATCCCGGTTGCGTGAGCACGGTCGACAGGCCAAAGCTCTGGTTCGGGATCCCAAATACGCGATACAGGCTTCCTCTGCGCAGATCGGCGTCCACCAGCAGAACGCGCTCGTCTCTTTGCGCAAGAACAATGGCAAGATTCAGAGCCGTGGTGGTCTTGCCTTCCTCCGGGAATGAACTGGTGATGACGATGACGCGCGGCGGGTCGTCAATCGAGGAGAGCAACAAAGCGCTGCGCATGCTCCGGTAGGCTTCCGCGCCGCTCGACTTCGGGTCCCACAGGGTGATCAACCGCTGCTGTGCCAAGACTCCCGGAGCCGCTTCCTCCTTGCTCTCGCCCTTTTTCCATGCGGGTCCGGAAGACATATGCGGAATTGCCGCCAGGCTTGGCAGCATCGACGCCTGCTCGACCTCCTCCGATGTGCGCAGCCTGTCGTCGATCGATTCAATCACGAAGGCGAGCGCAGATCCGATCACAAGGCCGCCAACCAGTCCCAGCAACAGGATCATGTTCTTACGCGGCCCCACCGGAGAAAGTGGAACATCGGCGCGGTCAACCACGGTGATGTTGGCCGCGGACATGCCCGCGCTGATGGTCGCTTCCTTGAGATTGGTCTGCAAAGTGTCGTAGAGATTACGGGTCAGTTCGGCCTGGTGGCGGAGCATCGTGTACTGCGCCACATCTTCGTTGAGTTTGTAGGCCGCATCTTCCTGCGTCCCAAGGCGACTCCGCAGCGCATTTTCCAGTTGCACTGCGGCCTGGTATTCATCTTCTACCTGCTTTCGCCCCAGTTCTGCTTCCTTATTGATCTGCGCCTGGACCTTACTAATCTCAAGATCGATCTGCTGCATCGCGGGATGCCTTGGACCGTATTTTGTCGCCAGTTGCGCGCGCTGCGTCTGTAGGTTGGTCAACTGTGTGTAAAGTGCTCCGATCGTCGGATCGTCGCCCATCAGGGCTTCCATGTCCGGATTCATGGCATTGAAATCGCGCATGCGCGATTCCTTCATGATCCGGTCCGCCTCGGCGTCGTCCAGATCGCTGCTGATATGCTCCAGTGTCTGGATGGTGAGATTCGAGTTCTCGTCGGCACCCACAATGTTGTGCGCTTTCTGATAATCGGCCAGCTGGCGCTGCGAGCCCGCCGCATCCTGCTTCAAAGTGTCCAGCTGGTTTTCCAGCCAGTCGGAGACGTGCGCCGTGCGCTCAAAACTCACCCTGAGACCCTGGTCGGAATAGGTATCGACCAGCCCGTTCACGATCTTCGCGGCAAGCCTGGGGTCGTTTCCGCGATAGTGAATCTCGAGGATCCGCGTACCGGGGAGGATGGTGATGGACAGTCCTCTCTTAATGATGCTGATAATCGCGCGGCGCTCCAAGGGCGTGATGGGCGCAGAAGACTGCGATTGTCCAGCCTCATTTGTCCCGTTATTCTGGCGCACCTGGCTGACAAGATTGATACTCTGTGCGGCTTGAAAGAGTACGGTGTCACTCTGGATCACCTGCATCTCGGTCTGCAGCGCGGTGGGATCATCCGCTCCCATCAATGCCATTTCCCCGTTGGCCACCTGATTCGGCTTGATTTCGACTCGCGAAACCGTTTCATAGACCGGCGGCGTGCGAAACGCGTTCCAGGCTGCCGCGGTCAGCGAGAGAAGCGTCACCGCCGCAATGGTCAGGCGCCGCTTCATGAGCACACGCCATAAATCCATAAGATTGCGCTCGCCTGGTGAGATGATAGGCGTCGGATTTTCGACTGGCTGGCCCGTTTGGGCTCCCGACTGAGATTCAAGGGACATGGAAACTCCTAATCAATCAGCACATTAAGATAGCAAGTTACGCGGCGATGGATTGTCGCCGGATTGCCGCTCAAGCCATCTGTAGCAATGCCGGCCTCAGGCCGGCTCTCCACTACGCATTTTCATCTTTCACAGAACCGAATACTTCATTGATGGTCGCCGCTGTCCGCTCCAAGGAGAACCGCGCGGTAAAACACGGTTGCGCCCGGGCCGCCATCGCGGCTTGTTCCGCCGCGGGTAAACTGAGCCATCGCTGCAACAGCCGCCCTGTGCCCTCCAGCGTGTCGTCATCGGCCAAACCCACCCCGTCATTCTCGATTTCCGGCCAGATATTTACAGGGTAGCTGAGCAAAACTGGCCGCCCGGCCAAAAGTGCCTCGGCCACGGAAACACCAAAATTCTCCTGGTGCGATGGCAGGACCAAAGCATCGCACGCCCGCAGCGCGCCCCATTTTACTTCACCGCCAATCATGCCGGGCCAGTGCACCCGGGCGGCGATGCCTAGCTGCCCCGCTCTGCTCTGGAGCTTGGTCTGCATTCCCACCTGGTCAGGACCGGCCATAACAAGGTGCACCTCAGGGGCGGCAGCGGCCACCCGCGCAAACGCTTCAATCAACAGGTCGCAGCCCTTCTTCTCATGAAGGCGCGCCAGAAACAGCAAAAAGCGCCGGCCGCGCAATTCCGGCAACGCACCAAGGAATGCCTCGATCTCTCTCGCGGGATCCTGCCTGGCATGTTCATCCTCCATGATTCCCAGAGGAGCCACCACGCTCTTCCAATGGTTGGGCTTGAAACTCGTCCTGGCCAGATCACGCTCGGTTTTGGTGGCGAAAAAGACCGCCGCGGCGTCGCGCAGAACAGCATACTGCATTGGCCAGTAGCAAAGCTTTTTCAAGTGCTTGAGCGGGTACCTGCGGTTGAACCAGGGATCGAGCGCGCCGTGAACGAAGATTCCATAGGGCCTGCGCGCGCGACGCGCCGCCGAACGAAGGGCAAAGCCAGGAAAGGTCCACAAGCCGTTCATGATCATGCCGTCAAAGCGTCCGGCATTTGCCCGCAGCCAGCGCCACAGGCGCGGCGAAAATGCATATCTGCCCAGAAAGGACTGATCGAGCGCATGCACCGGGCAGCCAAGATCCAAGAGAAATTCGGCCTTCGGATGATCGAGGCAAACGACCTCGACATGCGTTCCGGTGGCGCGCGTGGCCTTGATCAGTTGCCGCACCGCCTCTGGCGGGCCGCCGGTCGCGGGAGAAAAACTGTCGATCACGTGCAATATGTGCATGAGCCGCCATGGAGGAAAAAGGATTGCCTATTCAATCGCCGAAAGCTCCGCGTAGGCGTTGAAGAGCGCCTCTGGGCTGGAGCCGTCGCTCGAGAAAAGCCGATGCAGGGAACGATGGCTAAGAATGAGGGCAACCAGCGAAAGCACAAGCGTCTTGGCGCTAGAGCAGCGCAACTCGCCCTTGCGGACCCAGGGATCGAGGTAGCGCGCAATCACCTCCACCAGTTCGCCCAGATGCCGGCGCAGCAGTGGATCGATATCGTCGCCCAATTCGAGAGAGCAGTACTGCATGAGGCGCAGCAGGTCCTGCCGGTTCTGGAGCGTCGCTGCAATCAACTCAAAGGTGCGCGCCACCGCCATCTTCGCGTCCTGCGCTTCGGCAATACGCGCCAGCAAATCGCCGCGCAGCTTCACTTGTTGCAGCTCGGCGTCGAGTACAGCGACGTACAGGTCGCGTTTGCGCGGGAAGTGCCGGTAAATCGTCACCTCGTTGACTCCCGCACCGCTGGCAATGTCACGCGTACTCACTCCGTTATAGCCAAAGTTCGCAAACATTCCCGCTGCGCTCGACAAAATGCGCGCTTCGGCTTGGCCTTTTCCGGGGTTTTGAGCTTTTGACATGGGAATCTCAGTCACGCGGCTGCACGCGAACGATTGCAGACATCGAGGATTGACTCTCAAGGGGAGAAGTCCGGGAAAGTGGAGACCGTGGAGAACGGCTTAAGGGTTACGTTGCGTGCGCCGGGCCCGGCACGGTTACTGCAGGTTGCCGGCACAATGCAGTGCACCGGGTGTAAGCGGCTCCAGATCTTCAAGGGCCACTTCCACGGCGTAGCTTTGCATAATGTGTTCCACGGTCAAAACCACGCGGAAGCTGTTTTTGTTTCGCACCACGATGCCTTCGAAACCTGTCAATGCGCCGGAGCGGATGCGCGCGCGCTGGCCGACTGTCAGAAGAGGATGGGGCCGCGCCGGCCGCGTCTCCAACCCTGACCGCAACGCATCAATCGTGGCGTCGGGCAACCAGGCAGGCTCTCCACCCGTTCCCCCAACCACCGCGAGTGCACCGGGGACACCCAACACGCGGCTACGCTCACTGCGTTGAATATGGATAAAGAGGTAACCGGGGAAGAGCGGCAGGTCCAGCGTCACCCGCGAACCATCGCGCCACTTGCGTGCTGACTTGTAAAGCGGAAGGTAGAACTGGATCTCTCGCTGGCGCAAATGCTGGGCAACGCGTTTTTCATGACGCGATGAAGTGTACAGGGCAAACCACCGGGTCGGCTGCGCTCCACTGGGCATCAGGGCCGGGATGGGGTGGGACGCGAGTTGAACTGATGGAGGTCCGACTTCCTGCATGGCTTCGCCATCCTCACTTGGGTGAAGTGTTTTCCACAGACCATTCTATCAGAACAAAATCCGCGCAGCGCATGAGCCGCAGGGTCCGAAACTGAAAGCAAGGGAAACGGCCTGTGAGGGATCTACTTCTACCAGGCATGAAAGGAAGTGCTTTCATCGATCTTTAATAAATTCCTTTGACTCAAGCCGAGGCAAATCGATGATTCAACTATATCAGTCCGCCTCTCTCAGTCAACGGAGAATCCGGGGTTTCCCTCCCTCCTTGCCTTAAGAATGATAGCGATTGCATGCTCTCTTTCGTGCCCCTTTCTTGCCGATTTAGAAGCTCCGATTGCGTGCGGTTGCGGACGACTAAGATCCATTGGCTGCTTTCATCTGTGCCGCCTCTTCACCCCAGCATCGCTATGTACACTGAGTTTATCCGGCATTTGCTTTT
>Ga0302320_10018953_pt1 | contig 13856 bp, 11 predicted proteins | sample Bog_T0_3_FD_202130 | JGI IMG/M metagenome (GOLD analysis project Ga0302320, IMG submission 202130) | Peat permafrost microbial communities from Stordalen Mire near Abisko, Sweden - Bog_T0_3 | ecosystem: Environmental > Terrestrial > Soil > Wetlands > Peat | place: Sweden: Abisko, Stordalen Mire... | reverse complement strand
CATCGTCGCGGCGAGCAGCGCCATGGCCAGACCGACCAGCAATACCAACAGGATTGTCCCCTTCCAGACGTGGTTGAGCACGTAATGCCCCATCTCGTGGCCGAGCACCCCTTTGATCTCCGGCAGCGATGTCTTGTTCACCAGATTGTCGTTGAGCGCAATGCGTGTGGTACCGAGAATACCGGCGACGTTGGCGCTTACCTTTGTGGTCTGCCTGGATGCATCGAACCATTCCACGTGGTCGGTGGGCACCTGATTGGCCCGAGCCAGCGACAGCACCGCCTCCTTCACCGGGCCCTCCGGCAGTGGTTTGTAATCGTTGAGCAGGGGGAATACATAGGTCGGCACAATCAGCTGCACGGTGATCAGTGTCGCGAAGCTCAAGTATGTCGCCCAGACCCACCAGCGTGCGCCCGCGCGACGTACGGCAGCGTAAGTCAGCGTCACGGCCGGTGCGACGATCGCCACATTTGCCGCGGCGATTATCAGCTGATCGCGGATCCATCCACCGAAGGCCTGCTCGCTCAGGCCGTACTGGTGCTCGCGCACGAAATCCATGTATATGCTCCACGGCAGCTCGATCAGAAACAGCGCAATGAGGAACTGCGCGGTGTAAATCAGCGTGCTGAGCCAGCGACGTCGACTGAGGCGTCGCGACAGGTCGCTCATCCGGCGAGACATGCCGGTGACAAGGACCAGGGCGCAGGCGCCGACGGTCCACAACAGGTCCCACAGGCTCAACCAGTAGCCGCCTTCAAAATACTGATCCGATAGCTTTTGCTGCTCCGGCGAAAGCAGGTCAAGATAGGCCTGCGTCGCCCTGTCGACATCAAAGTCCGGGCCAACCCGGGACGCTGCCGGAATCTGCACTCCCGGCGGGAGGTCCCGAACAATGGGCTGCGCCGCCCACGCGCCGTCGGCCAGGCACAGCAGGCACAAGGCCGCCAGAAGGCTTTTAACCAGGTTCGATAGTCGTCTGGAAACTGTCATTTGCGCTCCTGAAATACCCATATGATCGCGCGCAGGGGCGCCGCCGGCACTCAACATCTGGGTGCAGAACACAGATGGACCGGACAAGTTACAAAAGACCGTGGTTGGGCCTGTTCAGGCTGCCGTCGCCGCCATGATCGGGCAAAGGACCCGGGATTCGTGTCGTGCGCAACGTCGCCCCATGGATCCGCCCGCGGCGGGTGCCGCAGGGCATGTTCGCTGTCCCGTATCGCGAGTTCCTCGGCCCGGAGATCCAGCGACCGGCACAGGATCAGGTAGCTGCCGCCTGAGACCAGGTGGTGGTGCCGCTGAAGGCGAGCAGACGCGTCAACCGGGTGCCGTCTGGCGCGACATCATAAATGGCGTACGCATGACTGTCCGGCGTGTGCAGCGAGAAGCTCAGGTGCCTGCTGTCGGTGCTCCACGCGGGCGAGCCCGTCCAGCACTGCGGCACACGGCCGCACGGCAGCGTCACGTGCGTCTCGACGCCATCCGCGACGCGCCGGATGATGAGATCACGTACGTCGGGAGAATAGGCGCCTGGCGGCGAGTCGCCTTCCACCGACGCCACGTAAGCCCCATTCGGTGCAATCACGACCTGCAGATAGCGATGAACGGGCCGGTCGGCCGAAGGACCGGGAGCGGCCGGCAGCGCCGCCGCTGCGCCGGCTGTCACCAGCGTGAGACTGGCAGCGGCCAGGGCGATGCCGACAAGACCATGTCAAATCCCTGCCACAATTGCGCCGGGCCAGCGTCGAAAACATGATCATCGTCGCTTTCGGCCCGGTGTGCCATCATTGCCGGATGGAACTCCCCGGGGATCTCACTGGTCTCACTGACTCCGGCGCTATACCGAACTGGGGTTTCTCGGGATGCTAAGCTTGCGGCGTCTGTATTCATGGCACTTCCCGGTTCTGATACTCGCCGCCATGACGGCGGCGGCACAGGTCAGTCCACCGAACCCGGACAACCGCTCGCCCGCCGGAGCGCCGGCACAGAGCGCGACTCTGCCGGGCGCCCTGGAGCCCCCGGCGACGGAGTCGACGATATCACCGGGCGTTGAGGTCACGGGTACCACGCCGCACTCCGGCGAGCCGCTGCCCACACTGCCGCCGGACCAGTTCACGGACTGTTACGCGAGCAACAACACCGCGGGCCCCGAAGCGATGGACTTCGTCGCCATGGCACTGTGCGAGAAGCAGCTGGAAAGGGACAAGCACGTCGTCATCGAAAAGTGCCTCAATCCCAAGGGGACGAATCCGCCTGCCGTCGTCATCCAGGCCTGTACCGAGTTGCTGGATCACAAAGTATTCATTGGCCGGGAGCGCTATTACGTCCATGCAAACCGCGCCGAAGCCTATCTGTCGCTCGGCGACCGGCAGCAGGCGCTGGCCGATTACAACCAGGCCGTTACCTACGCTCCCCATAACGCCAAGCTGCGCTTCAATCGTGCGCTGTTCTATCTCGGACAATCCTCTGTGGATGAGGCCCTGCAGGATATCGACGCCGCCCTGAGCCTCGACCCCAAGCTCGTCGCCGCGCTGCTGCAACGCGCGAAGATCCGCAGGACTCAAAAGGACTACAGTGGCGCACTCGCCGACTATTCAGAAGCGATCCGCCTGGAGCCGAAAACCGCGGCCGTCTGGAGCGAACGGGGCTACCTGTACCTGACCCAGCATGACTACGAGAACGCCGTCACCGATGAGGCCGAGGCCATCCGGCTCGATCCGAAACTGGCGCGTGCCTACCTGTTCCGTGGCACCGCCGCAGGCGCCCGCGGCGATTCGTCCGGCGCGCGCAGTGACCTCGTGACCGCGTTGCGGCTCGACCCGTCCCTGGGCCGCTTCGTGACGTTCAAGGGCGGATACCCGACCGTGGCGCCACCGCCCTGACGCCGGATTGAGCGGCGCGCCGATGGGCCCATGCACAGCGGCTGCGCTAGGAAAACTTCGCCGGCCAGGTCGCGTTGGCGTGCTTCAACAGGTCCGGATTGGTACGGCACGCGCCCACGAAATCGGCGACTTCCTGCGAGCGCCACGCACGGCAATACGCCTCCCAGGCCGTATCCATGTCGTCATGGTGCAGGTTCGCGGCGACGAAGGGCAGCGCGTTCATCAGCTTCACCTTGCCGTTCGGAACGACCAGCAGCATCGCCTGCGGGCTCTCGAGGCGCACTTCGATCTCCCGCAGGATGTCCCAGGGATAGATGGCGAGTTTCATGTCGGTGGTGCAGGTCGAGGCATGTTCATGCAGCGCCTGTGCACTGCGTTGCCAATCGCCGGCGCTGCAGGCGAGGTCCTGCCAGTTGATCGCAGCACGACCGAGACGCATCAGCGGCCCGGTCACGAAGGTCTCGCAGCCGAGGCGTCGCGCCATGTCGTAGGCGGGGATCAGTTCATGGAGATTCAGTCGCGTGGGAACGAACACCAGTTGTGGCCTGCAGTCGCGCGCGACGAGCGCCTCGATTGCCCCGATCGCGGCAGCGAAGCTCGACCCCGGGCGCAGCTTCTCGTGGGTTTCAGCCGTGGCGCCGTCGACTGATATCTGTATGCACTGTACCGGCAGCGCAGCCAGTCGGTCCGCGGCCGCTGCATCGATATAACGGGCGTCGGTTTCGAGCTTCAGGCCGATGCCGGCCGACGCGAGGCGCTCGAAGATGTCCCAGCAATGCGCAACCCCGAGCGGCTCCCCGCCCCCGAACGCAACGTAAGGGATCTGTGCATCGACGATTTTCTGGGTGAGCGCAAGCGCCTGGTCCCGGTTCAGTTCATCGGGCCAGCGCTTGTCAATGCCTGATTCCTCGCAGCAAGCGAGACAGGCCGACGAGCAACGGTTCGTCAGTTGCCACGCTACCAGCAACGGTGCGCGGTATTGATCGATCTGCGTCCCGATCACCCGGGACCGCCAATCCGCTTCAGGTGAAGCGGATGTAGGGCTGCGCGGTTACCTGCTCGGACACGTCGTCCATGCAGGGCGTCTGCCAGTTGATCTTGCGGTCCTGATCGCGGGACTCGGTGCGATCCTGCTTCTGGGTGCGGTTCTCGTGCAGCTTCTGCTTCGTCTCATTCATCGCGTTACTCCATCCGGCTTCTGACCGGTCAATGCGGATTCGATGCCAATGCCTGCCAATCATTCGCCCTGGGGTGCAAGGCAGCGGTCGATATCGCGCGACCTGCCTCTGCAACGACCACCGCATCATTCCATGATCGACGGTAAGCGTCCCAGACATCCAGAAGACTATCACGTCGCAGGTCACCGCATATGTGCGGTAACACTGCCGCGACCTTGACCCATCCATTCGGCAACACCAGCAGCGTTGCCGGCGGATCGGCCAGGCTCTGGTCGAGCCCCTCTTCTATCGAGAAAGGACTGTAGCAAAGTTCCATATCAGCGTCACTACGGGACCCTGCGCGGCGCGCAAGGGTTTGCCGAAACACGCGGTACTGATCCGCGGAAGGCTCGAGCCGGGTCCACAGGCGCGCTGCCGTGCCGATCCGCATCAGCTTGCCGGTATTGAAGCGAAACGCTCCGAGCGCCTGCGCCTGGTCGATCACGGCCTCAGCTTCATGGATATTGAGCCGTGTCGGAGCAAAGGTGACCTCCAGCGGCAACCCCGCCGCGCGCACCGCCCGGCAGGCGGCGTGGGCCTTTGCGAGCGATCCTCCGGCCCGCTGGCTCGCATAGACCTGTTCGGTAGCACCATCGAGGCTGATCTGGATCGAGCGGATGGGCAACTCTGCGAGGCGCCCGGCCATGGCTGCGTCGAGTCGCTGGCCGTTGGTCTCTACTTTGAGCTGGATGCCGGCCGCTCCCAGCGTTACTGCGATGGCGAAAAAATGCGCGACGAGCAGGGGTTCGCCGCCGCACAACATCACGTAAGGGACATCGTTGCGGATCAGCTCCTGCGCCACGGCCATGGCTTCGTGCGCGTCGAGCTCGTCGGCCAGGCGCTTGCCGGGGGCCGACTCCGTGCAGCAATGCAGGCAGGCCAGGTCGCAGTCGCGCGTCAGCTGCCAGGAGACGAACAGCGGGGACCGCAGCTGGTCGATACGCCTCATGCTCTGGCGCCGCTCCAGGCGTGCAGGAGAATGGCGGCCGTGAACAGCGATACCGCGACGACGTAGCAGCCGAGGATGCTGCCGATTGCGGGCCGGAAGCGCAGCGCGGACTCGTAGGTTCCAAAGGCCCGGCGCGCGCTGACAAACAGCAGCGGCAGCGCCAGCAGGGCTGTCAGGCAGAATCTCGGGAACTGGCCCAGCACCACACCGACCACGGCGACCGCAAGTCCCGCTGCGGCCAGCGCCAGGTACAGCCAGACCCCCTGCCGCCGGCCAAGGCGTACGACCAGATTGCGCTTGCCGACGAGCCGGTCCTGGTGATAATCCGGGATCGCGTTGACGACGGCGAGCGACATGATCAGCAGTCCGGGTATCAGCGAGGCCCAGAAGGCCCCCAGCGGAATCTGCTGCGTCTGCAGGTACAGGCTCCCGAGGACCATCGCCGGCCCATAGGAGATCGCGATGACGGTCTCACCGAGGCCGCGATAGACCCAGCGGACCGGCGGCGCCTCGTAGAAGATCGCCGCGGCGCCGCCGAGGACCGCGAACACCAGGATGGGCCAGCCCTCGCGCAGCGTCAGGTAGATGCCGACCGCCAGTGCACAGGCGAACGCCACGCTGCCCAGCGCCAGCACGGCGCCGGACACCGGGGGCAGATCGGCCGGGTTGAAGACCCTGTCGGTTCCTTCCCGGGCATCGAAGTACTCGTTGTAGGCCTCGACACCGACGACCGCGAGTGCGACGCCGCCGAGGCCCCCCCAGAACACAGTCGCATCGAATCGGCCCAGCATGCCGTAGGCCCAGGCCGCACCGAGCAGGTATGGCAACAGGCCGGCAAACAGAAAGAAGCGGTAGCGGACGAGGCGCAGCACCAGCAGCAGCTGGCGCCCTGCCCCGCGCGCGGCACCAGGCCCAAGTTCGGCGGCGGTGTTCACAGCGTGACCCATTGGTGCAGTGCAGAGGTCTTGTTCGGATCGGTCGCGAGGTCGTCGACAAATTGCCGGACCCGCTGATCCTCCCAGCCCCGCTGGAACCGGGCCCAGATATCGCTGAGCGACTCGCGCCGGAAATCCCCGCAGACGAACGGCAGCGCGTTCAGCAGCTTGACCAGTCCGTTCGGCAGCACGATCAGCAGCGCCGCAGGATTCTGCAGCCGGTAACGCAGTTCCTCGAGCAGTCCCATCTCGTGGTAGTACACCCGCATGCGGCCGCGATATTCATCCGTCTTCGCCCGCAGCGTTGCGAAGTACGTCTCGTACTGCGCTTCCGCCGGCTCCAGCAGCCGCCAGGTCTTCACAGCGTTGCCGGTATACATCGTGCGGCCGGTGTAGAAACTGTAGGCGCCGAGCTCGTGCGCGAGGTCGACGGCGGCGCCGATCTCGTGCATGTTGAACCGGGTCGGCGAGTAGTTGATCTCGATCGGGACGCCTGCCGCATGCAGCCGGCGTATCCCGGCGAGCGCGACGTCGAAATCGCCGCGGACGCGCATCTTGTTGAAGGTTTCGCGCGACGCGCCATCCATGCTGACCTGGACCGCCTTGACGCCGAGCTCGGCGAGGCGCTGGCAGTTCTCCCCGGTGAGGTAGTGGCCATTCGTCTCGATCTTCAGCTGCCCGCCGCGCGAGCAGACGTACTCGACCATGTCGAAAAAGCGCTGGTGAATCATCGGCTCGCCGCCGGAGAACGACAGATAGGGAACCTCGCCTTCCATCAGCTGGCGCAGGACCTCGAAGACCTCCGAGTCGTCGAGCTCGTCGCGGAACGCCTTGCCCGGTCCGCTTTCCTCGATGCAGTGCAGGCAGGCGAGATTGCACTCGTTCGTGACCTGCCAGGCGACGTACAGCGGCGCACGCAGGTCACTGGAGCCGGTCGATGCTCCGGGCGCATCCTGCGCCGGTGCCACTGTCTTTGCCTCGGGTGGTGTCACAGCGTCAGTCCTCCAGCAGGCCCAGCTGACGCAGGCTGCCGAGATAGGCCTTCACTTCGGCCTCCAGCGCTCCGCCCCCGTCTTCGAATCGTGCCCGGAGGCGCTCGACGATGCCCTGTTCATCGATCCCGGGCACGATCTCGCGCACGATCGCCGCGGCCGTCGGGTTCAGCGAATAGACCTTCTCGGATCTCGTTTCGAACAGGACGCCGCCGAAATTCTCTTCACGGAATTTGGTGTATTTTGCGAGCTTCATAGGGTTTCCAATCAATAGGTAGAACTTTGTAATTGTCGACGGTAAATCCGCACAGGACCGCAGCGGTGCCTGTGGTTCGCAGGAGCCATAGTAATCCCTCCCCGCCGGGATTTGGTATGTCTCAACAGGCGTGTTTCAGCATGGAGCCTTCAATCCGATTCGCGTTCGGCACCCGCAGCAACCCCCGAGGCAATCGCCACCAGCGCCGGCCGCAGCACCTGCCATGCGGTGAACGGCAAGCTCCCGGGGCCCTCCTTCCATGATGCTGCGCAGCGATACGCGGCCGATATGAAGGCACCCGCTGCTCCTGGCAGGAAGGTGCGCAATGGCACCAAAGGGGCCTGGGGGCCCATGCCGATGCCGGCGGCGGATTCCAGAAAGATCAGTGACGGCGACCTCGCTGCCGTGATTGCCTGGATTCTCAAACAGTAACTCCCTTCTTCGACCGATCGCGGCTCTCACCGCACTCGCATGCCCGCAATCTAAGCAGTACGGTGCTGAGCTATCAACGTGGAAGCCCGCAGCTTATGGTGGAAAGCCGCAATTGCCCCGCCCGTGTAGAATTCGCCGTCCCCGCAACGGAAGTAACCTGCCAATGAAGTTCCTTCGAGCCAACGCGCCGCTCTTTCCGCTCGAGCGCGTGCGCCAGCTGGCCCGCGAAAAGTTCGGCCTCGTCGGCGACGCAAAGGCCCTCTACAGCGAACGCGACCAGAATACGCTGCTGCGTGAAGCGGACGGCCGCGCATGGATGCTGAAGATCGCGAACATCGATGAGGCGCCGGAGGCGATTGACTGCCAGATCGAGGCGCTGCGGCATATCGAGCGGGTCGATCCGGGGCTGCCCGTGCCGCGGGTGCTGCTGACGCGGGACGGTCGCACGACCGGACAGCTCGAGGCGGCCGCAGGCCGGCGCCATGTCGTTTATGCCCTGTCCTTTGTCGACGGGCAGATCGCTGCGGAACGTGAGCTTCCCGCGGGCCTGCTGCGCCGTGTCGGCGCGATCCAGGCCAGGCTCGGGCGCGCACTGCGTGGCTTCTTCCACCCGGCTGCCGGGAGCCGCGAGCTGCTGTGGGACGTGCGCATGGCGCCGGCGTACCTGCCGCTGCTCGGGCTGCTCCCCGATCCACAGCGCGAGGTCGCCGCGCAGATCCTGGACGACGGTATCCGGTCGGTCCTGCCGCGACTTGCGGCGCTGCGCGCACAGGCGATTCATGGCGATCTGCATGGCCACAACCTGATCCTGGACAATGGGGGAGACATTGCGGGGATCATCGACTTCGGCGACATGATCCACGGCGCGCTGGTCTGTGATCTCGCCGCGGCGCTCGGCGACCTGATGGCCCCGCCGGACCGTATTCCACAGGTGCTGGAGAACCTCGTCCGGGGCTACAACCAGGTCACGGCGCTGGAGGCGGACGAGCGGGCGCTGCTGTTCGACCTGGTCGGTCTGCGGCTGGTGTTCACGATGCTGGTCAACGCCTTCCGGCTGTCACAGACACCGGAGGAGCCGAACTATGCCGCCGATGCGGGCTTTGGCGGCTGGGATGTGCTGTGCGCGCTGCGCGCGCTCACGCGCGAGCGTTTCGAGGAACTGATCGACGTCGCCTGCGGACTGCGCGAAGCCGACACGGCGCCGGCCGTGGCGCAGAGCCTGCTCGCGCGGCGCAAGCGTCTTCTCGGTTCGCGCCCCTACCTGTTCTATGACCGTCCGCTGCATGCGGTGCGTGGCGACGGGGTATGGATCCTGGACGACACGGGGCGCCGGTTCCTCGACTGTTACAACAACGTGCCGATCGTCGGACACTGTCATCCGCTCGTCACCGAGGCCATCGCGCGCCAGGGCCGTATCCTCAACACCAACACGCGTTACCTCGGGGCACAGGTGCTCGATTATGCCGAGCGGCTGGGCGCAAAGTCCGGGGGTGAGCTGACCGCCTGCGCCTTCGTCAATTCCGGCAGCGAGGCCAACGACATTGCCTGGCGCATGGCGACCGCATGGAGCGGCGCGCACGGCGCGCTCGCGCAGGAGTTTGCCTACCACGGGATCACAGAAGCAATCGATGCGATCTCGCCGTCGGCGATCCGCATCGGCGCACTCGCTGCGCACGTGCGTACGCTGCTGGCCCCGGATGGCTACCGCGGTCGCTACCGGGCCGGGACGCCCGATCTTGGGGTACGCTACGCCGAGGATGCGGACCAGGCGATCGCATCCCTTGCTGGTGCGGGGTTGAAGCCGGCGGCATACTTCATCGATTCGGCGTTCATGACCAACGGCATCCTCGAGCCGCAGCCGCATTACGTGGCCGAGGTGTTCCGCCGCGTTCGGGCCGCCGGGGGACTGTGCATCGCCGACGAGGTGCAATCCGGCTTCGGACGGATGGGCGAGCACTTCTGGGGTTACCAGCATCATGGCGTCACGCCGGACATCATCACGATCGGCAAGCCGGCCGGCAACGGTCACCCGCTGGGGGTGGTGATCACGCGCCCCGAGATCCTCGATCATTTTGTCGAGCGGACCGCGTTCTTTTCCACCTTTGGCGGCAACAACGTCTCCGCAGCGGCAGGTCTCGCGGTGCTGGACGTGCTGGAGAACGAGGACCTGGTCGCCAGCGCGACAGCCGTGGGCGCTTACTTCCGGGCGGGACTCGAGGCGCTGCAGCGCCGCCATCCGCTCATCGGTGACGTGCGCTCCATCGGGCTCGCGATCGGGGTGGAACTGGTCCTCGATCGCTTGACGCTGGAGCCTGCGCCGCGGGAGACGCTGCGGCTGATCAACGCGCTGCGCGAGGAAGGCGTGCTGACCGGCAGCGAGGGCGTTCATGGCAACATCATCAAGATGCGCCCTCCCCTCGTGTTCCGGCGCGAGCACGTCGATATCGCGGTGGCGGCCTTCGAGCGCGCGCTTACCTTGCTGTAGACTTGCGGCCACGTACAAGTGACGCGCGCACCGGCAGCGGGGAGGCCTGGGATCGTGTTCATCCGTTGTCTGATGCTTGTCATGGTCTGCGGTCTGTTGCTGCCGATCGCCGGCCACTGCGCCGAACCCGACCTGCAGGCGCGTGCGCGTGGACTGCTGGAGGAACTCATCGGGATCAACACGACCCATGAGTTTGGTTCGAGCACCGCCGCCGCCCTGCTGGCCAGCCGGTTCCGTGAGGCCGGGTTCCCGGCGGAGGATGTCCTGCAACTGGCGCCACCCGAGCATCCGTCCAAGGGCAACCTGGTGGTGCGCCTGCCCGGCCGCGGCGCCGGCAAGCCGATCCTGTACCTGTGTCATCTCGACGTTGTCGAGGCGCGGCGCGAAGACTGGAGTTTCGATCCGTTCCGGCTGACCGAGCAGGATGGCTGGCTGTACGGCCGCGGCAGCAGCGACATGAAGGGGCCTGATGCGGCCGTGGCGGCGAGCCTGATCGAGATGAAGCGCCGGCGTCTGGTGCCGGCCCGCGACCTGATCGTCGCCTTTACCGCAGACGAGGAGGCGGGCGGTGATGCCAGCGGGATCCAGTGGCTGCTTGCGGCGCATCGCGACCTGATCGATGCAGCCTATGTCGTGAACCCGGACGGCGGCGATGCCGGGATGAAGAACGGTCGCCGGCTCTACGTCGCGGTGCAGACCAGCGAAAAACTGTACCTGAGCTTCGAACTCACGGTGACGGACAAGGGCGGCCACAGCTCGGCGCCGACGCCCGCCAATCCGATCTATCGCCTGGCCGCGGGCCTCGAGCGGCTCTCGCACCTGCAGTTCCCGGTGCACCTGACCCCGACGACCCGTGAGTACTTCGCACGCCGGGCGAGCCTCGAGTCCGGTCAGCTGCAGGCCGACATGCGGGCGATCGGCGCGGGCTCTGCGGATCCGGGCGTGATGGCGCGGCTGTCTGCGGAGGTCGAGACGAACATCATGTTGCGTACGACCTGCACGGCAACGCAGATCGCCGGCGGCCACGCCGAGAGCGCGTTGCCGCAACGGGCACAGGTGACGGTCCAGTGCCGGGTCCTGCCGGGCGAGTCCACGGAGTCGGTGGCCGCCGCGCTGCGCGCGGCTCTCGCCGATCCGACGATTGCGATCGATGTGCTGACGGCGCCTGATGCGGCGCCGGAGTCGCCACCCCGGCCCGATCTGCTGGCCGAGGTCGAGGGCGTCACGTCGGGGCTGTGGCCGGGCGTGATTGTGCTGCCGGAACTCTCGCCCGGCGCTTCCGACAGCACCTACACGCGGGCGGCCGGAATCCCGAGCTACGGGATCGACGGACTGTTCGACGACCTCGACGACGGTCGCGCCCATGGCCGCGATGAGCGCATCGGCATCGTGCAGTTTCACGACGAGGTTGAGTTCACGTTCCGCCTGATGCGGCGGCTCGCGCGCTGATCGTAAGCCAACCCGCAGCGATGACGGGCCCCGGGCGGCTAGGGTTTCCCGGAGGCCCTGCGCCGGTCGGCCTCGTAGGCGAACACGACCTGTTGCCCGCGGACCTCGCCGATCACGAGGTTTTCGGCGGTGAACGCGTCGTGGTCCGCTTTCGTGAAGGGCCTGACATAGGTTTTCACGACTCCCTCGACCGGCTCGTGCAGATCCTCGAGCGCCGCGCGGATCTTCGGACCATCGGTCGATCCGGCCTGGCGGATGGCCGCGGCCAGCAGGTAGACCGAGTCATAGCCCTGTGCACCCTGCGAGGGCGTCTCGATGCGGTCGAACTTCGGATGATACAGGCGCAGGTAGTCCTCGATGAACGCGCGCCGCTTCGCGTTGGTCGGTTCCTGGATGAAGCTCACCGGCATGCGCGTGCCCTGTCCGGCCGCCCCCGTGATGTCGATGTAGCTGGAGAATGCCAGCGACCAGCAGCCGACGATCGGCACGTTCCAGCCGAGCTTGACGCGTCCGACCGCGATCTGCGCCAGTTCAGCACCGATGCCGTACACCAGCAGGACATCGGCGCCGGCCGCCCGCGCACGCAGCAGCTGTGACGTCATGTCGGTGTCGCCGATGTTGAATTTCTCCTCGGTGACCGGCTTCACGCCCCGCAGCGCCAGGACCTTTTCCAGGTCTTCACGACCGAACTGACCGTAGTTCGTGGAGTCGGCGAGGATTGCGGGATGCCGGAGTCCCTGGTGCGTGAGCGCCTCGTCGACGATCAGCGGGGCCTGCAGCCGGTCGATCGCGGAGTTGCGGAAGATGTAGTTCGCGGGCTGGTCGTCGAACTGGTGGGTCAGGATCGAGCCGGCGGCGACGTTGTCGATGACCGGGATCTGCGCTTCCTGGTAGAAGCGCTGTGCCGCGAGCGCCACTCCGGTATTGATGAACCCGATCGCTGCGACAACATTTTCCTTGTATATCAGCTCCTGGGCGACCTGTACGCCGAGCTCGTTCTTGGCCTCGTCGTCGCGATCTATCAGCAGCAAAGGTCGGCCCAGCACCCCGCCGGCGCGGTTGATCTCCTCGGCGGCCATGTGCGCTGCGTTGCGCATGCTGAGGCCGGCGGGCGCCGAACCGCCGGTGAACGGTCCGTCGACGCCGATCCGGATCGGCTCCGCGGCGAGCGCGGGCAGGGAGCCGCAAAAGATCGCGAAGGCTGCCAGGCGGGCGAATGAGTGCATGTATGAACACGCTACCCTCGCGGCGGGCGATATTCAACTTTGCGTAATGTGGTAAACCTCGACCCCGGGCACGCGTTGGACAGGGGAAAGGCCACACAATTGCCCGCACCCTGCTGGAGTCCGACTGGTTCATGCCTTCGTCCACGTCACGCCCGATGTTCAAGCCGGCCGCCTGCGGTCTGCTGGGGCTGGCCGCGTGGCTGCTGAGCGGCTGCGCCGCGCCGCCTCCCGCCGCAGCAATCCGCCACGAGGCGCCCGCCGCGACCCTGAGCCGTGCGGATGCCGCATGGCTGCAGCGGCTGACCTTCGGCATCGACAGCGCAAGCCTGCAGTCCTTCCGTCAACTCGGCCGCGAGCGCTTCCTGGAGGCCCAGCTGGGGCTGCGCGGCGCGGTGCTGCCGGCGCCTGTCGCCGCGCAGGTCGATGCGATGGAAGTTGCGCACCTGGACGTGCGGGTCACGCTCGCAGCGGTGGGCGCCGAGCGCCAGCGCATCAACGGGCTGGCCGCCGACGATGACCGCGAGGCAGCCAGGAAGCTGCTGAACGAACAGGGTAACCGCCTCTCCTACGAGGCGGTGCGGCGCGACCTGCTGCGCGCCGTCTACTCCCCTGCGCAGCTGCAGGAACGGATGGTCTTTTTCTGGCTGAACCACTTCAGCGTGTATCACCAGAAGGCCGAGCTTCGCTGGCTGGTTGGCGACTACGAGGAGCATGCGATCCGCCCGCATGCACTGGGGCACTTCCGCGACCTCGTACTCGCCTCGCTCGAACATCCGGCGATGTTGCAGTATCTCGACAACCGTCAGAACAGGGCTGCCCATACCAACGAGAACTACGCGCGCGAACTGCTCGAACTGCATACTCTCGGGGTCGACGGCGGCTACAGCCAGCAGGACGTGCAGCAGCTGGCGCGTATCCTGACCGGCGTCGGCGTCAACGCCGGCGACGCGCCGCATCTGCGCCGTGAACTTCAGGGGCAGTACATCCGCCGTGGCGCATTCGAGTTCAACCCGGGCCAGCATGACTACGGCGA
>Ga0302320_10018948_pt1 | contig 13858 bp, 11 predicted proteins | sample Bog_T0_3_FD_202130 | JGI IMG/M metagenome (GOLD analysis project Ga0302320, IMG submission 202130) | Peat permafrost microbial communities from Stordalen Mire near Abisko, Sweden - Bog_T0_3 | ecosystem: Environmental > Terrestrial > Soil > Wetlands > Peat | place: Sweden: Abisko, Stordalen Mire... | reverse complement strand
GATTTCCGCTTCGCCCACCAGCGAGAAGACGGCCCCGCCCGACTGCTCGGCCAAATAGTCCAGCAACCGCGAATCGCCCCCGGCCATCCCGGTCCGATAGGAGAACAGCGCGCTGCCAGTCTCCCCTCTCCCGCCTCTCGCTTGCGAGAGGATGGGAGAGGGGCCGGCAACTAGCTCCCCTCTCCCTTTGGGAGAGGGGCTGGGGGTGAGGGCTGAAGCGTCGGCGGTCTTCGTGGCGTCCTCACCAGCCCTCACCCTAGCCCTCTCCCGGAGGGAGAGGGGACCGGCCAGCAAAGCCCAGCGGTCTTCTCCCCAGGTCGCGGCACCGTCGCTCAACAGGAACATATCCGGCAGCGGTTCGCTACCGGCTGTTCGCCATCGCGGCGCGGCCGCCTCTTGCAGAGCGCGGCCCAGGTCGGTCGCCCCTTCCAACGCCAGATTGTCGGCATAGTTCAGCACCGCCTCGACGTTTTCCGGCGTGTTGGGCACGTACTTCTCCTGCCACCAGAAGGTCTCTACATTGAAAAAGAGCACCGCGAATTCCTTGATCTGGTCGCGGTTGTTCTCCAGCGTCGCCCGGAGCATTTTGGTCCACAGCGGGAACTGCGGGCCGGCGCTGAGCGAGGTATCCACCAGGAAAATCGCCTTCTTGGCTCCCTGCTCCCGGCTCGCTGCTCCCTGCTCCCTGCTCTCCGCCAGCGGCAGCGTCACTCGCGTAGCGAAATAATTGCCGGTCGCTTCGTCGTTGCCGGCCAGCATGATCGTGCCCGGCTTTCGCAACCGCACCGTGAGCGGACGCGCCTTGGGATCAATCAGGCGATAGGCCAAGCGATTCGGCTCCCCTCTCCTTTCGGGAGAGGGGCCGGGGGTGAGGGCCGCGTCCTCACCAGCCCTCACCCTAGCCCTCTCCCGGAGGGAGAGGGGACCAAAGCTGACCTGCCGGGCGTCGGCTGCTGCGACATTCAGATCGACAACTGTGGCGGGCATGCGCTCCGGCAGGTCGAGCCTCAATTCCAAATCGTCGCCCACGCGGAGCAGATCGACGTCGTAGCCGATCGTCACGCGGTGCAGCGACTGCGGGGCCAGCGGGAAGACGCGGCACTGGAACACGCCCGCCCCGGACCATTCCACCAGGGCCGGATCGATCCGCCGCCGCACCGTGTCGCGATAGGCCAGGGCCGCCTTCTCCTTGGGCACCATGCGGGCCACCTTGGGCTGCTCCCAACTATTGCCACGCAGGGCCAGAATCTTCTCCGGCGTAGTATCGCCCAGCGAGACCTGCTGCGGCTTGAAGAACATCGAGTCGGCCGGCGTGACTTGCGGGGCCTGGTAGACCGTCCGCCCGAAAGCGAAGAAATAAGGCGCCGCCTCTTCCGGCAAGCGGAGTTGGAAATTGCCTTCGAGCTGCTGCGGCCGGTCGTTGAAGTAATAGAGGTCCAGCAACACGCGGGCACGGAAGCCATCCACGCGGACATCGACCTGCATGCCTTTCAGGGCCAGTTCCTCCTTGTCGCCCACCATCAGCCGCGAGGCATTAGGCACAACGCGGGCCGGCTTCCAGGATTCAACGGGTTTTTGCGGAGAGGACGGCTCTTCTGCTGATTGTTGTTTATCAGCAACCCGCCGTTTATGGAATGCCGAGGATTCGGAAAGTATCAGATCGGGACGGCGCGTGGGGTCGTTTACGGTGATGCCACTGCTGGATTCCCCGTTCCCTTGGCCATTGTGGCTCCCCAAACCATCGTCGCTCCCCTGACCGTCGCCATTCTTGTCATGCTCTCTTATGCCGAATAGTGGCTTCGGTCCCGTCGCAGACTGCGGACCGAACGTCTCCGCAATGGTGATGCTACCTCCCTCCTCGTTGAGGCGATGGTACTGATCGGTCAGACGCGCGAGCTTTTCGTGACGCTCATGCTCCGTCAATGGCGCGTTTCCGGTGTCCGCTGCCGATCCGGTTTTCGCCACCGTTTGCGGTTCCGTCTGAGTGAAGAATCGCTTCGAGAGCGCGATCGGCACGATCAATGCCGCGATGCACGCGGCCGTCAATGCGAGCGCGACCAGACGCCGCCGCGCCCACTTCTTTCTCCCCTCTCCCACTGGGAGAGGGGCCGGGGGTGAGGGCTTTGCGGCCGCTGATTCAAGTTCATCCAACCGTCGCGCAACGGCTTCTCGAAGCTCGGCTGATGGTTCGACCGGCGGGGCCGCCTGGGCCGCCGCCTTCAAGCGATCCGCCAGGGCCTCGACCGCCTTGATCTCCGCGGCCACGTGCGGCGAGGCGGCCATTTCGCCTTCCACCGCGGCGCGTTCCGCGCCCTCGGTCTGGCCCAGCGCATGCGCCGTCCGCCGCGCCGCTTGCAATTCGTCTTCACCGTTGTGTTCGTGATTCGTAGACATGATGGTCTCCAATTGATTAGCCGCGGAGCGGCGGCAGACAATAGCCAGGGGCGCGAGCCCCTGGAACCATTGCCGCGGAGATCCAAAGCCCCGTAGGGGCGACAGAGGGAAACTAGGCGTCTGCCGCCCCTCCGGGGCTAACGATCACCGTGGCATTTCGTGTCCAGGGGCTCACGCCCCTGGCTATTGTCTTTCGCCCCTGCGGGGCTGGCGCACGCCACGTGGCGGGCTCCAAAATCACTTCGTCACTCCAAAACATTCTCTCAACCGTTTGATCCCTCGATGCACCAAGACGCGAACATTGCCTTCACTCTGGCCGGCAATCTGGGAAATCTGGCGATAGGAAAATCCCTCGCACCACAGGTCGATCGCCTCGCGCTGTCCCTGCGGCAGTTGGGCCAACAAGCGGCCCAGTTCGCCCGCAAGGTCTTGCCGCTCGGCCGCCATGGCCGGGTCCGGCTCGCGGCCGGCCAACGCGGCCAGGTCGGCCGGGCCGTCGCCCGTGTGCCGCTGCCGCAGCCGCACGAGGTCCAGGGCCTTGTTGCGGCAGACGCGGAAGAGCCAGGGGGCCTCGCGGCCCTCGAGTTCCTCCGGGATCTGCTGGCAAAGCTGCAAAAACGCATGCTGCACGGCTTCGCGGGCCGAATCCGCATCGCCCGCCAGGCGCGTGGCGTAGCGCACCAGGGGCGCCTCGTAGCGCTCCAGTGCCGCCAGGACCCATTGCCGTCGCGTGCGTGGATCAGCCATCAGAAATCCCTTCTGCCGCATGCCGCCTGCATAGATAACGGGGGCCGCGGCCGTTTGTTACAAACGCTTTTCGCTACCAGTGATCATGGATGAATTTTTTTATTTTTTCGACGCCTCGTGTCGGCGGGCCCGCATGGGAAAATCCCCGCTATTTCCGCGGAAAAGCTCACTCTTGCCACGTCGGAGCACGAGGTCAGCAGTCGCTCAGGCTTCGCGCAGGATCGACCCAGGTATGCATCAGGTGTGGCTCAGGTCTCGCTCAGGTATCACTCCTTTGGTGTTTTCTGTTATCTACATATTGTTTATTACTTGCTGAGTACCGAGCAGCCTGGCACAGGGATTGTGGATCCTGCGCCGCAGCACTGAGAACTGAACGCGGAACTCGTTCCGCATTATACCACAAAAATAACCACTGTTTTCAGATGTTGACAAAGTTTTTTGCGGATTGTTCGCAACTCCTTGCGTGGCTTGGAGTTGCGACATCAAATATTTTTCCGCAGGTCTTTCGCGCGGCGGGAGTTAGTCATTCCAGCGTCGATTCCGTCGTCGTAAGTGCTTGCCGCTACACGAGTTGGGAAATCTCTGCCGCCCGCGGAGGATGGCGCTTCCCTTAAAGAGTGGAAAAGTTTCGGGCCGAAGGCCCAGCCGTTTACCCAGCGAAGGCGGGGTACCCGCACCGCGGGTCGGCCCTGGAAAAAAACGACCACACAAGACGTCTCTCCGGCCCAACGGGCCAACCATTTCTCTCGAACGGCTGGCCCGCTGGGCCGAAAGAGTCGTATAGAGGCCGTGGTTTACCAGGGCGTTGCCCTTGGCTGGGCGAATCGACGCCCCTTTGGGGCACACAAACCGCATCGCCGCTTGACGCTAACCACAATCTTGACGCTCACACACCGCAAAGCAAAGCGGCGATGAATCGCCGCACTCCAAAGCGCCCCCGTTGAATTGTCAGCCACAGTAGGTAAAAATACTCCATCATCCTGTTTGCGAAAGAACCCATGAAGATCCACGAATTCCAGGCCAAGCAGATTCTGCGTGAGGCGGGCGTCGCCGTGCCCCGCGGTTTTGTGGCCGACACCCCCCAGGCGGCCGCCGACGCCTTCGTCCAGCTTGCCTCGCCCGTAGCGGTGGTCAAGGCCCAAATCCATGCCGGCGGACGCGGCAAAGGCACCATCCAGGAAGTCCCCTCGCAACGCGGCGTGCAACTGGTCCGCAACCGCGACGAGGCCGAAACCGTGGCCGCCAACATCCTTGGCCATAAGCTGATCACCATCCAGACCGGCCCCGAAGGCAAGGTGGTCCATCGTGTGCTGGTTGAGGAAGGCTGCTCGATCGCCCGCGAACTCTACCTGGCGGCGGTGATCGACCGCGCGCGGGGCGGGCCGGTGCTGATCGCCTCGACCGAAGGCGGCATGGACATCGAGCACGTGGCCGCCACCACGCCCGAGCGGATCCTCACCGAGCCTTTCGACGTCGATACGGGCATTGCGCCGTACCAGGTCCGCAAGCTGGCCGCGCGGCTGAAGCTGCCGCAGGCCGCGGTGCGTAGCGCGGAGCAGTTCGTGCAGGCATTCAGCCGGCTGTTCCTCGCCCGCGATTGCAGCCTCTTGGAGATCAACCCGCTGGTGCTCACGGCCGACAATCGGCTGCTGGCCCTGGACGCCAAGATGACGTTCGACGACAACGCCCTGTTCCGGCACACGGACCTGGTGGCCCTCCGCGACCTGGCCGAGGAGGAGCCGGCGGAAATCCGGGCGGGCGAGGCGGGCTTGAGCTTCGTGCAGCTTGACGGCAACATCGGCTGCCTGGTCAACGGGGCGGGCCTGGCCATGAGCACGATGGACATCATCAAGCTGCACGGCGGCCAGCCGGCCAATTTCCTCGACGTGGGCGGCGGGGCCAACGTGCAGCAGGTGACCGAGGCTTTTCGTATTCTGGTGAGCGATCCGCACGTGAAAGCGGTGTTAGTGAACATCTTCGGCGGCATCATGCGCTGCACGACGATCGCTAGCGCGCTGCTGGAGGCCCACGCCGCGGTGAATTTCCAGATTCCGCTGGTTGTGCGGTTGGAAGGCACCGAGGTGGAAGAAGGCCGCCGCATCCTGGCGGAAAGCAAGTTGGACATCCTTTCGGCCTCCGGGCTGACCGAGGCGGCCAAAATGGTTGTGGCCGCGGCGGCAAAGTAGCGGTTTTTCCGGTTTTGAGCGCGAACACCGTGTCGCGCGTGTGGCGAGCCGGAGACGTTAGTCTCCGGGAAACCCGGAAGCTAACGCTTCCGGCTCGCCTGCTTCCTCGTTCCCACGCTCTGCGTGGGAACGGGCTGGACCGACGCTCCGCGTCGAGGACAGGCCGCAGAGCGGCCGACAAGTGCGTTCCCACGCAGAGCGTGGGAACGAGGAGAAACAAGGAACCACCATGAGCATACTCGTCAACAAGAACACGCGCGTGATCTGCCAGGGTATCACCGGCAAGGCGGGCCAGTTCCATACCACGCACTGCAAGGCCTATGGCACAAACATGGTGGGCGGCGTGACGCCGGGCCGCGGCGGGCAGTCGTTCGAGGGCATTCCCATCTTCGATACGGTCGTCGAGGCGGTGGAGCAGACTGGGGCCGACGCCACGATGATCTTCGTGCCGCCGCCCTTCGCCGCCGACGCCATCATGGAAGCGGCCGACGCCGGCATCCGCACGGTGATCGCCATCACCGAGGGCATTCCCGTCCGCGATATGGTCCGCGCCGCAGAAGTGGTCCGCCGCCACGGCGTGCGGCTCGTCGGTCCGAATTGCCCCGGCGTGATCACGCCCGAGGAATGCAAGATCGGCATCATGCCCGGCTACATCCACAAGAAAGGCCCGGTGGGCGTGATGAGCCGTTCGGGCACGCTGACCTACGAGGCCGTATGGCAATTGACGAACCTGGGACTGGGGCAATCGACGTGCGTGGGCCTGGGCGGCGACCCGATCGTGGGCACGTCGTTCATCGATCTGCTGGCGATGTTCGAGGCCGACGCGGGCACGGAGGCGATGTTGATGATCGGCGAGATCGGCGGCTCGGCCGAGGAAGAGGCCGCGGAGTACGTCCGCCAACACGTCAGCAAGCCGGTGGCGGCCTTCATCGCCGGCCGCACGGCCCCGCCCGGCAAGCGGATGGGCCATGCCGGGGCGATCATTTCCGGCGGCCACGGCACCGCCCACGAGAAGATTGCCGCCCTCGAGGCGGCCGGGATCGCCGTCGCCGAAAGCCCTGCGGACATGGGCACGGCGATGCAGCGGGCGATGCAAGCAAAGTAGCAGGCACCCTCCGGGTGCCGTCCGCCAGAGGTTTTCAGTATTTGACGCAGAAGTACGGCTGGCGCCACAGGGCGGACGGCACGCGGAGCGTGCCTGCTACTTTCCGCTCACGTCGATCACCGCTTTGATCACGCCGTCGCGGAAGCCGGCCACAAGCTCGAAGGCGGCCGAAACCTGCTCCATGGGGAATCGATGCGAGATCAGCGGCGACGGATCAAGGCGCTTGCCGGCTATCAGGCCGATCACCGGCTCGACGCAGCGATTCTGCCGGCGGACGGCCTGAAAACGCAACTCGTGCCGCCGCATGCGGTGCGGATCGAACGAGACCGCATCGCCGGGCGGGATGCCGACCAGCAGCAGCGCGCCACCGGGCCGCAACAGCGTCTGGCCCTGCTCCACACAGGCCGGATCGCCGGAACACTCGAAGACGACGTCGAACTCGGCCAGGCCCGCGCGGGCACATGCGGCGGCAACGTTTGCTTGCCGGGCGTTAATCACCACGTCGGCCCCACAACGCCGGGCGACCGCCAGGCGCTCGTCGAGCAGATCGGTCGCCAGGGTGCTGCAAGCGGCGGTGGCCTTAGCGCAAAGCACTACGGATAGTCCAATCGGACCAGTGCCGAGGACCGCGATTTTCGCGCCGGAAACAAGCCCCGCGAGTCGCACCGCGTGCAGTCCCACGGAGAGCGGCTCGGCGAGCATTGCTTCGTCCAACGAAACCGAGTCGGGAATTTTCACGCAGCAAGCAGCCGGAACCACAGCCCGCTGGGCCAACGCGCCGGGCGCCTGGCCCGGCGAGCCCATGAAGCGCAGACTGCGGCAGGTGTGGAAGCGGCCCAGGCGGCACTGGTCGCACGTGCCGCAGGGGAAGGCCGGATCGACGGCCACGCGATCGCCGGCCGACAGGTGCGTCACCGCCGCTCCCGCGGCGAGCACGGTGCCGGAGCATTCGTGTCCCAGCGTGGCCGGATAGTGCAGCACCTGGTCGCCGATGCGGCCATCGAGATAGTAATGCACGTCGGAGCCGCAAAGGCCCACGCGGTCGATCGCCAGCAGCACGTCGCCGGGCCGCTGGAGTACCGGTTCGTCTACGTCGGCCAGTTCGATGCGGCGGAGGGCCGTGAAGTGGGCAACTTTCATGATAATGGCATCGTCGCCTTTCGCTCCGCGAAAGCAGCGCTGCTTTCGCGGAGCGAAAGGCTACATTATACGTCGGCCAAGGCGATGCCGGCCAGGGTGAGGTGCGGCACGAAGCGGGCCGCGGTTCCCATCAGCCGCGCCACCGCGGGACCAGCGCCGCCAGTGAGAAAGACTTCCGTCCCGCCGCCGTCGGCCATTTGTTCGACCAGTTGCCGCACCGCGCCGACCGCGCCCCAGAACAGCCCGGAATGTATCGCCGCGACCGTGGCCGTGCCCAAAGCGGGCGGTGGTTCGTGCAATTCGGCCATCTCGATCTGCGGCAACAGATCGGTGAACTCGTGCAGCGCCCGCGCCGACATGGCAATGCCCGGCAAGATCGCGCCGCCCAGGAAGGCCCCGTCCGTATCGACCAGATCGACGGTGATCGCCGAGCCGACATCGACCACGACCGCCTTGCGGCCGGGCGTACGCAACCGGTTGGCGGCCAGGGCATCGAGCAGCCGATCGACGCCGACCATGTCGGGCCGCGGCAACCGGACCTCCAGCGGCAAGTCGCCCGAGGTCAGGAGCATGATCTCGTCCTCGGGCCGATGGTCGCGAAGCCAATCGATCAGCCGCGAGGCTGCCGGGCGATTGACGCTGCCGATATGCCAGCGCAACCGTCCCTCGTTACATAAGCCCTCACCCCGACCCTCTCCCATTCCGCTTCCTGCGGACGGGCAAGGGGACTTTGCCAGCCAATCGCAAAGCTGGCCGAACTCCGGCAGCCGACCCGTGAGGTGCAGCGATGCTTCCGGCTCCGGCAAACCGGCCGCGGAGCTTTGCCGGAACAGCCCGAGCTTGATCCGCGAATTGCCGACGTCAACAGCGATGAGAGGAGTGCCGCCTTTCACCACTTCTCCGCCGGCTGCAAGGTTTGGGCGATGGCCGCGACCAACTGGTTGAGCCCCCGCCCTGTGACCGCGGAGATCAGGAGCACGTCATGGCCAAGCAGTTCGGCCAACTGGCGGCGGACCTCTTCGGCCTGGGGCAGATCGGCCTTCGTGACGACGGCAATCTCCTGCCGGGCGGCCAGCCCGCTGCTGTATTTTTCCAACTCGCCGCGGATGGTCTGGTAGTTGGCGATCGGGTCGCTGGCGTCCATCGGCTCGGGCTCGACGAGATGCACGAGGATGCCGGTCCGCTCGATATGGCGGAGGAATTCGTGGCCCAGGCCGGCGCCGGCATGGGCGCCCTCGATCAAGCCGGGAATGTCGGCCATGACGAAGGCGCGGTCGTGGTCGATTTGCACGCGTCCTAAATTCGGGTGCTTGGTGGTAAAGGGATACGCGGCAATCTCCGGCCGGGCACGCGAAAGGCGGCTCAGGAGCGTGCTCTTGCCGGCGTTGGGCAGTCCCACGAGGCCCACGTCGGCGATAAGCTTCAACTCCAGCCGCACGGTGCGGATCTCGCCCGGCTCGCCGGGGGTCGATTGCCGCGGGGCGCGATTGGTGGCCGTCTTGAAGCGGTTGTTGCCTTTGCCCCCATTGCCGCCGCGGGCCACCACGACCTGCTCGCCTTCCTTGGCAAGGTCCTTGAGCACGTGGCCATGTTCGGCGTCGATAATCACGGTGCCAGGCGGGACGGCGATAGTTAGGTCTTTGGCCGAGGCCCCGTGGCAATTGTCGCCCGTGCCATTTTCGCCCGGCTCGGCCTTCCACGATTTCTTGTGGGCCAGCATGGCGAGGCTATCGACGCCTTCGCGGGCCAGGAGGATTATGCTGCCGCCGTTGCCGCCGTCGCCGCCGTCGGGACCGCCCAGGGGCACGTACTTCTCCCGCCGGAAACTGACGCAACCGTCGCCCCCTTTGCCGGCCTCGAAACGAACTACGACTTCATCGACAAACATATTCGGCTACTCGCGTTTCTCCGCGTGGATCTCGGCTTCGATATCGCAAATTTTGGCGACGCGGCGGGCATGACGGCCGCCCTCGAAGGGAGTGCCCAGCCAGATTTCGACCATGTGGTCCACCAGCCGTTCGCCCAACAGATCGGCCGAGAGGCAGAGGATGTTGGCGTCGTTGTGGCGGCGACTCATCTCGGCCGTGAGGTCGTCGTGGCAGGGGGCCGCGCGGACGCCGGGAAACTTGTTCGCCGTGATGCACATGCCCAGGCCGGTGCCGCAGATGAGGATGCCGCGATCGACCTCGTGGCGGCTGACCATCCGCGCGACCCGCGCGGCCACGTCGGGATAGTCCACGACCTCGCCCGTGTAGGTGCCCACGTCTTCGACGTCATGCTCCAGCCGGTGCAGCAGATCGATGATCCGCGCACGGAGGGGAAAACCACGATGATCGGTGCCGACAGCAATGCGCATTCAGGCCAGGAGCTTGAGGATTTGATCGAGCCGCGCTTCCAGCTCCGCGCGAAGCTGCGCGGCACAACGCTGGTAGCGATCCGTGGGGCCGCCGATCGGGTCGCAGATGTCCGACTCGTCGGCCGAAAGCAGAAAGGTCCGCTCCGCGGCCGAGGGCCACTGGGCCAGCAGCGCCTCGCGGTGGGTGCGGGTCATCGTGTAGATCAAGTCGGCGTGGCGGACGAGCGGTTCGGTGAGCGGCTGGGTCTCGTGTTCGGAAAGATCCAGATTTACCTTCGACAGGACTTCAATGGCCTCGTGCGCCGCGCGTCCGCCCATCATGGCCGCGACGCCCGCCGACATCACCAACACGCCCCGGTCTTCCAGTTCATCGGTCTCGCAGCCCAGCTTTTCCGCCACCATCTGGCGGCAAATCGCTTCGGCCATCGGGCTGCGGCAAGTATTGCCGGTGCAGACGAAGAGCACCATCGTGCAGGAAAGCCGTTGCATGGTCTTCTCCGGCACCACGCCCGCCCGCAGTATCTCGTAGCGGTTGCCCCGGATCCGCACCACCGACGAAGGCTCGCCGAAGCGGCACGGCCCGTCGTCAATCACCAGGTCGATATCGTTGCCCAAGACATCGAGGACCTCGCGGGCGTTGACCGCTTCAAGACCTCCGGTCCGATTGGCGCTGGTCAACGCCAAGGGACCGACGAGCATCCGCAGCACGTCCAGGAGGACCTGGTGGCCGGGCACGCGCAGGCCCAGCGTGCGGCAGGGAGCAGGGAGCAGGGAGCAGGGGGGTTGGCTCCCTGCTCCATAAACATACTCGAGCACTTTGTCGGGCAGTTGCCGCGCCAGGCTGTCGGGATGGGTGTCGTCGACCACCAGCGTCACGGGACCGGGCCAGCAGCGGCGCGCGAGTCGCTGGGCCAGGGGACTCATGTCGGGCACGTAGTCGCGGGCTTCCTCGGCGCTCTTCACGGCCAGGGTCAGCGGGTGGTTGGCCTTGCGGCCTTTGACCGCGGCCAGCCGTGCCACCGCGTCTTCCTCCAAGGCGCTGGCAGCCAGCCCATAGACCGTCTCGGTGGGAAAGGCCACGATCTTGCCTTCCGCCAGCGCCTGCACGGTCTGGTGAACCACGTCGCGCAGGTCGTCCGCGTGCTGGAGATCAATCACAACGGCTGCCATAATCGCGCAATGTAAGAAGGATTCGGCATGGCCCGGCAACTCGTGCCACCGACCACGACATGAGTACATGGTACCCGACATGGTGCCCGGCGGCGAACCACGGCGTCGGGGGGGAAACCTCGGGAATGGTCCGCACTGCCTGCACGAGCGCCGGTACCCCGGCCATGTAGGCTGTCCTCGCCCCCAACAATACATAGAACATCGACACACGGCCAGTATTAATCATACCCAGAATTATACGCCGCGGTCAAGCCGTCGGATGGACTTCCAAGTCGTTCGTAGTAGTGGCTTCAGCCGGAAGTTGGCCTCGGAATTCCGGCTAAAGCCGGTACTACGAGCGCACTTTGTCGTTCGGCTGCGGTAGAAGAATGGTCCGACCGCCCGTTCCTCAGCCGTCGATCTCGGAGTCGACATGCGCGATTGACGACTCGTCGTCCGCCGGACCCGCGATGGCCGCGCGCGGAGCTTCCTTCTTCTCCTTCTTCCCGTGTACGGTGACGTGGAGGAGTTGATAGACCAACAGCAGGCCCACCGCTCCGGCCGTGGCGGCGAGAAAACCGCTGGGGCTGATCGGATTCGACAGGCCGCCGCTTTGCAGCCAGGAAAACCCCCCCAGGCCGATCGCGCTGCCGGTGATGCCCAGCGTCAGCGTGGCCAGCGGGCTGGACGGTTCGCGAAAGGGCAAAAGTGCCCGCGACAGCAGCCCGGCCAGGCTGCCGAATCCGATCCAGACCAGTACGACCTGTAGCCAGGTCTGCATGTCGGGCGAAAGTTCCGGCATAGTACATCAAGAAAAACAACCCGCGCCACTGGCGTCCGAATCGAGTGGTCAACGAGGACCTTCGATCCAGGACGCCAGCGACGCGAGTTTGCCGTTCCCCCCGCCGCTAAAGGCCGCGGCACGCGGTGGGTCGTCCCCACAACCCAGCTACGTGCCGGCAGTTCCTCGCGGCAGCCGGCGATAAATTGTCCACACCTCTCGACGGCCATCTGCGGCGCGCTCTGAAAGGAAACCAAGCGATGCCACAAGGGACCGTTGGATCCGTTTCGAACCGTTCATCATGGCAAGCCATCGACGCTAACGCTGCTGAATCTGTTCCTGGGAGACGGCCTTCTGCGCGGCCGCTTCCCTGCTCAACGGGAATTGTGGACCGGGCGGGAAGTATTGCACGTCGTCCTGCAGATAGTACGGGCTCGGCAGCGTTTGACCGCCGACGTCGATCTGGCAGCCGGTCAGCCCCAGGATGCCAAGCAGTCCCAGGGCAAGCAAACCACCGCGCCAGCCGCAATTGGGGGCCTTCATGGGCCACCTCCGTGGGTTATCTAAGTCGCGTATCTTATCCACTTGCCGATGTGCCTATCACGCTGCGTAGGCGTTATGCTCGATAGAATCGGCACTTAAGTTATCGTCGCTCCATGCGGCAAACTTTAACATTCGTGCTCTGCGGGGCAACGCACGGCACCACTCTTCCTAATGTCTTTCTATTCCCACTATCTTGCCAATTTTTGCCACGGAATCCTTTTGAAAATTGCTCTTGTTCCAAATAGCGGCCCATTCTATGATGCCCCGTGGAAGAGAGTGAGAGCGGCCAAGTTAGCCGATCGTCAAATCGCATGATGCGTCTGTGAAGCGCGGACGTCGACCGCGTCGCAGCGACGACCCTTGAGGGATCGAGGGCATTATATACGGTTGCAAATCCGTCCAACGTTTTCCGTCTGAGGACGACTGGATTGGATGCGAACCGTGCCCAGTATAATCCACCGATCCAAGAGGAGTTGGCGTCATGTTGAGTCATGCCATTCTAGGCGACCCCCTGTCCGAGACGTGTGTTGTCGTGCCACCCCAGCCCAGCCGTGATCGTCGCAAGCGAATCCTCGCGGCCCTGGGCCTGTCGAGCAAGCAGGGCCTGCGCGTCAGCGAAAAGAGCCTGGCCTGCTACTACGATTACCTGGCGGCGCGGTTGGAATTGCCCTTCGCGGCCTACTATCCGCCGCCCTCCGATCCGGCGCATGCGGTGGATGAGCGTTGCGAGGTCATCGAACTTCTCGATCCGCGGACGGACATCTGCGACGAGATCGACGGTCTCTATTGCCGCACGCGCAAAGGCCGTTTCCCGGTCAATCTGCCGCTGGTGGAGTTGACCGTGCTGGCGCCGCCGAAGAACCTCGAGCTTCTGGCCGACTACGAGTACTGGTTCTGGCACTGGCGGGATGTTTGAGGGAGAACGAACATCATGGTTTTCCAGTCCGCAACTCCCCCCGATCCTGCGTCCAACGACACCGGCGACAGCCAGCAGCCCGGCGCCGAGCTTCCGCGCCTCGACCCGAGCCTGGCCGATACCACCGCGGACCGCACGGCCGAACTGATCGACGAGATCAAGCTCTCGGCCGACAAACTGGCGAAGGACCATGCCAGCCGCGGCGACCTGAAACTCTTGAGCCGGACCATCCGCGAGCTGCGCTACGCCTTCAAGGTTTTCGCGCCTTACCGCACCTTTCGCAAGGTGACGATCTTCGGTTCGGCCCGCACGCAACCCGATCAGCCCGCTTATCAGCAAGCCGTGGAATTCGGCCGGCAGATCGCCCGGCATCACTGGATGGTCGTCACCGGCGCCGCGGGCGGCATCATGGAGGCCGGACACGTCGGCGCCAGCCGCGAGCATTCCCTGGGGCTGAACATCCTGCTGCCTTTCGAGCAGGCGGCCAATCGCATCATTGCGGGCGACCAGAAGCTCGTCCACATGAAATACTTCTTTACCC
>Ga0302320_10018946_pt1 | contig 13859 bp, 12 predicted proteins | sample Bog_T0_3_FD_202130 | JGI IMG/M metagenome (GOLD analysis project Ga0302320, IMG submission 202130) | Peat permafrost microbial communities from Stordalen Mire near Abisko, Sweden - Bog_T0_3 | ecosystem: Environmental > Terrestrial > Soil > Wetlands > Peat | place: Sweden: Abisko, Stordalen Mire... | reverse complement strand
TTTCCAACTCCTACGATCCGATACTCGATTACGGGCCGGCGACCTTCGTTTCAGGCAAGCAATTGTTCCTGATGGGCACCTACACCGGCCCGATGAAGATCACCTTCAATCCATTCATCATTGCTCAGTCGGGACGTCCGTATGGGATTTCCGTTTCAGGTGATTTAACCGGCGACAATTTCCTCGGCCAGGATCGTCCCTCGTATGCAACTGCCGCGGATATAACCAACTTCCCTTCCGCTATAGCCACGACAAGCTATGGGAAGTTCAACGTGAACCCGCAACCCGGTGAAACCATCATTCCGGCAAATCTCGGCATCGGGCCTGCGGCCATTGCAGTGAATCTGCGTGCGGCGCGCACATGGGGAATCGGGCCTGAGCTAGGTGGCAAGAAAGTTGCACCTGCCGCTGGCGGCGGTGACAACGGTCCTGGCGGCGGTGGACCACCTCCCGGAGCTGGCGGTGGACCTCCGGGTGGCGGCGGCCCGCCCCCGGGAGGTGGAGGCGGTGGCCCGGGTGGTGGCGGGGGCGGTTTCGGCGGGGGCTTCGGCGGCGGAGCTGGCGCAACCGGACGCAAGTACTCGCTTAACTTGAGCGTGCAGGCGTTGAACCTGTTCAACGACATCGACTATGGAACTCCGACGGGAACGCTGACACCGGATTCGCAGGTGCCTGCCGGCTCCAAGAGCACCTTCGGCCTGTCAACCAGCCTGGCGGGAGGAATCTACTCCACCAGTTCCTCGGCAAGGCGTGTCTTCATGCAGCTTGCATTCCAGTTCTAAAAATAATCGACAAAATTAAAACGGCGGGACAGGCAGATTGCCTGCCCCGCCTTTTCAATTCTGCTTGTGCATTCTTGCTAAGCGTAGATACCGCGTTGGCGAATGGTAAAGGCGACGCGATCGATGGCCAGCATATAGGCGGCAATTCGATTATTGACATTATGCGACTCGGCATAGCGGACGACATCTTCAAAGCTGTCGCGCAGAATCACTTCAAGCTGCTCATTGACGAGAGCTTCCTTCCAGAAGTAGCCCTGCCGATCCTGCACCCATTCGAAGTAGCTGGCAATGACGCCGCCCGCGTTGGCCAGAATATCCGGCACGATAAACACGCGCTTTTCAGCGAGTATCACGTCAGCGACGGCGGTAGTAGGCCCATTGGCGCCTTCGACCACGATGCGGGCCTTGATCTTGGCGGCGTTGCGGCTGGTGATCACATTCTCCGTGGCCGCCGGAATCAATATCTCGCAATCGGAGACGAGCAGTTCCTCGCTGGGCATGGCTTCGGCGTGCGGGAAACCGAGAAGCGATTCGTTGCGGAACTTGTACTCGATGAGTTGGTGGATGTCGATCCCGGCAGGGTTGTAGAGGCCGCCATCTTTTTCCGCGATGCCGACGATCTTGTACCCCTGCTCCATCATCAGGCGCGCGGAGTTCGAGCCCACGTTGCCAAAGCCCTGAATGATCACCCGGCAGCCGTCGCGCGACAGATTCAGGTAGCGCAGGCTCTGGTCGCAGACCACGCTCACGCCGCGTCCTGTAGCCTCCAGACGGCCGCGTGAGCCGCCCACGTCCAGCGGCTTTCCAGTAACTACACTTGTGACGGTGTGGCCCGTGTGCATGGAATAGGTGTCCATGATCCAGGCCATGGTTTGCTCATTTGTGCCCACGTCAGGCGCGGGAACGTCCTTCTCAGGCCCGATGAAATCGATAATCTCCGCCGTGTAGCGGCGCGTCATGCGCTCCAGCTCGCCGCGGCTCATTGACTTGGGATCGCAAACCACGCCGCCCTTCGACCCGCCGAAGGGAATGTTGACCACGGCACACTTCCACGTCATCCATGCAGCCAGGGCGCGAACTTCGTCCAGGGTCACATCGGGCGCGTAGCGGATGCCACCCTTGGCCGGGCCGCGAGCAATGTTGTGCTGCACGCGATAGCCGGTGAAAACCTCGATGCGCCCATCGTCCATGGTGACGGGAAAGTGCGAGATCAGCTCGCGCGAGGGGGTGCGCAGCAGCTTCCACAGCCCTTCCTCCAGATTCAGCTTGCGAGCTGCAAAGTCAAAACGCGCGTGTTGCGCTTCCCAGGGATTGATCTCCTGGTCCAGGGAGACGGTAGATGGCTGCTGGGGCATAGTTCACTCCGAAATGCGATGCGGAACGTGCAGAAGGATTCCATTCGAATGATAATCGATGCGGCATGGATTCCGAGGATGACCCTCGGAATCCCGGGCAAATCGGTTCGATTTCGCGTTGTGCCAGCAGTTACACTTAGGCTGTGAAGGCCTCATCGAAATCCGTTCAGCCCAGCCGCAAGGAGTTCCTGGAACTGGCCAGGAACCATACGCTTGTCCCCGTCTGCCGCACCCTCTCGGCGGACCTTGAAACGCCGGTTTCGGCCTTCTTGCGGGCGGCGTGGGCGGAGCGCGAGTGTTTTCTGCTGGAGTCGGTGGAGAACGGCGAACAACTGGGCCGCTACACCTTTATCGGTCTCACGCCCTTCAAACGCATCGTAGCCCGCGAACGGAATCTGGTGATTACCGAGGGCAAACAGACGGTGCACACGGAAGGCGATGTTTTTGAAGCCCTGCACGAGGCCCTGAGTGGGCACCGGCCAGCGCGCCTGCCCGGGTTGCCTCCGTTTACAGCCGGGGCGGTTGGTTATTTTGCCTACGATGCCGTGCGGCTCATTGAGAAGTTGCCTGCAATGGCGAAAGACGAGTTGGGTATTCCCGATGCGATCCTGCTCTTCTTTGACGAGGTGCTGGCATTTGACCATGTGCGCAAGGAGATCTGGCTGGTAGCCACGGCGGACGTGACGCTAGCCCGTCCAGCGGATGCGTATAAGAGCGCCGTAAAGCGGCTGGACAAGCTGGAGAGACGGTTGCAGCAGCCACTGCCGAAGCTTGCCAAGCTAAAAGCTGGCAGCCATGGCAAGGTCAAAGTAAAGTTCCGGACAACGAAAAAGAAGTTCATCGCCGGTGTGGAAAAGACCAAGGAATATATTGCGGCAGGAGATATTTTTCAGGCAGTTTTGTCGCAGCGGTTTGACGTTGAACCCGGCGTGGACAGCTTTCAGGTGTATCGCGCGCTGCGCACGGTGAACCCCAGCCCCTACATGTTCTTTCTGCGCTTCTCGCCCGAGGGACCGCTTGCTGGCAAACGGAATCACTCATCCAAGAAGTCGGCGGAACTGGTAGAGCTAGCGGGGTCGTCGCCCGAGTTGCTCGTGCGCGTGAATAAAGGCAAGGTCGAGTACCGGCCCATCGCGGGCACGCGAAAGCGCGGGGAGACCGAGGCAGAAGATGACGCACTAGCCGAGGAGATGCTGCACGACGAAAAGGAGCGCGCCGAGCACGTTATGCTGGTCGACCTGGGCCGCAACGACGTGGGCCGCGTGAGCCGCTACGGAAGCGTGAAAGTAGACAAGCTCATGTACGTCGAGCGCTACTCGCATGTGATGCACATCGTTAGCTCGATCGAAGGCCAGCTCCGCGCGGAGTTGAGCGCCGTGGACGCGTTCCGCGCCTGCTTTCCTGCCGGCACCTTGAGCGGGGCGCCCAAGGTACGGGCGATGGAGATTATTGAAGAGTTGGAACCCGTGCGGCGCGGGACGTATGGCGGAGCGGTGCTGTATGCAGATTTCTCCGGCAACCTCGACTCCTGCATCGCAATCCGTTCCATGCTTTCGATCGGCGGCAAGGGGTACGTGCAGGCCGGAGCAGGAATCGTGGCTGACTCCGTGCCCGAGCTCGAATATCAGGAGTCGATCAACAAGGCGCTGGCGATGATTCGCGCCATCGAGCGGGCACGGGAGCTTTGAAGCAATTGCCTTATCCATTGGAGCGCTATAGGCGGTGCAACAGCCGCGATGGGTAGGCAATCACCGGCTAGGGATGGACTACTCCGCGCCGAAGATACGCTTGATTAGGTGGCCTAGCTTACCGAAGACACCGGACTGTTTTGTTGCGGTAGTTGAGGGTTTCGCCGCTGGCACAGCCACCGTAACAGTGGGCGGAGCTGGAGCAGGCGCGGGAATATTCGCTGTTTGAGATGCCGCGGAGGAAGTTGGGTAGACAAGCGGCGGTGCCGTTTGTGACGCAGCACCCTGGGGCAGCATCGGCATGGAAGCAGGCTTCGGAATCGGCGCCAGACCTTCACTCTGGGCCAATGGGAACTCGTTGCCGGTTACCACTGCTATGTCTGGCGGGCAGCCGCAAGGCTCCTTTTCCCGATCGACGACCGTTTGCATGCTTCCGTGTTGAAACATGACACGCTGGCCGGGATCGATTCGGTAGTGGCTGGCGTCGAAGAGACTGTCCACCTCGACAAAAGAGCCATCGGCGCCCGGATTATCCACGCATGTGTCCCCGCCCACGCCGAGGCGCACTTTGATCTCTGAGGCCCCAGCGCCGCCGATAAGTATACGGAAGTCCGGCGTGAGCAGCACATCCGCTTTGTGAGTCGTGGCAAAGCTCATCTCCACGGCGCCTGCATCCATGGCCATCAGTACGCCGGGGACTTCACCGGCCGGAACGCTGGTGTCCGCGGCTAGCTTGACGGTGGTGGATGCGCAGACAAGCATCGTGCCGCGGTAGGGCATCGTAACATGAGTGGTTTTATTGCCCGAGGTGATTGTTGCGTTGGTGGAGACGAAAGCTCGGCCGTTATCAATCTGCAGTCCACCGTTCACATAGGCGGCGGAGCCGGGATTATTCGGATCAAGCGGAACGATGGCAATCAATCCGCCGGATGGCTCTGCGCTGGGGTCTGCCGCGACCGCCTGCGAACCAATCACTGCTTGCGCGCAAAGCACAGATGCAAGCGCGCCAAGAAGCACGAAAGTCTTTACGGCGCGGATGGTTCTGGATGATGACATGGCTCTTACATTTCCAAGAAGTTGCGGATCATCTGGCGTCCGCCCTCGGTGAGCACGCTCTCCGGATGAAACTGGACGCCCTCAATGGGCAGCGATCGATGACGTAAGCCCATGATAACGGTCTTCCCTGCCTCGCCGGAAGAATCCGCCGTGCGAGCGGTAACGGCGAGTTCCTCGGGGAGCGATTCCTCGGCGACGATGAGCGAATGATAGCGAGTGCAAGTGAGCGGAGTGGGCAAGCCGGTAAAAACACCTTTGCCGTCATGGTCTATGGGACTGACTTTGCCGTGCATTAGGGTGCGAGCGCGCACCACCTGGCCGCCGAATGCCTCGCCGATGGCCTGATGGCCAAGGCAGACTCCGAAGATGGGCGTCTTTCCTGCCATGTGGCGGATGAGCGGAACCAGAATGCCGGCTTCACGAGGCGTGCATGGTCCAGGCGAAAGCAAAATCCTCTCGGGCTTGAGCGCTTCAACCTCTTCCGGCGACAGCTCGTCATTGCGGCGCACCACGACCTCAGCGCCCAGTTCCCCAAGGTACTGGACAAGGTTGTAGGTGAATGAGTCGTAATTATCGAGGACGAAGACCATCTGGATTCCAGTGTAGCGCGTAGGGCGAAGATTGCCGGCAGGCTAAAGCAGAAACGGGCAGATCAATCGCGAGCAGCTGGTTGCGCGTCGATTGCGTGATCTGCAAAACTGGCCATGGATCAAATCGATGGTTCTTCATTTTCAAATTCATGGACGAGTGCAGGGAGTGGGCTTCCGGTGGTTTGTGCACCGCGAGGCCAGCGAGCTCGCTCTGCGCGGTTGGGTGCGCAATACCGAGGATGGCCATGTGGAAGTGATTGCAGCCGGAGAAGCGGAAGACCTGGCTGAGCTGCGCACAAGCCTGCGCCAAGGGCCGCGCGGCAGCCGCGTGGATCGGCTGATTGAGCACACGCTCGTCGATAGCGAAGCTGAAGGGCTGCAGTCGTTCCGCATTGAAGGCGCATGGTGAAGTACAGGGATCAGGGGTCAGGTTTCAGGGATCAGTTGTTTCCGTGGCAGAGCGACTTCAATTTGCTTATTCTTGACTGCGATCTCTGCCCAGCACTGCCGCCGTCAGCGCTTGAGTCGAATAATCGTACTGATCCCTGACACCTGAACCCTGACACCTGTACTTATAATCGAAAGGGAAGATGAACGACGCATCTGCCTGTTCCCTTCCCCAAATCATTTGCGCCTTTCATTGAGGCCCGAGGAGCGGAACCGCGCTATGCAGCAAGAGAAAAAGCCCATCAACGTGGAAGATCTGAAGAAGCTGGTGCGGACCGTGCCGGACTTTCCCAAGCCCGGAATCCTTTTTTACGACATCACAACGCTGCTGAAGGACAAGACTGGGTTTGCGGCGCTGATCGACGCGCTGGCGGCGCATTACATTGAACAAAAAATCGACCTGGTGCTGGGAATCGAGGCGCGCGGGTTTATCTTTGGGCCGGCTCTGGCCTACCGGCTGAACGCGGGCTTTGTTCCGGTACGCAAGCCGAAGAAGCTTCCCGCTCCCGTGGCGCGCGTGACCTATGACCTTGAATACGGTACCGACACGGTTGAGATTCACATGGACGCGATTCAGACCGGGCAAAGCATTGTTCTGGTGGACGATCTGCTGGCCACGGGCGGCACCATGGAGGCGACGGTGAAGCTGGTCAAGCAGTTGGGAGGCAAGATCGCCGGTTTGGCCTTTGCCGTGGAGTTGGACTTTTTGAAAGGCCGTGACCGGTTCTCCGAGTACGACGTCTTCAGCCTGCTGCATTACGACGAATAAAAAGCCGAGACGAATAAAAGCCATATTGTCCTGAATCCGATTTACTGCACAGACGCAGCTTCCGCAGCTACAGTATTGGCAATCATGGACCGGATCGATTCGATCACCAGATCGGGTTCGTCGAGGTGAATCCAGTGCGCGCTCTCCGGAGCGATGATCTGCTGGACACGGTTGCCGATGCGCTCGATTCCTGTATCTGTAAGCGGTGTAGACTCGCCGGGGGTCAGCAGTGTAACGGGAATATCGCGGATGGGCTCGGCTGCGTCCATCTCTGTGACGGTGTCGGGAATGGAATCCAAATACATGCGCATACCCGAGTAAAAGCCGGGGCGGGACCAGTGCGCGGCGACGATGGGCCAGACCTCGCGGGGCATCTTGCCTACTTCGGACTTGATGCGGCCAAGAACGTGCTGTGCGCCGGAGCCTGCCGCGCCTGCGAGTTGGTTTGATAGTTTTCCTGAGCGGCGAAAGGCCGAAGTGACCGCAAGCCGCGCCAGGCCACAGTGCGCGATGGGCGATGCATAACGAATGAGCCGTTTGCCCCTGTCCACCTGAGACTGCTTGCCGGCGTCGAGCGGTGGCCACTCTTCGCAGCGCATGGGGTCGACCAGGACCACGCCTGCGACTTGCTCTGGATACAGGAGCGCATAACGCCGTGCGACGAGGCCGCCGAAAGAATGGGCGACAAGGATAAAGGGCGGCTTGAGGCCGGCGGTTTCGAGTAGCTGGCGCAGTTCCATTGCAATATTTCCAGGAGTGCGCGGCGTGCGGGCGGGGCTGCTCCAGCCCAAGCCGAGGCGATCATAGGAAACTGTGTGCGCAAACTCGGCGACCTGATCCTGTATGTGACGCCAGTTGAGATGGGAGGCGGAGATGCCGGCCTCAAATACCATCGTAGGGCCACCGAAGCCCTTCTCGACGATGTACAGGCCGGAGTTGGGCTCGATGTTTACCCAGCGCCCTCCTTCCGTGTAGCGATCGCGATCGAGCCTGCTCCCGATGCGCTGGTAGATAGTGCCCGTGGCGATCAGCAGCAAGAGAATTGCAACGATGGAGAGAAGAAGAATGTACATTTCAGACTCTGATCTAAAACTTTTCTAACTGCGCCGGCGCAAAATCTGCCGCCGTCAGGTGGGCCTTTGCGCTGCCACGCTCGACAATGAGCAGGGTTGAGCCTGCATGTCCGTGGAGCTTTACTTCGATCTGGCTCGCAGACCAGACGCCCTGATCGTGGCGAAGGCCAAAATACGTGAACTCCTTCACCTCGCCTGATCCTTTGACGGTCTTCTCAGCGTAGACAGGAAAGCTGATCGCTTTATCGAGCCAGGTTCGAATCTGGGAGTAATCGGTGCGATCCGCCATGCCCGGCTTGCTGGTGACCAGATCGCAATCCCGCGCGCCGTACTTAACGTTTTCTTCTACAGTTTGCGACTGCCAAAAGAACTGGGGCTCGATAAAATCTTCGATGTCGAAGCCCGGGCCTATCGATGTAGCTTTCCACTCAGCCGGTGGAATCTCATGCGGAGCCTTGTCTCCGGCGCGCATGACTCGGATCGAGTTTTGCCCACTCGGTCGCATCTCAAGAAGGATATTTTCGCGCAGGCCGGACTGAGAAGAATCTGCCTGGCTACTACCGGGTTGGTTACTGCCGGGCTGGCTGCCGCCAAGCTGGACGAATACGCGAAGCACGCCGGGAAACCAGTGCGCCTTGATTGTCATACTGGTGTTGAGGCGTTGCCCTAATGGCAACACGCGCACCAGACGACCGCTGGCCTTAAAGTCCGCGCTCTCAACGTTCTGGCGCGGCACGGCAAGAACTGCGCTTGCATCGCTTGCCAATACCGGAAGCGCCGCCAGTGCCAGCGACAGTATGACCAAGAGCCTGTTCATCCTTCAATCCGTCCGTCTCTCATGCGAATGTGCCGTGGCGCAGCGGCGGCAATCTCATTTTCGTGGGTCACAATGATCAGCGTCATCCCGCTTCGATTCTGAATGCCGGTCAGAAGCTCAATCGTTTTTGCCGAGTTCACGCTGTCCAGGTTGCCGGTGGGCTCATCGGCGAGCAAGATGTCCGGTCCATTGGCCAACGCGCGGGCGATTGCAACCCGCTGTCGCTCGCCGGCCGAAAGTTCATTCGGAAAGTGGTTCAGTCGCGCGCCGAGTCCCATCTCTTCCAGCAGCGAGATGGCCCGCTCTTTGCGGTCACCAGGTTTCGACCGCGTGGCAAGCATCGCCACCTGCACATTTTCAACCGCTCTCAATGTTGGAAGCAGATAAAAGGCCTGAAAGATAAATCCGACCGTACCGGACCTGTACATATCCATGTCAATCGCTGTAAGAGACTGGTTGCGAAAGAGAATCTCACCGCGGGTGGGAATATCGAGGCCGCCGAGCAACTGGATGAGGGTGGATTTGCCGCTGCCGCTTGGCCCGCTGATGGCAACGTACTCGCCCGCGCGGATGGCAAGATCTACGCCTCGCAGCGCTTCTATTCTTCCCTCGTCGTAGCTCTTTTCGAGCCCGCGCACTTCGAGCAATGCAGGAATCATGCTTTAGCAGCTCCGGAATTGTGCGCTGGTGAGACGAGCGCCCGCACGGCAAATGCGGCTCGATCGGGTTGGGTCGGAGATAGGATCGAAAACAGGTTTACGAGACATAGACTGCGCAGCAACCTCTCTCAACTCTAATCCATTGCGCCTCTTTGGGGAGTGTATCGGGGCAGCGGCGAGAGTGTCTATTGAGTCCCGCATGGAAGAAGGAATTGGAGGCGCATCAAAAAAGCCAGAGCCGCGGCTCTGGCTTTTTGCAGATTGGACTTGAAGGCGCAGAAGAAAAACTAACGGCCTCGCCCACCGCCTCCGCCGCTGCCCTTGCGCGCAGTGTAGCAATCGCGACAGAATACTGGACGGTCGCCGCGCGGTTCAAAAGGCACTGTGGTTGGCTGGCCGCAACCGGAACAAATCACAGGCGTTCCCTGCGAAGCAGACGAACGGTAACCGCCGCCCCCACCCCCGCCTCCGTCGTTCTTCTTGGCCATCCGACAGCTTTTACAGCGCTTCGGGGTTGAATAGCCGCGTTCCTGAAAGAATGTTTGATCAGCCGCTGTGAAAGTGAAGTCCTGCCCGCAGTCGCTGCACGTTAACTGAATATCTCCGGCCATATTTCTCCTGTGAGTTGCCACCTTTGTGCGGCGACCATGTGCGGATTGTACAGTGAATATTAGGATTTCTGGTAAGAGATTCTTTGAATGCTGTGTCAATGTACGCCAGATTTGCCATATCTTCGCCTACTCTACGCATAATTTGTACTCTCAAGTGTACTGAAGTGTCTGCATGCGCAAGGAGTTGCACCGGATGGCACGGCGGATGGATTACGCGAGTTCGAAGCGATGAAGATAGTTTATTTGCTAACCTCGCTTGGCATAGGCGGAGCGGAGAGGCAGGTGGTTGCGCTGGCCGAAGGCTTAGCCGCGCGCGGTCATGGTGTCACCCTGCTCGTCCTGCGACCGCGGCTCAAACAAGAGTGGCCAACGCATCTGGATGTTGTTTCGCTCGGAGTTAGCAAGACGCCACTACGCGTGTGGCGCGCGCTGATTCGCGGGCGGCGATTTCTGGCCGATCTCCGGCCCGACCTTATCCACAGCCATAGCTTCCATGCCAATGTCGTCGCGCGCCTGCTGGTACTGTTTTTACGACCTGCCGTCGTGATTTCTACGGTACACAACGTGTTTGAAGGCGGCTGGCAGCGGATGCTGGCTTACCGCTTGACGGATCGACTGAGCCAGCGAACGACCGCCGTTAGCCACGCTACAGCCGATCGCTTTATTCGCCTGAAGGCCGTTAGCCGGGAGAGATGCCTGGTTGTTCCCAATGCATTTGAACCGGCGGATTTCCTGCCTCAGCCGGAACGGCGGACAAAAACCAGAGCCGAAATGCAGCTGTCGGATTCTTCGTTTGTCTGGCTGGCTGCCGGTCGCGTAGTGCCAGCCAAGGACTATCCCAACCTTCTGCGCGCCTTTGCAGCCGTGCACCTTGCTCAGCCAAATGCCAAGCTGTGGATTGCCGGAGAGTACACGCCGGCTGCGATAGCGCCTCTCCGTCTGCTGGCTTCGGAATTGCAACTTGGCGATGGGCTGCTCTGGCTCGGCCTGCGGCGCGATATTGCGGCACTCCTCGGTGCCGCAGACGGCTTCGTTCAGGCTTCGGCCTGGGAGGGTATGCCGCTGGCCATTGGCGAAGCCATGTGCGTGGAAAAGCCGGTCGTCGCCACCAACGTTGGCGGAGTTCGCGAACTAGTTGGTGACACTGGCGTAGTGGTTGAGCCGAGAGACTCGGACGCATTGGCCAAAGCCATGCTTGCTGAGATGAACACGCCGGAGCAGGATCGAAAGTTGCGCGGCAGCGCCGCTCGCCTGCGGATTGAGCAGGAGTTCAGCATGGAGAAGCGGATTGTGGAGTGGGAGACTCTTTACAGGGACGTGCTCGGCGAATTGCCTGAAACGAACAACTCCTAAACGCTCGGCACTTATTCTACGCACTGCTGCTCCCTTCGGGTGCAATAATGGACCATATCCGTGCCCTGAGCACACCCCACGCATGAATCTACCCAACTCCATCACGATGAGCAGGATCATCATGATCCCACTGCTGCTGTGGATCCTGACCAGTCATTTTCCCTGGAGGGGCAATGGCGCGCAGGAGATTCTGGCTTCCATTCTCTTTGTCCTGGCTTCGATTACCGATGGTCTGGACGGCTACCTGGCGCGTAAGTGGGGACAGATCACCACCATTGGCATGCTGCTCGATCCGCTGGCCGACAAGATCATGGTAACTGCGGCGCTGATCGCGCTGGTTGCCTACAATCCCGACGTCATCAAAGTCTGGATCGCGGTGGTCATCATTGGCCGAGAGTTCCTGATCTCCGGCCTGCGGTCGATTGCGGCTTCTGAAGGATTCACCATCTCGGCCAGCGACCTGGGCAAGCTGAAGACGGTCATCCAGATAGTCGCTGTGGTCACGGCCATTCTTGCCCATCGCTGGGATCATTGGCAGATTGGCGTGATCATTCTTCCGATGAAGTGGTACGCCATTGCCGCCGCGTACTTCACCGTTCTGGTCTCGACGATCTCCGCGGTGGACTACTTCATCGGCTTCTGGAAGCAGATCGACCGGGCCTCGAAGGACCGGCGCAAGGCCTCGGTCCTCTCGCGCGGCCGCAGCGCCAGCATCATCTAAGAAGGCTGACGCTACTCCTCTGCCGGCAGGCCGCTGGCCGCCAGCCCTTCGCTCAGTATCTGCGCATCCGCAAAACGATAACCGACCGAAACGTCAGTCAGCAGGTAAATGGGGAACGACGGGTCGTCTTCAATCTTCTTGCGCAACTGCCGCACGAAGGTACGCAGGTATTCGACCTCTTCGCGCGAATCGGCTCCCCATACCGCGGTGAGCAGCTTGGCGTACGTTACAACCCGCCCCGCGCGGCTCATCAGGCAATGCAGAATGTCAAACTCCTTCCGCGTCAGGCGGATGACTTCGTTCCGTTTGGTCACTCTGCGCTTGAGCGGGTCCAGATGAATTTCGCCGATCTCTATCGGCGCATCTTCGTTGCGTGCCGGTGCACGTACCCGCCGCACCGCGGTGCGAATGCGGGCGATCAGCTCGCGGGTGCTGAAGGGTTTGGTGACGTAATCGTCAGCGCCCAGATCGAGCGCCTCGACTTTATCTTCTTCCTGGTCGCGCACGGTGAGCATGATGACCGGCAGGCGCGGAGCGAAGGCGCGAATGCGTTTGAGCGTATCGATTCCACCGAGGCCCGGCATGTTCATGTCGAGCAGCACCACATCGTAAACCCCTGCGCGTAGCGCCTGCAGGCCTTCTTCTCCGCGCGAAGCCTCGGCCAACTGAAAGCCCAGCTCCAACAGCGGCGCGCGCAATGCGCGGCGAATGGCAGGCTCGTCATCGACAATCAGTACGCGAATCCCTTGCTGGTTCGCTTGTTGGTTCGCTAGTTGGTTCGCTTGCTGGTTCGCTTGTTGGTTCACTTAATAACTTCCCTTCTCCGTCGTGGCCGGAATGGCCGCAAAAAATGTTGTGCCCTCGTATTCGTCGCTCGTCACCCAGACGTGGCCGCCATGAATCTGGGCCACCCGCCTGGCCACAGAGAGCCCGATGCCGGTGCCCGACGCTCGATTGGAGTAGGTGGCGGAGCGGTAAAAACGGTCGAAGATTCTTTCCCTGTCTGCAACCGGGATCACCGGCCCAAAGCTATGCACGGAAAAAACCGCTTCCCCGTTGGCCAGTTCGACTCGAATCGTAATAGGAGTGCCCAAAATCGAGTATTTGCATGCATTGTCAATGTACTGCGTCAGCAGCATGATCATCAATTGCCGGTCGCAAACCAGTTCCACGTTTTCTCCGGGAAGATCGACTTGAGCCTTCATGCTGGCTAGTCGCTCTTTGAGCCCGGTCATCACCTCTTCTACAAGAGAGTGGATGTTGACTGCGGATGCGTTGATGACGACTTCGTCCGAGTCGAGGCGCGCGGTGGTCAGCAGGCGGTTGGTCAGGTCGCTCAACAGGCTGGTTTGCTCGCTGATCAGAGCCACCAGATCGGCTTGTCCAGTAGACAGCTTGCCCATCTCGCTCAGCCCGGTGCTGGCGGCGCGAATCGCGGTCAATGGCGTTTTATATTCATGCGCCAGGCTGTCAAGAACCGTGGCGCGGAGCTGCTCGGCGCGGCGCTCGGTCTCGATTCGGCTCTCATTTGCAAAAGCGCGATAGCGGTCGAAGGTAATGGCGATCAATGACGCAATGGCATTGTTGGTGAGCGGGCTGGTGTCGCCGCGGACTACAAGGCTGCCCACGGGCACGGTGCCCAGGCGCACCACTCGGCGGCCAAGGCCGGTCTGCGGATCGTCATCGGTTGTGGCGAAGTAGTAGGCATTCTGCGCCAGTTCCAGCGGATCGGCGCTCCAGATGCCTGCCTGATAGACCTCATGCAGGTCGGCATCGAAGACGGCTACAGCTTCAAGCGAAAATATTTCGTGGATCAGCTCGGCCAGTTGAGGACCCGGCTCCACATGCAGGTTCATCTGCAGCGTGCGGCGGGTGAACTCGTAGAGATCGTGCATCTGGCCGCCCCAGGACTCGGCCTCTTTCGCATTATCGGTTACC
>Ga0302320_10018945_pt1 | contig 13859 bp, 13 predicted proteins | sample Bog_T0_3_FD_202130 | JGI IMG/M metagenome (GOLD analysis project Ga0302320, IMG submission 202130) | Peat permafrost microbial communities from Stordalen Mire near Abisko, Sweden - Bog_T0_3 | ecosystem: Environmental > Terrestrial > Soil > Wetlands > Peat | place: Sweden: Abisko, Stordalen Mire... | reverse complement strand
TCGGCCTGTTCGGCGGCACTTTCGATCCGCCGCATCTGGCCCATCTCGCCGCCAGCCTGCTCGCGCTCAAGCGTCTCAAGCTCGACCGCATCTGGTGGCTGGTCACGCCCGGCAATCCACTAAAAAACACGCGCGATCTGGCGCCGCTCGCCAGCCGCATCGCCGCCGCGCGCAAACTCACGCATCATCCGCGCATCGATGTCACCGGCCTCGAGGCCGACATCAACACGCGCTACACCTACGACACGATCCTGTGGCTGATCGCGCGCTGCCCGCGCGTCCGTTTCGTCTGGATCATGGGCGCGGATAATCTGCGCCACTTCCACCGTTGGCAAAGATGGAAAGGCATTGCCAGGCTGGTGCCCATCGTCGTGGTCGACCGCCTCGGCCCCAGCCTCTATGCCGCCGCAAGTCCCGCCGGTCAGGCCCTTGGCCGTGCCCGGATACCGGAACACGATGCCGCCACACTGCCGGACCGCAAGGCGCCGGCCTGGGCCTTCCTGCACGGCCTCAAGTCGGACTTGTCATCGACCGCGCTGCGCGCTTTGCGCGGTGGAACCGCCGCCAAAACTGCCGCCAAGCCGCGCAAAACCAAGCGCGGCAAAACTGGCAAGAAGCCCAAAAATTAGCTATGTAATAGCCATGTTGAGGATAGCGACACTTTAAAAGGATTTTGACCCCTGGCCATACCTGCAGTTACTCGGGCGAAACGCCGTTCGCCCGAAGCCGTCTCCAAACCCGCGCCGTCGCGTTCGAGTGCCAAGGAGAGGTTGCGTATCATCCTCGCCCGCCTCGATGAGATGAAGGCCGGGGAATGCGTCACCATCGACATTGCCGGCAAATCCTCGATCGGCGATTACATGGTCGTGGCCACCGGCCGCTCCAATGTCCATGTCGCTTCGATCGCCGATAATCTGGTGAAAGACCTCAAGGCCGCCAAGATCGCCAACATTCGCGTCGAGGGCCTGCGCCAGGGCGATTGGGTTTTGATCGACGCCGGCGATGTCATCGTCCACATATTCCGGCCGGAAGTGCGCGACTTCTACAATCTCGAGAAGATGTGGAGCGCGTGAGGTAGCGCGGTATACCGTCGTGACGACGGAGAGGTCATGCGCATCATCGTCGCCGCCGTCGGACGTCTCAAGCAAGGCCCGGAAACCGAGCTTGCCGCGCGCTACGCCAAGCGCGCGGGCCAGACCGGCCGCAATCTCGGCCTGCGCGATATTGAAATCATAGAGATCCGCGAAAGCCGCGCCGAACAGGCCGGCAAAAGAATGTTGGAAGAATCGATCGCGCTCACCACGATCATTCCGCCGGGCGCCGCGGTCACGCTACTGGAAGCCAACGGCAAGAATCTCGACAGCGCCGACCTCGCCGCCCAATTGGCGGCGTGGCGCGGCAATGACCGGCCTGCGGCCGTCTTTGTTATCGGCGGCGCCGACGGACTAGCGCCCGGCCTGCGCGACAAGGCCGAATTGCGACTGGCCTTCGGCGCGGCGACTTGGCCGCATCAATTGGTACGCGTGATGCTCTTGGAACAGATCTACCGCGCCACCACGATCCTGACCGGGCATCCGTATCATCGGGGGTAGTCCTACTTCCCTCCTACCCGGGGCCGGTAATAAACACGGGTGATGTTGCATGCCTGGAGCGTCCCACATTGGACTTAATCCGCACGCATAAACTGGCTACGCAATGAACCCCACAAATGCCTTGCCGGAACAACCGTTGAGCGTAACTTGGCTGCGATGATTTGCCCAAACAGCAGCCTGATTCTGCGCTCGGCGGTTATCGCCGGGCTTTTGGCCGCAATGGCAGTCGCGCCAGCCGGCGCGCAAAACGCGACACAGGAAAAATTAGAGACGCTCAAGCAGCACGACCAGGAACTTCTGGCCGCGCGCGACGCCCAGCGCAAATCGATCGAGACCGAAGCCGCGCTCAAGGGCGAGATCGAGCAGATCGGCGCCGACCGGCGCAAACTCAACCAGGATCTGATCGACACCGCGGGCCGGCTGCGCGGCGTCGAGGCTAGCATCGATGCCACCGAAAACCGTCTCAAACCGCTCGACGACAATGAACGCAGCATTCGCGCCTCACTCGACGGGCGGCGCGCCGTGATCGGCGAAGTTTTGGCCGCGCTTCAGCGCATCGGCCGCAGACCGCCGCCGGCGCTGATCGCTTCGCCGGAAGACGCATTGCAAGCCGTGCGCACCGCCATGGTGCTGGGCGCGGTATTGCCTGAAATGCGCCACGAAGTTGAGGCGCTCGCCAGCGACCTCTCGGAACTTCTCAATTTGCGCAAAAAAATCGCCGCCGAGCGCGACCGGCTCAAATCCGAAGTCGCCGCGCTCGACGGCGAGCGCATACGCATGACTGCGCTGGTCGAGGCGCGGCAAAAGCAGCAAGCCGAAAGCGAGAAGGCGCTGGTGGCCGAGCGCGCCCGCGCCGGCGATTTGGCCCATAATGTCGACAATCTCAAAGATTTGATCGCCAAACTGGAACAGGGCCTCGACCCGGCGATTCGGGACGCCCGCGAGGCAGCCCGCAGCGACAGCCGCCCGGCGCTATCGGCATTTCGCGATCCGGGACGGCTGGCGCCGGCGATTGCCTTTGTTTCGCTGCGGGGACATGTTCCGATCCCGGTTAATGGCGTCAAATTGAAGGAATTCGGGGCGCCCGATGGTAGCGGCGGACTGGAAAAGGGCCTTTCCATCGCTACCCGCGCCGACGCGCAAGTTACCGCGCCGGCCGACGGCTGGGTCGTTTATGCCGGGCCGTTCCGATCCTATGGACAACTCTTGATCCTCAATGTCGGCGGCGGGTATCATGTCTTGCTCGCTGGGATGGATCGGATATCAGTTGATCTCGGACAGTTCGTACTGGCCGGAGAACCGGTTGCGGTGATGGGAACTGCCTCCCATATCGCTTCTATCCTCGCGACAGGTTCAGCCCAGCCAGTGCTCTATATTGAATTTCGTAAGGACGGGACTCCCGTTGATCCAGGCCCATGGTGGGCGTCTGGCGAAGGCGAAAAGGTTCGCGGATGATGCGAAAGACCTCACTCATTCTTCTCGGCGTGGCGGCGGGAGCGGCGATGACGCTGCTCGCGGTTCAACCGCACTCGGTCATGTTTAGCGGCAGCGCCAAGGCGGCGGTGGCCGATACCTACCGGCAACTCAATTTGTTCGGCGATGTATTCGAGCGCGTGCGCGCCGACTATGTCGAGAAGCCGGACGACGCCAAACTGATCGAATCCGCGATCAACGGCATGCTAGCCGGGCTCGATCCGCATTCGAGCTACATGGATGCCAAGAGCTTCCGCGACATGCAGGTGCAGACCCGCGGCGAATTCGGCGGGCTCGGCATCGAGGTCACCATGGAAGACGGCTTGATCAAGGTGGTGGCGCCGATCGACGAAACGCCCGCAGCCAAGGCCGGCATCCTCGCCAATGACATTATTACCAAACTCGACGACGAGCAGGTGCAAGGCCTGACTTTGAACCAAGCGGTCGAGAAAATGCGCGGGCCGATCAACACCAAGATCAAGCTCACGGTGATGCGCAAGGGCAGCGACAAGCCGCTTGAGATTTCGCTCACCCGCGACGTCATTCGCGTGCGCGCCGTGCGCTCGTCGGTCGAAGGCGACGACGTCGGCTATATTCGCATGACGCAGTTCAACGAACAGACCACCGACGGCCTCAAGAAGGCGATCACGGACATCACCGCCAAAGTGAGCAACGACAAGCTCAAGGGCTATATCCTCGACCTGCGCAATAATCCGGGCGGCTTGCTCGACCAGGCGATCTCGGTTTCGGATGCCTTCCTGCAAAAGGGCGAGATTGTCTCCACCCGCGGCCGCAATGCCGAGGAGACGCAGCGCTTCAACGCGCGGCCGGGCGATCTCACCAATGGCAAGCCGGTGATCGTGCTGATCAACGGCGGTTCGGCCTCGGCGTCGGAAATCGTCGCCGGCGCGTTGCAGGATCACCGCCGTGTCACGGTTGTCGGTACCCGCTCATTCGGCAAGGGTTCGGTGCAGACCATCATCCCGCTCGGCAACGGCAACGGCGCGTTGCGGCTGACCACGGCGCGCTACTACACGCCGTCCGGCCGCTCGATCCAGGCCAAGGGCATCTCGCCCGACATCGAGGTGATGCAGGACGTGCCTGAGGACATCAAAGCCAAAACCGACACCAACACCAAGGGCGAAGCCTCGCTGCGCGGCCATCTCAAGGCGGCCGAAGGCACCGAGCAGACCGGCTCGCAGTCCTATGTTCCGCCGGACACCAAGGACGACAAGGCGCTCCATATGGCGTTGGACCTGCTGCGCGGCACCCAGGTGAATTCGGCCTTCCCGCCGTCCTCCAAGACGCCGGTTCCGAACTAGAACGGCGCTTAACCTCTCCCCCAAACGGGGAGAGGTGGCCCCGCCGCGTGCTAGACTCCTGCGATGATTCGCAAAGATCGTCGCAAGGATAGCGGCCGTGTCATCGGATGACCTGAACGCCCCGCTCGGCCAGGAGCCCGGCCGAGGCAAGCGCAAGCAACCGTCGAAATTAACCGCCGCCGCGCCGCAGATTTTGGCCGGGGCACTGGGGCTGTTCGGCCTGTTGGCGGTAACCTGGGCGCTGGTCGTCAACGATCCTCTGGGCGGCGAGCCGGTGGCGGTGGTCGCCACCAAATTACCGGCAACAGTTCAAGCCAAACCGGATAATGGCGACGACAAGGAGCACTCCCGCCATGACGGCATGGCCGAAAAGCCGGCCGATCCGGCGCTAGCGGCGGCCATAGCGGCCGCGGCCGCGGCCGCAAAGGCTGTAGCGCCGCCGCCCGGCAGCAAAACCGTCACCATCATCGACGGCTCGAACGGCAAGAGCCAGGACGTGATCATTCCCGGCAATTCGCCCGCGACTCCGATGCCGCCGGCCGACCAAAATCTTCTGGAAATGACTCGCCATGGCGCGATTCCGCAGATCGGCGCCGATGGCAAGCGTGCTTCGGCGGTCTACGCGCATCCGATCGAATTTCCGCCGAACAAGAAGGATTTGCCGCGCATCGCCATCGTGGTCGGCGGGCTGGGTATCAGTGCGTCCGGCACCGCCGATGCCTTCACCAAATTGCCGGCGCCGGTGACCTTCGCGATCACGCCTTATGGCACCGATCTCGAAAAACTGGCGGAGCACGCGCGTGCCGAAAATCACGAAGTGCTGCTGCAAGTGCCGATGGAGCCGTTCGACTATCCCGACAACGATCCCGGCCCGCAGACTCTGCTCACGTCGCTCACTCCCGATCAAAACATCGACCGGCTGCATTGGCTGATGAGCCGGTTCAAGGGCTATGTCGGGATCGCGAGTTACATGGGCACGCGCTTCACGTCGTCCGAACCTGCGCTAGCGCCGGTGCTGCGCGAAACCGCCAAGCGCGGCTTGATCTATGTCGATGACGGCTCCTCGCCGCGCAGCGTCGCCGGCCAGATCGCCGGCCAGATCGCCGGCAGTCACAATTTGCCGTTCGCCAAGACCGACCTGGTGATCGACGCGGTGCCAACGCCGGGCGCCATCGATCAGGCCTTGGCGCGGCTCGAATTAACGGCGCGCGACAATGGCAACGCGGTCGGCATCGCCACCGCCCAGCCAGCTACCATCGCGCGCATCGCCGAATGGGCCAAAAAGGTGGAAGGCCGCGGCTTCGTGCTGGTGCCGGTCACCATGGTGGCGAACAAGGCGAAGTCGAGCTGACGCCGTCAATGCCGGGCTTGACCCGGCCATCCACGTCTTTATTCAATGAGCAAAATCAAGTCGTGGATGCCCGCGACAAGCGCGGGCATGACAAGGAAATAGATGCCCCCATACGAATCCCTGCCCTACCGCCCCTGCGCCGGCATCATGGTCCTCAACCGCGCCGGCCTCGTTTTTATGGGCCGCCGCTCCAGCGGCCCCGAACATATCGACGCCACCCATGTCTGGCAGATGCCGCAAGGCGGTATCGACGAAAACGAAGATCCGTACCAGGCCGCGCTACGCGAGCTTTACGAGGAAACCAATATCCGTTCGGTGCAAAAGCTCGGCGAGATCGCGGACTGGCTGGCTTACGATATTCCGCGCGACATTATCGGCGAGGCCTGGGGCGGAAAATATCGCGGGCAAAAACAGAAATGGTACGCGCTGCGTTTCACCGGCGAAGACAGCGAGATCGACATTGCCAATCCGGCCGGCGCGCACGATCCGGAATTCATCGACTGGCGCTGGGTGGCGATGGCCGAATTGCCGGAGTTGGTCGTGCCGTTCAAACGCGCGAACTATGAGCGGGTGGTCGCGGAATTTTCGAAGTTTGGGAAATAAGCACGCCCGCCTATGCGAGATGGGCGGGAAAAGCCCGGCCATGATATTGCTTAGTGCATCGCCGTGCCGGTCAAATGCCGGTCGATGGTCTTGTAGTGATCGAGCCGCGTGATCAGACGGTCGAGCGTCGAGCCGGCTTCCGTCTTCTCGATGCGCTCCTCAAGTTCGCCGATCTTGTCGGTGATCATGCCGCGGTCGATATCGGCGACCGCCTCGGCGACATCGGCGAGCACAGTGAGACCGTCGGCCGATACTTCAGCAAAGCCGCCCAGGACGACGATCTTTTGCTCGCCCGAGGCGGCGTAAACCGTCAGAATTCCCGGCCGCAAGGTCGAGACCATCGGCGCATGGCCGGCAAGCACGCCGAAATCGCCCTCGGCGCCCGGCACGTCAACCTGTTCGACCTCGCCGGAGAACAGCAGCTTTTCCGGCGAAACCAGTTCGAAATGAAAATTGGCCATCGTCGTCCTTTAAGCCGCTTCGGCCGCGAGTTTCTTGCCCTTTTCGACCGCCTCTTCGATGGTGCCGACCATGTAGAAGGCGGCTTCCGGCAGATGATCGTATTTGCCTTCGACGAGGCCCTTGAAGCCCTTGATGGTGTCGGCGAGGTCCACCAGTTTGCCGGGCGAGCCGGTGAACACTTCGGCGACGAAGAACGGCTGCGACAAGAAGCGCTCGATCTTGCGTGCGCGCGCCACTGCGGTTTTGTCCTCTTCGGACAATTCGTCCATGCCCAGAATGGCGATGATGTCCTGCAACGCCTTGTAGCGCTGCAACACCTGCTGAACCTGGCGCGCGATGGCGTAATGCTCCTCCCCCACGATCAAGGGCGAGAGCATGCGCGAGGTCGAGTCGAGCGGATCGACCGCCGGATAAATGCCCTTGGCGGCGATATCGCGCGACAGCACGGTGGTCGCGTCCAGATGGGCGAACGAAGTGGCGGGCGCCGGATCGGTCAAGTCGTCGGCCGGAACATAAATGGCCTGCACCGAGGTGATCGAGCCCTTGGTTGTCGTGGTGATGCGCTCCTGCAGCGCGCCCATGTCGGTGGCCAGCGTCGGCTGATAGCCCACGGCCGAAGGAATGCGGCCGAGCAGCGCCGACATTTCGGAACCGGCCTGCGTGAAGCGGAAAATGTTGTCCACGAAGAACAGCACGTCCTGGCCCTGGTCGCGGAAATATTCCGCCACCGTCAGGCCGGTGAGGCCGACGCGGGCGCGCGCCCCTGGCGGCTCGTTCATCTGGCCGAACACCAACGCGCATTTGGAACCTTCGGTCGAACCGCCATGTTCATGCGGGTCCTTGTTGACGCCCGACTCGATCATCTCGTGATAAAGATCGTTGCCCTCACGCGTACGCTCGCCGACGCCGGCGAACACCGAATAGCCGCCGTGCGCCTTCGCCACGTTATTGATCAGCTCCTGAATGAGCACGGTCTTGCCGACGCCGGCGCCGCCGAACAGGCCGATCTTGCCGCCGCGCGCATAGGGCGCCAGCAGATCGACCACTTTGATGCCGGTGATCAGGATCTGCGCTTCGGTCGATTGCTCGGTATAGCTCGGGGTCGGCTGATGGATTGCGCGGCGTTCGACGCCTTTGACCGGACCGGCTTCGTCAACCGGCTCGCCGATCACATTCATGATGCGCCCCAACGTGCCGGGGCCGACCGGAACCGAGATCGGCTTGCCAGTGTCGCTGCATTCTTGCCCGCGCACCAGACCTTCGGACGTGTCCATAGCGATGGTGCGCACGGTCGATTCGCCGAGATGCTGGGCGACTTCGAGCACCAGCCGGTTGCCGCCGTTCGTGGTCTCGAGCGCATTCAAAATCGCCGGCAGGTCGCCCTCGAACTGCACGTCGACGACGGCGCCGATGACCTGGGTGATTTTGCCGGTTGCATTTTGTGGTGTGGCCATGTCGTCCTCGTTACTTGGAATTAAAGCGCTTCGGCGCCGGAGATGATCTCGATCAATTCCTTGGTGATCATCGCCTGGCGCGTGCGGTTATAAGTGAGGGTCTGCTTGCGGATCATTTCGCCGGCGTTGCGGGTCGCGTTGTCCATCGCGCTCATGCGCGCGCCTTGCTCGGAAGCGGCGTTTTCCAGAAGCGCGCGAAACACCTGGATCGACAGATTGCGCGGCAACAGGTCGCCGAGGATTTCCTCTTCTTCGGGTTCATATTCGTAAGCCGCGCTCGGCCCGCCATCCTTGGCGGCCGGCTCGAACACCGGCGGAATGATCTGCAGCGCGGTCGGGATCTGCTGGATCACCGATTTGAAGCGCGAGAAAAACACCGTGCAGACATCGAACTCATTGCTGTCGAAACGCGCGATGATCTTGTCGGCGACCATCTGCGCCTGCGCAAAGCCCATCTGCTTGACGCCGCGCAACTCGACGATTTCGACGATCTGCTTCTCATAAACGCGGCGCAGCTGGTCGGCGCCCTTGCGCCCGACGCAGAGGATTTTGACCTCTTTGCCCTGGTTGGCGAGTCTGTTGATGTGCTCGCGCGCCAGCCGCACAATCGAAGAATTGAAAGCGCCGCACAGCCCGCGCTCGGCGGTGCACACGACCAGCAGATGCACCTTGTCGGCCCCGGTGCCGGCCAAAAGGCGCGGCGCCGAATCGCTGCCGGCCACGCCGGCCGCGATGTTACCCAGCACGCGGTCCATGCGTTCGGCGAACGGCCGCGCGGCTTCCGCCGCCACCTGCGCACGGCGCAGCTTGCTCGCCGCGACCATCTGCATGGCCTTGGTGATCTTCTGCGTCGCCTTGGTGGAGGCGATGCGAACGCGCATGTCTTTGAGAGAAGCCATCGCTTATCAGTCGCCCTTGGTCAGAACTTAAGTGAAACTCTTCGCGTAGCCTTCGACCACGTCCTTGAGCTTGGCCTCGTCTTCCTTGGAGAGATCGCCGCTCTTGCGGATGCTGTCGAGCAAATCCATGTGTTTGGTGCGCATCAGCGTCAGCAACCCGCTTTCGAAGGCGCGCACACGCGGCACCTCGAACTTGTCGAGAAAGCCGTTGACGCCGGCGTAAATGACGGCGACCTGCTCTTCCATCTTCATCGGCGAGAACTGCGGCTGCTTGAGCAACTCGGTCAGGCGCGAGCCGCGGCTGAGCATGCGCTGGGTGGTAGCGTCCAGGTCCGAGCCGAACTGCGCGAAGGCGGCCATCTCACGATATTGCGCCAACTCGCCCTTGATCTTGCCGGCGACTTTTTTCATCGCCTTGGTCTGCGCGGCGGAACCGACGCGCGACACCGATAGACCGACGTTTACCGCCGGCCGGATGCCCTGATAGAAAAGGTCGGTTTCCAAAAAGATCTGCCCGTCGGTGATCGAAATGACGTTGGTCGGGATATAGGCCGACACGTCGTTGGCCTGGGTTTCGATGATCGGCAGCGCGGTGAGCGAACCGCCGCCATTATCGTCGTTCATCTTGGCGGCGCGCTCCAACAAACGCGAATGCAGGTAGAACACGTCGCCGGGATAGGCTTCGCGGCCAGGCGGGCGGCGCAGCAGCAGCGACATCTGGCGATAAGCGACCGCCTGTTTCGACAGATCGTCATAAACGATGACGGCGTGCATGCCGTTGTCGCGGAAATATTCGCCCATGGTGCAGCCGGAGAACGGCGCCAGGAACTGCATCGGCGCCGGATCTGAGGCGGTGGCGGCGATGATGATCGAATAATCGAGCGCGCCCTGCTCTTCCAGCACCTTAACGAACTGCGCGACGGTGGAGCGCTTCTGGCCGACCGCGACATAGACGCAATAGAGTTTGATCTTCTCGTCGGTCTGCGCGTTGAGCGGCTTTTGATTGAGGATGGTGTCGAGCGCGATCGCGGTCTTGCCGGTCTGGCGGTCGCCGATGATCAGTTCGCGCTGACCACGGCCGATCGGAATCAGCGCGTCGATGGCCTTGAGGCCGGTCGCCATCGGCTCGTTGACCGATTTGCGCGGAATGATTCCGGGCGCCTTGACATCGACGCGCTTGCGCTCGTCGGATTTGATCGGGCCCTTGCCGTCGATTGGATTGCCGAGCGCGTCGACCACGCGGCCGAGCAGGCCCTTGCCGACCGGCACGTCCACGATCGAGCCGGTGCGCTTGACGGTCTGGCCTTCCATGATTTCGCGGTCGTTGCCGAAAATCACGATGCCGACGTTGTCGGTTTCCAGATTGAGCGCCATGCCGCGCACGCCGTTCTCGAACTCGACCATTTCGCCGGCTTGCACATTATCGAGGCCGTAGACGCGGGCGATGCCGTCGCCGACGGACAATACCTGGCCGACCTCCGAAACTTCGGCTTCCTCGCCGAAGTTCTTGATCTGCTCTTTCAGGATGGCGGAAATTTCTGCGGCGCGGATATCCATCAGCGTGCCTCTTTCATCGCGAACTTGATTGAATTGAGTTTGGTGCGGAGTGAACTATCGACCATGCGGCTGCCGACCTTGACGATCAAGCCGCCGATGATGGCGGGGTCGATCCTGACATCCATGTCGATGTCCTTGCCGCCGGTTACCGATTTAAGTGCGCTCTTGAGCGCGTCGAGATTCTTCTCGCTGAGTTTCTCGGCCACCGTGACCTCGGCGCTGACCTCGCCCTTGTACTTGGCGACAAGCGCGCGATAGCCGCGGATCATGTTGCGCAGCGCAAACAGCCGCCGATTGGTGGTGATGACGCGCAGGAAATTGGCGGCGAGACCCTTGATCTTGGCCTTGTCGAGAATCGCCGAAATCGCCTTGAGTTGATCGTCGACGCCGAAAACCGGGCTGCGGACCAGCCGGCTCAAATCGGGACTACCGGCGATCATGGCGTCGAACTGTTCGAGGTCGGATTTAACGCTGTCGATCGCCTTGCCATCGCGGGCAAGATCGAACAACGCGCCGGCATATCGGCCAGCCATTCCGGAGATAATCGGGTCTTCGCCTGCCACTGGACGCTCGTTTTCGTTACTTCATCTACAGGCCGCGGACCGCGCGGACGGCGGCGCAAACTATTGGAATCCAACAGGGAATTCCGATTTCCGGGGGCGCCCCGAAAGCCCGCGAAAACCTCACGAAATCAAGGGCTAGCTAACACGGCGGCAACCGCGGTGCAACATCGCGGGCTTTAAGCCGCAGGCCCATTTGTGTCCTAAATTTACGCCGTGCGGATGGCGTCCACCGGATCCCCTGACGGTCATCGGTCTCGATCCACACCGTCATGGACCGACCATGCGGCGGCGCGGTATAGCCTGCGCGCGATCCTGCCGAGCCGGGCAGCGGATTTCCTATCATGACCCCATGCGACATGACCGCAAGCGATTTGCCCTCGAGGGTTAAATCTTGAAAGCGGACGCCGATGCCAAAGCCAAGCTACTGGTCGTATTGCTGGCCTTTGCCTGGGGCTTCAACTGGATCGCCGCGGCGGTGGCGTTGCATGAGATGACGCCGTGGAGCCTGCGCTTTGCCGGTTCCAGCATCGGCGCGATAACGCTGTTCACGGCGGCCATGGCCACCGGCCATAATTTGCGCGTGCCGCGCGGCGAATATTTTCACGTCATGGTGGCCGGATTTTTCAACGTCGCGGTGTTTCAGATTCTGTCCGGCTTCGCGCAAATGTACGGCGAAACCTCGCGCGCCATTATCATCACTTATTCGATGCCGATCTGGGCCACGATTCTGGGCTGGCTCATGCTCGGCGATAGGCTGAACCGGATCGGCATGCTGGCCTTTGCGTTATGTGTTGCCGGCTTGACGACGCTTTGCTGGCCGCTGTTCGCCAACGGATTTCCGGCCACGGTATTTTTGTCGCTCGGCTGCGCGTTCGGCTGGGCCTTCGCCACCGTCTATATGAAATGGGTGAAGGCCACGGTCCCGCCATTGGCCAATGCGGCCTGGCAATTGCTGTTCGGTTTCCTGTTCATCGCCGCCGGCACTTTCATATTCGATGGCTATCCGCACTTGTGGCCGCTGCACGTGCCTTCGATCCTGGCTGTCGCCTATGTCGGTTTGTTCGGCGTCGGCCTGGCGCATTTCCTGTGGTGGTCCATCGTCGGTCGGCTGCCAACCGTTACCGCCTCGATCGGCGCGCTGCTGGTGCCGGTGGTCGGCGTCACCGCCTCGACCGTGTTTCTGGGCGAGCGGCCGACCACGCCCGATATCATTGGATTTGCGTTGATTTTCGCCGCCGCGGCCTGCGTGCTGCTGCAACCGGGCGGCCGGCGGCCGGAGCCGCGCGCCTAATTAGATCGTTAGTCGAATAGGCGGATTTGAAAAGCTGGCCTGCGCTCTGCGGGACGCACGCGCTCTTTTATTTCGAGTCCGCATCGCCACTTTTGAGTGTGCCGGCGGGGGGCGGCGGGCAATCTTGATCAAAGTGAGGCCTTGCAAATGCAACCATCAACTATCGAATTAACCCAAATTCCCGGCACCACCCTCAAGCCATCGCGCATCGCGCTCGGCACCTGGGCCATTGGCGGCTGGATGTGGGGCGGCAGCGACGACGCTTTGTCGATCCGCACCATTCAGTCGGCAGTCGATCGAGGCATCACGCTGATCGACACCGCGCCGGTTTATGGTTTCGGCCACTCCGAGGAAATCGTCGGCAAGGCGCTGGCCGAAGGCGGGCGGCGCGCCAAAGTCACCATCGCCACAAAAGTTGCGCTCGACTGGAAGGACGGCAAGCCGTTCCGCGACGCTAGCCGGACCCGCATCATGAAAGAGATCGACGATTCGCTGCACCGGCTGCAAACCGACGTCATCGATCTTTACCAGGTGCATTGGCCCGATCCGAGCGTGCCGATCGAAGAGACCGCCGGTGCCATGAAGGATTTGTTGAGGGCCGGAAAAATCCGCGCCATTGGCGTGAGCAATTTTTCTCCCAAGCAAATGGAAGCGTTCCGCGCGGTGGCGCCGCTGCATACTGACCAGCCGCCTTACAACATGTTCGAACGCGAAGTCGAGCAGGAGATACTACCCTATGCCGGCCGCAACAAGATCGTGACGCTGGCCTATGGCGCGCTCTGCCGCGGTCTGCTCGCCGGCAAGATGACGGCGGCCACGAATTTTCCGGCCGACGATCTGCGCGCCAGCGATCCGAAATTCCGGGCGCCGCGCTTCGAGCAATATCTGCAGGCGGTCAAGCAGCTCGATCGTTTCGCGCAAGACAATTACGGCAAACGCGTCGTCCATCTGGCTTTGCGATGGATTCTAGACAAGCAAGGCGAGGGCTTTGCTTTGTGGGGTGCGCGCAAGCCCGAACAACTCGATCCGATCGATCAGGTCTATGGCTGGAAACTCGACGCGGCCGCCCTGGCAGAGATCGACCGCATCCTCACCGCGGCAGTGTCGAGCCCGATCGGGCCGGAATTCATGGCGCCGCCGGAGCGCGTGGCCGCCTAAAAAAAGCTCTGCGGGTCGACGTCGACCTCGAGCTTCACATTGCCGCGGGTTTTCGGCGCCGCCGCGAGCCATTCGCGCAAATAGGCCGACAGATTGAACTCGCGCGGCGCCTTCACCAAAATCCGGAATCGATG
>Ga0302320_10018944_pt1 | contig 13860 bp, 12 predicted proteins | sample Bog_T0_3_FD_202130 | JGI IMG/M metagenome (GOLD analysis project Ga0302320, IMG submission 202130) | Peat permafrost microbial communities from Stordalen Mire near Abisko, Sweden - Bog_T0_3 | ecosystem: Environmental > Terrestrial > Soil > Wetlands > Peat | place: Sweden: Abisko, Stordalen Mire... | reverse complement strand
CACTTGAAGTACGGCGCCGCCGTGGCTGGCGGAATTCCCGTCATTCCCGGCCTCGAACAGGGCCTGGCCGGTGATCGCATCCAGCGCATTGAAGGCATCCTCAACGGCACCTGCAACTTTATCCTCAGCAAGATGGAAGAAGGCGCGGACTACGCGCCAGTGCTCAAGGAAGCTCAGGCGAAAGGCTTCGCCGAGGCTGACCCCACAGAGGACGTCGGCGGATTTGATGCGCGCGCTAAGCTGTCTATCCTCATGCGTTTAGCGTTGCGAGTTGAAGTCAATCCTGAAGAGATTGTGCTCCGGTCCATTACCACCATCTCAGCGGTGGATTTCAGTTACGCCCGTGATCTCGGCTGCACCATCCGCCAGGTTGCGCGGGCCGAGCTGGCCGATGGCGAGGTCGCGGCCACAGTTGGGCCCATGCTGGTCGACAAGCACTCGCCCCTGGCCTGGTCGCGGGGCACGGAGAACATGGTGGTCTTCACCGGCCAGTACGGCGGCGACGTAGTATTTTCCGGTCACGGCGCGGGCGGCCATCCCACAGCGGTCGCGGTCGTCAGCGATTTGCTTGCCCTGGCGCACGGATCGCGCCGGGTTGAGGTGCCATCGGTTCCGGCGGCCGTCAGCGCGGAGTTCGAAGTCCCTCATTACATTCGCTTTACGGTCATTGACCGGCCGGGAATTGTGGCCGCAATCACCGCCGCTTTAGCCAAAGAGAACATCAACATCCGGGCCATCGTGCAGAAGACAGGCTATCCCCAGAACGCCCTGCCGTTTGTGGTCACCGTGGAGCCTTGCAAAACTTCCACGCTCCAAACCGCATTAGCCACCATTCGCTCCATGGATTCCATGCTGATCGAGCCCCTCGATCTGCAAATGCTTGAGTGATACCTTCGCCTAATTCGTTCGCCCCTTGGAGGTCCCCCAATGATCGACAGAATCTATCGATGTGAGATTTGCAATATCGAATCCGACCATCCAATCCGCTGGATTGTCATCCAATGCAGCGACGCGCAACTGACCATCTATAAGTGGACAAAAGAAGCCGCCGACGCACCAAATGCCAGGCACTACTGCGGAGAATCCCACGCGCAAGTCTACATCAGCCGCTGGTTTGAAGCCCTTTGCGGATGAGGCGAATCCTCAGGCGTTGCTTCTTGCCGGAGCGGGCCCGGTCGACTCGCGGACAACCAGCTCCGGGGCCATCACAATCTCAGCGGGGTACTCTTTATCACGGTTCGCAATGCGCTCAAGAAGCACCTGCGCGCCGCGCCTGCCCATCTCCGTCAGCGGTTGCCGGACCGTGGTGAGCGACGGAGTGGCGTAGGCTGCCGATTGAATGTCGTCAAAGCCCACAACGGAAACGTCGCCCGGCACAGCCAGTCCCGCGTCAGTGAGTGCGCGGATGGCGCCGATTGCCGCAATGTCGTTGAAGCAAAAGATCGCCGAAAAATCCCGCGTTTTTTCCAGCAGCGCCTTCATCGGTTTGTAGCCGATCTCGGGCGTCATCGGGTGATACCCGTCCTTCATCGACCACCCCGCCGAGTCGATGCGGACGACGAGCGAGGGATCGATCTTGAGCTTGATCTCTCTGGCCACCTGCTGGATGCCTTCCCAGCGAAACTCCGAGTCGGGAATGGCGCGTGGGCCGCGCATGAAGGCAATGCGCCGGTGGCCGAGCGCGTAGAGATGCGTGAGAGCCTGGTGCACCGCGAGATGATGGTCGAGAACAATATTTGTTACGTTTTCAGCCGCGCTGTGCGCTGAAATGGCGACAACGGGAACCGGAACCTCGATGTGATCGGCCGGGGTGTTGAGCAGAAGAAATCCATCTACGGCGCGCTCCACGAACATACGCGGATACTTTTCAATCAGCTCACGCTTCCAATCGTGGCAGGCAGTGAAGTAAAAGTAGTGAGCTCTTGTCAGCTCCTGGACCACGCCGCTCATCACGCGGGTAAAGTAGCCTTCGCTCAAGTCCGGCGCCAGTACGCCCACGCTCATTGACTTGCTCTGCCGGAGCGAGCGCGCAAAATAGTTGGGGCGGTAATTGAGAAGCTTCGCAGCCTCAATCACCCGATTGCGGGTCTCCGGGGGGATGGATCGAGCGGACGGGGAATCGTTGAGGACGAGCGAAACCGTGGTCTGCGAAAGGTTCAGATGCTCAGCCAGCATTCTGAGATTTACATGTCCGGTTGGCGTCGCAGTCTTTCCCTTTGCCATGATGGAGTTTTAACACGTTTTGCCGATGGGCGAAAAATTCGGGGCGTGCCTACTACATCGATTTTCCACAATTTCTTTGCCAGCGTCGCCCCGAACCGTCGATTTCCCTCCACCCTTCAATTTCCTCCGGGCCCGCCGATCGCTCGAGCGGCGCACACAGCAAGTTTCTCCAGCAACTCTTCAACGACCGGGGCTTTCACGCCTTGCAACGGAAGCATGAGGAACCACACCGCGGCCGCAATCGCCCCCCCGAGAAGAAAACCGCCAATCACGAAAAAGGCCAAATTGAAAGCAGCGCCCAGCATCAGGAACCACGCAGTGAGTGCAAACCCCATGCCAAAGCCCGACAACGCCAGGATCACGGTCAGCTTCGACTCAGCCAATACTGTGAGTTTTGCGCCTTCTGGAGTGCGAACGATGCCCACGCTGAGGCCCCAGTTGAGGCCCCGGATCACTCGGAAAAAGACGTTGCCGGGAGATCTCGTGTCATCGACTTTATATTGGTAACCGGCCGTCTCGGGGTAGCGAGCATGAAGTTCGGAGGAGATCTCCTCGGCAGCCCTCTTCACGCGGCTGGATCGCTCTGCCGCTTCAATTCCCGCCCAGGGTATTACGGTTTTCAAATCAGCCTCCTTCAGGATTTTGCGATCATTCTATTCGTCAGGTTCGGATTGGCAGCCCAGGAATACAAGAGAACAACATCAAACATCCCAAGTCTTCAACCAAGACATCTCAAACGATTGGCCTGCGCAAGCGTCAATTCACGTTTCCGTGGGTTGGCTGCATGACACGTTTTGTGAGCTTTTCCATCCATTCTTTGGCCTCATTCGCCTTCACTCCCTGAAAGGGAGTCATGCAGAACAGAATCAACAGAGCAAGCGCGGTTCCCATTAGAAGGCCGCCGAGTAAAAACGGCACCGGTTCAAAATCCATTTTTGCTATAGAGATCCAAATGACCGGCACAAATCCCAAAGCAAAGCCCGTCAATGACAGGATCATTGTGAGCTTCGACTCCCGCGAGACTCTCAGGGTTATTCCGCTGGCAGTGCGTGTGATGCCCACGCCCAGGCCCCAGTTCAGGCCGCACGTCACGCTCATAAAAATTCTTGCAGGCGACTCGGTGACATCAACGCTGTATCGATAGCCCTGATCCTCTGGATACTGCCTCCTGAGTGCGGCAAAGACATCGTCGGTCGTCCTTTGCACGTGTCCGGGCCGATCATTTGTTGCGATGTTCGCCCATGATATCTCAGTTTTCAATTGAGCCTCTTTCTCGATCTCGGGAAGGCATCGATTGTATGCAGGTACGGCAGGCATTGCAACCCTCGAAGTGGAGGAGATCCACGTGCGAAATCTCCATTAAGGGGCAACGATTTCGTTCACCCCGGGCTTGAGCGGCCAAACCCTCCCTTTGAAGACAAAGGTCCCGGCCAGCTTTCCGGGCATGTCGATGGTAGCTTTGAGACCCGCGCTCTGGCGCTGATAATTCACCTTGATGATGCCTTGGGGATGGGGGTAGGCCGCCGTGAGCGAAGGCAGTGCGCCCAGATGAGGCGCGATGCGAACCGAGGCAAACCCGGGGCTCGACGGCTCAATTCCGGCAACCAGCGTGAGCAAATCGTAGATGGGATGCGCGGTCCACGCATGGGAGTCCGAGCGCGTATTGCCGGGAACCTCCGGCCATGTGCTGAAATGGAGCGGCAGCAGCTTGCGCCAGGGATCGATGGATGCAAGATACTCGTCGGCCATCCCGGCGTGATCCAGGGCGCGCGCCAAGTAGAAGCGGAAGTAATAAGAAGCGCTCAGTATGCCGTCTGGGGTCGTTCCGGGCTCGATGGCCAGCAACTGCCGCAGCACCGCTTGCTGTTGGAAGTTGGGAACCACGTCGTAAAGCACAGCCAGAATATTGGCCTGCTGGCTGAAGCCTTTCTGATCGGGCGTGTCGGCCAGCAGGGCGCGTGAGGCGCTCCAGCACTTGTTGTAGATGCCGTCGCGAACATGAACTGCGCGAGCCTGGTAGCGGGCGGCAACGAGCGGATCGCCCAGGCCCTTTTCAAGGTCGGTGGCGTCTTTCAGGGCTCCAAGGTATTCGAGCGTGGTGACACACGACTCGCCGTGCGCGTCATACGTGGGAATCGCGCCCGAAGAAACCCAATCGATGAAACTCCACCAAGGCAACTGCTTGAGCAGCCCGTCCGGCTGTTGGTATCCGGCAAACCAATCCAGAACCGTGCGGGTTCCGGCGAGCGAGGCACGGGCCGGCTCAGGATCGGGACGATACATCCAGTAGTCGTGCACCATCCCAACCCAGAGCAAAGAGAACGTCGGGATGCTTTGAGGCAGGGAACTGGGATAACGGCTTCGTGTGATTCCATCCGGAGTGCGGGAGTTGTTGAAAGCTTCAAGAGCCTGCCGGGCCAGCCGGTCATCGTCTGCGACTGAGTAAGAGATGAGCGCCTGGATACGCGTATCGCCCACGTATTGAAGCTGCTCGTAGTAGGGCGTATCCATGTAGGTTTCATGCGCGTCGAGCCGCGCGGTGCGCCAACTGATCTCCCATATCCTGTTCAGTTCCTTGTCGCCGGACTGAAAGGTGGCGCGTTCCTCGAATGGGTAAGCAGTAAAGTTCGCGGTGAGGGATTCCAATTGGAGCGGTTCGGCTGCCGTCTGGACGTCGACCTCGAGATAGCGCCACGTCCGCCACCATAGCGGCTGAAAGGTGCGATGCGCTCCGCCATCGGGGAGGAAGCTGTCGGAGAGGCCGCGCGCTGTGCGGTCGCCAACGTCGTCGCGGTCTCCCTTGTGCAGGTCCTTGTCGTAGAGGGCTTCGGAGTAGGTGAGGACGATCTTGGAGCCTCTTCCGCCGGAGACGGTGAGCAAAGGATAGGCGGTGGTGAGGGTCTGCCGGTCGAGCAGAATATGAATGTGGATCCCCGGGGCCAGAGTCACGGGCGCGCCCGGAAATGCTCTCAGACCCGGTTGCTCCGCGCCGATCATATCGAGTCGCACAATCTCTCCTGGGCTTGTAGGCGAATACTCCATAGGTGGAAGCGTATCCGGCACCAGTCCCCAGAAATTATCCCCCGTGGTGTCGGCGGAGTGGGCCTGGTTGACTGTATGAGAGATGCTGTCGCGCATGGGTGTTGCGGCCGGTACCCAGTTGGGGCTGTTATCGGTTGGAGAATTCCAATCCCAGTCGTATTTTGCCGCATCAATCTCTTCGCCCGGCCCTGCGGCCATATAAGTCTTCAGATTGACAGAACTGCGATCCATCGCCCGATGCCCCGGTTCCTCCTCAACTTGCCAGCCCTCAGGCGTACTGATGGATTCCGCCCCGGTTGCCTCGCTTTCAAGCAAGAAGGCTGTCCGATCCGACATCTGCGCGACGGGAGCAAAGATGCCGAAATTCCACACCGTTGCGGCAATCAGGTTCTCGCCCGGGTGCAGGAAGGGCGCCAGGTCAAACCGCTCGTAACGCCAATGCGCCAGATCCCCACGTGCCGGCCCATCCCCCACCCGATGCCCGTTCACGAACAACTGAAAGCGGTTGTCGGCGCTTACGCGGACGATATATTCCGTGGGGACCGCGGCCAGCGCGAGGATACGCCGGAAATGCAGCACCAGCGGCTCGCGCAACGGCGCCGTAGGATGGGTGATCCATGCAGCCTTCCACTCGCGGTGAAGCGGTTCAGCCGGAGGAACGACTTTGGCGGTTTCCTGGGCTTGAACAACAAAGGTAGTCAGAACAACGGCAAGAGCTAAGAAAATAGAGCGCATACTCTTTCACCTTCCCGATTCCAATTGACCAGCTTAATGGAAATGGAAGACTCAGGCAGAATTCACACGAGTTTTTCGTTGTTTCTTCGGTCAAAGCGCACGGCCGAGCCTACTTGCACAAAGCTTTCGACGAGCGGGCGATATGATGGTGGGGCCTTTCTTCCGTCGTTTCGCTCGCCCGGGAAAATCGGCGAAGGATCACCGGCTCCATTCCACAGGAATTCCTGCCCCTATGCGCTTGATTTAGCAACACTGTAACCTTCTATTCACAAAGGCCCGGTAGCCTGATGGAGGTGAACGTCAACGTGCCAGAGATTCGCATCTCCCAAGCTCAACTTCAGCCGGAGCCGGCGTCCGCGGGTGAACAATCCCGTGCGGATTCGCCAGCGGTCGAGGTCTCTGCAATTCGCAGCTTTTTGCTGTCCCGCGGCAATTCAGCCTTTGCCGACCGTGTATTCCATTGGCTCATGGTGCTCTGCGCGCTCAGTATCTTTGGAATCGTGATCCTGATCGCAACAGAACTGGTCACGGGGTCGCAACTGACCTGGTCCCGCTTTGGCTTCAACTTCTTCTACAAGGCCTTCACCGATCCCGACACGAAAGCGATCCTGTATTGGGATCCGGTGAATGGCAACTTCAGCGCGCTGCCGTTTATCTACGGCACGCTGGTTTCCTCATTCCTTGGACTGCTGATGGCCGTACCCCTAGCCATTGGCGTCGCCATCTTTCTTACCGAGATGTGTCCAGGGGCGTTGCGTGGTCCGTTGGCCTTCCTTACCGAGTTACTTGCGGCCATCCCGAGCGTGATTTATGGCTTGTGGGCCGTCTTCGTGCTGGTCCCTCTTCTGCGCCAACATGTGAATCCACACCTGAGTCAGCTCTTTGGTTGGACAGGTTTCTTCAATGACGACAATCCGACTGGCCTGGGATTCATCTCGGCAGGAGTGATCCTGGCCATCATGATTCTCCCCATCATCTCCTCGCTCACCCGCGAGGTCATGTCCGCGGTCCCGCATTCCCAGCGCGAGGCGGTTCTAGCCCTCGGAGCCACTCGATGGGAGATGATCCGCACCGGTGTCCTGCGCAATGCGCGCATCGGTATCGTTGGCGCCGTCATCCTTGGCCTCGGCCGTGCGCTTGGAGAGACCATGGCCGTCACCATGGTCATCGGAAACAGCCCGGAGATTCACCGCTCGCTGCTTGCCAATGGCAGCACAATGGCATCGGTCATCGCCAATGAATATGCTGAAGCTTCGAGCGACTTGCACCTGAGCGCGCTCACAGAAATTGGGCTCGCGCTCTTTGCGGTCACCATCGTGGTCAACGCGATTGCCCGGCTCCTGGTCTGGGCGGTTACACGCGGCACCCCGGCACAGATCCACTGAGGAGTTTTGGTTGAGAACTGGACAAAACACGCTGCGGGCGAAGATACGGACGCTGACCGATCATGCGGCCACGGGCCTCGCGATTCTCTCGACCATCCTTGTGGTGGCGCCGCTGGTGGCAATCTTTGTCTATCTCATCTTCAAGGGCGCCAGTTCGCTCAGTCTCGACTTCTTTATCAAGATCCCCAAGCCGGAAGGTGAATCCGGCGGCGGCATGGCCAACGCCATCGTCGGCTCGGGAATTCTGCTCGGCCTCGCCAGCTTGATCGGTGTTCCCATCGGCATTGCCGGTGGCATCTTTCTGTCCGAGTTTGGCCGCGGCACCAAGCTTGCCAATGCGATTCGATTCACCGCCGACGTGCTCAACGGCGTGCCCTCCATCGTGATGGGAGTCGCCGTCTATGCGCTGGTCGTCAAGCCAAGCCGCTTCATGCCATTCTCCGGCCACTTCTCGGCCTTCTCAGGTGGTGTTGCCCTGGGAATCATGATGATTCCCACCGTCTGCCGCACCACAGAAGAGATGCTGCTGATGGTGCCTCATGCCGTCCGCGAGGCGGCTCTAGGCCTTGGCGTGCCCAACTGGCGTTCCGTGCTCTCCATTACCGTCAAGACAGCGTCGCCCGGCATCATTACCGGCTGCATGCTGGCCTTTGCGCGTGTAGCCGGCGAAACCGCTCCGTTGATCTTCACCGCGCTCGGCAACTCATTCTGGAGCACGAATCTCGATCAGCCCATCGCCGCGCTGCCATTGCAGATTTATGTCTATGCCATTTCGCCGTACGACGACCAGCACCGGCTGGCCTGGGCTGGAGCATTGGTATTGATTGCGTTGATTGTCATCGCGGTTTCTCTGGTTCGCTATGTAACCAGCCGCGGCGTTTTGAAGGGAGCAAGCTAAGTGGGCGTCGGCATTGAGGTCATCAACCTGAACGCGTGGTATGGAACCAATCACACGCTGCAGGACATCAACCTGAACATCCCCGCCAATCATGCCACGGCCTTGATCGGTCCCTCCGGCTGCGGCAAAAGCACCTTCGTGCGCTGTCTCAACCGCATGCACGAGACCAACCCCATCGGCCGCGTCACCGGCACTGTCCGCATCGGCGACCTGGATATCTACAAGGACGCCAAGCCCGTCGAAATCCGCCGCCGCGTCGGCATGGTCTTCCAACGCCCCAATCCCTTTCCCACCATGTCCATCTACGACAACGTTGCCGCCGGCCTCAAGCTGAACGGCTACAGCAGCCGCCGCGTATTGGACGAAATCGTCGAAAAGTCGCTGAAAAACTCAGCCCTCTGGGACGAAGTCAAGGACGATCTCAGAAAGAAATCCGGCGCCAGCCTCTCCGGCGGTCAGCAGCAGCGTCTCTGCATTGCGCGCGCCCTGGCCGTCGACCCCGAGGTCCTGCTCATGGATGAGCCGGCCTCCGCGCTCGACCCCGTTTCCACATCAAAAATCGAGGACCTGATCTTTCAGTTGAAATCGCAGTACACTATTGTGATTGTCACTCACAACATGCAGCAGGCGGCCCGTGTCGCGGAGAAGACCGGGTTCTTCCTGAACGGCCGCATGGTCGAATTCGACTCCACCCACAAGATCTTTACCAATCCCAGCGACAAGCGCACAGAGGATTACATTACAGGCAGGTTCGGATGACACGCATACGCTTTCAACAAAGCCTCGAAGATTTGAAAGAGCAGCTTCTGGTAATGGCCGGGTTGGCCGAACAGGCTATCCAGCGCGCCATTGAGGCTTATCGCGTGCGCGACCTCTCCATCTGCGACCTCGTCAGCCGCAGCGAACTGGCCATCAACCGCCTCGAACGCGAAATCGATCAGGCAGCCCTCGACATCCTCGCCATGGAGCAGCCCATGGCCAGCGATCTCCGCTTCATCCTCAGCGTCATCAAGATCAACGCCGACCTTGAGCGCGTAGGCGACGCCGCCAAAAGCATCAGCGACCGCGTCCGCCACATGGAAAAGATGGCCGTCGCCGATCTCCCCGTCGACATCCCCAAGATGGCCGCCATGGCCTCAGAGATGGTCCGCAAATGCCTCCAGTCCTTCATTGAAGGCAATGCCGAGACAGCCCGTGCGGTCCTCGCCATGGACGACGCCGTCGACGCCATGAACCGCGCCGCCTACAAGACCTTGACCAAGGTCATGGAAGAGCAAAGCCACCTGGCCCCGCAAGCCCTGAATGCTCTAATGATCTGCCGCAGCTTAGAGCGCGTAGCCGACCACGCCACCAACATCTCAGAAGACGTAATCTTCTGGGTCCAGGGCGCAGACGTCCGCCACCACAAGAGCGTAACCGGCGGACGCGACCCCCACGCACTGGGCTAAGCTGCAGCGAAGAGCACTGCTTCCGTCGCCTGCTCAGATGTTCAGCTGCTCAGATTTTGGAGAATGAACATCAAGTCTGCTCAGGCGCTGCTAAGGGCGGCAACGAACAAGTTGCGGCTCTGTAATCAAGCTGCGGCCCAGTAAGCGAGCTCCGGCCCTGTATCAGGGCACGACTTCAGTCGTGCCGCAAACAGCCCAAAAATGGCCCGGGCTTTAGCCCCTGCGGGATGCCCTTGCGGCTCTCCGCTCGCAATTGCGCCACGGTCCCAAATGGAAGAATCCGGAGGGAGCAGGGGGCGGGGCACCCACATTGTGGGTCGAACCCCCTGAAACGAACCGAATTTACGTGGCCTTCAGGCCCCGGCCTTTGCTTTTTCCACGATTCTACTCACGGCAACGACGACCAAGCCCCGTCCCTCCTCCCGGAGGGAGGGAACGAAAATAGCCCCGGATGGAGTTCGCCGTTGCGAACGCAATCCGGGGAAGGCGTCCCCATCAGATTCCTCCGCCCCGTAGGGGAGGATCGAACGGCGGCCGGCTCATTATCTGCGCTAACGCAATTGTCCTGAAGGGTCTATTGGCTGGAATCGCTCTCAGCCTGACCTGCGGCGGTTGTCATTGGCGCATCGCTGATCGGGAGCGCCAAGGGGGCACTTCTCTGAAGACGGCTTCGCATCAGGAGAAAAAGAATCGCCCCAGCAGGAATCGAAGCGTACATGAAAGGACTATCGGGTTCGTATCCCCATCCAGCCGGCAATATCGAAACATAAAAGATCTTGTACCAAAGTTCGCCGCTCGACCACTCAATCCCGAGCTTTCCGATGCCAAGAATTGTAACGATAATCCAGAGCCATTTCCGCTTTTGGATCGGGGTTTCAACACACAGAACAAGGGCGTAAAACGCGAGGCCAACGGAGAGCAGGGCCGTCAGCAGGATACTGTAGCGCAGCCAACCCGCTCCGCGAAGCGCGAACCGCCTGATCGATTCGATAGGCAAGGACTCTTGCTTAACGGATAGGTCGGTGATTGCGTAGTGCCCGCTTTGATTGCTTACCGTAACTTGAAACAGAATCCAGCGATCTGGGTATTTGTATTCGAGGGTTATCAGCTTCGTGCAAACGCCGCTCCCCTTGCACTCCGCGGTTGCGCCAAGGGTTTCAACACTGAGGGGCTCCTGCTGCGGTACCAGAGCAGCGACAGAATCGATGTCGCCGCGAAGGCGATCCTTGTCCGCGCTTGGATCGAAAGATTGCAAAACCTGATCGACCTGTCTCAGGCGAAGCTCTTGAAAGTAACGCTTGCCATCTCGGATCGCGTCAGGTGCAATCGTGTCGATAAACCACCCGACTTTGCATCCAGTCAAGCCGAGCATCAAGAGAACCGCTGCGGACTTCCCAAGTGTTCTCACGCGTAGCTCCAAGCCCAAATTTCCGCTTTGCCGTGTAGCTTGAATGAATTATACCGATGAAAGCCGTGCCGACGAGCGTGCTGCGCATCATCCTCGGCGGGTGGCCACGGTCCCGGAGGAACAAATTCGAGCATTCCACAAACGATGGGTGCCCCCGGTCTCGATTCTGAGACCGGGGATCGCTCGATCCTCGTCGAGCCTCTGTTCGTTCTTTCCTGGACTAGGACGAACCGTCCGTGGCGGGGTTGCCCCAGCCCTCGTCCGCCGCGGCGGAGGGACCGGGTAGGAAGAACCGCGATGCCGGCTGGTGCCGCATCCATCCCGCGGCTCCATCGCGGGATGGGTGGGTGGCCACAAATCCCAACCCGCCAATCGCCGAAATTTTCCCAGCCAGATTTGCAGATGATTACCCTCCAAAGGCGCACAATCATTTCAGAGTGCGGTCCACAACCCGCGCAGGAGGAAGCGAGTGTGTCCAGAAAGGCGTCGAAAGCCGCAAGCAGGAAGCGGGCTCCTGATCTCTGATCTCTGTTCTCTGATATCTGATTTGCCCGTAAGTCCTTTGTTTCGGTATTTCTGCAAGTTAACCACTTTAGAATCATGCGGATACGGGGATACCCCCTGCCTTATCGCCATGAAAACAAACGAGTTATTCACAGGAATAGGGGGGGAGGGGTAGGAGCCCCATTCACATCACCGCTGCGCCAGTCACTAGGCAATGCGAGAAAGTAGCGCCGGTCTCTAGACCGGCTGTAAGGAGGGTCTCCAGACCCTCCGACGATGCGCCCAACCTACCGCTCCTCGCCTCTCGCGCCTGCTGCGGGCTACTCTGGAGTTGAGACGCGGAGAGCGCAATGGACTTGATCTCGGCAAAGATCGGTGGGGAAACTCCGGCCGAAGTGTATTCCCAACGATTGCAGCACCTCAACGGTATCCAGGCCGCGGAACACCGCCGCGAGCGTCTCCTGGGATTCGCCAAGCTCGTGGTTGCCGCTGCGACGCTCGGCTCCGCGATCCTGCTCCTCCGGCACACAGCGCAGATCGAGTTTCTGCTCGCGCCAGTCATCGTATTCGTAGCGCTCGTAGTCCTTCAGGAGAAGCTGATCCGGTCCTTGCGTCTCCGCGCCCGGTCGATCCAGTTCTACGAGCGAGGTCTAGCCCGCCTTGGCGACCGATGGGCCGGCTCCGGAGAATCCGGCGATCGATTCTTCGATCCTCTGCATCCCTACGCGCGCGATCTTGACCTCTTCGGCAGAGCCTCGCTCTTTGAACTGCTCTGCACGGCCCGCACGCGAGCGGGAGAAGAAACCCTTGCCGCCTGGTTGCTGGCCCCAGCCCCCATCCCGGAAATTGTTGCCCGGCAACTTGCCATCCAGGATCTGAAGAGCCGCGTCCCGTTCCGCGAAAAGCTTTTTTCCCTCGGCGAAAGCGTGCGCCGTGGAGTCCAGCCTGAGGCACTCGCCGCGTGGGGAGAAGGGAAGAACAGCTTCGGCTCGCGCTGGACTCGCGCCTTGATCTCCGTTCTTGGCATTCTCTGGCTATTGAGCATGGTCTGCTGGGCCATCTGGGGAGTGTATGAGTTCGCTCTGCTCATCACCCTTCTGAACTTTGCCTACTCCCATCGGCTGAGCCGGCAGTTGGATGAATCCGCCGATGCGATTGAAAAGTCTTCCCAGGATCTCAAGCTGCTTTCCGAGGTCCTTGGGCTTTTGGAACAAGAGCAATTTTCAGCGCCGAAGTTAAGCGAACTCCAGACCGCTTTGAAGCGCAGTGGATGTGCACCCTCCGCAGCGATTCGAAAATTGGCCAGCATCGCGGAGTATCTTGAGCACCGGCGCAATCGGCTCATCAAGCCATTTGACCTGTTCATGTTTTACAGCGCGCACCTGGTTCTGATGGCCGAGCGATGGCAAGCGGAGTTTGGCCCAGCCATTCGATCCTGGCTTGAAGCGGTAGGTGAGTTTGAAGCGCTGACCGCGCTGTCTGGTTTCTCCTATGAGCATCCCGACTATGTATTCCCTGAATTGAGCGAGGACGGACCGGTGTTTGAAGCGGAAGGCCTGGCTCATCCGTTGCTGCCCGCTGGCAACGCTGTCTCCAACGATCTGAAGCTGGGCGATGGATTGCATCTGATCATCCTCAGTGGCCCGAATATGGCAGGCAAAAGCACGTTCATCCGCAGCGTGGGTGTTTCGGCCGTTCTTGCGCAATGCGGCGCGCCGGTGCGCGCCGCGCGCTTGCGAATGTCGCCGCTCACAGTTGCAGCGTCGATCTGCATTCTCGATTCGCTCTCGGGAGGCGTCTCGCGATTCTATGCGGAGATCAACAGAATCAAGCTCATCTCAGACTTGACGAGGGAACCGGTTTCGGTGCTGTTTCTGCTTGACGAACTGCTTTCTGGAACGAATTCACATGACCGCCTCGAAGGGACGAAGTATGTCGTCGAGAGCTTGACGACGCGGAAAGCAATTGGCATCGTCAGCACCCATGACCTTGCCTTGACCGGAATCCCGGAATCAATGGGCGCCAGGGCAACCAACCTGCACTTTGAGGATCGGCTTGAAGACGGCAAATTGATCTTCGATTACAAACTGAAACCGGGCATCGTGAAGACCAGCAATGCTCTAGAGTTGATGCGATCGATAGGATTGGGCGTTACGCGCTAGATCTCCCACCAGTCCAGCCGCAGCATACGCGGATAGTAGAGGCCGGCGCGCATCG
>Ga0302320_10018941_pt1 | contig 13861 bp, 11 predicted proteins | sample Bog_T0_3_FD_202130 | JGI IMG/M metagenome (GOLD analysis project Ga0302320, IMG submission 202130) | Peat permafrost microbial communities from Stordalen Mire near Abisko, Sweden - Bog_T0_3 | ecosystem: Environmental > Terrestrial > Soil > Wetlands > Peat | place: Sweden: Abisko, Stordalen Mire... | reverse complement strand
GCGGCGGCGTTGAACGCTCCCATTTCCACAACCAAGCTCTACGACAATGTCTACCTGCTTCAGAATGGCGTGGGCGGAAACATGGCGCTGCAGACCGGGGCGGATGGAAACATCCTCGTCGATTCCAGTTTCGCGACAAACGTCGCAAAGACTCGCGAGGCCATCGCGGCGGTCAGCCATGACGCTCCCGACGCGCTCATCAACACCCACTGGCACTACGACCACACCGACGGCAACGAAGGCCTTCACGCTGCCGGATTCAGCATCTTCGCTCACAGCAAGACACGCGAACGGATGTCCACGCCGCAATCCATTGCGTTCTTTCATTTCGTGGTCCCCCCATCCCCGGCCGCCGCTCTGCCCACCATCACCTTCGATGAAGCCATGCATACCTGGCACAACGGCGACTCGCTCGACCTGGTCCACTTCGACCCGGCGCATACCGACACCGACATTTATATCCACTTCCACAATGCCAATGTGCTGCACGTCGGCGACATCTGGTTCAACAACATGTATCCGTTTATCGACGAATCCACGGGCGGCCACATTGGCGGCATGATCCGGGGAGCCGAGAAAGCCCTGGCCGTTGCCGACGATAAGACCAAGATCATCCCCGGCCACGGCCCGCTCGGCTCGAAAGCCGATTTGCAGAAGTACCGCGACATGCTCTCTACCATCCGGGATAAAGTGGCCGCATTGAAGCACTCCGGCTTGACGGAGCCGGAAGCCGTCGCCAAGAAACCAACCTCTGATTTCGATGCGGAGTGGGGTAAAGGCTTCGTCAATGGCGATGTGATCGCCGGAATTGTCTACCGCAGCCTTTAGGTGCAACTTGACTTGCGTTGCAAGTTACGTCTGTGATGATCGCCTAGCCGGCAACGCCGCGAACGCCCCGTGCCCCGCCCTTGCGCCATCTTTCTGGCGCAAGGGCGGGAAACCTCGAATCTTAACCAGCCTGTTCATAGGGAGGCGCACGCAGTGAGCCGCTATGCCGAGCCGATGGCCCGGCTGATTGAAGAACTGAAGAAGCTGCCTGGCGTGGGCACCAAGAGCGCGCAACGGTTTGCATTCCATATCCTGCGCTCCACGGATGAGGATGCCACGGCGCTGGCCGAAGCGGTGCGCGGGCTAAAGGCGAACCTTCGCCTCTGCTCCATCTGCAACAACGTGACCGATGTGGATCCGTGCACCTATTGCACCAGCCCCACGCGCAACCAGCGCCTGGTATGCGTCGTGGAAGAACCGACCAGCATCGGCGCCGTGGAGCGCGGCAAAGGCCAGCACGGCGGCTACCAGGGCGTCTACCATGTGCTGCATGGAACGCTCTCCCCGCTCCATGGCGTGGGTCCGGACCAGTTGCGCACCCAAACGCTGATCGGCCGGGTAGAGCGCGGTGAGGTGGACGAAGTGATTCTGGCCACCAGCCCCACCCTGGAAGGCGAAGCCACTGCCAACTGGCTGGCAACTGCGTTGCGCGGCCCATCGGTGAAGATCACCCGCATCGCAACGGGCGTGCCCGCAGGCAGCGACATCGAATATGCCGACGAGGTGACCATGGCCCGCGCCATGGAAGGCCGTCGGGAGCTATAGGGCAGAGGGCGTTGCAGAGAACCGATCCTGAAATTCAAAATTACAGTTACACAGGTTTGTGATCGAGACTTCCCAAGTCTCAAAAAGCGAAACTAGGACGAGCGGAAGGCGGCTATCAACCATGACGCGGTGACAAATTTGGCTTTTAGAGTTTCCGCCACCTGTCCCTGCCACCGACATTGGTGTCACGGACACGCTCCACATGAACCGCGGCATTCGGGTTGATCTCGCGAGCCCGTTCAATGGCCTTAGCTTGGGTCGGGAGAATTGCGCTGGCTCTTTCGGAACCTGGCTTTCTAATCGCAAAATCTCCCTGCTCACGCCTTTCGATATACCGTTCAGCCTTTGCCATGAAAGCCCCCTTCCTTAGGGATAGGGTACGCCGAAAGACAAGGGTGACGACAAATTCAGGTCACCGGAGGCTTCCTTCAGCCGCCCACTACCCGCGCAGCTTGTTCAACAGATCCTGGGGGTGAACGGGCTTGGCCAAAATTTCGAACTCGTATCCCTGGACGCGCGCCTTTTCCAGCAAATCGGCCGTAGCCGCCTGCCCGGAAAAGAGCAGAATCTTGATCGAAGGCAGCACTCCGCGAATCTGAATGGCCGCGTCGATGCCATTCAGGTCGGCCATGATCACGTCGGAGATGAGCATGTCCGGGGCAAAGCTGGACGCCAGTTCGAGGGCTTTTTCGCCCGAATACACGGCGCGCGCTTCAAAGCCGCTCTGGTTGAGAATCATGGCTAGCGTATCCGCGATCACTCGTTCGTCGTCGGCAACCAGGACCTTGGGTTTCGAAGATTTCTCTGACATATTCTCCTGGACGTTGCTTGGAGCCGGGACGTTGCATCGTGCTGCCCAGTCCATCAAGATAATTCGCCTAACTCTTCCAATTTTAACCGATTTCGGTACCTGGCAAGTCCGTTCAGCGGATGATACGCTCTCTTTGAAGCCCCGGTTCGGCCATTCTTTTCCTCAACCTTGCAACACGGATGCCGTTTGCCTCGATTCTCGCTCCGCGCCGACCGTTGCGAGGGCGATTCATCTGCCAGCAACCAGGCGAACATAGAATTGCAACAACAACCTGCATTCTTGGGACCGCATGCGGCGCCGCGGACCCCTCCCGGAGATTCACGCATGCTTGAAACGGGCAATCCTGTCCCATCGTCCCCCGCAGCCCTCGAGGCGGCTTCGCAAGCCTCCGCACCGATTATCCGCGCCGAACGAATCGAAAAATATTACGCCCAACCGAGTCAGAATCGCATTCAAGTCATCTCCGCCACCGATCTGGCGGTGGTTCCGGGTGAGATTCTGGCCCTGCTTGGGCCTTCGGGTTCGGGCAAATCCACCATGCTGCGCATGCTCACCGGGCTTTCGACCCCTTCCGCCGGACAGGTTTTCTGGCATGAAAGGCCGATCTCCGAAGCGGAGATCAACGTTTCCATCGTCTTCCAGAGCTTCGCGCTGTTTCCCTGGCTCACGGTTTTGCAAAATGTGGAAGCGCCGCTGCAGGCACGAGGCGTAGAACCGGAAGAGCGGCGCGCCCGCAGCATGAAGATGCTGGACACGGTGGGATTGGACGGCTTTGAAGCCGCCTATCCCAAGGAACTATCGGGCGGCATGCGCCAGCGCGTTGGCTTCGCGCGTGCGCTGGTCGTCGAACCCGAAGTGCTGTTCATGGACGAGCCGTTTTCGGCCCTCGACGTCCTGACGGCGGAAAACTTGCGCTCGGAGTTACTGGAGTTGTGGGCCAACAAAGCCATGCCCACCAAAGCCATCTTCATCGTGACGCACAACATTGAAGAGGCAGTGCTGCTGGCCGACCGAATTATCGTTCTCGGCCGCAATCCCGGGCACATCCGCACCGACTTCAAGGTGGGGCTCGCTCAGCCCCGCGATCGCAAATCCGAGCCGTTCACCCAGCTCGTGGACTACATCTACAAGGTGCTGACCAAGCCGGACACCGCGCCCACCCAGGCACCCGACACGCAAACTGGCCCCAAGGTGCGTGACCAGCGCCAAATGCACTACCAGATGCTGCCGCATGCACGGCCCGGCGGCGTCGCCGGCTTGCTCGAGCTGCTGCTCGACAAGGGAGGCCGCGACGACATCTATCGGCTGGCAGACGACCTAGCATTTGAGATCGACGATCTCCTGCCGATCGTGGATGCGGCGCAATTGCTTGGCTTCCTCAAGATCGAGGAAGGCGACGCGGCCATCACGGAGAGCGGTACAGAGTTTGCGAACTCGGAGATTCTGCGCCAAAAGGAATTGTTCCGCGACGCAGCGGTCAGCAATGTCCTCTTGCTGCGCCAGATTCGCCGCGCGCTCGAGTCCAAGAGCGACCATACCGTTCCCGAAGACTTCTTCCTCGACATGCTCGACGAGCAGTTCAGCGAGGAGGAGTGCCTCCGCCAGATGGAAACGGCCGTGGCCTGGGGCCGTTATGCGGAGCTGTTCGATTTCGATGCCGGGCGGAGGCGGTTTGTCCTGCCCGATGCGCAGGAAGAGATTGCTGCAAGCGAGGTGGGCGAGTGAAGCTGCAGCATCCCCTGGCGCGAACCCTCGTTGCCGCTCGAACCTGGCCGGTGCTCATCGATTCCGGCGTCGCATTGTGCGCGCTGGCTCTGTTCTTTTCCCTGATCAGCACCGGCCGATACTGGTTGGGCAAACCCGTCCCGGTGGTCGAGATCTCCCACTCCATCCGGGCGCTCCCGCTCTATGCCGCGTACTCCGTCGTGCGCATGGGCATCGCTTACCTGCTCAGCCTGACTTTTGCCATCGGCTATGGGTACACGGCTGTCTACAACAAGCGCGCCGAGGCGTGGATGATCGCTGTGCTCGATATCCTTCAGTCCATCCCCGTGTTGAGCTTCCTGCCTCCCGTGATTTTGGCGATGGTGGCCCTGGTCCCGGGGCACCAACTGGGCATTGAGATGGGCGTCATCCTATTGATCTTCACCGGACAGGTATGGAACTTGGCCTTTAGTTTCTATTCTTCCCTGAAGAGCATTCCGCGCGAAATGATCGAAGCTTCGCGGATCTATCGCTACTCGGCATGGCAGCGCTTCTGGCAGCTCGAGATGCCCTACGCAGCCATCGGCCTGGTCTGGAACTCGATTGTCTCTGTGGCCGGCGGATGGTTCGCGCTGATGCTCTGCGAGACGATCACGATGGGCACGCGTAATTTCCGGTTGCCGGGGCTAGGCAGCTACATCCAGGCGGCCGCCGATTCCGGCGACGTACGCGCCCTGCTCAGCGGCATCGGGGTGGTAATACTCATTGTCGTTGCCACGGATCAATTGGTCTGGCGGCCGATGATCGCCTGGAGCGACAAGTTCAAGTTCGAGCAGGTCGAGTCGGCAGACCGTGTGAGTTCGCCTGTCCTGGAGTTGTTGCGCCGGTCCGCCCTGCTCAGTTCCCTTCCCGGTCGCATCTTAAGCCGCATTGAAGAACCGATCTACCGCAACCTGTCCCGTAGCCAGGATTGTCGCGTGGTACATCCAATCGACGAGGAGAAGGCCAGGTTGAAGCCGTCCATGGCGCTCTGGTCGGTGGGAATTGCTTTGTTCTCCGTGGTCGCATGGGGATCTGTGCAAGCCATCCTGATGCTGCGCACGGTCACCTGGCTTGAGTTGCAAGCACTGCTGGAGGGGGCTGGCGCAACGTTCCTCCGTGTGAATGCATCGCTGCTCATCTCAGCGCTCTGGACGGTTCCGGTCGGTGTGGCGATCGGGTTCAATCCGCGCCTTTCGCGGGTGGTGCAGCCAGTCGCCCAAGTGCTGGCCTCCGTCCCGGCCTCGGCCTTTTACCCTGTGTTGCTCATCGGCTTGCTCAAGATCGGCGGCGGACTCGGCATCGGTTCGATGGCCCTGATGCTGCTTGGGACGCAGTGGTACATTCTCTTCAATGTCATCGCCGGGGCCATGTCCATCCCATCCGATCTGCGCGAGGTGACCTCCCTTTACCACTTCACGCGTTGGCAGCGCTGGACCCGGTTGATTCTTCCAGGAATCTTTCCCTACCTGCTGACCGGCATGGTCACGGCTTCCGGCGGCGCGTGGAACGCCTCCGTGATGGCCGAATACTCCCAGGTGAAAGGGCAAACGCTGCAGACCATCGGGCTCGGCGCGCAGATCCAGGCGGCCACCGACCAGGCGCGCTTCCCCGTCATTCTGCTGGCCACAATTCTGATCTCGCTCATCGTCGTCACCATGAACCGTCTGGTTTGGAAGCGACTCTACCGGCTCGCAGAGACGCGCTATAAACTGGAAGGCTGATCAGAGCGGGATGAGTGATCGGCGTTCGTTGGTCTCCTCGCTCTGCCGATCGGCCTCGGATTCGACTGCTGTATCTGGAGAGACGCATGATTCGTGTGGGCTTGGTAGGCTTTGGTTTGGCGGGGCGAGTCTTTCATGCTCCGTTGATTTCTTCGGTCGAAGGCCTTGAACTGGCGGCCGTCGTCGAGCGGACATCCGACATTGCAGCCGAGCGTTATCCCGGCATTACAACCTATCGCTCGCTGCAGGAGATGCTGGCAGACGCTTCGCTTGGGCTCATCGTCGTCGCGACCCCGAATGCCACCCACTTTGAAGTGGCCAGCAAGATCTTGGATGCCGGCAAGAGCGTGGTGGTCGACAAGCCAACCGCCGTGACCTCCGATGAGATCGCCCGGCTCATGGAATTGGCTGAAGTCCGCCGGGTCTTGCTGATTCCCTTTCACAATCGCCGCTGGGACGGCGATTTCCAAACCGTCCAGCGACTCATCAAGGAAGGATCGCTGGGGCGGCTGGTCCACTTCGAGTCGACCTTCGATCGCTGGCGTCCAATTCCGCGCGCCCGCGCCTGGAAAGAAGACCCGGCCCAGGGAGGGCTGCTGCTGGACATTGGCACACATCTGGCCGATCAGGCGTTGCGTCTGCTGGGACTACCCGAAGCAGTCAGTGCCGATGTAAACCGCGAGCGGGATGGCGAAGGATCGAGCGATTCGTTCACGGTGCGCTTGCACTCTACACATTTCTCAGCAACGTTGGCGGCGAATGTGCTTTCAACACTGCCGCGGCCGCGGTTTCACCTGCGCGGCACCCACGGCAACTACTGGAAGTGGGGTCTCGATGGACAGGAAGCGGCTCTCAACAAAATCGCCAGGATCGATGATCCGCACTGGGGACAGGAATCGGCTGAGCATTGGGGCATGCTGAATGTCGACGTCGAAGGCGGAGTTGTGAGCCGTCCCGTACCCGCGATCCCGGGCGATTATCGGCTCTTTTACGCCGGTGTGCGCGATGCATTGCTGGGCAAAGCCCAGCCGCCGGTCTCCGCGCTTTCTGCTTGGCGCGTGGCACGGTTGCTGGAATGGGCGGCCGAAAGCTCTGCCGCGCGGCGCGAAATCGAATGCGACTGGTGCAAACAGACCGATTGAGCCACGAAGCCACGCCGGGCGGAAATCAATGGAGAGGAAGAAGGCACGCGCCGAGAAGACCCGCTTCTGGTCCCAATTTGGCAGGCAGGATCCGTGTCCCACCGCCCGGCATGCCCGCGGAAGCAGGGCGTCCCGGAGCGGTCAGCGCATAGACATAACTGCGGCGCTCCAGCTCGTCCAAGAGCGAAGGAGAGAGCAGGTCCCATGACTCAGCCACTCCTCCCCCTACGACATAGAGAGGCAAGTTGAGAATGTTCACCAAACCGCCTATTGCAATTCCGAGCGAGCGGCCTGTGTGGTTGAAGATCTCAATCGCGTCGCCGTCCCCTTCTCGCGCAGCCTGGGCAAGAGCTAAGGCCGTCAAAGAGGAGCTTCCGTGATTCAGATGAGCCAGCCCCTTGGCCTTCCCGGCAACAATCAGCCGATCGGCAGCGCGCACTAACGCCGTCGCCGATGCACACACTTCCAGGCAGCCATGGTTACCGCACCCGCAAAGAGGCCCATCGGGTTCGATCGTCATATGACCTGCTTCTCCGCCCATTCCCGTGGCGCCATGCCACAGCTTGCCGTCGAGGATGATTCCGTTGCCGACGCCTGTTCCCAAGGTCAGCATGCATAGCGAGTCGACACCCAGTTCCTTGCCGCGCCCCAGCAAGTACTCGGCCAACGCCGCAACATTCGCATCGCTCTCAAGAACGATCGGGAGGCGCAACCGCTCATGCATCTCTCCAAGAAGGTGGAATCCATCCCAACCGGGAAGGTTGGGGGGATGATGAAGCCGACCTATCGGCAATTCGAGGGGCCCCGGCGAACCGATCCCAATTCCCACCAGTTGATGGGTCTGGGCAAAGTGGCCAATCAACCCGAGCACCGCAGCGCACATGTCCTCGACAACGGCGAAAGGGCCATCAGCCAGGCGGGTGGGCAACGCAACGGACTCGAGAATCCCATCCAGCGGCGCATACGCCGCTACACGAAGGTTCGTTCCGCCCAGATCGATGCCAATCGTGAGAGTCCGCGGAGCTTCCAAGGCCATCACCCATCACCGTCACTTGAAGGATGCCGACAAGCTGCACGGTGTGAAGGCACCCTAAACATCCGGGGTATTCAAATGAGCGGAATGGAGAAGGATCGGAATGCCAGAATCGCCAGCCCATACCGCAAGTGGAAACGATACCACACTCCGCCGACAGAAAACAAACTCCCCACCCGTTGGAGCCGCTTGCACCCTTCCTCGGCGACTGGTTTCCTGGGATTGCAGTCACCGCGACGGATTCCCCCGCTCGTTCCACAGCGTGAACAAACGGAAGGACCTTGAGGTATGCTCTTGAAGGCAGCTGGCGGTTTCGATCGTCTTGGTCTGCAGGATGGACGGATGAGCGAAAAACTCTTCAGCGTGGGCCTGTTTACGTGACTTGGTTCCAAGGAACGAGAACATATTTCATTCAATTGAAGAATCTTTTTCAAGCCGAACTTAACTTTTGAATCAATGCAGAATAGACTTGTTATACGGTAACGGACCTATCCTAGGCCGCATTGAAATGGTAAAGACGAAAAACCCTTCAACCCCAAGCACACATCCAACTCTGAGTCAGGTCGCCCGCAAAGCTGGCGTCGGTACCACTACGGTCTCCCGAGTCATCAACGGTGGAGATCGGGTTAGTCCGAAAACTCTGGCGCACGTGCGGAACGTCATTGAGACACTCGGCTACATGCCCAACCAGGCCGCACGCACCCTCAAAGGACACCGCACCAAAACCATTGGTCTGATCGTCCCCAGCATTGCTGACCCTTTCTTTTCAAGTTGCGCAGAGGCAGTGCAGGCGGTGGCGCGCGCCAATGACTCGCTGCTCATCGTCACCGTAACCGGAAACGATCCCCGCACCGAGATGGACAATCTGAGCGTCCTCATTCGCCATCGTGTCGATGGTCTCATTATTGTCCCTGCCGATTCGCACAGCCATGACTTGCGTGACATGCTTTATCGCTCGGGCATGCCGGTTGTGGCCATTGATCGGCCGTTGGGCAATTCGACCATTAGCTCGGTGGTTGCGGACAACATGAAGGGCGCCGTCACCGCTACCCAGCATCTCATTGAACACGGCTACAAGCGGATTATCTGTCTTACCGGAGAAAGTTCCCTCTATACAATCCGCGAGCGCATGAATGGATACCGCAAGGCCGTGGAGTCGGCCGGCCTGAAGCCAATCTTCGACACCTCGGTGACCGACTACAAGTCAGCGGAACTTGCGATCAAGAACATGCTCGGCAGCGCCCAGCCACCCGATGCAATCTTCGCCCTCAAGAACAGCACAACGATCTTCGCCTTCGAAGCCTTGCAACGATGCAATATATCGGTACCGCAAACCGTTGCCCTGCTCGGCTTCGACGACTTTGAACTCGCTTCCACCGTTCGCCCCTCCATCAGCGTGATCGAGCAACCCGTCGAGGCAATCGGCCGCCGCTCGGCGGAGATTCTGTTCGAGCAACTTTTTGTCGATCCCAAGAGTTCCGAAGCAAAAACTCCTCACCAGGGGCACCAGTTGAAGCTGAAGACCAGGCTCATCCTGCGCGTATCGTGCGGCTGCCACCCGTCCGGGAGTTGACGGCCTCCCGCGATTCAAGTATTTTTCGCTCCTAAAACAGAATTCCGTTCCCCATCCTTTCCGTTTCTTCCTGCGGAAAGGGTGGGAAATCTGCCGGCTTCAGCACTGCCCTTTCCCAAAATGCTTCAACGGCGATCTGTTTGCAACGGGACCAAGGGATTCGGAGTAACCGAGGATGAATGGGTGCTATTCAGCTTCTCGCAGAGGTCGAACTCTCGCTGCGCGCGATCTCTCAGCCCCTCATGCCGGTAGATCTGGCCGAGCTTGAAATGTAATCCGGATACCGAGGGCGCCAAGCCCACGGCTATTTCCAGCTCAGCCTGTGCTTTTGGCAGATCCTTCGCAGCTTCATAAACCTGCCCAAGCTCCTCGTGAATCTTGGGATTCTTGGCAGACAGCGCCACCGCCTTCAGAAGATACGAAGTCGCCTGATCCAGCGCGTTCTGCTCGGCGAATACTGTGCCAAGGTTCAGAAAGGGCTGCGGATCCGTCGGAGCATTGCCCTGCCAATCGATCGCGGTTTGAAAAGCTGCCTTCGCCTTCTCTGGATTGTTCATTCCCTGCCAGGCGAGACCAAGGTTGTTTTCTGCCTCAATATGCTTTGGGTGCAATGCGAGTGCGCGCTCGAAACTGCTGATCGCGCCATCGAATGCGTTCTCGTTGTACTTCGTTCGGCCCAGCAAATACCAAGAGTCTGCATCGTCCGGCATTTCGGCGACCACACGCGTAAACCACTTATCGGCATCGGCATAGTCGCCGAGTAAAACATAGTCGGAAGCTATCGTCTTGAACTCGTTTGCCTTGGGTGTTCTGGTGCGCGCGCCGGCAGTAAATGCCGCCAGCGAATCCACCGCCTTCTCTTCGCGGAAGAGCACATACCCGAGGAGAAAGAATCCGTCGGCCGAGGTGGGATGTTCAGCAACGTACCGATGAAGAGCCCCTTCCGCCTGGGCCAAGGAGCCGGAGTTCAACAAAGTCCGCGCGTCGGCGAGCCCATCGGCAGGCACCTGCGTGTTGGCATCCGCTGCAGATGCAAGCCCCAACACGGCTGCGCAGCAGGCAGTGTAGAAGCGAATCTTAGTGAGCGGCATTCTTAATGGCGCTTGCGTCATTGGCCTGCCCCGCCACCGCCGCGCTGGCGTCCCGCTGCAACTGGCCATAGGTGCGCATCTCCTGCTGAGCCTCGGCGGTCTTCCCCTGCGCGCGATAGACCGCGCCCAGAAGAAAGTGGATGGTCGGCTCGGTCGGGCTTTCCTTTTCAGCCAGGAGCAAGTCGGGCAACGCGTCGCTGTGCTTGCCGAGGCGAACAAGCGCCCGCGCCCGATCGACACGCGCCTGCATGAGCGTGGGGCAACGCTCGATCGACTGGTTCAGCTGCGCGAGCGCGTCTTCGCTGGAATCGTTGGCTTCGAGCATCGCGTTGGCCAACTTCCAGCGCGCCGTGCAGTTATTCGGATCATTGGTCAGTTCCTCCTTGAACTCCGCTTGCGCTGACTCCCACTTGCCGATCAGCCAATACGCGTTGGCCATGTGCATGTGCGTGCCCGGCTTTTGCGGAGCAAGGTCGATGGCCTTCTTGTATTCCACCAGCGCTACATCGTAGTTGTGCATGCTCTCGTCGATTTCGCCGGCGATCTCGTGAGCAATCACAGAGTTGGCATCGATCTCATTGATCTTCTTGAGCGAAGCCTCGGATAACTGCAGATAAGCCTTGCCGAGCAGATACCACGCTTCCTGATCTTGCGGGTTTCGGGACAGGAAGCTGTTGAGGTGGGAAGTCGCTTCAGGAAGCTTCTTGAGATTAAGGAGCACACGGGCAAGCATCATCTCAATGCTGTCATCGCCGGCATTGCGGCGAAGCGCAGCTTGCAACAAGGGTTCGGCTTTCTCATTCTCGCCAAGCTGCGCATAACTCATGCCTAACATGGCGGAGGCGGTTGACATGTCGGCGTGCAGTTCCAGTCCCCGCTTCAGCACGTCTGCCGCGTTTCGGAAATCATGGGCATTGAAATACAGCATGCCTAAGTTGTTATAGGCCGCCGCCAAATGGGGCGCCAAACGAATCATGGCTTGGTATTTCTCAATGGCGACAGCATTGTCGCCATGCTGCTGCGCTGCTTTGGCCTCCGCGTATAACTGCTGCACCTGGGGGGTGACTTCGTCGTTCCCCTGCAGAGCTGGGGAGAGTGTCGCCGCAACGAGAAGCAAACCGGCCGCGAGGCGATGCGCGATCCGGCGAGCTATGACGGCTGACAAATGTCCCCTCATGACCTGTGATTATAGTGGGTTATCAACATCGCTGCATGGCCGTTCAATTGGAATGGCCCGTGCTGCGTCCTGCCACCAAGAGAAAAATGGCCGGACTGCGGTTCGCAGTCCGGCCGAGGATGGAGCAGGTTGCGGTGCAAGCTCAACCAGGAACTTACACCGCAGAGGTTAGAACTGCAACTTGAAGGTAACCTGGCCCTGCCGATTGTTGATCTGAGAGCCTTGTGCAGACACCTGTCCAAAGTTTCCATCGCTGTAATTGGCGTCAGGCCCGTGGAACTGAGTGCGGTTGAATGCGTTGAAGTAATCCACGGTCAGGATGCCCTGGAGATGTTCGCCCATGTAGAAGTGCTTCCTTGCATTCAGGCTCTCCATGGCAAGTCCGGGGTCTCTCAACTCTCCGAAGTTTCTGTTCGCATTGCCGATCACGTATTCGTTCGGAGTCAAGGTGAAGGGATTCGCCGATTTGGGCGTCCAAACCTGCGCTACGGCTTTTTTGCCCACGAAGTAATCGCGAACGTTGTTGTACGACGCGGTGCTGAGGCCTACAGAGCCGTTCCTGTCCGGACGGTTGAAGCCATTCGGGAAGGGCGAGCCGTTTTCCTGCACTACGTCGTTTCCTTGATCGGATTGAGCCTGTCCGGATTCGTAGTCGAGAATCCATCCTACCTGCCAACCACCCAATAGATTGCCTGCGATGTGATTGTTCAAGAACTTCTTCCCCGGCCCGATGGGCAGTTCGTAAGTTCCGCTGAGTTTGAAGGTCTGCGGTTCGTCTGAGGTGGAAATCGCGTATTCCGGTTTCTGGTTGTACTTGTTGATTCCACCTGTTGTAAAGCTGGAGAAACCGCTGCTGGTGTTGTCCATCAGGCGCGAGAGCGTGTAGCCGGCGAGGAAGGACAAACCGTCCGAGAAGCGCTTTTCCACTTCGATCTGCGCACTCTCATAGTAAGTTGTACCGAACCCTTCAAAGTTGTTGAAGATGTACGAATACTGTGGATAAGGAACCAGCGACTGGGCCACGGTGGCGCTGGATCCGAAGTCGTTCACGAAGTTGGCATAGGGCATTGCGAATCCGTCTTGCTGTGCGCAGCCGTCCGCGAACGAATCGCTCAAAACCGAGTTGCCTTGGTTGCTGGCGCACGTGCTCAACACGCTTCCGTATTGTGCATCGTAGGCCGGGTTCATCTGGTCGATGCGGTTGTTCTGGCTCGGCAGGTGAATGACACGATTGCCGACAAATGCCGCTTCGAGGAACATGTTGAAGGGCAGTTCACGCTGCAGGTTGACGTTCCACTGTTGGCTGTACGGTGCATAGCCATCCTTCTTGCTGAACGCATCGATCTGGTTTCCCGCACCGAGTCCAGGGCTGAAGGGGGTTGGCAAAACAGCAGAGATGGGAGCGGTATCCCAGGATCCAGGCGCCGAAACATAGGTGCCGGAACTGGGACGATGGAACTGGCCGGTGAGCAGGTTGCCGTAGTTGACAGCCACTTTGTTGGTGCCGTATTCATAGGCGCCGCCATCGAGGAAGGCAACGTTCAAGCCACCCTGAAGAACCATCTTGTTGCTCAGCTTGTAAGCGAAGCCGAAGCGCGGTCCGAAGTGCTGCCAGTGAATGTCGGCGCGGTTGTATCCGGCGCAGCCGGTGCAGTTGCCGAACTTGGTTGCCGAACCAGCGATTGCGCCGTTCGGACCAATTGCCTCCGGATCGGTTCCCGGGGTGTCTTGGTTAAAGTACACAATCGTGTTGTGCATTTCCGTGAAGGGGACTTGGATATCCCAACGGACACCGACATTCAAGGTGAAGCGAGGCGTCAGCTTGATGTCATCCTGGATATAGGGAGAGTAGGCCCAGTTGCGCAGCCGTTCTTCCTGCGAGTTGCTGCGGTCTTCTTCGTCAGGCAGGCCCAACAGGAAGCTGGCAAACGGGCTGCCATAGCTGCTCCAGTAACTCAGAGCTGTGTTGTGCAG
>Ga0302320_10018940_pt1 | contig 13861 bp, 15 predicted proteins | sample Bog_T0_3_FD_202130 | JGI IMG/M metagenome (GOLD analysis project Ga0302320, IMG submission 202130) | Peat permafrost microbial communities from Stordalen Mire near Abisko, Sweden - Bog_T0_3 | ecosystem: Environmental > Terrestrial > Soil > Wetlands > Peat | place: Sweden: Abisko, Stordalen Mire... | reverse complement strand
GAGGGCGAAGATACACCGGTGCGCGTCGCCGAGGCGATGACGGTGCTGTTCTCGGCCTTCCTGGTGTTCTTCGAGATCCGCCACGCCACCAACGGCGGCGACCCGTTCGCGCGCGGCTCCGGCCTCGTCGAGCAGGGGCTGATGGCGGTGTCCGGCTTCGGCTTCGCGCTGGTGCTGACGCGGCTCGACACGGCGCGGGCGAATGTCGTGTTCCGCTGGGCTTCGCTGATATCAGGCGTCCTCGGCATGGGCGCGGCGGCCATCGGCCTGCTGTTGCGCTTCAATCCGCTGTTCGACGATGCGCGCGTCGAAGGCGGCGCGATCTTCAACGCGCTGCTGATTTCCTACGCGCTTCCCGCGCTGCTCGCCGGCGCGCTGTGGCTGGCGGCGCGGCGTTCGCGCCCCGCGCCCTATGTCCAAGTCGTGGCGGCGCTGGCCATCGCGCTCGCCTTCGCCTATCAGGTGTTGCAGTTGCGGCTGTGGCTGCATGGACCTCATCTGAACTTCGACGACGGGTTCACGATCTCCGAACTCGGGCTCGACGCTTCGATCTGGCTGGCGCTGGCGCTGCTGTTTCATGGGCTGCACGCGCTGGGTTGGGTCGGGCGGCGCTACGAATGGGCGTTGTTTGCAGCAAGCGCGGTCGTTGGCGCAGTCGGCCTCGCCGGCTTCGAAAACCCAGTCCTCACCAACCATGCAATCGCTGGTTGGGCGCTCGTCAATACGCTCATAGTCGGCTATGCGCTGCCCTGCGCGCTGACCGCCGCGCTGGCGCGCCGGCTCGCCTCGGCGCCGATGCGGATCGCGGCGATCCTCTGGGCTTTCGCGTTTGTGACGCTGGAAACGCGACGGCTGTTCAACGACGCAGCGATCGGCTGGCAGATCGGCGCGACCGACGCCGAGATCTACGCCTATTCGGCGGTGTGGTTGCTGCTCGGACTGGCGCTGCTGGTCTGGGGCGTGCTGCGTTCGTCGCCGGAATCGCGCTACGCCTCGGCGTTCTTCATCGTGGCGACGACATTGAAGGTGTTTCTCTACGACTTCGCCGGATTGGAGGGCCCGCTGCGCGCCTTCTCCTTCATCGGCCTCGGCGTGGCGCTGATCGGGATTGGGCTGGTCTATCAGAAGTGGGTGTTTGGGAAGGGCGAAGCCGGTCCCGCGCTCAATCCTCGACCACCGGCTGATGCCTGAGCTTGGCGAGGAATCCTGAGCGTTTCGCCATCAGCGCCTGCTCGCGGGCGATGATCGAAGGCCACATGTCGGCGAAGGCGGGATGCGTCCAACCGAGATCGCGGCGAGCCTTGGCGGAGGTATAATTGAAATGGCCGCGCTGTGTGTCGACCGAGTCGCGCGACAGGAACGCAGGCACGCCGAGTGCGCGCAGCAACGGCTCCATCAGCGCCATTGACGGGCGCATGAGGTCGTAGGGCAGAAACCAGCGCGGCGTCATTTTCCCGGAGATGCGTCCCCAGGCCGCGAACACGTCGCGCATCTTGGCGCTGTCGCCGCAGAACAAATAATCCTCTCCCATCGCGGCCTTTTCCGCGGCGAGGCAAAAACCCTCGGCCAGCGCGTCCACATCGACGAGGGCGAAGATCACGTCGCCGCCCCAGGCGACTGGCGGCATGGCGCCGAGAAGCACGAGCCGAAGGGTGTGTCCGATCGCCGAGTGGTCGTTGGCGCCGGCGACGGCGTTCGGCATCGCGATCGTCAGTGGCAGGCCGCGAGCGCGGAATTCGAGCGCAATGCGATGTCCCTCGGTCTTGGTCGTCTCGTAGGGCGTGAGGCATCGCGCCTCGCGCTCGAAGGTCTCGTCGCGGGGGATGCTGGGCGCCGGCGGCCAGCCGGTGGCCCCCAGAGCGACGATCGACGAAACGTAGATCGTGCGCGAAATTTTGGCCGCGGCCGCCACTTCGAGAATAATGCGCGAGCCCTCGACGTTGACGGCGTGCATGCGCGCGATCGTCGCCGCGTCAGCTCCGATCTCATAGACTCCGGCATTGTGGATCAATACGTCCGCGCCCGCCAGGGCGTCTGTCAGGCCTTGTTTCGCCGTCACGTCCCCGGCGACGAGTTCGCCGCCCTGGCGCGCGATCCAGCGCGCCGGGGCGCTGTCGGGATTGCGAACCAGAACTTTCAGAACCCAGCCGCGGGCGCGAATGCGCCGCACGACCGCCTGCCCGATAAACCCCGTGCCGCCGGTCAGGAAGACTTTCATGGGCGCAAACTCCGTTGAGCTCGTCTCACGGCCCCTTCGCCACCGGCGCCGGCGCCAGCTTCTTCACCGTGGCCGACGCGGCCACTTCGTTCCTGTTGGCGAAGGCCTCGTGGTTCTGCTCGATGCGGTCGAGATCATACAAATAATTGACCATCAACCCGAGAGATTGTTTGACCCCGCTCGCCGAGAGATCGCCGAACGGGTTCAGGCGCTCCAGTCGCGCGCCATTGCCGAGATGGAAGCGCGCGACCGGATCGAGCGGCTTTCCCGACGCAGACTTGGCGCGCAGGAAATAATGCGCCGCCAGCGTGGGCAGAACCTTCGCCACCGCCTCGCGCGCGCCCGCCTTGTCGGTCCAGCCGGCGCGGTCGGTCAGCGCCAGCGCGCGCTGCGTCTCGGCGTTCATCAGCGGCGAGGCCTCGTCGGCGCGCTCGCGCTTCAACCAGGCGACGAAGCCCGGGACTGGCGACAGCGTGACAAAGTTCGTCAGTTTCGGCCATTCGCGCTTGAGGTCTTCGACGACCTGTTTGATGAGGAAATTGCCGAAACTGACGCCGGCGAGTCCCTTCTGCGCGTTGGAGATCGAATAGAACACGGCGGTCGTCGCCTGCGCGGGCGAGATCGGCGCGCGGTCGGGCGCCAGCACCGGCTGGATGGCGTCGGGAATGGCGGGCGTCAGCGCCACTTCGACGAAGATCAGCGGCTCGTCGCCGATGGCGGGATGGAAAAAGCCGTAGAGCCGACGGTCCGGCGGGTCCAGGCGGCGGCGCAGGTCGTTCCAGTCGGCGATCGCATGCACCGCTTCATATTGGATGATCTTCTCCAGGATGTTGGCCGGTGAGGTCCAGTCGATGCGCCTGAGCACCAGGAAGCCGCGGTTGAACCAGGACGCGAACATGTGGCGGAAGTCGCGATCGAACAATTCCGCGCGGGGTTCGTCGCGCATCACGCTCAGCAGATCTTCGCGCATCTTGACCAGCGACAGCGTGCCGCCCGGCGCGTGGTTGAGGCGACGGATCAATTCCTGGCGCGGCGGCTCTGCGCGCTCGAACAGGGTCGTCGCATTGGCCGCGTCCGCGTTGTCGAGGAAAGCCCGCGCGGCGGTGGTCAGCGCGTCCACGTCGGCGGTGAAACGATCGGTTGCGCCGACCAGGAAGGCGCGCTTGTCGGCAGGATTGAGCGCGCCGTAGCCGTCGAGGATCAGCCGCGCCGTCGCGGCCTCCGAGGCTTCGCCGCGGCCCTTGAGCAATTTCTGGCAGAGATCGAGCAGAGCGGGAACGCCGAGCGGCTCGGCGCGCCGGGTGCGCGCCCAAGCGCGTCCGCGCTCGGCGACGCTCTGTAAGAGGCCGGAGAAATAGGCGAGATTCGTCGATGCTTCCGCCATGAGGCTCCTCGCGTTGCGACGCCGTCACCCCACCCGACGGGACGGGGGGCGGAGAAGCTTCAAGCTACAGGCAGAAGCTTAGGCGGCGCTACCCAACCTTAGCCGCGTCCTCGGCCGGACGGCCAGGTCGCCGCGCCTTGTCGGCGCGCGGGCTGCTCGCTATAAGCCGCGCGCATTCCCCGTAACTGCACCGAAAGGAGGCGCCTCATGGCCCTCGAACGCACTTTTTCCATTCTGAAGCCCGACGTCACCCGCCGCAACCTCACTGGCGCCGTCAACGCGCGCATCGAGGCCGCCGGTCTTCGCATCGTCGCCCAGAAGCGCGTCCACATGACCAAGGGTCAGGCCGAGACCTTTTACGGCGTGCATCGCGAGCGTCCGTTCTTCGGCGAACTCGTGGAGATGATGACGGCCGCGCCGGTCGTCGTGCAGGTGCTCGAAGGCGTCAACGCGATTGCTCGCTATCGCGAAGTGATGGGCGCCACCAACCCCGAGAAGGCCGCCGCCGGCACGATTCGCAAGGATTTCGCGCTGTCGATGGGCGAGAACTCGGCGCACGGCTCCGACGCTCCCGAGACCGCGGCGCTCGAAATCGCCCAGTGGTTCGCCGGCAACGAAATCGTCGGCTGAATTGGACGGGGCGCCGCCTTGGAGCGGCGGCGTCCTCACCGCCGTTTGTCACGAGGCGAGGCTCGGGAGTTCGGCGGCGAGGACGCCGCCGCTCCGACGGAGCTACCGCGGCTTCGACGTCGTCACGCGGGCAAAGATCGCGTTTTCCACCCGCTCGGCGATATCGCGCAGACGCGAATTGCGGACCTCGCGCCCGGCGCGGCCGAAGTCGAGTTCGGCGGCGAAGCCGTCGCGTAGCGGCCAATGTTCCGCGAGCCGTTCGAAACCTGCCTCTGCTATGGCTTGGACGGCGCGCGCGAGTTGACTCTCCGAACGGCCGATCTTCGACAAGATGAGGACGACGCGCCCCTGGGCGCCGTGTTTGGTGAGTTTGCCGGCCAGCGCCAGCGTCGGGCGCAGATCGTCGCCGGAAGTTCCCGTCGGCAGGAATATGACGTCGCTCTCCTCGGCGATCTCGTGACTGAGATCGTCGGCGAGCCCGCGGGTGTCGGCGACGACGAACTCGACGTCGTCGCTGCTCTTGCGCAGCTTTTTGAGGCTCTTTATCGCGCGCGCGTCGACTTTGGGCTCGACGGCGTGTTTGAGCCGCAGCGCGTTCCACTCGACGCAGGTGAGTTGTTCGAGATCGAAATCGGCCAGCAGCGTGCGCAGGCCCCGATGCGCGGCGCCCACCGCGGTGAGCCGCGCCAGCGTGCTCTTGCCCACGCCGCCCTTCTGGCTCACGAAGCTGACAGTAACTGGCAATTTCGACGCCTTGCTCATGCCGCGGCCCCGGGCTCGAGACTGCAAGACACGCGATATCGCCCACCCTCGTCAGTGCGAGCGCAGCGAAGCAATCCAGGGGCGTGACGCGACTCTGGATTGCTTCGTCGCTTCGCTCCTCGCAATGACGGAGCCGGGGCGGCCAAGCGCAACTTGCCTGGCGCCGAGCTAAGCGGTTTCGCGGGGCGCTGGCAAGCGCCCCGCGGGTTATTATTGGAAGTCTTCCATCCCGTGGAGCGGCCGAACTTCGATTTCGGAGGGTCCAGGCGTTGGATTGGGGCTGCGCTCGAGCCAATCGATCGCTTCGTCGAGATCCTTGACGTTCCAGATCCAATAGCCGGAAACCAGTTCGCCCGCCGGTTCGAACGGCCCCTTGCGGACCCCGCGCCCCGCGCCGTCGAAGGCCACGCGAGCGCCTTGCGAACTCGGCTTCAGCGCGCCGCCGTCCGTCACCCCGGCTTCGATGAGTTGCGGGTTGAACAGCCCCATCGCCTGGATCAACTCGGCGCTCGGCATCTTGCCGGCCTCGGAATAGGCAGTGGCTTTGCCGATCACCGTTACACGCGTGGTTTCTCCCTCACCGCTTGGGCGCGACCAGCGCGAACAAGGCGCCTTGGGGATCGAGCGCCTGCACGATCCAATGGTCGCCCGGCACCGGGTGCGGCCCGTTGACCACCTTGCCGCCGGCAGCGGTGAGCCGCTCGACCGCCGCGTCGATCGCCGCGACGTTGAAATAGTAAAGCCAGTAATGTCCCGGCGCCTGCGGGGCCTTGGTCATGACTCCGCCGAATTCGCCATGGCCGGTTGAGAACAGGTGGTAGATCCCCATCGCGCCCATATCGAACTCGCTGTCCTTCTTCCAGCCGAACAGTTTTGAATAGAACGCGAACCCGGCGGCGCCGTCGCTCGCCTGCAACTCGTGCCAGCCGACGAGGCCGGGCGTTCCGGCGGGCGGGGCGGGGGGCGGATTGCCGCCGTGATCGCGAAACAGCATGAAGATCGCGCCATCGGGATCGGCGACGACGGCGAAGCGGCCAACGCCAGGAATGTCGGTTCCCGGACGCTTGACGCTGCCGCCGGCGGCGACGAGCTTTGTCGCCGCTGCATCGACGTCGGGAACCCAGATATAACCGTTCCAGCACGCCGGGGCGCCCATCGCCTTGGCTTCGGCCGGGATCTTCATCAGGCCGGCGACGCCGACCTCGCCCACCGAGGCGATGCGATATTCGTAGTCGGTCAAGCCTCCGCTCTTGACGGTCCAGTCGACGACCTTTTCGTAGAACGCCGCGGCGGCGGCGACGTCGTCGCCCATATATTCGTACCAGCAGAATTTTCCCAACGGGCCCTGTGCGTTGGCGTCGTTCATGTTTTCACTCCCTCAGGTTTCGGCCGCGAAGGCCTTTTGCAACACGTCGATGTCGAGCTTACCCATGCCCAGCACAGCTTTCATGACGCGCGCCGCAGCGCCGGCGTCGGCGCTCGTCATCCACTCGGCAACCCGGCGTGGTACGATCTGCCAGGACACGCCGAAGCGGTCGGTCAGCCAGCCGCAGCGGCCGGGCTTGCCGCCGTCGCTCAAGGCGTCCCAATAATGGTCGATCTCCGCCTGAGTCTCGCAGTTGACGATCAGCGAGATCGCCGGGGTGAACGGAAACTGCGGGCCGCCGTTGAGGGCGAGGAATCTCTGTCCCTCGATCTCGAATTCGATCGTCATCACCCGGCCGGCGGGCCCGGGTTGAGCCTCGCCGTAACGCGCGTCAGTCACGACGCGTGCGTCGGCGAAGATCGACAGGTAACGTTCGACTGCCGCTTCCGCGTTGAAGTCGAACCACAGGCAGGTTGTGATGCGTTGGGTCACGTTTGGCTCTCGCGCGCGACACGGATCATAGGGTATTGTTACGCCGCAAACTTCAGGATGGACCCAGGTTGTCCAGAAACATTTTCGTCCTCACCGGCGCCGGCGTCTCCGCCGAGAGCGGGCTCGGCACCTTCCGCGACAAGAGCGGCGAGGGGATTTGGGCGCGCTTCGATCCGATGAAACTCGCCACCCCCGAAGGTTTTGCCGCCGATCCGAAGACCGTGCTCGCCTTCTACGACGAGCGCCGCCGCAACCTGCGCAACGCCCGGCCCAACGTCGCCCATCACGCGCTCGCCAAGCTGGAAATGGGGCTCGCTGCGCGTGGCGGCCATTTGACGCTGGTCACGCAGAACATCGACAACCTGCATGAGCGCGCGGGATCGCGCCGCGTCGTCCATATGCACGGCGAATTGCTGAAGGCGCGCTGCGTGACCTGCGAGGGGGTCGACGAATGGCTCGGAGACCTCTCCCAGAACGACGCCTGCGCTTATTGCGGAACCGCCGGAGGGATGCGACCGCATGTCGTCTGGTTCGGCGAGACGCCGCTGGAAATGAGCGACATCTACCGAGCGTTGTTGCGCGCCGACCTGTTCGTCGCCATCGGCACGTCCGGCGCCGTCTACCCGGCGGCCGGTTTCGTCGCCGAGGCCCGCGCGCTGCTGATCGAGACCTGCGAGATCAATCTGGAGGCCGCCGACAACGCAAGTCTGTTCGACGACGCGCGCTACGGCCCGGCGAGCGAGACCGTGCCCGCCTGGGTGGAGGAAACGCTCGGCGCCTGACCGGACGCCAAAAGTCAACCTACTTCGCCGCCGGCGGCCCCGCGCCCGGCATCGTATTGACCTTGGAAAGATCGCCGCCCGCCCAGGCGAGCACGCGCGGGTTCATCACCCTGAACCACAGCGGCGGAATCGCGGCGAGGCCGAACATGCCGGGATAGCCGTTGGGCAGCCGCGGCAGGTCGGGAAAATCCCGCAGCGATTGATAGGGCCGCATCGGATGTGCGTGATGGTCCGAGTGGCGTTGCAGATGGAAGGTCGAGAGATTGGAAAAGATGTGGTTGGTGTTCCAGGAATGGCGAGGCGCGACCAGCTCGTAGCGGCCGTCCTCCAGCTTTTGCCGCTTGAGGCCGTAATGTTCGACGTAGTTGGCTTGCGTCAACGCGTACCAGCCGACGAAATGGTGCAGGACCAGGAACGGCAGGATCTTCCAGCCCAGCAGCGCGATCAGCGCCAGGGCGACGGCGAGCGCGAAGGCGTAGCCTTGCAATATCTCGTTCTCGACCGACCAGACGTTCCTGCCGGCCCGCGTCAACCGCTCGGCCTCGTTGGCCCAGCCGCGGTGGAACGCGCCGGGCAGCTCCCGCGCGGCGAAACGATAGATCGACTCGCCGTAGCGCGAACTCGCCGGGTCCTCCGGGGTCGAGACCCAGGTGTGATGGCCGCGATTGTGCTCGATACGGAAATGGCCGTAGCCGACGATGTTGTTGGCGAAAAAGGCGAACCTCTTGTTGAGCTTGTCGGGCTTGTGCCCGAGTTCGTGCCCGACCGTCAGCCCGCCGCCGCCCGCCGCAGTGCCGACGCCGACGGCGAGCGCCACCCAACTCCACCAGGGGAGATCCTGCGTGCCGACCCAGATCGACGCGATGACAAAGTTCAGCCAGCCCAGCGTCACGGTGGCGCGGGCGAGGCGCAGGTAATAGGGGTCCGCCTCCATCCCCGCGACGACTTCGGGAGGCGGATTGTGCGTGTCTTCGCCGAGGATCACGTCCATGATCGGAATGAAGACGAAGATGACCGCGAACGGGATCAGCGTCGTCAACAGCGATTTGCCGGTGAGGAAATACAGCGCGAACGACACCGGAGTCGCCAGCGCCAGGGCCGGGGTCAGCAACCACAAATAGCGCTTGTCGTCGCGGTAGACGACGAGCTCCCCGCGGTCGTTCGCAGCGGCGAAGGTCATGGAAGCCTCGCGGTTTGGTTGCTGTTTTCGTTGCCGGCGAGGATAGCGCCGAGCGCCGAGAAAAGGCAATGTGGCGGGGTCGGCGGGGGGCTCCTATGACTTTCTCAGGCTTGGCGTGGCTGTTCGCCCTCGCTGTGACCCTGCACAATCTCGAAGAAGCGCTATGGCTGCCCGCGTGGTCGAAGACCGCGGGTCGCTGGCATGTGGCGGTGGGCGCGGCGGAGTTCCGCTTCGCAGTGATCGCGTTGACGTTGTTCGGCTATATCTGTGTGGGGCTCGCGGTCGCAGGCAGTCGCCTCGGCGCCTGTCTGGTCGGCGGTTACGCCCTGGCGATGGCGTTCAACGCGGTCATCCCGCATGGGCTGGCGACGCTGGTCATGCGCCGCTACATGCCGGGAACGGCGACGGCTATCCTATTCCTACTCCCGACCGCGCTGCTGCTGTTGCGCTCGGCCTTTGACGAGGGCCGCGTGTCGTTGGCGACTTTCGCCTGGGCGGGGCCGCTGACGGTGATCGCGATCGTCGCTTCGATCCCGGCGCTGTTTGCCGTCGGGCGCGCGCTGGAGCGGCGCGCGCCCGGCCCGTAAGCTTATTGTCGGAGAGACCGGGGGAATCGCCATGCCCAACGCCTACGATCGGGTTCATTATCCCGGACAGCCCTACATCCAGGCCCATCCCGCCGCGCTCGGCGTGTTCGCAAAGCTGTTCGGGCTGCCGTTCGCGCCGTTCGAGACCTGCCGCATGCTGGAGATCGGCTGCGGCGACGGCGTCAATCTCATCAATCTGGCGCTGTCGGCGCCGAACGCCCGCTTCGTCGGCGTCGATCTGGCCGAGGCGCCGATCGCGCGGGCGCGCGCCGACGCGACAGCCTGCGGCTGCGACAACGTCGAGTTCGTCGCCCTCGACCTGCGCGACATCGACGCGTCGTTCGGCGAGTTCGACTACATCGCCGCCCACGGCGTGCTCGCCTGGGTTCCCGATACCGTGCGCGTCGCGCTGTTTCCCGCGATCGGTCCGCGCCTCGCCCCGCACGGGCTGGCGATGGCGAGCTTCAACGCGCTGCCCGGCGCGCGTGCGTGGCAGGCGATGCGCGACATGTTGCGCTACGAGACCGCCAAGGCTGAAGCGCCCGAGGACAAGCTCAGGCTCGCCGTCGAATTTCTCCAGCGCAGCGTTGCGCTCTGGCCGGAGAACGAGGCGGACGGGCGATGAATGATCGGCGTCGCCAAGCGCATCCTCGGCCGCGCGCCGGAAGTGCTGTTTCATGACGAATTGGGGGAGTTCTACGCGCCGCAATTGCTCGCCGACGTCGCCGCGCTCGCGGCGGCTGAGGGCATGACCTACCTTGCCGACACGCGCCCACATATGAGCGAGGAAACGCTGTTTCCGTCCGCAGCCGCTGCGCCGTTGCGCGAGCGCGCCGACGGCGACTGGCTCCGGTTTCAGCAATATCTCGATTTCCAGCAACTGCGCTCGTTCCACAACGCCGTCTTCGTCAAAGGCGCGCCGGACCGCCGGCGCGTCGCGGACCGCCTGCCGGGCCTGTGGGCGAGTTGCAGCCTGCGCGAAGTCGCCGCCGACCCTGCCAAGCCCAACGAGGCCGTGTTCGAGACCGTCTCCAACGTTCGGATGTCGACCAACGACCCCCGCCTCGTCGCGCTGTTTCGCAAGTTCGCACAAGCCTATCCGCAAGCCCTGCCGCTCGACGGCGTCGCCGACCTCGAAGCGCTCGCCGACCACGTGTTTCGACTGTTCGTCAGCGGCGTCATGGGTTTGGCGACCGCGCCGCCGCGATTGGCGCGCGAGGCCGGCGAGCGCCCCCTCGCCAGCTCCCTCGCCCGCCTGCAGTCCGCGCGCGGCGAGCGCGACCTGGCGACGTTGACACACGGCGTGTTGCGCATCGAAGGCGGGCCGCTGGTGGCGCTGCTGGCGCTGCTCGACGGAACGCGCGGCGCGCCGAGTTGGCGGGAGATTGGGCCGCGGCGGCGGGGCTCGACGAGGGGCAAGCGCGCGACGGGCTGGGGGGAGGCGCTGAACATGCTGGCGCGGGCGGGGGGGTTGATGGGGTAGGGGCGAGCGTTGCGTCCCTGGGGATGAGAAAGCGTTGCGATCATCCGTGAGCTGTAATATATTTCTCATATGATACGGTCCGTCAAAGGCTCAGCGACGCGACAGTTTCTCGAGACCGGGAAATCGAAATTTTCCGGACTCGACGAAGGGCTCGCCCGGCAGTGGCTGTCGGCGTTGAATGCGGCGCGCAAGCTCGACGATCTCTCGCGCGTGCGAAGCGTCGGCCCGCACAAACTGAGCGGCGACCGAGCGGGGAATGGGCGGTCAGGGTCAATGGTCCCTGGCGGATCGTACTCCGGTTCGACGATGGCGACGCCTTCGAAGTCGAGATTGTGGACTATCACTAGAGGCGATAAGCGATGCCAAGCGACGACGAAATCTTTGTTGCGCCCGCCGAAGGCTTTGCCTTCGCCCCCGCGCATCCCGGAGAAGTGTTGCAGCGGGAATTGAGCGCGCGCGGCCTGAGCGCGAATGCGTTGGCGCTGAAGCTGCGCGTGCCGGCCAATCGACTGACCGAGATCCTCAACGGCAAGCGCGGAATCACCCCCGAGACGGCGCTGCGCCTCAGCCGCTACCTCGGTCCGAGCCCGGCTTTCTGGCTGGGCTTGCAGACCCGGTACGACCTCGCGCAGGCGGAGCAGCGTTTTGGCGCGAAGATACGGGCCGAGGTGGAGGAGGCGGCGTAGTCGGTTGGCGGCGGTGGCGAGAATGCCAATTTCACGCTAGGATCGAGCCATGACCCGTGATGAGGCCATCGAAAGACTTCGCGAGCGCGAAGCCGAGTTGCAGACGCTCGGCGTGCAGCATTTGTTTCTGTTCGGCTCGACGGCGCGCGAAGAAGCGCGCGACGATTCCGACGTCGACCTGTTCTTCGATCACGAACGCGGCGCGCTCGGCTTGTTCGACGTCATGGAGGTCGGCGAGCGCGCCACGCGCATCTTGGGCCGACGGGCCGACGTGATGACCCGCAACAGCCTGCATCCACGGCTGCGGGCGGATATCGAAGCGTCGGCGCTGCGGGTGTTCTAATGGCGAGGCGCGACACCACGCTGGAACGGATGGAGCCCTCGTACGGTTTCCAGTTGAAAAACGCGGAACGTGTTTGGAGTTGCGTGATTAGCTCCTTCTCCCCTTGCGGGAGAAGGTGGCCGAAGGCCGGATGGGGTCGTTTCCGCTTGGCCGCCCCTTCCTGTTGTGGTGAGAACCCCTCATCCCCAACCCTTCTCCCGCAAGGGGAGAAGGGAGTCCGCGCGTATCGTCGGCAAACGAATCAATCAATCGGAAACCTTATCGCATGGCCGCAACCTTTTCCGTCGAGGCGCAACGCGGCGGCGGCAGTTTGCAGACGCTATTGATACCTGCGTTTCTTGAACGCAGAGACGTCGGTGGCCGTAAGTTTGAACCATTCGCCGTTCGCGCGCTTGTCTTTGAAGCGCTGATGCCAGTAGGCTTCGATGCCCGCGGGGTCGTCGGTTCGTATCGAATGAACCAGTGTCGCCTTGTCGGGGAGGGCTATGCGTATTTCTTTGACCCGCCGTTCGAGATCGTCGCTTCGGCCGACTTTGTAGAAGTCGCCAGACTTTATCAGATAAACCGAGCCTTCCGGTGTTGCCGCCGGCCTCAGATTCGGAGTTGATTGAGCCGGTTGCTGAACCGGCAACATCGCGGCGATGTCAGCGAGACTCTCATCGCCAGCGGCTCGCTTCGCAAGCGCTGCGATAAGGTCTGCGCGCGAGCCAAAATGTCGCCTTATTAAACCGTTGGCAGGCGCGGATGGGCAGGATTCTCGGTACAGTTCAATTTCAGCCTTTGTTGGCAGTCGTCCGAAATGACGGCATACCGCGATTACGCCAGCAATTACTGTTTCCGAATCCAGACGTTCGGTCCAGTCGTTGGGCCGATACCCTGCTTCGATCAGGGCGTCCCCCCAGCGCGCCCAGATCGGGCCACACCATTGATGTATGGCGATACCGGTTTCCTTTGAGAACAACTTCTGTCCCGGCGGTCGCCCACCGTTTGATCCGGAAGCCGCCGGATTTCGCTAACAATTAGGTCGCGCATGAGGGATGGATACCCGAAGAGACTTGAAACGCCAACATCGCGGAAACGCGGCGAGGCTGCTATCGCGAGCGTTGACTTTGGGGTGCAACTCCCCTTGTCCAGCTTGCGGGAGAAGGTGGCGCAAAGCGCCGGATGAGGGCCTTCTTTCGGAGCTTTGCCTTCTCGACCCGCCCTCACCCCAACCCTCTCCCGCGAGCGGGAGAGGGAGTTACTCCGCCGCCCGCCTCCCCTTCTTCATCGGCCGTCGCGCCAGCACCTCCTTCAAGAACGCCCCCGTATAGCTCTTCGGATTCTTCACAATCTCCTCCGGCGTCCCCGTCGCCACGATCTCGCCGCCGCCGTCGCCGCCTTCGGGGCCCATGTCGATGACCCAGTCGGCGGTTTTGACCACTTCGAGGTTGTGCTCGATGACGACCATGGTGTTGCCCTGGTCGACGAGCTCGTGCAGCACTTGCAGCAATTGCGCGACGTCGTGGAAGTGCAGGCCGGTGGTCGGCTCGTCGAGGATGTAGAGCGTGCGCCCGGTGGAGCGGCGCGCCAGTTCCTTGGCGAGTTTTACGCGCTGCGCTTCGCCGCCCGACAGCGTCGTCGCCTGCTGTCCCACCTTGATGTAGCCGAGGCCGACGCGGGCGAGCGTCTCCATCTTTTCACGGATCGAGGGCACGGCCTTGAACAGGTCGGCGGCCTCTTCCACGGTCATGTCGAGCACGTCGGCGATGGATTTGTCGCGATAGCGCACTTCGAGCGTCTCGCGGTCGTAGCGCTTGCCCTTGCAGATATCGCAGGTGACATAGACGTCGGGCAGGAAGTGCATCTCGATCTTGATGACGCCGTCGCCCTGGCAGGCCTCGCAGCGTCCGCCCTTGACGTTGAACGAGAAGCGTCCGGGCTGATAGCCCCGCTGTTTGGCCTCGGG
>Ga0302320_10018939_pt1 | contig 13862 bp, 12 predicted proteins | sample Bog_T0_3_FD_202130 | JGI IMG/M metagenome (GOLD analysis project Ga0302320, IMG submission 202130) | Peat permafrost microbial communities from Stordalen Mire near Abisko, Sweden - Bog_T0_3 | ecosystem: Environmental > Terrestrial > Soil > Wetlands > Peat | place: Sweden: Abisko, Stordalen Mire... | reverse complement strand
CATCAGCGGCCCCGGCGCGATGGCGTGCGGGTTTGCCGCCAGCAGCACCTTGAATCGCAGCAGCGCGTACAGCGCCACATTCAGCAGCAGCCCCGACAGCACCGCCGAGATCGGCGTCGGCCCCTCGGCATGCGCATCCGGCAGCCACGCATGCAGCGGCGCCAGCCCGACCTTGGTGCCGTAGCCCAGCAGCAGAAAGATGAACGCGATATTCAGCAGCGAGGGGTCGAAATACGGCGCGGACTTCAGCAGGTTGGTCCAGATCATCGCATCCAGCCCCTCGCCGACCACCGGCCGAGCCGCCAGATACACCAGGATGGTGCCGAACAACGCCAGGGCGATGCCGACGCTGCCGAGGATGAAATATTTCCAGGCGGCTTCCAGGGCCTCGGCGGTGCGGTAGAGGCCGACCATCATCACCGTGGTCAGGGTGGCGAGTTCGACGGCGACCCACATCAGCCCGATATTGTTCGCCAGCAGCGCCAGGTTCATGCCGAACAGCATCAACTGGAACATCGCGTGGTAGAACCGCAGATGGATCGGCTTGAGGCGGCCGATCTGCAGTTCGTGGCCAATATAGGACGCACTGAACGTGCTGGTGGTGAAGCCGATGAAGCAGTTCAGCAGCACGAACACGATATTGAGGTCGTCGACCAGCAGATACGGCCCGGTGGCCGGCCGCTCCCACAGCAGGGTCAGCGCGAACAGCAGGGCGGCCAGGCTGGCAACCATGTTCAGGCCCGCGCCGACCCGGTACCCCGGCAGCACGGCCAGGATCGCCGCCGCGACCAGGGGGATTACCAGGATCGCCGCAACCGGGTCGATGCTCATCACGTCTGGCCCCCGCGCGAGCGGTCCAGCGCGCTGACATCGACGGTGTCGAACCGCTCGCGGATGCGGAACAGGAACACGCCCACCACGATGAAGGCGATCAGGATCGAGAACGCGACGCTGATTTCCACCACCAGCGGCATGCCCCGCGCCCCGGTCGCCGCCAGGTTGATGCCGTTCTCCAGCGACATGAACCCGACCACCTGGCTGATCGCGTTGCGCCGCGTCACCATCATCAGCAGCCCGATCAGCACCACCGACAGCGCCAGCGCGATATCCTCGCGCGCCACCGGATCGGTGTGTTCGGTGACCGGCAGCATCACCTCCAGCGACAGCGCCACCAGGGCGATGCCGGCCAGCATGGTCAGCCCGATGCCGCCCACCGTCTCGATCTCACGGTGCAGGCCCATCTGGAACACCATGCGGCGCAGCGCATAGGGGATCAGCAGCGCCTTGAACGCCAGCGCGATGCCGGCGGTGATATAGAGGTGCGGCGCCGCCTGGATATGCGCCTGCCAGGCCACCGACAGCGCCAGCACGAAGGCGTGCAGGCCCAGCACGTGCAGCAGCGCGGTCAGCCGGTCCTGGTACAGCATCATGAAGCTGACCAAAACCAGCAGCCCGGCCAGCGAATGCGCGATGTCAAACGAAAGGCCATGCGCGTCCACCCACGGCATCGTCACATCCCCCGCGACACGAACAGCAGCAGCACGCCCAGCAGCCCCAGCATCAGCGCCGCGCCGAGGAAATTCGGCACCCGGAACACCCGCATCTTCGCCACCGCGGTCTCCGCCACGCCGAGCGCCACTCCGCCCACCGCCATCTTCACCAGCCAGGCCGCCCCGCCGATCGTATCCGGCCCGATCTGGCCCGGCGTCCCCGACATCCCGACCGGAAAGAACACACAGGCGATCATCGCCAGATACAGCATCAGTTTCAGCGCCGCCGCCAGTTCGATCATCGCCAGGTGACGGCCGGAATATTCCAGCACCATCGCCTCATGCACCATGGTGAGTTCCAGGTGAGTGGCGGGATTGTCCACCGGGATGCGGCCGTTTTCCGCCAACGCCACGATCAGCAGCGCCACGAGCGCCAGCGCCAGCGACACCCGCAGCCCGACCTGCCCGTTCAGCATGTATTCGGCGATCGTGGACAACTGGGTCGAACCGGCGATGATCGCGACCGAGAACACGATCATCAGCATCGCCGGTTCCGCCAGCGAGGCAATCATCATCTCCCGCGACGCCCCGATCCCGCCGAAACTGGTGCCGATATCCATTCCCGCCAGCGCCAGCGCGAACCGGGCACTGCCGAGCAGCGCGGTGATCGCAATCAGGTCGCCCGACCAACTGAACATCAGGTTGGCGGCGAAGGTCGGGATCAGCGCCGCCGCCACCCAGGTCGCGGCGAACACGAAATACGGCGCGCCGCGGAACAGCCAGGAGGCATTGTCCGCCACAATCGCCTCCTTCCCCAGCAGCCGCCGCAGATCGCGGTAAGGCTGCCACACCGAAGCCCCGCGGCGGCGCTGCAGCCGAGCCTTGACCTTGCGCACCAGGCCGGTGAGCAGCGGCGACAGCACCAGGATCACGGTCATCTGCACGAGCTGCGCCGCCAGCGGCCAGATCATTGCCATGACGAGCCGCCCACGGCTATGGCCGCCCTCATTGCCACACCGTCAGCGCCAGCAGCAGCACCACCAGGGCGCCGAAGACGAAGCCCAGGTAGCGCCGGATCGTCAGGAACTGCAGCACATTGGCATGGTCGGCGATCCAGCCGACCCCTCGGCCCAGCGGCGCATAGAAAAAATCCCAGATCGGATCGGCGATCCGTCGCACAATCCCGGCTGCGCGGTTATCGCCCGGCGCCGGCATGTCCACCGTATCCCGCGCGCGGAACAGCACCGTGCCGAACACCCGGCGCAACGGCTGCGAAAAACTGCCGGCGGAATACTGGCTGAGCGGCGTGGGATCGGGAAATCCGCAATCCCAGGCCGGCCCGCGCTGCACGCCTCGGGAAGCGAACCGGTGCACCGCGCCGATGGTGATCAGCATCGAGCCGCCGATAAAGATGAACACCAGCAGTCCGTTATACGAGCTGCGGCTGGCCTCCACCGGCGCGATGGTCAGCCACAGATTGTCCAGTTGCACCGGCATCCGCGATCCGGTCATGGCGCGGGCCACCGGCGCGATACTGTCCAGCACCGCCGCCGGCACGATCCCCGCCAGCAGGCACAGGACAGCGAAACCCACCATCGCGATCAGCGACCACGGATCGGCCTCACGCGCCTGCGCCGCCGCATCGCTGCGTGGCCGGCCGAGGAACACGATCCCGAATGCCCGCACGAAACACGCGGCGGCCAGCGCCGCAGCCAGCGCCAGGGCCGCGCCGTCCACCGGGATCATCAGCTTCAGCCCCCATTGCGGCAGCTCCGGATGCAGCAGCACCGCCTGGAACGTCAGCCACTCCGAGGCAAAGCCGTTCAGCGGCGGCAGCGCCGAGATCGCCGCACACCCCACCAGGAACGCCCCCGCCGTCCGCGGCATGCGGTGGATCAGGCCGCCCATCGTCTCCATATCGCGCGACCCGGTCGCCGACAGCACCGACCCGGCCCCGAAGAACAGCAGGCTCTTGAACAGCGTGTGGTTCAGCGCGTGGAACAGCGCCGCGGTCAGCGCCAGCGCCGCCCCGGCCTCGAACCCCGTGGCTCGGAACGCCAGCGCGAGGCCGAGGCCGATGAAGACGATGCCGATGTTCTCCACCGTCGAGTAGGCCAGCAGCCGCTTCAGGTCACGCTCCATCAGCGCGTGCAGCACGCCCAGCACGGCAGTGATGCCGCCCAGCGCGAGCACCACGGTTCCGGCCCACCACTGGTTCGGCCCCAGCAGATCGAACACGATCCGGATGAACCCGTAGATCGCGACCTTGGTCATCACCCCGCTCATCAACGCCGAGACGTGACTGGGCGCCGCCGGATGCGCCAGCGGCAGCCACACATGCAGCGGCACCAGGCCGGCTTTCGACCCGGCCCCGACCAGCGCCGCCAGCAAAACCACGGTCGCTGCCAAGGTGCCAGGGGGTGCCTGCCGCATCACGTCGAACGCATAGCCGCCCTCGGTGCCGGCCAGCAGCCCGAAGCCCAGCAGCAGCGCCATGCCGCTGAATGTCGCCATGATCAGATAGACGAACCCGGCCTGCGCATTGTCCGGTTCGCCATGGTGGGCCTTGACCAGCGCCCAAGAGGTCAGCGACATCAGTTCCCAGGCGAACAGAAAGGTGAAGGCGTCGTCGGCCAGCACCACCAGCGCCATCGCGGCCAGGAACGCCGGGTAGAACGGCAAGACCCGTTCGGGGTGCGCCTCATGCCGGCCATAGCCGACGGCAAACAGGCTGGCCCCCGCCCCGCCGACGCCGATCAGCGCCAGAAAGAACCCCGACAGTGCATCCAGCCGCAGATTGGTGCCGATCCATGGCAGTCCCAGCGGCAGCACCAGCCGCTCCACCGGTCCGGTCAGCGCCAGAAACCCCGTCGCGATGAATCCCGCACACACGACCACGCTGCCGCCATACACCAGGATGCGGCCCGCCGCCGACCGAGCCGTCAGGACGCCCAGCAGCGCCAGCGCGAACAAGGCCAGGATCATCCAGGCGCTGGCGGTCATGCGTCGGCGGCGATCACAGGCGGCGCCTTCAGCCGCACCCCGCGCCCGCCGGCGCTGCTGGTGGCGCCGTCGCCGATCAGCTCGATCCCCGCCGCTGACAGGGCGCGCACCAGCTTCATCAGCGAATCGACATTGCCGCGGACCACGCCGTCACTTGCCTCCATCCGCTGGATCGTCGGCAAGGACAGCCCCGAAAGCTCCGCCAGCGCCCGCTGGTCCAATCCCAGCAAGGCCCGAGCCGCGCGCATCTGGCCGGCGGTAATCATGTGTGACGCATCACTAATCGCTGCTGCGATTGGATTGTGATGTTTCATCCATCATGTCAAGGGGCGGTAGGCCGTCTCGGATTAAGCGGACTTGCCGGCTCGGCCAGCCTCAGGACCATCAGTTCCTCATCCAGCAGATCGGACCCGACACGCAGGCTGAGTGGCTCTACGCCGCAGACCGAGAATCCGGCCGCGATGTAGAGCCGCCTCGCCGCCTCGTTGCCGAGGGTTACCGACAAAGTGAGCTGGATGAGGCCGCTGCCGCGCGCCTCGGCGATCAGACGGTCCAGCAGCGCCCGCGCCAGCCCGGTCCGCCGCCAGGATGGCACGACATAGACGGCGACAACATGGCCCTTGTGGCGCTGTTTCAGCCGCGGCGAGACGATCAGGCCGATGGAGCCTGCCAGCGTGCCATCGATGAAGCCGCCCAAAGTAACGTTCGGACGTTCTCCGATCATGCGGGTCATGCCGTCGTGCTGCTCTTCCTCGAACGATGAGCCGAACGCCTCGGGGTGTTCGCGGAGGGCTTGCAGCCGATGCGGCCGGTACTGCGACAGGTCGTCCGGTCGCAGCGGGCGGATCAGCCAGGGCGGGCCGGCGGTCAGGACAGCGCCTCGGCGATGCGGCGGGCGAGGCGGCGGGCGACGTCGTCCTTGGCGAGGCGCGGCCAGGTTTCGATGCCGGCAGCGGTGACGATATGGACCGCGTTTTCGGCACCGCCCATGATGCCGGTGTGCGGCGAGACATCGTTGGCGACGATCCAGTCGGCATTCTTGCGCTTCAGCTTCGACTGGGCGTTGGCCATGAGGTCGTCGGTTTCGGCGGCGAAGCCGACCACGAGGCGCGGGCGGCGCGGACCGGCGGCGGCGATGGTCGCCAGGATGTCCGGGTTCGGCACCAGGGTCAGGCTGGGCGGGGCGGCGCCGGGCTGTTTCTTGATCTTGCCGGTGGCGGCGTGTTCCACGTGCCAGTCGGCGACGGCGGCGGCGAAGACCGCGATGTCGGCGGGCAGGGCCGATTCGCAGGCGTCCAGCATCTCGCGCGCGGTTTCCACGCGGCGGACGGTGACGCCGGCTGGGTCGGGGACGGTGACGGGGCCGCTGACCAGGGTCACGCTGGCGCCCAGTTCGGCCAGGGCGGCGGCGATGGCATGACCCTGGCGGCCGGAGGAGCGGTTGGCGATGTAGCGCACCGGGTCGATCGGCTCATGCGTCGGACCGCTGGTGACCAGAGCGTGGCGGCCGGTCAGCGGTCCGGCGGGCGGGGTCAGGATTGTCTCGATCGCGGCGAGGATTTCAGGCGGTTCGGCGAGCCGGCCGGGGCCGAACTCGTTGCACGCCATCGGACCCTCATTGGGCTGGATAACATGGACGCCGCGGGCGGCGAGGGTTGCCATGTTCGCCTGCGTGGCGGGGTGCAGCCACATGCGGACGTTCATGGCGGGGGCGACCAGCACGGGTTTGTCGGTCGCCAGCAGGACGGTGGAGGCGAGGTCGTCAGCCAGCCCGGAAGCCATCTTCGCCAGGATGTTGGCGGTGGCCGGCGCGACCACCAGCAGGTCGGCGGCGCGAGAGAGCTGGATGTGCCCCATCTCCGACTCGTCGGTCAGCGAGAACAGGTCGGCGTAAACTTTCGATTCGCTGAGCGCCTGCAGCGACAGCCTGCTGACGAACTGGCCGCCGTTATCGGTCAGCACGCAGGTGACGGCGTTGCCCTGGCGGCGCAGCAGGCGGATCAGTTCCAGCGCCTTGTAGGCGGCGATGCCGCCCGAAATGATCAGCAGAATGCGCTTGCCGGTCACGGACGGTCTTTCACAGCCGCCATCCCGAGTGGATCGCGGCGATGCCGGCGGACAGGTTGCGGACTTTCACCCGCGCGAATCCGGCCTCACGCATCATCCCGGCCAGCTTTTCCTGGTCGGGGAAGGTGCGGATGCTTTCGGCGAGGTAGCGGTAGCTGTCCTCATCGCCGGCGACCATGCGGCCGAGCCGCGGCAGCACCTTGAACGACCATTGATCATAGAGCCGGGTCAGCGCGTAAACAGTGACGCGGGAGAATTCCAGGCAGAGAAAGCGGCCGCCGGGCCTGAGGACGCGTCGTGCCTCCCGCAGGACAGCGGATTTGTCGGTGCAGTTGCGCAGGCCGAAGGCCATGGAGACGCGGTCAACGCAGCGATCCGGCAGCGGCAGCTTTTCGGCGTCCGCGACGGCGAGGCTGACAGCGCCGGCGAATCCGCCATTCAGGGCACGGTCGCGGCCGACGCAGAGCATGGCGTTGTTGATGTCGGTCAGCAGCACCGGCCCGCCGCCGCGCCGGAGCCAGCCGAAGCTGATGTCGCCCGTGCCGCCGGCGAGGTCGAGCAGGGTGTGCTGCGGGCGCGGCTGCAGGTCACTGATGAAAATCTGTTTCCAGAGGCGATGGATGCCGAGTGACATCAGGTCGTTCATCAGGTCGTAGCGCGGGGCGACGCTGTCGAAGACGGCGCGGACCATGCCGGCCTTCTCGGTGCGGTCCACGGTACGGAAACCAAAATCGACTGACGTCTCGGGGTTGTCGCTCATGGACCGGATATAGCCTAGAACCGGGGGATGCCGGAACTCCCCGAAGTCGAGACCGTGATGCGCGGCCTGCAGCTCCGCCTGGAGGGGCGCGTGCTGCGGCGTGCGGTGGCGCGGCGGGCGGATTTGCGCTGGCCGCTGCCCCCCGGTCTGGCCGCCACGCTGACCGGCGCTCGGGTCAGCAGCTTCCGCCGGCGGGCGAAATACATCCTGATGCGGCTGGAAAGCGGCTGGACGGTGCTGCTGCATCTGGGCATGTCGGGGCGCATGCTGCTGGAGCCGGTCGGGCGCAACGACATCACCCTGCACGAGCACCTGGAACTGGAAACCGACGATGGCTGGCGGGTCGGCTTTGTCGATCCGCGGCGATTCGGGTCGGTGGACCTGATCGAGACCGAGCGGGAGGATTCGCACCGGTTGCTGGCGGGGCTGGGGCCGGAACCGCTGGACGATGCATTCTCGATCCCGGTGCTGGCGGCGGCGCTGGCGGGCAAGAAGACGCCGATCAAGGCGGCCTTGCTGGACCAGCGGATCGTCGCCGGGTTAGGTAACATTTACGTGAGCGAAGCGCTGTTTCGCGCCGGGATTTCGCCGCAACGGCTGGCGGCGAGCGTGCCGGGCGCCCGCGCGGCACGGCTGGTGCCAGCAATCAAGCAGACGCTGACGGAAGCGATCGCGGCCGGCGGGTCTTCGTTGCGCGACTATGTGCAAACGAACGGCGAACTGGGCTATTTCCAGCACGAATGGAAAGTTTACGGACGGGAGGGCGAGCCCTGCCCCACCTGCCCGGGGGGTGAAACCTGCAAGGGCGTGCGGCGTATCGTTCAGTCCGGGCGCAGTACGTTCTACTGCTCCCGGACACAACGATAGGGAAATCCCGGACAAAACTTCGCGGGCGGAGCGCGCGGGTGAATATAGGAAAAATATCTTGACTTCGGTATCCGGTTCCTGTAGTTGCCGACCTGTCAACGCCGGTTCCGCGCCGATCTGACGGCAGGTTTATTTCATCTCCGCCATTTTCCCGCCGGCGCAATTCATTTCATTTCCGCACTGCGCCGGACCGTTCGGATGCCATATCGCAGCATCCTGGCAGGACCGGCACCGTATTTTCTGTATCGGAACGTTTTCATGTCCCTGTGGGGATCGTTGTTCAACCAGTCCGGGCTGACGCCGCATGGCTTCTGCCTGACCTGGGATCCCGTGCTGATCTGGCTGCATGCCACGTCTGACGCGGTGATCTTCCTGTCGTACCTGGCGATTCCGCTATCCCTGGCCTGGCTGCTGCGGCGGCGGCGCGACCCCGTGTTTCGCAGGATCGGCAACCTGTTCGTCATCTTCATCGTGGCTTGTGCGACAACCCATGGAATGGAGGTCCTGACACTGTGGGTGCCGGCGTACGGATGGGAGGGGCTGGCCAAGGCGGTGACGGCGATCGCCTCGGTCGTGACGGCGGCGAGTCTTTGGCTCAATACGCCCTACCTTGCGGCCATGCTGTCGCCGGCGAAGTTGACCGAACTGAATGCGGAGTTGTCCGACACGATCGGTGTGCAGCACACCGCATTGCAGAATCTGCTGGTCACTGAACGGCAGCTTGGTGAGTGGAATATGTCACTCGAGAAAGCCATGGCTGGACACTCCACGAAACTGCAGGCCTCCAACGCGCAACTGCAGCGCCTGGTCGCCGAACGTGAGTCGAACCAGCGCGCGCTGGCCAGGAGCGAAGAAGAATTTCGCGCCGCTTTCGAGGTAGCGGCGATCGGCAAGATGCATATGGAACCGCTGTCCGGGCGCCTGTTGCGGGTCAACCGTTCGCTTGCCGATATATTCGGCTATAAAGACGAAGACCTTGTTGGCAAGACGGTGTGGCAATTCGTTCATCCCGACGACCGGGAGGCGGCGGTCGCTCGTTATGAGACGCTACTCAAAGGCGTGGTCTCGAACTTGGTTGCGGACGTGCGCGGCGTTCGCCATGATGGAACCGCCGTATGGGTGCGCGTCTTCGCCGTGGTGGTGATCGATCCGGCGGTCGGGCTGCCCCGGCTGACCATTGCCGAGGTCGAAGATATTGACCTCGCCGTGCGGACCCAGGCGACGCTGCGTGCCACCGAAGCCCGGCTGCGGCTGGCGTTGGAAAGTGCGAACTACGGTGTATGGGATATCGACCTCCGCAACGGCCTCGTCTGGGCCGACAAGCGATGCTCCGCAATGACTTTTGGCACGGTGCCGCCCGAAACCTGGATTTCCCTCCTTGACGGTCCGCAACAGGCCGCCTGGCGCGAGCGCATCCATCCCGATGACCGGGACCGCCGGGCATTGCAGATACAGGCGGTGATGTCGGGCGACAGCGAGATGGAGCAGATCGAGACCCGTGTCCGGCGCAACGATGGCGGCTGGTCGCTGCTGGTGCACCGCTGTATCGTGGTCGAACACGACCCGGCAACCGGTGCCCCGGTGCGCGCGGTCGGCATCACGATAGACATGACGGAACGCGTTGCGGCGTTGACCGCGCTGGAGGGCGCCAACGCGTCACTGGAACAAAGCCTGCAAACCCGGCGCGAAGTTCTCGCGCATCGCTTCCTGCTGCTGCGCGAGATCTATCACCGAATCAGCGACTCCTTGCGCACCGTGGACGGTCTGATGGCAGGCTCGGCGCACGACCGGGACGATCGCGCGGGGCTGGAGACGCTGATCCTGGAACGGCGACGGGTTCAGGCGCTGCGTTTGGCGCATATGACGTTGATGGAACCGATGGACGTGCAAAGCTTCGAGGTGGAGCCGTTGCTGCGCGATCTGGGCGAGGCGTTCAAAGCGACCGCGGGCGAGCACGACATTGTTGTGCATGTGGGGTCCGACGGGCTGCGGATGCCGCTCGATTCGGCGGTGCCGCTGGCCCTGCTGACAACGGAATTGCTGACCGCCTGCACCCGGCACGCCTTGCCAGGCGAACGCGCGTGCATCAATCTTTCGGTTCGGGATGACACCGATGCCGGGATCAGTTTGGTTCTGATGAGCGGCGTACCCGGCCCGACCGACGCGGCGGCGCGGGATTCGTTCGCGGCGGCGCTGGAGACCGGGCCCGTCCACGACCTGCTGCGCCAGCTTGGTGGCAAACTCGAAATCAGTTGCGAGCAAGGGCTGCGGGTGGAAATGACGGCCGTCCGCAACACTCACCCGCAAACCATGGCCGATATGACCGAGTCACCGCGCCTGAACTGAGGCGTTTGGCCAGCCGCTACGCCAGCGCGCCACCCGAAAGATCAGCGGTTTTGCGTTGCAGGCTCGCCAGCAGCGCATCGCCGCCGCCCCGGGACAGCAAGTGGCGGAAGTCGGAGCGCTGCACCGCCACCCGACTGATCGATCCGGCCGCCAGCACATCGACGATTTTCGCGCCGGTGGACGTCTGCTTCACCACGTAATCGAGTTCGGTGGCATCGCCGCTCATCGGGATGATCCGGCTGTGCACCACGACCTCATTCGCGTTGAGGCTGGTTGTATCCGGGGAGACGGAGAATTTTTGGCCGTTATAGCTGTCGAAACTCGCCACGTAGCTGGCCACGGTATAGCTGCGGAACGCGCCGAGCAGCCGGCTTTGCTGATCCGGCGGCAGCGTCGCCCAGCTGGGGCCGACCGAAAGCGCCAGCACGGCCGGCAGGTCGAAGGCCTGGTCCACCGCGGGCGCGAGTGCCTGGAACCGCTGGTTGAACCCGGTCCCGCCGGCCTTCATGGTGCTGAGCAAGGCGGCGTCGAAGCGTTCGATCGTGGTGGCGGCATCCGACGGTGCCGCTGCGGCGTTGGCCGCGATGCTGAACGGCACCGCGGCGAGCGCCAGGAAACCCAGCAACGCGCGCCGGCCTAGGTCCGGGTTGTCGATCGCGGTCACGTTTGATTGTTTATACATGGTTGCCTGCCCCTGTTATGGCCAGCACTCTATCTGGTATATACTGGTTCGTATTGGATAGAACAACGCTATCTGGGGTCGAACGGATTGTCTTCAACCCGCGGTCTGCGGGAATCGGACCCGTTGCTGTCCGGTATCAGCCCCAGCCGGCGCTCACGGACATCCAGTTGGACTGGCTTCCACTCTCCGGCGATGCGGGTGCAGCGTTCGGCGCGGGCGCGGCGTTCGCGACACTGATGCCGAGGCTCAGAGCAGCGAAGGCGGCAAGTATCAGGGTCTTCATGGCGGAAACTTCCATCTCCGGTCGGGCGAGATGTCCGGCGCGGTGGGGCCTGAAATGGACTTGAGGACGGCTGAAGTTAAGTTGTATGCGACGCAATGGATTTATGCGCCAGGCGCGGAAGTGCCGCTGTAACCAGCACCTGACGCGCTTCCGGTGGATGCCTGCCCTGCCCTGTGCGGACCTCCAGGCTCTGGTATGATCCGATTCTGTCACGCCAGAGCCTGTCGAGCTGGCCGCTGCAATCCATTTCCGGGAGTCCGCATCATGCCGAACTATGAAAACATCCTGATTGAGACTCACGGCCGCGTTGGCCTGATCCGTCTCAACCGTCCTGCCGCGCTGAATGCGCTGTGCGATGCGCTGGTGCGGGAGCTGGGCGAACAGTTGCTGGCGTTCGATGCGGACAAGGCGATCGGGGCGATCGTGCTGACCGGGAGTGACCGCGCCTTCGCCGCCGGCGCCGACATCAAGGAGATGCGCGAGCGGACCAATCCGGCGGCGATGGTGGAGGATTTCATCGGCGCGGCGTGGGAGAGCGTGCTGCGGGTGAAAAAGCCGGTGATTGCGGCGGTCGCCGGCTTTGCGCTGGGTGGCGGCTGCGAGCTGGCGATGATGTGCGACATGATCTTTGCCGCCGACACGGCGAAATTCGGCCAGCCGGAAATCAATCTGGGGGTAATACCGGGGGCCGGCGGCACGCAGCGTCTGACGCGCGCTGTCGGCAAGTCCAAGGCCATGGATATGGTGCTGACCGCGCGGATGATGGACGCCGCCGAGGCGGAGCGGGCGAATCTGGTGTCGCGCGTTTTCGCGGCCGATCAACTGCTGCCCGAGGTGATAAAAATCGCCGAAAAAATCGCCAATCTGTCTCCGGTTGCCGTCCAGTTCGGTAAACAAGCCGTTAACAACGCGTTCGAGTCGGCGTTGCTGGAAGGTGTCCGCTACGAGCGCGCGCTGTTCCTGTCGCTGTTCGGGACGCCGGATCAGAAGGAAGGCATGGCCGCCTTCGTGGAGAAGCGGAAGGCCAATTTCGCGCTTGGGTCGTTTTAGCCCGCACGCTTGCCCGGTCGCCTAACCGACCGGGATTTGTCGATTCTTTGGGATTCTCACCGTGTGATGCGGGTCTCACATCTCATTACCGGGATTTCTCTCGATTAATTTTCTTGAAGCGAGTAGCACTCCTGCATGGAGAAAAGCCTGCCCGCCGACTCATCCGCCACAACCGTAGCCGGGCGGTCTGGTGTTCGGTTGCTGCCGGACCTCAATTTGCTTCTGGTGAGCCGGAGTGCGACATGGTTGCAGGCTGTGCACGGTGCGGCACGGGAACTGGGTTGCGGCGATGTGATGACCTGCGATGCGCGCGATGCACTGGCCTTGCTGGCTGGAACCGCAGCGCATTATTCCCATCTGCTGGTGGACCGGAACGATGCGGAAGGGCTTTGGGATGAACTCGCCGAACTTGCGCAGGAAGTGGGCGCCCCCGACACGGATCTGCTCGTGTTGGGCGCAGCCGATGCTGCGCGGCCGCACATCCGTGTGGTGCCGAGCGCGACATCGCGCTGTGTTGTCGAGGCGTTGATGTCGAGTTCGCCCACGCGTGACGGACCGGTCATGGACCTGCCTGAGTTGCGGGCGGCGTTGCGCGGGGCGATGATCGAAACCCGCTACCAGCCGATCATCCGCATCAGCGATCGCCGTCCGGTGGGGCTGGAGGCTTTGGCGCGGCTTAATCACCCGCAGCGCGGCACGTTGCTGCCGGACCGTTTCGTGCCGCAGATCGAGGATGCCGGGCTGGCGGCCGAACTGACCGGGCTGGTGTCGAACCGCGCGTTTGCCGATCTCGCGGGACCGTATCTGAGCGGGCGCGACCTGCGGATGTCGGTGAACTTCCCGCTGGATGTGGTGTTGCAGGCGGCGGCGCTGGACCGGCTGGAGGAGCAACGCAGCGCCGCCGGGCTGACGGCCGCGCAGATCGTCATCGAACTGACGGAAAGCCGACCGGTGGACGATATCCCGAAGCTGCGCGTCGCGCTGGAGCGGTTGCGCAGGCTGGGCTACGGCGCGGCGATCGACGATGTCGGGCCGGCCGTGCCACGCCTGGCGCCGCTGCTGGACCTGCCGTTCACCAGCCTGAAACTGGACAAGGACTTGGTGCAGCAGGTGTGCGATGTGGAGGCGGTAAGGGCGTTCCTGGCGGCCACGATCGTGCAGGCGCGGCAGCACGGGCTGACCGTGGTGGCGGAAGGCGTCGAGACCGAGGCGATCTGGGAGCAGATGCGCGCGCTTGGCGCCCAGGAGATCCAGGGCTTCCTCGCCGCTCGGCCGCTGCCGATCGCCGCGGTGCCGATCTGGTGGGAAGCCTGG
>Ga0302320_10018935_pt1 | contig 13864 bp, 11 predicted proteins | sample Bog_T0_3_FD_202130 | JGI IMG/M metagenome (GOLD analysis project Ga0302320, IMG submission 202130) | Peat permafrost microbial communities from Stordalen Mire near Abisko, Sweden - Bog_T0_3 | ecosystem: Environmental > Terrestrial > Soil > Wetlands > Peat | place: Sweden: Abisko, Stordalen Mire... | reverse complement strand
GTGTGGGGACGGGGGATTTGGTTGTGTTTGATGTTGCGGATGAGATGGACCAGGGGGGGGGGGGGGGGGGGGGGGGATGAGGGGTTTTATGTTTGTCCTTCTTGCGGGGAGGAGATTGTGATTCCGCTGGATCTGGCGGCGGGGCGGGAACAGGAATATGTGGAGGATTGCCCGGTCTGCTGCAACCCGAATGTGGTTTACGTGGAATTTGAGGAGGGGTGGGGGGAAGCTCGCGTCTGGGCGGAGCGGGAATGAGGCAAGGCGGACAGCAAAAACTCGCGGCAAGCAATTTGTGTTAACATCGTTAACTAAAGGCCGCCGCCCCATTTCAGCTGCGGCAATCAGGCGCGATGACGAGGTACGGGCAATGAAAAAATTCGTTTTATCCTGTTTGGCGTTTGCCAGTGCGGGGATCGTGGCCGTGTTCTCCATGAATGCATCCATCGCCCAGCAGCAGCCAGCCGTCGACGGCGTCAACCTCGCGCTGGTCGCCAAACCCACCACCTCCTATGTATCCGGGCACGAAACACTCGACGCCGTCAACGACGGCTTTGTTCCGCGAAATTCCGCCGACCATACCCACGGGGCCTACGGCAATTGGCCCCAAACGGGCACGCAGTGGGTGCAGTATGACTGGTCCCAGGCGATCAGCACCAACAAGATGGATGTCTACTGGTTTGATGACGCCCAGGGCGTCCACGTGCCCAAGGCGTGCCGGGTGCAGTACTGGAACGGCACCGCGTTTGTCGATGTGCCCAACGCCCAGGGACTCGGCATCCTGCCCAACCGGTTCAACACCACCACCTTCGCCGACATCACGACCACCAAAATCCGTCTGACCATCGATGGGAACGGCACCTTCTCCACCGGAATCCTGGAATGGCGCGTCTACGACAATGGCAAGTCGCCGGAGTTCCCGCCAACCGTAAAGGCCGGCATCGACCGCGTTGTGATCGTGGGCGGCAACACCTATCTTTCGGGCGCGGCGAAGGGGAACAAATCGGTCCCGGCGCTCAGTTGGACCAAGGCTTCCGGTCCCGGCGACGTGGTCTTTGCCGACGGCACCGCCGCAACCACCACCGCCAAATTCTCCACGCCGGGGGACTACGTGCTCAAGCTCACCGGCAAAGTGGGCGACATGGCGGCCTCGGACACGCTGAACGTGCGCGTGGAAAACCCGCCCCCCGCCGAACGCCTCGACCCGGTCTACGCCCGCGCGTACAAGGTCAACAGCCCGCTATGGGACGGCCGCTTCAAGGCCCTGATCGTCAACTGGATTCCGCACTGCGCCGACGAGCTTTCCAGGCCCGACCTCGTCGAAGGCGGGATCAACAATTTCATTCAGGCCGGCAACAAGCTGGCCGGGAGGCCCTTCACCCGGCATGTGGGGTATCCCTTCGCCAATGCCTATGTCCACAACACCGTGGAATCCATGTGCGTGGCCCTGCTGGTGGACCCGCAGGGCGATCCCGACATCATCAAGGCCCAAACGGCCATGCGCGCCAAGCTCGATGAGTGGATACCCATCATCCTCGCGGCCCAGGAGCCGGACGGCTACCTGCAAACGCGCTTCACCCTCAACGGCGGAAACCACTGGGACCCGCGCACCCGCGCGGAACACGAAGGCTACACCGCCGGTTACTTCATCGAATCCGCCATCGCCCACTACAATCTGACGGGCGGCAAAGACCTGCGCATGTACAACGCCGCCAAAAAACTGGCCGATTGCTGGTGCGCCAACATCGGCCCCGCCCCCAAGAAGGCGTGGTACGACGGCCACGAGGAGATGGAGCAGGCCCTGGTGCGCTTTGGCCGGTTTGTGGAGGATGTGGAAGGGGTCGGCAAGGGGAAGAAGTATGTGGACCTGGCGAAGTTCCTGCTGGATTGCCGCAAAAACGGGACGGAATACGACCAGACGCATCTGCCCGTGATTCAGCAGTACGAAGCGGTGGGTCACGCCGTGCGCGACATTTATCTGATGTCCGGCATGGCCGACGTGGCCGCCCAGACCGGCGACCGCGATTACCAGAGCGCCGTCATGTCGCTGTGGAATGACCTGGTGAACAAAAAATACTACGTGACCGGCGGCATCGGCAGCGGCGAAACGTCCGAGGGTTTTGGCAAGGACTATTCGCTGCCCAACAACGCCTATTGCGAATCCTGCTCCGGCTGCGGCGAACTATTCTTCCAATACAAAATGAACCTGGCCTACCATGACGCCAAGTACGCCGACCTCTACGAGGAAACGATCTACAATGCGATTCTCGGCGACATCGACCTCGACGGAAAAAACTTCACCTATACCAACGCCCTGGAATCCAACGGCATGCAAAATGGCGGCGGGCCGGGCCGGGCCGTGCGGTATCTGTGGCACAACTGCCCCTGCTGCGTGGGCAACATTCCGCGGACCCTGCTGATGCTGCCGACGTGGATGTACGCCAAGTCGGCCGACAGCCTCTATGTGAACATGTTTGTCGGCAGCACCGTGAACGTGGAAAACGTGGCCGGACGGAACATTGAGATGGTGCAGAAGACGGATTATCCGTGGAGCGGAACAGTTGCCATCACGGTGAATCCCACGGCGATCGCCGGCGCGAAAACGCCGGGGGAATTCAGCATCAAGGTGCGCATGCCCAACCGTAGCGTCAGCGACCTGTACACGCTGACGCCGGCCTCCAACGGCATCACGTCGATCATGGTCAACGGCAAGGGCGTGACGGCGGCGATTGAAAACGGCTACGCCGTGCTGACCCGCGCCTGGCAGTCCGGCGACAAGATCGAGCTGGACCTGCCGATGAAGCCCCAGCGCGTGACCGCCAGCGCCAAGGTGAAGGCGGACGCGGGCCGCGTCGCGCTGCGCGTCGGCCCGCTCATCTACAACATCGAAAGCGTGGACCAGAATGTGGACCAGGTTTTGCCCGCCAACGCGGCGCTGACGACACAGTTCGCGCCCAACCTGCTCGGCGGGGTGCTGACAGTCAAGGGAACCTTCGCCAACGGATCGGCGATGCTGGCAATACCGAATTACGCGCGCAACAACCGGGGGACGGAGCGGTCGATTGTGTGGATACGGGGGGAGTGAGCGAAGACATCGCTATTACGGCGCAACAACGGCGGCATTCGGAGCACTCTGGCGATGCCATCGGTCATCCGACAATGAGCCACGCCGAGAGCCCTGAAATTCGTTGAGAACTTGCCGGCCCAACATCACTCTCTCTCCACCACCAGCATTTTTGTTGTCCGCCGGCCGGGCAGGACTTCCAACCCGAGGTTGCGAACCTCTTCGGGGAGGGTGGCAGGATCAAAAAGCACATGCGCCGGCAGCGAAAAATCGTACTTTTTGGGCAGATGGGTTTCATTCACCACCGGACGGTCGTCCATGTGGTCTTCCATGAAATCGGCCAGTTCATCGATGGTGCTGGCCTGGAATTCATACCCTTTGGCGGTCGTGCTCTGGTGCCGCTTGGCGGTGTCCGCCGCTGGCGTGAGGCCCGCTGGGACGCCGGGTTTGCTCCAAGTTAAAAGCCAAACGTCCGTTGGCTGGTCGCGCAGGTAGAGCTTGAGTCCAAATGCCTCACGCATGGCCATACTAAGCGCGGCCTGCCCCGCGGCCTCGCTCATGGAGTCCACTGGAATGGTCATGTCATAATCCCCCTCAGGCAGATCAGCGCGCAAATCCAACCTCGCCGAATACACCCTGTATGTCCTGGCCAACACTACCAGCAGATCGTAGGCCTCCACTGTGAACTGTTTTTCGCCGTACTTCATCATGCGGGTAGCTGATTCGCCGACGGCAATGCGCTTGATCGAAAAGCCGGGGCTGCGGCAAAGCTCGACACCGATCGGGACCTGCAGTGCCTGGGCTCGCGGGGCACCGACCTTTGCACGCTTTGAATCCCGAGGGACCAGCATGACAACGGCGCAAACGACACCGAACGCGGCCACCAGCATTGACAAAGCGATTATCACACGTTTCATTTCAAACACCTGCGGGTTGGGGCACTAATTCGGCGTGCCATGCCCTGTGGGACTCCACTGGGCATATTCGCATGCACCGGGGGTGTACACAAGACGGAGGAGGGAGGGGCCGGAAAGCGGAAACCAGGAATTGAAAAGATGAAGCGAGCCTGCAGCAAATATGACCGGCGGCGGGGAAGACCGTATGGGATGTGGACAAGCATCTGCGCCGCGCGATAGGGCGAAGGATTCTTGGCGACGGCTTCCGGCGAGGTTGCCTGTCAAAAATCTATGGTGCGCACAATCTGATCGAGATTCTGTGCGCCCTGAATCACCGCAAGAATTTCAATTGCATCGCTGGAGACAAGATAGAAAATGAGATAATTTCTGAAACCCTCGGGCATGGGATAGACGCGAACGCCACTTGCCCGAACGTTCTTGGACACCCAGATGCGCCCCATGTGCGGCGTCCGGGAGATGCGTTCAAAAGCCTCGTCAGCCACTTTCAAGAAGCGCTCCGCAGGCTCGAATTTATCCCTTGCGATATAAGCAAAGCACTCGACAAGATCCTGATGTACGCGAGCGCGCTTGATGATGGGAAGGCTCATTTTTTCCGCCGCACCTTGGCCAATCTTATTCCGTCGGCGCGAATTCGCCGCCAATCCTCGCGGGTCATGGGTGTGGCCGGGGCGCTGTCCAGCGCTGCGTTGAGCTGAGCGTCAATGCTGGAACAGGATTCATTTTCCTGAATGCGGCGCAACACATCGCGTACAAACTCGCTGGCGGTGCCGTAGCCCCGATCCTCAACCTGCCTTTCCACCCAGGACTTCAGCGGTTCGGCCAACGAAATATTCATACTTGATCTGCTCATGCGGTTCAGACTATCGAATCAGGCGCAGCGAGTCAAGAATTGAATCTTCCTTGTGCCGGGGCGGGACTGGATTGATGTTCTTGAGGTTGAAGTTTGGCGGTGGTGGTGACAATGTGCAGGGCCTATGTTGGAGCAATGGCTCCCGCCACTCACGGGCCGGGGCCACTCTTGAGACGCCCCACCAGCCTCCGCACCCCACAAAAAAATAGTCCCGCCATCGCGTTCTCCTCCGCGTCACCCAATCCGCTCCAAACTTCAAAATGAGTCGTTACCTCCCGTCAAATTATCCCCCCTTCACTTCCCCACCACCATCCGCTGCCGGCTCGCCGCGTCACCCAGCCTCACTTCCACGGTCAACTCATCCCCCGCCTCCACCGGCCCCTCCACGGGAACATTCACCTCCACCGTCTTCCCGGGCGATATCGCCACCAGTTCCCGCACCCCAACCTCCTTATCGCCGCGCAGCACCCGCACCGCACCCCCCTTCTCGTCCAGTAGCGCATTCCGCACCCGCACCACCAGCTCCGGCCCGGCATCCGTCGCATGCACCGCCCCGCCCGTCACCTCCGCCACCGCCAGCCCCTGCGCCGGAGCCCGCCGCAGCAGCGCCGCGGTCTCCTCCGCCGAAGTCGGCGCAATCAAATACCACATCGACCCATCCAGCGGGACGGCAAACAAGTCCCCCGTCTTCCGCTCCAGCACATTGCCAGTGGCGTCCACCAGCCGCATCTCCCGGTTTTCGTCCATCACCTCCAGCGTCGCCCCGGGCGACTTGGCGAGGTGCGGCCACTCCGCATCCAGCGGCGTGGTCCCCGCGCCGATGCCCGCGATGGCCGCCACCGAGTAGCCGTTGCCCTGGAAGACCACCACATACGGCGGCGTCTCCGGCCGCACCCGCTGCAGCAAAACCGTCCCCCCAAACACATGCACCGTGATCCCATGGTCTTCCGGCGGCACCGGCAGCGTCCTCAGCCCCGCGGCCAGCGCCACCGGAACCGGAATATCGCAGCCGCCATCCGCCTTGGGCAGCAGCCACACGCGCTCCGGCGTAAGCGGCTTATCCAGTTGCGTGGCGACCACAAAATCCGCCCGGTCCCCGCTGCTGGCCACGGCATCCACGTATGGCCGCATGGCGTCCTTCGGGTCCAGCAGCAGCCGGCGTGTGGCAACCGCCCAAGTGGTGCCCAGCATCGTCACATGCGGGTCCGCCTTCTTTGCCGCCTGATAAATCGCAAGGTAGCACGCCCGATATTCGGCCGGGTCCATGGCGCGGTCTTTGGGCAGCCACGGGTCCACGGCAATCCCCGTGATGACGCCATTGGCATCCTTCATCACGGTGTCCACATATTTGCTCAGGTGGGCGGCGACGGAGGCATCGACGTTGGCCATGATCGGAAGTGTGATATGCCAGACAAAATCGAGCTTGGCCTTTTTGGCTTCGGGCAGCAGCTTCAAAAACGCCGGCGGATCGGCCGCCAGCGCGTCATGGACAACAAACCGCCTGATGCCGGTGCGGGCGGCATAGTCCACAAGGAACCCATCAATCAGCCCCGCCTGCGGCGGCAGGTTGGCGGACCAGGCAATGGTGTTCTCCGCGGCCTGCGGCGGAAATCGCGAAACCAGCGGCAGATCAAAAACGCCCGGCACAAGCTGGTCATTGACGCGCAGTGCATAGGTGGCGGGCAACCCAAAGGTGGCCGGTATTTCCAGCCGCACACGGCGGCCGGGGTTGATGGAGACGGGCGTGATGGGCGTGATGGAGATGGGTGTGAAGGTGCCGGAATCAATGCGGCCAAAGGTGACGTTGCCCTCCAGCGGCAACGCGGCGGAGGTGGTGTTATCAATGAGAAGCGAGAGCTTGGCTTCGTCCTTCGCGAAGTAGACCCCCGACGGATGATCCGCCGCCCAACTGAATCGCAGCGCCACCGGCTGGGTCGCCGGCGCGACGGGCGATGCGACCGAGGGAACTGCCTGAATGGGTGGAATGGACACCTGCGCCCCGGCCAACGCCGGGAGCAGCGCCAGCGGGAGAAAGACAATATGCCGGAGAATGATTGCGGACATCCGTGTCATGCCGGCCATTATGCTGTGCAACGCCGGCGGAGAAAAGGGAAAACAGGGTGCCAGCTTATCGGGATATGCACCAGGTCTGCCACATCTGGCGGTACGCCGCTTCCATACTGCGCGCAAAGCGCGGCGCATCCATCAGCGGCGAAGCCTGCATCCGCTGGCGGAGGGTGGTACGCAAATGGGCCAGCCGCGGCAAATCGCCCGCGAGGCCGGCGGCGATCTGGATATACTGTTCCGGCGTTTGCGCGATGAGTTCCGGCAGGCCGACATTGGAGAGGATGCTCACCCCACCCCGCCCCACCGCGGTTTCACCCCTCAGGGTGATGACGGGAACGCCCATCCAGAGGGCATCGCAGGTGGTGGTTCCGCCGCCATAGGGAAAGGGGTCCAGCGCGATATCAATATTGTGGTAATGGTGAAAGTACTCGGCAATGGTGCCGGAGGGAACGAAAGTGCATCGGGCCGGATCGACGTTCTCGCCGGCGAAAAAATCGAGCGTCCGCTGGCGATGCGTGCCTTCCTTGGCGTGAAGAATGAGACGTGCCGCTGGGAGCGAATGCAGCAGCGCAGCCCAGCAACGCAGCGCGGGGTGGGAGACCTTGCCGAAGTTGTTGAGGCACCCAAATGTAATATTCCCGGCGGCCAGCGCGGGCGGCGCGTTGGCGTCGGGCGTGATGACTGTTTGGTGGTAGCACCAATAAGTTTCGGGCAGACGGATTGAGACTTCGGAATAGCAGGCGTCGTTGCCGGGCGGATCGAGGTAAGGATCGGTCAGCCGGTAGTCGATGGTGTCCAGCCCGGTGGTGCCGGGGTAGGCCAGCCAGGTGGTCTGAACCGGCGCAGGCTTGCGGGCAAAGAGGAGCAGCCGGTTGTCGGCGGCGTGCATCGAGAGGTCCACGAGGATGTCGATGCGGTCGGAGCGGATGAGGTCGGCGGCCTGCGCATCGGGCATGCCGCGAATGGGACGCCAGAGATCGGCGGCGGCCTGGAAACGAGCCGTGATGACATCCGGCGCGGCGGTGTTGGAATAGCAGATGATTTCAAATTCCGCGCGGTTGATGGACGTGAACAGCGGCAGCAGGAACCGGCTGACGACATGGGCGCAAAAGTCCGGCGAGACATACCCGATGCGCAGGCGGCGATTGGGATCGCAGTCGTTGTCGTGCGGCCTCCGATGCACCTTGAGGCCGTCCGCATGTCGCTGCCGCCAGAGCCCATGCGCGACAAGCAGCGACTGCGGCGTCTGGCCCGGCTGAAAGTGGAGTGCGAAAAGGAGATTGCTGTGCGCGATCGCATGCTTGGGGCTGAGGTCCACGGCGCGCCGCAGGGAAACAATGGCCTCGTCAATTTGTCCCTGGTCGCGCAGGGAATTGCCGAGGATCGTGTGCGCTTCGGGCAGGTTGGGGTTCAGCGAAATGGCCCGGCGGCACGCGGCAATCGCATCTTCCACCAGGCCCTGGTGGCGCAGGACGTTGGCCAGATTGCAGTGGGCCTCGGCGTAGTCGGGCTTGAGCGCGATGGCCTTTTGGTAATGCGGGATGGCTTGGTCGCGCTGGCCGCGGTCGCAGAGGATGTTGGCGAGGCTGTTGTGGTAACTGGGGACGCGCGGATCGATCGCGATGGCCCGCGAGATGAGGTCGGCGGCGGCATCCAGGCGGTGGGATTGGGCGGCGAGGATACCGAGGACGTGGAGGGCATCGGCATGTCGGGGTTGAACGGCCAGGATGCTTTCGCACGCGGCCTGGGCCTCGGCAAAGCGACCGCCCTGATAGTGCTGGTAGACAAGCTGCATGGCCTGGTCGATGTTCATGAGGGCGTCCTGCGGAAGCTGCATTGATTGCCATTCTATCGGGCAGCGCGGAAATTGTATCTGTGGCTGATGGTACAGGCGTGCATTAGAATACAGCGATGAAGAACGTAACCATCACCCTCCCCCTCCCCGCCGCCACCACCTATGACGTGCGCATCGGCCCCGGCCTCCTTGCCCAAATCGGTCCCGCCGTCCGCGAGGTCGCCATCGCCCCGTCCTGCGTGCTGGTGTCCGATTCCAACGTCGCCCGGCATTATCTCGCGCCCGCCGCGGCCTCCCTTTCCGCCGCCGGATACCGCGTGATTGAGTCCGTCTTTGACGCCGGCGAGGCCAACAAAACCGTGGCCACCGCCGTCGGCGTGCTGGACAAGGCCCTGCACGCCCGCGTCGAACGCGCCACCCCCGTCATCGCCCTCGGCGGCGGAGTCGTCGGGGATCTCGCCGGTTTCGTCGCAGCCGTCCTCCTCCGTGGCGTACCCTTCATCCAAGTTCCCACCACCCTGCTGGCCGCGGTCGATGCCAGTGTCGGCGGCAAGGTCGGCGTGGACCATGCCGCCGGCAAAAATCTGATCGGCGCCTTCCACCACCCCCGGCTGGTGCTGACCGACATCGCCACGTTTGCCACCCTTCCCACGCGAGAACTGCAGTGCGGCATGGCCGAATGCGTCAAGCACGCCGTCATCCGCGATGCCTCCCTCTTCGCCTTCATCGAGCAAAACTCCACCCCCCTCATGGCCGGCGACGCGCCCGCCATGCAGGAACTCGTCGAACGCAACGTCCGCATCAAGGCCGATGTCGTCATGACCGACCCCTTCGAGCGCGGCATTCGCGCGCTGCTCAACCTCGGTCACACCTTCGGCCACGCCCTGGAGGCCATCGGCAGCTACACCGGCCTGCAACATGGCGAAGGCGTGGCGCTCGGCACGATCGCCGCGGCCCGGGTGGCCCAGAAGCGCGGAACCATCTCGGCCGCCCAGGTCGCGCGGATTGTCGCGCTGCTGGAGCGCATCGGCCTGCCCACCAAACTCCCCGCCGTCGACGTGGCCGCGGTTTATGCGGCCATGGGCACCGACAAAAAAGTGGAGGCCGGCAAACTCCGCCTCGTCCTACCCAAGGGCATCGGCGACGCCGAAGTGGTGCGCAATGTGCCGGAGGAGGAAATCAAGGCGGCGATTGGGTCGTTGATCGGATAAGGCCGCGGATCACGCCGGTACTTCCACCGGCGGGAAACCGGTGAGGTTGGTGGTGGCGGACTTGGGGACGCAGAGCATGTTCAGGCTGACCACGTTGCCAAACACGTTTTGCGGGTTCTTGAAGAAGTTGTTGGGGTTGTACAGCGGCGGGCGGTGCCAGAACATTTTGTAACCTATGGAATCGATGTAGCGGATGAGGTCGGCGGATTTGTCGTCGCGGTCGTTTTCGACGTACAGGATGGGGCTGAGACGCTGGATGGTGAGGGCGCAGCCCATGAGCACCTCGCGTTCCATGCCTTCGACATCCACCTTGAGGAGTTTGCAGCGGCCGAGGCCCAGTCCGTCGATGGGGAGGACCTGCACCTGTTCGCCCTGCTGGAATTCGCCCAGTCCCAGGCCGCCGTAGTTGCCCTCGCGGTTGTAATCCAGGGGCGGGACGAGGATCTGGCCGGGGGTCTGTCCGACGGCGGCGTGGAAGCAGTAGGCGTTGGTGACGGAGTTGAGAGCCATGTTGGCGCAGAGGGTCTGGTAGACGATGCGTTGGGGTTCGAAGGCGAGAACTGCGCCGCGCGGCCCGACTGCGCGGGCGAAGTAGAGGGTGTGGGCGCCGATGTTGGCACCGATGTCGACGACGACGTCGTCGGGCTTGATCATCTGCTGGAAGAGTTCGACTTCGGCGTCGCTGAATTCGCCGTAGAGTTCGAAGGACTTGCCGACGTAGATATCGCGGGTGTTGAAGAGGACTTTGCCATACTTGCAGTCTTTGACCTGGTTGAAGGGCGGGAAGGCATGCATGAATGGTTCCAATGTGTTGTGCGAAGCGCAAGAAGTGAGTGTTCAATAATAGATCAGGAACGGTCCGGATGCCAACCACCTAATGTGGGGGACGGAAGAATAATGGGTGGGTGACGTTGGGGCGGTGGTTACGGCTGCGAGGGAACCCGCGATTCATTCGCAATTGCGTATAGCCGGAAGTCTCTTGGCGAATGGGGTCCAATCCACTATGATTTCGGAGCTGTGCATTAACCGGCATCGGTGCCGGGGACGCTGAACTATCACCGCCTGGGGCGATTCTGACCGAATTCCGCCGGGCCAAGCCTCACCACCCGGGTCGCAACCCGATTCGGGCGAGAAAAGGAAGCAAAGCGTGACGACCGTCGCCGAACCTCCCGTCAAAACCGAGCCGACCCCCTCGCAGATGATGGACTGGTACCGCCAGATGTCGCTGATCCGGCAATTTGAAGTGAAGTGCGCCCAGAGCTACCAGCAGCAGAAAGTGGGCGGATTTTGCCATCTATATGTGGGGCAGGAAGCGGTGGCGGTGGGGTCGATCGCGGCGACCAAGCCGACGGACTACATTATCACGGCGTATCGCGATCATGGGCACGCGATCGCGCGGGGGATGGAGATTATGCCGCTGTTTGCGGAGTTGTACGGCAAAGTGACCGGTTGCAGCAAGGGGAAGGGCGGGTCGATGCACTTTTTTGACAAAGAGAAGAACTTTTTTGGTGGCCACGCGATTGTCGGTGGCCACATTCCTTTAGCGGTGGGGCTGGGCTGGGCGGCGAAGTACCGCAAAGAGGACCGGGTGACGCTGTGTTACTTTGGGGATGGGGCAATCAACCAGGGGAGCTTTCATGAGGCGCTGAATCTGGCGGGGCTGCACAAGCTGCCGTGCATTTTCATGGTGGAGAACAACGGGTATGGGATGGGGACGCATGTGCATCGGGCCAGCGCGGTGACGGAGATGAAGCTGCGGACGGAGGATGCGTACGGGATACCGGGCAAGGAAGTGGACGGGATGGATTGCGTGGCGATGTACAAGATGACATCGGCGGCGATCGACCATTGCCGGGCGGGACTGGGGAGCATTTTTCTGGAGGTGAAGACGTACCGGTACCGCGGTCATTCGATGAGCGACCCGCAGAAGTACCGGTCGAAGGAGGAGGTGGCGAAGTTCCAGTCGCACGACCCGATCGGGCGGCTGGAGAAGCTGCTGCGGGAGACCAACACGTTGGATGATGCGAAGGTGGAGGCGATCAACGGGGAAATCCACAACCAGGTGGAGGCGGCACACCAGATTGCCGACGAGGCGCCGTTTCCGCCGAGCGAGGACATCTGGAAGGATGTGTATGCGGAGCCGTATGGGCCTTACCTGAAGAGGTAAATAGTAATTGGTAATTGGTAATTGGGGACCAGTTGGTGCCATGATGGTTGCGTTTGAATTTGAGCGTTTGCAGGTTTTTCAAGAGGCTCGTGCGTTGAGAGTTCGTTTCTACAAACTTGCGAAGTTGCTCCCGCAAATGGAGCATAAATTGGCTACCCAGGTTCGGGACGCCGCGCGGTCCATCACAAATTGCCTCGCCGAAGGGCATGGGAGATATACGTTCAAGGACAGAATACATTTCTGTCGAATGAGCCGCGGATCGCTGCTGGAGCTCGTTGACGATGTAAACCTGTGCAATGATGAAAAGTACGCCAAGCCGGAACACCTCGAAACGCTGCGTATCGATTGCGCGGCATTCCTGAAACACCTGAACGGCTACACGAAGTACCTGCGTGAGGAAGCACTGAAACAAGACAACCTTAAGCGCCGCAAGCCCCAACCATCCTCCGATTCCAGTGACCCCTAATTACCAATTACCAATTACCAATTACCAATTACCAATTACCAATTACCAATTACCAATTACCAATTACCAATTACAACTTACCAATTACGAGGTCCCCATGCCAGTCATTCAATTCCGCGAAGCTCTCAACCAGGCCATGTGCGAGGAGTTCGACCGCGATCCGGATGTGTTTCTGATCGGGGAGGAAGTGGCTGAGTATGATGGGGCGTACAAGGTGTCGCAGGGGATGCTGGCCAAGTATGGGCCGATGCGCGTTGTGGATTCGCCGATTTCGGAATGCGGGTTCGCGGGGCTGGGGATCGGGGCGGCGATGGTGGGGATGCGGCCGATCGTGGAGTTCATGACGTTTTCGTTTTCGCTGGTGGCATTTGACCAGGTGGTGAACAACGCGCCGAAGATGAGTTATATGTCCGGCGGGCAGTTTCAGGTGCCGATCGTGTTTCGCGGGATCAGCGGGCCGGGGCAGCAGCTTGGGGCGACGCATTCCTGGAGCGTGGAGGCGATGTACGCCCATGTGCCGGGGTTGAAGGTGGTGGTGCCGACGACGCCGTATGAGGCGAAGGGGCTTTTGAAGATGGCGATCCGGGACAACGACCCGGTGATTTTTCTGGAGAATGAGTCGATGTACGGCAACAAGGGGGAAGTGCCCGACGGGGATTACACGATTCCGTTTGGCGTGGCGGATGTGAAGCGTGAGGGGACGGATTGCACGGTGGTGGCGTGGGGGCAGGGGTGCCTGGTGGCGATGGAGGCGGCGGACCATCTGGAGAAGGAACACGGGATCAAGGTGGAGATCATCGATCCGCGGACGCTGCGGCCGCTGGATTTGCCGGCGATCGTGAAGTCGGTGAAGAAGACGGGGTACCTGGTGACGGTGGAGACGGGGTATCCGACGTGCGGGATCGGGGCGGAGATCGCGTCGCGCGTGGTGGAGGAGTGCTTTGACGATTTGGATAATGCTCCGGTGCGGGTGGCATCGCTGGATGTGCCGATGCCGTATTCCAAGCCGCTGCTGCGGGAGGTGGTGCCCGGTCCGATGCGGCTGGCGGAGGCGATCAAGAAGGCGGTGTATTTCAAGGGGTGAGGGGGCAGGCCTGAACAATCGGGATAGGGAGGAGCCTCGCGGCTCCACCCCTCCCACACCACCGTGCGTACGGGTCCGTACACGGCGGTTCGGCTGGTTTGCGAATCAACTGAACCGCTAGGGCTGTGAAGACCTGCGTTCCATCGTCCATCCCATACCGTTCGGGCCTTCCCTGTCCAACGGCCAGTGGCCTGCACGACAGGTACTACGCCCTCTGCTGACTTCTACCCGGCGATCAACGGCCCT
>Ga0302320_10018934_pt1 | contig 13864 bp, 14 predicted proteins | sample Bog_T0_3_FD_202130 | JGI IMG/M metagenome (GOLD analysis project Ga0302320, IMG submission 202130) | Peat permafrost microbial communities from Stordalen Mire near Abisko, Sweden - Bog_T0_3 | ecosystem: Environmental > Terrestrial > Soil > Wetlands > Peat | place: Sweden: Abisko, Stordalen Mire... | reverse complement strand
GGCGGCATTGACGCCCCGCAGCCGAACGGGTTGGTTCTGGCTGTTGAGAATCTGCGTTCCAACGACGTGAAGAGGAGAGGGCTTGTTCGAGGCGGTTGCGCCCGCCGCGGGTGCCTGGGCCTGGCGGTGGGTTGCAGCCGTGAGCAGGGCGGCGAGAAGACCGGTCGCCGCGCTTGAGAATTTCCGCGTCAGTGATTTCATAGATTGCTGGTTGAAAAGGTCCGTTCCCGGAGGATGGCATAAAGGGCTGGGGATGTCATCTGTTTGCTGAATCACTGTTTGCTGAATCACCAACCGCAGGCGACCGAACATCAATTCCTCCCTGATCTGGTCCTTCCGTACAGTCCGCTTCGTCCTAACCAGCCGGACACTTGGCTATTGCTGCCGTTGGGTACCTGCCGGAATTGGTTCGCGCACAGTTGGGCCTGCTTAATGGATGCCAACACGGCTCACTTGCGCGGGCCTACCTCTGTCAATACGATGGGTTTGAACCCAGGCTTCAAGGCCGGCGAGGAGGACTGCAACTGGAAATCCAGTTTCCCCGGCGCGATGAAAAGCGGTGTCCATCCATTATCTTCGCCAGGTTTTTTTGGAAAAAAGACGCCCCGAAAACGCGGAAACAGAATGCCTGAAAATCACGCCCAGAGCAATGAGGGCAATCCCCGCGAGAATAAGATATAGCGCCGTGGGACCCAACCACGCTTCGAGCAGCTTCCACTTTTTCCCGAAAAAATATCCGATCAGGATGTAACTGATGGTATAGGCTGCCGAGCCGGTGAGGTTGTAAAAAAGAAAAGTCCGCCAGGGAATTTTCGCCATGCCGGCCAGCAGATTGGCCGCAACCGGCGGAAACAAGGCGATGAACCTCGCGATAAACACTGCCTTGGCGCCATGCCGTTTGAAAAATCGTTGCGGCCACTCTAGCCTTTCGGGCGTGAGGTGGAGCCAGTGAATTTTTTCCAGGCTGCCATGCCCCAATCTCCGTCCCAGCCAAAAGGAACAAATGCCGCCCAGGAAACAGGCCGTCGTTCCCGCCGCCATGGGTTGCCACAACGACTCTGCGGATTTTCCCAGGATAAACCCGGCTCCCAAAAGAATCGTTTCTCCGGGGAGGGGAAGGCCGAGGTTGTTCAAGAGCACGACGATGAAGACGAGCACATATCCGTAATGAGGAACGTGGGGCAGTAATGTATGCAGCCAGTGGAGCATGTTCACCGCTTTCTCTTAATACCATTCAGACTGCAAGGCGGGGATACAATCGGGCGCCAATGAAGACCAGGATGGTCGTGGTCAGGAAGATGACAGCATAGTCGAGACCCGAGCCGAAGGTGCTTGTGCTGTCGGTCAGCATGAATGTGCGCAGGGCATCCACGACGTAGGTCAACGGATTCAGATGGGAAATGACCTTCAGCCATCCGGGCATGATATCAGTGGGATAAATCGCGTTGCTGGCAAAGAACAGCGGCATGGTGAGCACCTGGCCCACACCCATGAAGCGTTCGCGCGTCTTCACAATACACGCGATGATGAGCGAAAAGGTCGAGAACAGTGTCGCAGCCAGGACCACGATGAGCAGCACGTTGAGGAGCGCAAGCGGGCTCCAATTTAACTTCACCCCGAGCAGCAGCGAGAGACCGTAAACGATGGCCGTCTGAGAGAGAGAGCGGATGCCCGCGGAAAAGCCCTTGCCGAGCACCAGCGCCGCGCGAGGCGTCGGGCTGGCCAGGAATTTCTGCACAATGCCGAGATCGCGCTCCCAAATGACGTTGATGCCGTAAAAAATGGCCACGAAGAGAACGCTTTGCGCCAGGATGCCGGGAGCAATGAAGTCCAGATAGGGGATATTGCCCGTGTGCATCGCCCCGCTACGTGAGAATACCTGGCCGAAGATAAGCAGCCAAAGGGCGGGCTGGAGGGCGCGGGTGATGAGTTCCGTGAAATCGTGGCGCAGCTTGCGCAGCTCAAACTCGGTGATGACGAACGTCTTCTCGAGGAAAGCGGTCAATGGGTGGATGAAAGTGGCGGTCATAGGGGTTGGCGTCAGCCAAGGCGCTGGGCTGTGGCGCGTTCGGCGGACACGTCGCGGAAGTTGCCGCCGGCATCCAGGGCGGTGCCGGCGTAGTGGACGAACACTTCACTCAGCGTGTGAGCGCCACCGCCAAGCGAGGCTTCGAGTTCTTTGCAGGTGCCAAGAGCAGCCATCTTGCCCAAGTGCATGATCGCCATGCGATCACAATGGCTTTCCGCCTCCTCCAGGTAATGGGTGGTGAAGAACAGGGTCGTCCCGAAGTTGGCCCGCAGATCCACCAGAAGTTTCCAAACTGTGTCGCGCGCAATCGGGTCAAGCCCGACAGTCGGCTCATCCAGGAAGAGCACCCGCGGGCGATGCAGCGTGGCTTGCGCGATTTCCAGGCGGCGGACCATGCCGCCGGAGTATTGGCCCACCAGGCGGCCCCCGTCGGCGGTCAGGCCCATGAACTTCAGTGCTTCCCGGATGCGCCCCTGCTGCTCGCGGTGTGGCAGGTCATAGAGTTTGGCGAAAATGAGCAGGTTCTCGTAACCGGTGAGCGAACCGTCCACGGAAACCGCTTGCGGCACATAACCGATGGCACGACGAACATTGACTGCCTGATTGGTGATGGAGAACCCTGCCACGCGTGCCTCACCCGCAGAGGGTGGCAACAGCGTCGTGAGCATCTTGATCGTGGTGGTCTTGCCAGCACCGTTGGAGCCGAGCAAACCGAAGATCTCTCCGCTATTGACCGAAAGGGTCAACGCATCCACCGCCGTGAACACGCCGAAGCGGCGGGTCAGGTTCTTGATTTCGAGAACAATTTCACTCATGATCCCTTTGGGTCGGGAAGACAAAGATCCGAGAGCGGCAAATTGACGGCAGTCTGCCACTGTTCCATTTTCCGGCGCCAAAATACAGCCGGAAACCTCGCGTGTGCTATGGGGTGTTACCCTTATCTGTCGACAGCATCAAGAGCGGTATTCATAACTTGCTTAACGGCAGGGTATGCAACCCGCTTGTTCAGGATACATTCTCCACTGCGGAGTTTGGCTGGCACTGGGATAATTCTCCATTAGAATCGTGGGATGGCGCGCTATTCACGCAATGACCAGGCGGGAGTTGAACTCCCGAAGGCGCAGCTGAACCGGGAAAATCTCAAGCAGGCGCTGGAGTTGTTCCGGTATCTGCGTCCGTACCGGGGCAGGTTCAGCGCCGCCTTGGCCGCCCTATTTTTCTCCAGCCTGCTGAGTCTGTCGTTCCCTTACCTTGCGGGGAGCATCATTGACGCTGCCTTGCACCCCATCAAGGGCAGCGGCAGCATGGCTGGCGCGGATCGGACGGCCCTTTTGCTGATGGGCATCCTTGCGGTGCAAGCAAGCCTTTCTTTCTTCCAGGCCCTTTCATTTGCCACCGCGGGCCAGCGCAGCCTCGTTGATTTGCGCCGCGATACTTACGCGAGATTGATCTCGCTCCCGATGACGTTTTTCGCCCAACGCCGCGTGGGCGAGTTGGCGAGCCATCTTTCCAGCGACTTGATTCAGATTGAAGACACCCTGATCACCATCCTGCCCCAGTTCCTTCGCCAAACCACCATCCTGATCGGCGGCCTCCTACTGATCGCATTCACATCGCTTCGATTGACGGGTATCATGCTTGCCAGCCTTCCGATCATCATCGTGGCGGCTGTGGTGTTCGGTCGCAAGACGCGCAAGATTTCCCGTGAGGCACAGGATCGCCTCGCGGATACGGCTACGATTGTCGAAGAAACCCTGCAAGGCATCTTGAATGTGAAAGCGTTTTCCAACGAAGGCTACGAACTCAACCGCTACCACTCCGGATTGGGATTATTTCTAAACACCACCTTGCGCGGCGCCCGGCTGCGCGCGGCGTTCATCGCCTTCATCGTCTTCGCCTTGTTCGGTTTCATCGTCCTGGTGCTCTGGTCCGGGGCGCGGCTTCTGCAACAGGGTGAGATCACCTTCGGCGAACTCACCCGTTTCGGTCTCTACACGACCTTTGTGGCTGGAGCGATGGGCCAGTTTGCCGAGTTATACAGCCAACTCCAGAAGGCCATTGGAGCCACCCAACGAGTTCGTGAACTCCTCCGAGAAACGGGTGAAGTGGAGGTTCTCCTGGGACCCACTCCGCCATCCACTCTGCCCCGGCTGCGCGGCGATATCGTGTTTGAGAATGTCCACTTCAGCTACCCTTCGCGACAAGGGGTCGAAGTTCTTCACGCGGTCAACTTCACGGCAACTTCTGGACAGAGGATCGCGCTTGTCGGCCCGAGTGGCGCCGGCAAATCCACCCTCATCTCCCTGTTGCTGCGTCTTTATGACCCATCGTCCGGGCACCTTTTGATTGACGGCCGGGACGCACGCGACTACCGGCTCGCCGAGCTTCGCGGTCAAATGTCCATGGTGCCACAGGAGGTGTTGCTGTTCGGCGGAAGCATCGCAGAAAACATCGCCTATGGAAAGCCGGGCGCCAGTGCGGAAGAAATCGAGCAAGCCGCCCGCAAGGCCAACGCGCACGAGTTTATCCAGGGCTTTCCCGAACGTTACGCCACGCTGGTGGGCGAGCGTGGAATCAAACTATCCGGCGGTCAGCGCCAACGCGTGGCCATTGCACGCGCGATCCTGAAGAACCCCGCCATCCTCATTCTGGATGAAGCCACCAGTTCCCTGGATTCAGAGAGTGAAGGCCTGATTCAGGAAGCGCTGGAGACGCTGATGCAGGGGCGCACTTCGTTTATCATCGCTCACCGGCTCGCCACCGTGCGGCATGTGGATCGAATCATTGTCATCGCCGGGGGACTTGTCGTGGAGTCCGGCACCCACAAGGAACTGCAAGCGGTTGCGGAAGGCACTTACAAGCGCCTCGCCGCCCTGCAATTCCGCGAGTGAGATTGGGACAGCGTGCAAGGCTCTCGATACACCGGCCAAGAAATTGCACCAGTGTTGGGAAAATCTCCCAAAACCGTTCATCGCCTCATCCAGCGGGGATACTGAAGAACTGAGACAAATTCCTGCCCACGAGAACATGGGTTCGGAAATTGAGCCGTTCTTGCCGCACCATCATCACTCCAGCTCAGTGATCACCGTATCCTGATCCTCGTAACCGGGGGCGCAACAGCACAGGAGACGCAACACATCCGCCCCCGTATTCCAGAGCTTGTGCGTCTGGCCGGGCAAAATCGCAATCGCATCACCTTTCACCACTTCGCGGACTTCGCCGTTGATACGAATCCGTCCCACGCCATGAGTGATATAATAAATCTCCTCGGTCTTGACGTGATGATGTTCCTGTGTGCTCATGCCGGGAGCCAATCGCGCCTCCGCCAAGGTCTGATTGCGGATTGCTGAATTCCGATGGGCCAGCAACTCCCGAATCTCCGATCCGTCTTTGGTAATAAATGCCGGCACGTTTTCAAGGTTCTTTATATCCATGTCCCATCCCTGGCACAAAATCGGCCAAAATGCACTCCCTCTCTTGGATCCCCAGCATCAGGATTTATAAGGCCCGAATCGTTCACCTTAGAGTCCTGCGGCAGGATGGTCGAGAGGGTGTTGATTGGCGTTGGCCCAGAACTTTTCTTCCGATGCTCAGGCCCAAGGAGATTGGTTTTGGCTGGAACGGCCCGGCATTCCGGGCTAAAACGGTGAGGAACAATGAGCCAATTGCTCCTCATTCCCGACCCGAGACCGCTGGACCAGCAGTTGGGCCAAAGTTTTTTCCGTGAGGCGCCCAAGCAACCGGGTGTGTATCTGATGCGGGACGCAGCGGACAGGGTGCTCTATGTGGGCAAGGCCAAGAATCTCAGACAGCGCCTGCAGAACTACCGGGTGGCCAATCCAGACCGGATGCCCCGGCGTCAGCTGCGAATGGTGCGGAAAGTGGCGCGGATTGAGTTTCAGTTTTGCCCCGGCGAATCCGCGGCCCTCAAGCGTGAATCCAAACTGCTCCGTTTGCTCAAGCCCAAGTTCAATCGGGCTGGGGTCTGGCCGGGAAAAACAAGATTCCTGGTGTGGCGCCAGTTGGAGCAACGATTGGAGTTGGCGGTGATGGAGGTGCCGGAAACAGGCTGGCAACGCTATGGACCTCTGGGCGGCCATGCGCGTCGTCTGCACTGGACGCTGGCTTGTCTGTTGTGGCTCGCTATGAATCCAGGCCGCGCATTCACTGACCTTCCCGCAGGTTGGGCACGGGGCAAGTTTGGGGAAACGGCGATGGTCCATTGTGGGAATTCAACGAAGGAAGTTGCCCAGGCCGTTGCCGCGTTCTTTTGGGAAGCGCCAGAGGGTTTGGTGCCGTGGCTCCAATCGCATTTTGCTGCCCGGACGCATCCGTTTGAGCGCACCGTGATCGCAGGCGAATTGGAGGTTCTCAAAGAGTTCTCAGTGCGGCATAGGCCGACAGGGAAGAACCGGCTGCAACTCGCCTTGTTGTACCGGGAACGTGCTTCTTATTTTCCAATGTCAGATCTATGCCTTCCGAAAACAAACTACTGCTGGGGATAGAGATTGGCGGCCCGGTTGACTGGAAGACCGGACGGGTCCATTGTTCACATCACGTCGCCGGGTGGGATGGAATGGACCTCGGCGGGTGGCTTTCCACATTGATTGACGCCCCGGCAGCGATTGAAAATGACACGAATCTGGCGGCTTTGGCGGAAGTCCGCCGTGGGGCTGGCGCTGGATGCAGCCCGGTTTTTTACACAAACTCCGGAAGCGGAGTCGGCGGTGGACTGGTCATTGAGGGCAAGATTTATCACGGGTCTCCTCCGGGCGAAGCGGAGGTGGGGCATGTGCGCCTGACGCCGTCGGGCCCCACGGTCGAAGACTGCTGTTCTGGTTGGGCTGTGGATCGCAAAGTGCGCGAGTATTGTGCCTGCTCCCCCTCCGGCCCGCTCCGAACTCTCGTGGCTCAATCGCCGGGCAGGGAAGCCCGGCATCTCAAGGAGGCGCTGCTGGCTGGAGATGCCGCCGCCAAAGGCATTGTTGACGAAACGGCGGGCACTCTGGCGTTTGCGCTTTCCCATGTTGTGCATCTGTTCCATCCGTCCATGGTGATCTTGGGTGGCGGCCTTTCGCTGATTGGCGAGCCTTGGAGAGTATCAGTCGCCCGTTCTTTGCCGCAATACCTCATGAGGGCTTTCCTCCCGGGTCCACGGATTCGTTTGGCTGCCTTGGGTGAGGATGTTGTTCCCATAGGCGCCCTGCTGCTGGCCGCTTCCACCGGCAACCTGGATTCATCCGGTCATTTCAGTAATTGACCCTTCTCTCCAAGTCCTGCGATTATTTTCCAGCAACAATCACCCTGCTCCACTAACAAGACATGCAACCGAAACTCTGGGGCAGCGGGCGATAACAACAACCTCGTAATCCATCATGTATCAGGTCTGGTTTGCGGGCCTGGCGATGCAGCGCGGAGAATTGATGACGGAGTGCTTCGAGCTTGGCTTGAATTGCGCCGCCGCCGTTGCCATCCTGGCACTTGCAGGAAAAACATCAAGCCAAGGGCATCATGTCGCTGCCGCCGCGGGCATTTTGGCCACGCCATGGCAGCGGCAACCGCCGATGGCTGTGGCGCGAAATAGATCAACAACCTGTTCCAAAGCTTCTTTCATATCAATTTCCTTCCAGCAGGGACCTGCCCGACCCGGCAGCATCCCAAAGTTCACGCTCACCATCTCACACAACTGAGCACCCGTAAACGCGCAACGCCTTAAGCATCCTCAAGTTCTGTCGGAAGTCTTCATGGGCTTAAAGGAGGTCCCTTTTGGCTTGACGGAGACGCCGTTAATTGAGCCCAGCCTGCCTGCGCCTCCGCGCCTTGTTGACTGGAGAAAAACCGTCGCCACCGGAAGGCGAAACTGGCATGGCTCGCACGAGTTCTCCCGCAGTGACTTTACGGGTGCCAACGGAGGCTCCACATTGGGGGCCGTGGGAGGCGACCGGGGATTTGCGAGCCGGGCCAACACAGGGGGATTGGGGTGGGTGGGGGTCTTTAACGGCCTCTGTCCGCGAAGTCCGGCCGAACTAAAGGATCGGATGAAAGAACCGCGCTTTGTGCCGATGCAGAAACGACGGTCGCAAACGGAAGGGCGGATCAGCATTTTGCAGCGGGGTTTTTTGGGGCGGCCGATGCGAGCAAGGGATTTACCCGGCGGGAGTTGGCGGTGGCCTGGGGAGTATTGACACACAACTTATGGATGCTGGCGCGGCTGAAAAGAGAAAAGAAAGAACCCTTGCGCCTGGCGGCGTAAAGGGGTTTCAGAAACCTCCACCGTCGGAACAACAGAGGCGGTGTCGTCAAAATTTGCACTCTATTGATTTTTTCGGCGTCCCAATGTGAATAACTTGCAAGCCACGCCCCAATCATCACCTCCGCAGACATGGGAACAAAAAACATCTGCTTTTGGGACAGGCTCTATTTAGGGAAAGGGTCCTGCATATCCGCATATTTCGGTGTATAGGCCAAGAGAGGATGGAGCCGTTGCGATAGTTTTGTCTATTTGATGGTAGTTTAGTTTTCACGTCCACAACTGCCGGTCAAGCGAGCGGTATTGGATGGCTTCGGAAATGTGGTCGCTGGCGATTTTCTCCACGCCGGCCAGGTCGGCGATTGTGCGGGCGACTTTCAGGATGCGGTCGTAAGCGCGCGCGCTTAAATTGAGATCGGTCATAGCGAATTTGAGGAGTTCTTTGGTCGTGTCATCCAGCGCACAATAGGTTTTCAACTCGCGCGGCCCCATCCGGGTGTTGCATGTAATGGAGGGCTTGTTGACAAAGCGAACCTGTTGGCGCGTCCGGGCATCGATCACCCGCTTGCGGATGGTGGCAGAATCCTCCCCCGTCCGCTCGCTGCTGATCTCGCGGAATTTCACTGGCGGCACTTCCACATGCAGATCAATGCGGTCGAGCAGCGGGCCGGAAATCCGGCCCAGGTAATTCTGAATCTCCCGAGGCGAACTGCGCGACTCCCCAGGCATTTTCCCGTCTGGTGTTGGATTCATGGCCGCCACTAACATGAATTGTGCTGGAAAGGTCATGGTGCCAGCCGCGCGAGAAATCGTGACCCATCCGTCCTCCAGCGGCTGACGCATCGTTTCCAAAACGGCTCGTTTGAATTCGGGTAGTTCATCTAGGAACAGAACGCCGTGGTGCGCCAGCGAAATCTCGCCGGGGGTGGGATTGGCGTTGCCGCCGAGCAGCCCGGCGTCCGATGCGGTGTGATGGGGGGTTCGGAACGGCCGGCGCGTGACCAGCGCCTGGCCCGGCTTGAGCAGGCCGACGATGCTGTGGATTTTAGTCGTCTCCAATGCCTCCTCCAAAGTCAATGGTGGGAGTATCGTGGTGAGCCGTTTTGCCAGCATTGATTTCCCCGTGCCCGGCAACCCGATTAGCAAGAATTTGAATTTCCCAACTTCTGGAGATCCATAAATACGATTTAGTTGGTCGGGCTACCAGCCGCCCCATTAGGTAATAGCCTCCATTCCAGAATTCAAACCGGCTCAGCCGCAGTCGCCAGCGAGATCGTCGCTGCCAACGAGGCCAATGTGGGTCCGATTGTGAATGGAATCGAACCCTCGTGAATATTCAAGCGCGCCGCGATTGACGATGGCCGATGTCAAGGCGACTTCACCCGGTAGTAGCGTTGCGGGTAATTTGTGGCCAGCGGATCGCTGAACTGGAAATTGCCGGAACCGGCGGGGGTCTCCACGGCGGGGCCAAGGATTGTCCAAAGGGCGGCCGGCAACGTCACGTTCGTGCTCGCCAGCACGGTGAAGGTCGCGTCGGTGTAGTTGGTGAACCCGAACTGGAACGTCCCGTTACCCAGTTGTTTCATGCCGAATAAGAGGCCGGAGCCGGCCGGATTGAAGATGCCTTCCACCGCACCCATATCCATCAGGCCGTTTCGCTCGCGTGGATAGCCGCGCTGGTCGGTGGCAAAGGTGTTTGCGGCCACGCTGCCCGCTCCAATGGCGGGCGAGCCGGGCAAGGGCGGCATGGTTGGCGTCGGCCCGCCGTAGTTGCCCAGCGGCGCAAGGTCGGGAGCGGCGTTGATGGGCGTCGTGCCTTCAAGGAAGCCGCCCTCATTATCCAACGACTGGACGAGATTGGAGCCGCCAAAGCTAACCCCGCTGGTAGAATCCCAGTAAATATCCGCGCCGCTAGCACCGCTGTTTCCGGCGACAATGGAGTTGATCATCGCCAGTACGCTGGAGTCGGAGTTATATATGCCGCCGCCGATTTGACCGCTATTGCCCACCACCGTGCATTCATTCAGCGTCAGCCCGCTGTTGTCGTTGCAAATGCCGCCGCTGCCCTGGCTGGAAGTATTTCCCGCCAGCGTGCATTGATTTAGCGTCAGAACACCGCTGTAGATATAAATGCCGCCGGCACCAGATTGCGAATAGTTTCCTGCCAGGGTGCATTGGTTCAGTGTCAGAATACCGCCGCTATAGTAGTTATAAATGCCGCCGCCGCCAAAGCCACCATTATAACCGTTGGTGATGGTGAACGAGGTCAGCACGACGCTGGCGGGGGTGATCACACTAAAAACGGTGACCGCGCCGTTGCCACTAATTTGCAGACCGCCGGGCAGCGCCGAGGCGTCAATCGTGAGGCCTGTGTTAATCGCCAGCGTGCTGGCCAGTGTGATGGTCGCGCCGGAAAGGTTTGCGGCAAAGTTGACAACCCCGCCGTTGACGGCGCTGGCAATGGTCGAACGCAGGCTGCCCGGGCCGCTGTCGGCGGTGTTGGTGACCAACAGCGGGCCTGCTTGGACGGCCGAACCGGCAGCCGCCAGCGTCAAGCCCAGGCTGTTGGTTACGATGAGGCTGGGTGAGAACACGCCCGCCGTGCCGTAAATGTGGGATGGATTTTGCACCGTGCCGGTGCTTCCATCGCCGAAATTCCAGTTCCTTCGGACGATGGCGCTGCCGTCACTGTCATCATTGGGGGAGTTAAATTGCACGTTCAAAGGAGGCAATCCGTAATTGGGACTGGCGGTATAGGACAGGGTGGGCAGTTCCAACGCGCCGAGGTCCATCAGGCCGTTTTGCGTACGTGCATAGCCGCGCTGATCGGTGGCAAACCTGTTGGCGTAGGTGCTGGCCGCGCCAATGGCGGGCGAACCGGGCAAGGGCGGCATGGTTTGCGTCGGCCCGCCGTAGTTGCCCAGCGGGGCGAGGATGGGAGCGGCGTTGAGCGGAGCGGGGCCGGTAGTCGTGCCGCCGTAGTTGTCAACTGACTGGACGAGATTCGTGCCAACATAGGTCAACGCGCCCAACGAGTTGTAAATATCCGGGTCGCCACCCCCGTTGCTGTTTCCAGCAATGATAGTGTTGGTCATGGTCAGCGTTCCTATGTTCCCAATGCCACCGCCGTAGTCGGTTGCCGTATTTCCGGAGAGGGTGCATTGGTTCAGCGCTACCGTGCCCACGTTGTAAATGCCGCCGGCGTGGCTGGAAGAATTTCCCGAGAGCGTGCATTGGTTCAGCGTCACCATGCCCCCGTTGTTAATGCCACCGCCGTAGCCGGTTGCCGTATTTCCGGAGAGAGTGCATTGATCCACAGTCAGACTGGTATATGACTCGATGTAAATGCCGCCACCACTCCCCTTTGTCGTATTACCGGAGAGAGTGCATTTGTTCAACATCAGGGTGCTACCGGAGCCGCCGAGGATGCCTCCGCCCTCGTAATCAGCCGCATTTCCCGAGAGGGCGCATTCATTCAGCGTTGCCGTGCTATCGTTGTAAATGCCGCCGCCCTCATCAGCACTATTACCGCTCAAGGTGCATTGGTTCAACATTAGGGTGCTACCGTAGGCGCTGTAGATGCCTCCGCCGATGTCGCCGGTGGCATAACCATTGGTGATGGTGAGCGAGTTCAATACGGCGGTGGCGCTGGCGGCCACGTAGAAGACTCTGACCGCGCCATTGCCATTGAGTTGAAGCCCGTTGGTCAACGCCGAGGCGTCAATGGTGAGGTTCGTGTTAATCATCAGGGTGCTGGCCAGTGTGATGGTCGCGCCGGACAGGTTCGTCGCAAAGGTGATCGTGCTGCCGGGACTGGCCGCTGCCATTGCCGCGCGCAAGGAACCCTGCCCGGAATCGGCGTTGGTGGTGACGACGAGAGGTTGATTCACCAACAAGTTCGTCGGGCTGAATTGCCCGGCGGCAAACGTGAACACCCGCACTTCATCCACGCCGCCGGAGAAGATCTCCGCCCCGCTATTGTCGGCCGCGATCAGGAAACTGCCCGACGGGCTTGCGGGCGTGGCGGTCATGGTAAAAGCCGGCACGCCGTTGGTGTAGAGCGTCGCCACGCCAACGTTGCACACCAGCGCCAGATCCGTCCAGGCATTGGTCGCCAGGGGGACCGAGTTGGGGGAGAAGCCCACGCCGCCGAAGAGAAGGTAGCAATTCGTTCCGGCCTGATAAATCCCCCAGCCGCTGCCGCCGGTGTTGCCGTCATAGGCGATGACCGCGCCGCCGCTGGCGGCGGTGGGATAGACCCACAGCTCGACACCGAAGTTGGTCGTGAGATTGGGAATCACATTGCCCCGGGCGTATTGGCCACCGGAATAAAATTCGCTCAACGAGCTGCCGGTGAAAAACGCCGTCGGGCTGGACACGTTGTTGGTGTAGATGGGATACACTCCGGCGGCGGGCTGGTTGGTCAAGGTGCGGCCGCCGACGGCGTCGAGGGTGTTGGTGGCGTAGCCGCCGCTCGCCGCTCCGGGATCGCCCTCGCCCATGTGCCAATAATCAACGACGGTCACTGCCGCTTCGATCGGCAAAAAGAATCCCAGGATTCCAATCGCAAGACAGATGAAGGTTTTCATATAAGTCCGCGTAAAACACGGAACGTAATTGGGCTGATAAAGTCTGCTTAAGAGTAGAATTATTTTGGCAAAATGGAAGGAAAAAATCTGCGGCCGCTGAATCCCTGTGCCTCCACCCCATATGTGGGGTGATGGTCGGATTTTTGCCTTGAGATACAGTCAGAACTGCGATGATGCCGATGCTCAAATTTCACCGCACAGGAGAATTGTTTTGCATAGGCACAGCAGGCGAATTGGGAAAACCGCGCTAGATTTACTGCACTTTTACTGCACTGATTCGTAAGCCATTGATAATCAATGGAGCGGGTGAAGGGAATCGAACCCCCGCGAATAATCCATTCTGATTCGTATCTGGTTGCTGCTGAGTATCTAGCAGATTTCAGCTTGCCATCTCTTTGGAAACCGGTGGTTTTTGAACTCCATTTGCGGTTGAAAATGGTAAAGAATGGTGTGAAGTGACCGCGCAGGCTATTCGAACGTCATGGGAACTCGTGATTAGGCTGGACGCGAGAATATTAACGTGCCTCAAAAACGGATGGTTCAGTCAATAACAGCTTGAGTTCAGGAATCTCCTTTGCCGGCGCATCCAGTGCCGCATTAAACGCCAACCATTGCGCTTTGGGCAGATCAAACCGTGTCTGCTCTGCCAATACGGCTTCCGCCGCCTCCTGGGATGACCGCACCACAAAGTCGGTCAGCGAGTATTTGCGCAGTTTTGCCGCCCTGCGGATCAGAATTTTGACCGCCGGCGCAATTCGCAGATTCAGGCGCTCGGACGCCACTTCGGTTTCAACAGGTCGTTTCGACATTGTGCTCTCCGAGAAGATCAGCGGAGGAGGTATCCATTGTCAACCGTCCAATTTGTAACCCTGCAATTCAGACAGTGGGGGAAGGGAAAGAGCGGGCGGGTGGCGCTTCTGGTGTGCGGATGGATCTTGTCGGGGCGGTCCGGGCCATGAACTGGTGGGCGTTGCCCAAGGTCGGATGCGGCCAGGG
>Ga0302320_10018932_pt1 | contig 13866 bp, 13 predicted proteins | sample Bog_T0_3_FD_202130 | JGI IMG/M metagenome (GOLD analysis project Ga0302320, IMG submission 202130) | Peat permafrost microbial communities from Stordalen Mire near Abisko, Sweden - Bog_T0_3 | ecosystem: Environmental > Terrestrial > Soil > Wetlands > Peat | place: Sweden: Abisko, Stordalen Mire... | reverse complement strand
TGTGGACCTTGGAAGCGATCCTCAACGACGAACAACCTGCCACCGGGCAGGCTGCAGCGTAGTAACATCAACCCAACCGCCGAACGGAACTTTCAACTAGAGGCGGGACATGCTCGTTGCTTTCTCTGGGCCGGTGCCTGTTGTGTGCTCCTCCCGTGGTTCGCTACTAATTTTTGATTCAAGCACCTTAATTGCGCTATCCAGCGCCTGTAATCGGTGCTTTAGCTCTTTGTCGTTCACGGAGTCTGATTGTAGTCTTAAAAGGGAGTAATGCATATAACTCCCAGGTATTTGACAGATTCGGCGTTACGGCCTAGTGTGAGCCCACGCGCTCCCCTTCCCGTTCTCAACGCAGACCCTCTCGGAAACGACAGGCTTTCGTGCGTTGATCCCAACCTGGCCTGGGCAATAAAGCGCCGTGCAGCGACCAAATTGGGGCGCGAGATCACGCCGGGTCAAGTGAGCCGACCGGACATTGCGCTCGTGGTTTTCCAACGGAGTTGATTTCAGACCTCTCACGTGGAAAGGAGAGAGCATGGCATTCACACAACACTCCATGAGAATGTCAGGTATTCTTCGTGGCGGCGGGCAAACTGCAAATTGTACGGTTTCGGCATTGAGGGTGACCTTGATGGGGACGAGAATCTTCAAGGACTGTCTTTATACGGTTCTGTGGGTTTCAGAGTCCATGCCAGACGGTGACTACAAATTGTCAATTGATGACAAGACTATTGCTATGAGCCACTCCAAGCGCGGCTGGCACGCGACTGAGGCTTGATTCGGTGAAGGTTCAGCCCAGGCCAAAATGACCTTCGTGAAAGGCAGCAGCCACGCAAGAACGGGCGAGTAATCATTTGCAATCGGCGTTTTTATTCTATTGGCGACTCCCGAGGGAACTTGACCAAATGGGCTGCACTCGCGGATGTTCCTTTAGTGCGCTGCTGGCTTAACCGCGCTCGATCACCGTGAATCTATTAGGTCCATACAGGACAATGGCCGCTTGGACGCCGTTCCCTCGAAGAGTCAGGTGAGCGCCGGAGCGTGCCAGTGCGGAAACAATCAGCTTGAATTCGGCTCCGTATCTGAGATTACCCAAGCCCAGCTTCAGGCGTGACATTCCATTCAAGGCATCCTCGGTTGCTTTCAGGTCGAAGCGAACAGGAATGTCCGGCCCGTCAGTATGGGAAATTGTGCCAACCGCGTCTTCGATTGTTCGAACCGGTTTTATTTTCCAGCCCATTCGCAACCCCTGCCTGGTTTAACGAGAAGCGGGGGCAAATTCATTTTGGATCGGCCTGTCTTGTGATGTGGATCACTGAGTGAGCGCGTGATCGGCGTTGACTATTGCACATGGTCGATCGCCCACGACTCACGCCGGTCGAAGACACCAGGTACCTCTATGGATGTTCAGCGTGTGAAATGACGTTTATCCCCAAGCCGGGATGCCGGGAAGGGCTGGTATGGGTATTCGCTGAGCATCTGAGGCTCTCCCATCCTGCCGAAGAGCAATCGCATCTCCCGCCCGTGCAATATACCCAAGCACACGAAAGCCCCTCGCTGCCGAGAGGCTCTGTGTAGACAGGGGAAGGCGGAAAAGGAAAGCAGTGGTCTGACAGTAGGCGCTTATTCAACCGCTGTCAAGCACACTTCCGACTTGCTTGGATGCTTCCGGCCCCTATGGAGTTTGAATTGATCCGCAAACCGCTTGATATTCTTCGGTGAGAACGCAATCCTCAGTTCACCTTTTGACGTTTACTCGCCACAGCCGTGCTCAACGAGCCTCATTCAAGCCGATAACCGGGAGCGAGTGCGGGTGTACTTGCTTGTAATGCGCTTCAAATTGATCGTTTGCCTAGTCGATCTGTTTTTCGTAAGCTTCGCGCGAGGCAGCGGCGGGACATCGAATACGGCCTCGCATTTGGAGCAACTCCACACGTAAGGCTTTACCGGGGGGCAGGCGCGGTCCTAGCGGAAGCTATGTGGACTGGCATGGTGAGGCGATGCTAGTCTTCAAACGGGCATTTCGCAAACGCATCCAGATGGCATTGCGCCCGCCTCAGCTTAACGGGCCGCGAAGATTGTCGATCTCAGGCTTAGGCGCCAATTCTCGATTAGGTCTCAGTTCCAGCAACTCCTCCGCCACATAAGCGCCAATTGTTCCGTCCGAAAACATCACAATCACGCCATCTTCGCCGTCCTTTTTGGCACTCAGAATTCGCACGTCGTCGGGCATAAGGCGAAGTATACTTATCGGCGGAAATTACAACTGCCGCATATTGATCACTTTAGGATCGTTTCTGAGATATACTTTCCGTCGTCCCGCCGAATCCCCCCTGTTTGCCAAATTCATTATTACCCCCATTGACCATCGCCGAGTCTATGCTCTCTCGCAATCGCCTTTCGTTTCCCTTGCCATCCGGCCATTCATGGCAAGCAACCCATCCGCCCCAACGCGCGCCGCCCGGTACAATAAGACTCATGCTTCGCGACCTGCGCCCGCTCTTCGGCTACATGCGCCGCTACCGTTGGGGATACCTGTGGGGCAGCCTCTCGGTGATTGCTACCAACGCCGTTTGGGTGCTGTTTCCCAAGGTGATTGAAGCGGCCATCGACGACATGAAGCACGGGGTGACGCGGCAGAGGATTGTGGTGTTTGCCGGGCTGCTGGTGCTGATAGCGCTGGTGAAAGGCATCTTCCTGTACGCGCAGCGATGGATCCTGATCGGCATCTCGCGGGAGATTGAGTTCGACCTGAGGAACGACCTTTTCAGGGTGCTGGAGCGGCAGGACTCGGGGTTCTATCAGCGCTACCGGACGGGCGACATTATGGCCCGGCTTACCAACGACCTGAACGCCGTGCGCATGATGCTGGGGCCGGCGCTGATGTATAGCGCTAATACGATTTTTTTTACCGTCGGCGCGCTGTTCTTTGTGCTGCGGATAAGCCCCTACCTAACCTTGGTCGCGCTGGCTCCGATGCCGGTGGCGAGCATCCTGGTGCAGTACTTCGGGACGCGGATTCACGACCGCTTCGAGCGCATCCAGGCCAGCTTCTCGGAGATCTCGTCGCAGGCCCAGGAGAACTACTCCGGCGCGCGGCTGATACGCGCGTTTGCGCGGGAAGAATCGCAGATTGGGCTGTTCGAGCAGCTCAATCGCCAGTACATCGCGCGGGCGCTGCGGTTGGTGCAACTGATGGGTATGCTTTGGCCGACGCTCGAATTCATATTGGGCGTGTCAATGATTATTACACTGATGGCCGGCGGGCACCTGGTGATTGCTCACCGCATCACGGTAGGCGAGTTTGTGGCCTTCAACACCTACATGATCATGCTCATCTGGCCAATTATCGCGGTGGGCTGGGTGGTGAATCTGTTTCAGCGGGGGACGGCTTCGATTGTGCGCATCGACGAACTGCTAAATGCTGTGCCGGCGATCGACGATAGCATGGCGGATGCGTCGATTGCCTCGGACACGGTGCTGAAGGGGGAGATTGAGTTTCGCAACCTGAACTTCAGTTATGGAGACACGCCGGTGCTGCATAACATTTCGCTGCGGATAGCGGCGGGGTCGAGTCTGGCTATCGTGGGGCCAACCGGTGCAGGGAAGTCGACGCTGGTGAATTTGATTTCGCGGATGTATGAGGCGCCCGAAGGGTCGCTGCGGATTGATGGACGGCCGGTGCGCGACTACCCGCTGGCGGTGCTGCGGCGGAACATCGGCATGGTGCCGCAGGAGACGTTTCTGTTCAGCATGACGATTCGCGAGAATCTGGCGTTTGGCGCTCCGCATGCGAGTTTGGAGGAGACGCTGGAAGCGGCTGAAGCGGCGCACATACGGGCCGAATTCGAGGAGTTTCCGCAGGGGTTCGAGACCATGGTGGGCGAGCGGGGGGTTACGCTTTCAGGTGGGCAGAAACAGCGCGCGGCGATTGCCCGGGCGCTGCTGCGCCGGCCGGCGATACTGATTCTGGATGACGCGCTGGCCAGCGTGGACACTTATACGGAAGAGCGGATTTTGAACGGGCTACGGGGGTACACTTCGTCGGCGACTACGATTTTGATTTCGCACCGCGTTTCAACGGTGCGGAATGCCGACCAGATTGCCGTGCTCGACCGGGGACGGATTGTGGAAATGGGGCGGCACGACGATTTGCTGGCGCTGGACGGCTACTACGCCGGGCTGTACCAGAAGCAGCAACTGGAAGAAGAGCTTACGGTGGCGGGGTGATGAATGCAGGGACTAAGGGACTGAGGAGAAAAAGGACCAGAAAAATCAGTCCGTCTTCGCGCGCCGCAGGCAAACCTTCCGTCCTAAATGAGCACTGATTCGGACCGTTCCCTAGTCCCTATTCCCTATTCCCTATTCCCTGCCTTTCAAGCATTCCATCTGGAGCCGGCAAAGGTGTCGGCGCCATAATCGTCGCTTTCCGAGTTCGCCTTCCCGCGCATGGAGGGGGCTGAGATCACCTGGAGTGGCGCTGGATTCACTTCTGGGTCGCGAGCGACATGACGCCAGGCATCGCGAACATTTCGCACGCAGTCGATGGCGTGCTCGAATTTCTGTCGCGAGGCCGACTGTGAGGCCTGCAGAATCTCAGAGAAGATGGATGCATAGAACTCGCTGAGCACCTGCGCGGGCCGGCCGCCCACATCCATTCGGAGCCGCGCCTGAAGGTGGATGATGATATCCAGGGCGCGCTTGACCGCAACCCTGCGGCCGTTCTGGTCCCCGCGGTCGACGGCGGAGCTGGCAGAGTAGAGGAAGCGCAGAATTCCGTCGTAGAGCGCCACCACCAAGTCCACGGCCGATGCGCCTTCCAGTGCATGTTCCTGATAACTTCCCATTGCAGTAAGGCTCCTTAGCCGCCTGAGTTCTGGTTGTACCCGGTTATGGCCGAGTAAAGTTCGTTTACGCCATCCAGTTGCGACGGCAGTTCCTGCATAATCTCGTTGGCGCTGTTCAGTTCCGCGGTCAAGCTGGTTTGCTGCGCGGAGATGAGGCTGTTCTCCTTCGAGATATCCGCATTGAGCGTGGATTCGATGTTGCTGTTGGAGCTTGAGGCCAACGCCAGAATGCCTGTGCCCGCTGTGGTGCCGGAGTCGGTGAGCGCGTTCGAAAATGTCTGGCCCCAACTGTTTGCGTTCTGAAAGAAGCCCACCACGCTGCTGTAATCGGAATTCAACACCGAATCGAGCGAGGTGGCGTCCAGCGTGAGCGAGCCGTCGTTGTTGACGCTGATACCGAGGCTGGTGAGGCTGTTGATGTCGGACCCGCCGTTGTTGTATTTGAGGGAGGTATTCGTTGCTGTGTCGGTAATCGAGGGGGCCACCGTCAGCACGCCGTTCGATCCGGCGGTGTTTGACACCAGCGCGAGCTGTGACCCGGTGCTGCTGGTTACCACATTGGCCGTAACTCCGATGCCGGCTGAGTTGATGGCGCCGGCCAGGCCTGCGAGTGTGTTGTTCCCGGATGCTGTTGGGACGCTGACGATCTGCGGGCTGGTATCGGCGATACTTGAGGTTACGGTCAATGTTCCGTCAGCGCCCGAAGTTTGAGACAGCAGCGACAGGCTGGACGAACCATCGTTGTTCTTTACGATCGACGCGGTAACACCGATATTGGCCGTGTTGATCGCCTGAGCAAGTCCGGCAAGCGTGTCAGGGGTCGATGAGTCGCCCATATTGACGGTTTCCGCCGTGCCGCTGCCCACCTGAATCGAGATGGAACCGGTAAGCGTATCGGCAGCGTTGGCGATCGGATTCAGGGTTCCCGTCGACGCCTGCGTGTCGGTGCCCGCCGTACCGCTGAAATACATCGGCAGGCCGCCGGCCAGCTTGATGCTGATGGAGCCGGTCAACGTGTCCGAAGCATTCGTGATCGCATCCAGATACCCGTTGGGGTTCTCGGTATTCACGCCGTTCATCAACTGCTGCTGCAGCAGCGTGAGTGTGGGAGAGCCGAACAGCGGCTCGGGATTGCCCGACGCATCGTTCCCTTCCTGCGTGTTCATGGCGCTGATCAGGGAGTTGTAATCGGTAACGAGTTGGTTGACTGTGCTCTCGACATCGGTGTTATCGTTGCCGATGACCACCTGCACCTGTGCGCCGCTCGCGCTAGGAGCCAGCAGTTGGAAGGTCACGCCGGGGATGAGATTGGCAACCGTGTTCGAGGCGCTGGTCAGCGGATCGCCATCTACCGTCAGATGCGCATCCAGGCCGGTCACTGGGGACGTATAGGCCAACGTACCGCTGGGTGTGGTGGTGTCGGAGATCGAATTCGCGCTGACGGTGATGTTTCCAAGCGCGCCCGAAGTGCCCGAAACCAGGCTCAACTGGGATCCTGTGGAATCCGTGAGAACGCTGGCATTGATGCCCACCCCGGACGAATTGATGGCCTCGGCCAGGCCTGCGAGGGTATCGACGCCGCTGCTGGTATAAATTGTGTTGGCCGCAGGCGGGCTCGGCGCGGCGCCGATCACGATGGTCTGCGCTGTGCCGCTTCCGACCTGAAGCGTGAAGGACCCCGACAAGCTGTCGGAAGCCGAGGGAATTGCAGCGAGGTAGCCGCTGGAGGTCGTTGCGAGGCTTGTCACTTCCACCGTGTGCGTTCCCGCTATGGCCGTCGAGTCGGCAGCTGTCAGCGACAGCACATTGGTGTCGGAACTGGAACCCGTCTTCTCCGACAAGATTCCTTCCGCGTCGGTGAGAGAGCTCATATCGTTGGAGAGATTCGAGAACAGCGTCCCAAGGCTGGAAATCACCGTGTCCTGACTTTGCAATGAAGTCAGTTGCGTCTTCCACGGGGTCTCAACATTTTGCAGGTTGCTCACGATCGAGGCTACGGTGGAGCTCACGTCGAATCCAGCTCCGCTGGTCGGCGACCCGAAACTCAGTCCCACTGTCCCCATCGCGTCCTCCGTGAAGAATTGAAGCAGCCTTGCATCCATACCGGCGCAAGCCGGATTGGAACCGTCTCATAAGCCCTGATCGCATCGTTGATTGGGCTGTCGAAATCACTGCCCTGCCGGAGACTCGCAAGGTTCTTCGGCACAGGGGCTTCATCGGCATCCCAATCGCCAGCATTAACGGGTTCGGTCTCGAATGCAGAGGTGCATTTCCAGTAATTCCCGGTAAGGTGAATGGCCCGGGCCTGAAGGCCTTGTTGATTCGCTGCGTAATCGGGGACTAGAACCCGCTCGTCCCTCCGCAACCTTCGACCTACAACTGTGGTCCGAAAAGCGGGGCTCTCCCGTGTTTTCTTCTTTAGAGCGCGCAAAAGAAGGGCGCCGCGCGGGCACCCTTCTTTGGCTGGCCGGCTTTCGCCGGCTTACTCCGCCCCAGCGACCAAGACCCGTCGCCGGGGACCCCGGGATTATTGCAGCAGCTTGGTTACTTCCTGCTGCATGCTGTTAGCCTGGGCCAGGGCGGAAATGCCGGTCTGGCTGAGGATTTCGTACTTGGACATGTTGGAGGTTGCCGACGCATAGTCGGTGGCCTGGACCGCGTTCTGCGCTGAGGTTACGTTCTCTGACTGCGTGCTGAGCACCGAACTGACTGCGTTCAGCGTGTTGATCTGCGCGCCAACGTAACCGTCCTGTGCTGCCACATCCGCAATAGCCGTATTGAGATCGGTAAGCGCGGTCTCGGCGCCAGCCTGGTTAGCCAGGGTGGTGGCCTGGAGGTTCTGACCCGCCGTGGGGGAGTAGCTGATGGTGGCAGTTCCTACGGTTCCATCGTCGACGGTCGACGCTGCTGTCTGGGTGGTGCTGGTATCCTCGAGCCCCGTCCCTCCCTGGGCAAGCTCGATGTTGAATCCGCCGTTCGTAGTTGGCGCGACATTTCCCACCGAGCCGGAAATCATGATTCCGGTGTCGGTGGCCGCAGCAGCGGAGGCGTCCCCGGCTGCTCCGGCCGTAGTGAAGGATGCAGTCAGGCCCAGGCCCGAATCGTTGATGGCGGTCATCATGCCTGCCACGGTGTTCGCGTAGCCGGTTGCGCCGCCGGTGGCGATCGTTGCGGTGGCAGTTACCGGGCCGGCCGCGTCGCTGCCGATCACATAGGTGACGTCCAGTGTGCTGGCGGCGACAATCGAATCGGTGGACTGGGCGTTGCCCGTACCTGTTTGCGACAGATCGACGAAGACGCTCTGGCCGGAGGAGTAATTCATTGTGCCGCCAGCCTCTCCCACCTGAGAAGATGACAATGCGCCAATGGTCAGATCGTTGATCGAAGCGCCCTTAGCCGAAGAGTCGCCGGTGTAGATGTCGGTGTTGGTGCCGAAAACCGCCTTCTGGTTGTAGGTAGTCGTGGAGCCGATGTTCGAGATTTCCGACAGGATTGACTGGTACTCCTGATTGGCTGCCGAATACTGAGTACCGCTGAGGGTGCCGTTCGAGGCTTCGGTAGCCAGCGTCACGGCCCGGTTGAGCAGGCTTGTCACTTGCGAGAGAGCGCCATCGGCCACTTGCAGCAGGCCGACACCCTCCTGCGCGTTGGTTCCAGACTGGGTCAGGGCTTGTGAGTTGGCCTGGAGGCCATCGACCAGCGAAAGGCCGGCGGCGTCATCCGCGCCGGAGTTGATCTTCGAACCGGAAGACAACTGCTGCAACACGGTGTTCAGGCTGTTGGTTGTGTTGTTCAGATTGTTTTCTGCATACATCGCGGAGAGGTTATTCAAGACACCCAGGGACATGGGGTACTCCTTGTTGGATGCGTGGATTTACGGCCCTTTCACGGTAGGCGTCCCCATATTTTGTCTAACCCTGGGTGGCTGCTTCCGGATCGGTTACCGTCGCATCTGGCCTCTTCTTCGGCATGGGTGTTGGGGACTTTATGGACCCCGCGTTTGTGTCCTGCCGGGGACACTTCCAGCCTGTTTCTTCTAATCTTTTAACCTTTTCCTTCTTCCGCCGATAACCATCGCAAAGGAGGTATCCGGCCCATGATCGAACTTACTCGGCTTAACGGCGCAACGATTGTCTTGAACAGCGATTTGATTAAAACCGCCGAATCCTCTCCAGACACCATGCTTACGCTTATCAACGGAGACAAGCTGATTGTGCGCGAGACCTGCGCCGAGATATCGGAGCGGGTGCTGGCATACCGGGCGCGCCTGCTGGCCGCGGTGGCCTGGCGCACCGCGTCGGGAGATCTGCACCGTGTTGCTTCCATTGCCAGCCTGGACGTTGCAGGCCAACGCAGTCCCGCACTTGAGTTGCGGCGCGATCCGTTCCACGGTGCGTGAACAATGAGATCGAGACGCCCATCGATTCTTCAGCCGTGGCGCGCCGGGGTGTTGCCTCGCCGATGGGGTGGAAATCAAGGGTATACACGCAGTTTTGAACCAGGAGCAGTGTATGGATAAAGCGAGTGTTGGCGGAGTGTTGCTGGCAGTTGCCGGCATCCTGGCCGGGTTGCTCATCGAGGGAGGAAACCTCGGCCAGATTCTGCAGCCCACCGCGGCCTTGATCGTCTTTGGAGGCACGCTGGGAGCTGTGCTCATCCAGTTCCCGCTCACCACAGTCGTAGCGGCATTCCGCAGCCTTGCGCACGTTTTCGCCGCGCCACGGACACAAAACGACCAGCTCGTTCGTACCCTTGTGGCTCTTGCCAACAAGGCGCGCCGCAATGGTGTGGTTTCGCTGGACAGGGATCTGGCGAGCATAGAGGACCCATTCTTCAAGCAGGCGCTGATGCTTGCCGTGGATGGCACCGAGCCCACTGAGTTGCGCAACATCATGCGCGTCTCCCTGACATCGACCGCGGAAAGCGAGGAGCGGCTGCCGGCGGTGTTCGAGTCGGCTGGAGGCTTCTCGCCGACCATCGGCATCCTTGGCGCGGTGTTGGGGTTGATTCAGGTTATGCAGCATCTTGACAATATGCAGGAGGTAGGTCGCGGGATCGCCGTAGCTTTTGTTGCCACCATCTATGGAGTGGGCGTTGCCAATCTCTTTTTCCTGCCCTTCGCAGGCAAGATGCGAATCCGCATGCAGGACATCCATCAGAGCCGCGAAATGATGCTTGAGGGCGTGATCTCGATTCTCGAAGGCATGAACCCGCGCATGCTTGAGGTAAAACTGGCAGGCTTTCTCGATGAGAGGGTCCAGCAGAAGAAGGAGCGCGCGGCATGACCCGTCCCGCAGGCAAGGCACACGGAAGCCGCGACCGCTGGCTGGTATCGTATGCCGACTTCATTACGCTTCTGTTCGCGTTTTTCGTTGTTCTCTACTCGGCGTCAAGGGCAGATTCCAAAAAGCAGATGCAGGTATCCGCGTCAATCAACTCCGCATTCCGTTCCCTGGGTATCTTTGCCGGCGCAAACCGTCAGTCGAACAAGGTAAACGGCGGAAACAAGGGCATCGACACCGCTGCAATACCGATGAACATTGTGATGGGCGAGGACCTGCTGTCTCCGGCAAAGGTTCAGGAGGATCTGAATCAAGTGCGCCGGGATCTGGAGCAGCGGCTCTCCAACCAAATCGCGCAGCACACGGTGTCCATCCAGATGGGCCGGGGCGGGTTGGTGATCAGTCTGCGCGAGGCTGGCTTTTTCAATTCCGGCTCGGCGACCCCGGGACCGGAGACGCTGGCTACACTGCGCCAGGTGGCCGCCTCGCTGGACCGCACCCAATACGACCTGCGGATCGAGGGCCATACCGACAATGTTCCCATCCACAACAGTGAATTCGATTCCAACTGGGAACTCTCGACGGCTCGCGCCACCCGCATCGCAAGGCTGTTTCTGGAACTCGATGCCATGCCTGCCGAACAGCTATCGGCCGCCGGCTATGCCGAGTTCCACCCCGAGGCCAGCAATGAAACCGCCGAGGGCCGCGCAGAAAATCGGCGCGTGGATCTGGTGGTGCTGCCCCGCACTCGAATCGATCTTTCCTCTGCGAACCTCTCCACATCAGGCGTGCCCCACTCCTCCGGGGCATGGCGGAAGATTACGGACGATGAGTGAGCGGTGCTAGCTGTTATAGCGGTGTTAGCGATGCTGGCAAGTACTCCGATACGAACTGCGGGCCGTTTAGCTCCGTCAACCGCGCTAGCCACGCCAACTCCGCTAACTCCGCTCACCGCTATTCAACCCCCAGCACTTTCACGATCACACGCTTGCGGCGCTGACCGTCGAACTCCGCATAGAAGACGCGCTGCCACGTGCCCAGGTCGAGCTTGCCGGCGGTAACCGGCAGCGTGGTTTCATGGTGCAGCAGCAGCGACTTCAGGTGTGCATCGCCATTGTCTTCGCCCGTCTGGTGGTGCTTGTAATCGGGCTTTGCCGGGGCAAGTTCCTCAAGCCATTTGCCTATATCTTCAATCAGCCCGCTTTCCAGATCGTTCACGTAGACAGCCGCCGTAATGTGCATCGGCGATACGAAACATAATCCATCCTTGACACCGCTGCGCCGCACCACCTGCTCCACTTCTTCGGTAATGTGAACTATCTCGCGCCGCCTTTTGGTCTGGAATACCAGGTACTCTGTGTGACTTTTCATCGCGTCCTCCCATCATTTGCCGAACTCGCTCCGCCGGCTCAGCCTTTATCCTAAAGACTGCCGTGACCCAACCCAACTCTCTCACCGCCGATTTGCTTTGCCTGCGCGGCCATGACATGCTTGCCTCCGGCGAGCCGGGCGAAGCTGCAGCGGCATTTCGCGCGGCCATCTCTGCCTCGGAGCAGAACACCGATGCGCATGTTGAAGCGCACCACGGGCTCATCCGCGCGCTGCGCGATGCCGGCCAACTGAATGAGGCGGTGGGCGCCGCACTGGCGCTGACTGCCCTGACGCCTGGCGATCCGCTAGCCCACACTGCGCTGTCCATTTCGCTGCAAGCTGCGGGACACGTGCCCCAGGCTGAGGCCGCAGCGGCCCGCGCACGGATTCTGGAGTGGAAGATTCAGCTGCAATCGCCGCCCGGCGAGGGACGACTGCCGTGAAGAGCCGTCGCCAACCCAGCCCGGCCCAGCGGCTGCGCTCCATGCACGATTTGCTCGCAAAGGCTTATGGGCCCCAGAGCTGGTGGCCGGCCGAAACTCCCCTAGAAGTAATTCTCGGAGCCTATCTTACCCAGAACACTGCATGGAAAGCCGTCGAGCGCTCGCTTGCCAACCTGCGCAACGCCGGGGCGCTGACGATGGATGGCTTGCGATCGCTTTCGCTCGCCAATTTGCAGAATCTCGTTCGGCCTTCGGGTTTTCATACCCGCAAGGCGCCGGCTATCAAGGCGTTCGTAGCCATGCTGGACGAGGAGTTTTGCGGCTCTCTGGAATTGCTCGCCGCATCGCCTACAGAACAGCTTCGCAAACGCTTGCTGGCTCTGCCGGGAGTTGGTCAGGAAACCGCCGACGCCATTCTGCTCTACGCCCTTGGCCATCCCGTCCCGGTGGCGGACGAATATCTTCGCCGCATTGTGGAGCGGCACCGGCTCGTCTCGATACCAATAGCGGGCGGCCGCATTCGCTATGAGTCTCTGGTCAGCCTCACTCGCAAGGCGTTCGCACCGGACTCGCCGGGATCGCATAAAAGCCTGTTCAACGAGTTTCACGCTCTCAATGTGGCTGTGGGCAAGGCACATTGCGGAAGAACGGCCCACTGCACCGGCTGTCCGCTATCGTGCGACCTTCAATGGATGAATTCGCAAGACTAACTCGCGTCGAATGGAAGTTATTCCGAGTTATGCGTCCTGGTTAGTGGAGGTTGGATTGAATCTCTGTCAGCACGCTGTGAGCTTCGGCTTTGATTGAAAGCGCTCCGGGAGAGATTGCATTGGCGAGCAGTTTTTCAGCAATTTCGGCGTGTGGCAAGGCCTCCTCATATCGATGCTGTCCAACCAGAGCCTCAGCCCAGACCAGGTGCGATATCCCAAATCGCCGATCGGTAGGCGCTACTTTGCCTTCCTGAATGGAAATCAGCTCTTTGGCCAACTTTTCGCCTTCAGGGAAGCGCCCGGTTTGAACGTACGCCCTGGCAAGGAAGTAAAGCGCCTCGGAGAGCTCGGGACTGGAGCTCGCGATCTTTCTCCACGCGGGCAGAGAATCTTCAAGCAAAGGAACCGCTTCTTTTGCCCGCCCAAGCTTCATCAGTGTGCTGCACTTGTAGTCAAGCTCGGTTAGCGCTCCGCGGCTTCCCGGACCGGAGCATGCCTTGAATCCGTCGTAGGAACGCTGGTAAAGCGCGAGCGCATCCTGTAGCTTGCCGCGCATTTCGTTTATGTAGGCCAGTTCTCCAATGTCGTTAGATTGCTCGCAAAGAGCGAGTTGATCCTGGCTGTAAATCTGAAGAGCTTGTGTAAATGCGCTCTCGGCTTCATCGAGACGGCCGCGTATCTCCATATCGCTACCCAGATTATCCAGCGCGCCGGCGGTGTCTCGCCCGGGGAGATTGCGCTCGCGGCTTTCCTTTACAGCGTATTGGAGCAGGCGCACATTCTCGTCGGAGCGGAAGCCCAGGTTCTCGCGATTCCAGGCATAGAAGACCGCTGCCCAAACCTGTACCACGGGTGAAACACCCGGCTTGCGGGAAAGGGTAAGTGCGTCCGCCGAAAGGCTTGCTCCCAGGTCATCCTGCCCCTGCAGGTAAGCAATGTTTCCCGAATAGGCCGCCGACTCTGCCTGCGCCTCGACATCTCCTGCAACTCTTGCGTTGGCTAGAGTTTGCGTAAAAACCTTCTGCGCACTGTCCAGATCTCCATTGGCAAACATCGATTCGGCCAGGCTGATCTGGGCTGCGCGCAGGTCGGCAGGGTTCTTGATGTACTCCGGCAGAGTCTTTACGCCCAGTTCCAGAAACTCCGGTACGGTGGCAGCGGGCTTGCCGGTGTAGTCGGAGTTGGCGAGCTTGAACAGGCGGTACATGAACGT
>Ga0302320_10018928_pt1 | contig 13868 bp, 11 predicted proteins | sample Bog_T0_3_FD_202130 | JGI IMG/M metagenome (GOLD analysis project Ga0302320, IMG submission 202130) | Peat permafrost microbial communities from Stordalen Mire near Abisko, Sweden - Bog_T0_3 | ecosystem: Environmental > Terrestrial > Soil > Wetlands > Peat | place: Sweden: Abisko, Stordalen Mire... | reverse complement strand
ACGTGATGCGCATCCAGCTGTGCCAGCACCTCGATGACGATCTGGCCTCGATCGCCGGCCCGCAATACCGAGTAGATAGCCGGCAAATGCTCTTCGAACCGTACATCCACGACGCTGCCGCGGACCGAAACGATCGTGCCTATGGATGGTTTCTTCAACGCAACCTGTGCAAGCATATTCAACCTCCTTGGGGGCGAGCGCTCGTACGAGTCCCGTGCTCCCTCCCGGCCGATCTCGCTTTGCGTCCTTCCTTCCAGTCTCGCCGAACTCGTTCGTCAGCCGACAATGTGATAGCCGGCATCGACATATTCGATATTCCCAGTGAGCGCGGCCGCGCCGTCGCCGACCAGGAACGCCGCAAGATTTCCGATATCCTCGATACTCACGAGCCTGTGCTCAGGGGTGCGAGCGCGAGCCCGCTCCAGCAATTCGTCGAAGCACTCGATCCCCGACGCTGCACGTGTCCGCAGCGGCCCAGGAGACAGCGCATGGACCCGGATCCGCTTCGGTCCAAGTTCGGCCGCCATGTAGCGGACGCAGCATTCAAGCGCAGCCTTCACGGGCCCCATCAGATTGTAATCTTCCACGACCTTTTCGGCGCCGTAGAAAGTAATCGTCAACAGGCACCCCCCGTCGGTCATGAGAGGCTCCGCCAGACGCGCCATCCGGATAAAAGAGTGACACGACACATCCATCGCCATTGCGAAGCCTGCTTGCGAGCAATCGGTAACACGGCTGTGCAGATCTTCTTTCGGCGCGTAGGCAATCGAGTGGAGCAGGAAATCGAGACGGCCCCACTGATTTCGAATGCGCGAGAACACGGCCTCAAGTTGACCTGGCTCGCGCACATCGCAAGACATCACGATCTCGCTCCCAAGCTGATCGGCGAGCGGTCGTACGAACGGTTCAGCTACAGCGCTCCGATAGGTGACGGCAAGCTCCGCGCCGGCGCTACGAAGTGCTTCAGCACAGCCATAGGCTACGCTGTCCCGGTTGGCGATGCCAACGATCAAACCCTTCTTGTCCTTAAGCGGCACACTCTTCTCCAACTAATCGCGGCCGTGACGTTCGCGGAACCTGTCGAATTTCTCCTTCTGCCGGGCATCGACGTTGCGCCGGTATCGAATCTGCTCGACCTGAGGCTGGGATTTCGCCAACTGCACACGCGTCGGCACGGCCCGCCCCGCCAGAGCGGGTGCCGTCGTGAGCAGGAATCCGGCCCCGACCACCGCTGCAATTTTCAACAGGGTCATCCGACCCTCCTTTACCGAGAAAAACGCCGATATCATGCGCTGTCGTCTCGGTAGCGAACGCAAGCCGGGCAAGAAAGGCTCGGAAATTACCTAGAAGCCTGCGCGACATGAACTCGGGCGTAACCACGCTAGATGCCCATTTGTCTCGACTTCGTGACGATTTCGGCGGCTTGGCATCGAACGGGAACGTAAATGGTAACCAGTCGTTCTCGTCGGTTGATCCACATCCGCTTCGTCGGGTCGCTCATGGACTGCAGCCCCTCCCGCCGGTGACCACCCGAGCGACCCTCAACCAGATCCCTTGGCAATGACAGGAGAGACTCCAGATGAACAATGACAATTCACTATCGCGGCCCGAACTCGACGATCGCATCGCTATACTTGAAGACAATCTCAGGCAATTGGTAGAGCAGGCAGCGGGCGCCTCCGGTGGCCAGACCGAGGAACGCAACGCCGATCGTATCGCGCAGCAACGCGAAGAACTCGATCGACTGACCAAAGAGCGCGACGACCTGTTGACGAAATAACCCTGTCATGGCGACCAGGCGCACCGTCCTTTATGAGGCAGCGAATTCACGTTTCCCCGTGCTCGCCTTGGAGCGGCCATGGCCTCCATCAAAGTAATCTCACGGCTTTCGTCCCGCCGCGTCATCTACGCCGCAATCCTGGGAGATCTGCTGATCGGCTTGACGAAGCTGGGCGCGGCTGCCTGGACCGGCAGCTCATCCCTCCTCAGCGAAGGCGTCCATTCCATCGTCGACACCGGAAACGGCTTCCTTCTGCTCTACGGATTGCATCGAGCTGCAGCTCGGCCGGACATCGAACATCCGCTCGGATATGGCCGGGAAATCTATTTCTGGAGCTTCGTAGTCGCGGTATTGCTGTTCGCGTTCGGCGCCGGTGTCTCGTTCTATCAAGGCGTTCTACACGTCCTTAATCCCGAGCCGGTTCAGCACGTAGCGGCCAGCTACATGGTTCTGGGCGTCTCCGCGCTGTTCGATGGCACAACGTGGTGGCTCGCGCTACGTAACTTTCGCGGCGAACGACGCTATTCGGAGATTGTCGACGCCATCAGGGAAAGCAAGGACCCGCCGTCCTTCATGGTGCTTTTCGAGGATAGCGCCGCGCTTGCCGGCATCCTGGTCGCTTTCACCGGCATCTTTCTATCGGTGCACCTAGACCTTCCGGTGCTGGATGGGGTTGGCTCCATCGCGATTGGGCTGATACTCGGAGTGACCGCGTGGCTGCTGGCAAAGGAAACCAAGAGCCTTCTGATCGGCGAACGCGCCGATCCGGGCATCGTCGATTCCATCCTGCACGTTGCCGCGCAAATCGCCGGAGTGACCCACGCCAACGGCGTTTTGACCGTGCACCTGGCGCCACAGGAAATCCTGGTTGCTCTCAGCCTGGAATTCGCCGACGAACTGAGGACACCCGAAATCGAGGCCAAGGTGATCGAGCTCGAGCGACGCGTAAGGCTGTCGCATCCGGAAGTCGTCGCGGTGTTCGTCAAGCCGCAAAGTCCCGAAGGATTCAGGGAAACCGTAACGCGTCGCTTCGGCAGGTGGCAAGGCCGCTGATCCGCACTCGGGCGGCTTAAATACGCGCACCGAAAACTGCACCGATGCCGGCAGTTACCGCCATCGCAAGTGCACCCCAAAACGCAACGCGAATCGCCGCCTTCATCATCCTGGCACCTCCCGCTCTGGCGCCAACGGCCCGCAGCACGACGAGAAATGCCAGAGACGCTACCGATACAAAAGCAGTCTCGAACCCGGTCGGCGACACCAGCGCAATCAGCAACGGAGGCGCCCCACCCGCCGAGAACGCAGTGGAAGCCGACCTCATTGTCGACAAGCAGCTCGAAGCCGGAATTACGGGCGGTTCATTTCCGGCGTCAGATCCTCCGAGCGCCGCGCAACCATCGCCTTCGAAGTATGATGAAGGGACGGAATGACGAGCCCTTTTTAACCATTGGCGTTACAATGCTCGGCCTCGCCGGCAAACAAGCAACGCCGTTCGGAAGACCCGCAAAACGGCAGAGCGCGACTTGACGGCGCGCAAGTCCGCTTGCAACTGGTCGAGGCCGACTCCGGAGGTTTCGGCGAGGATAATTCGCGAAGCGGCTCTAGCTGGTAATTTGTTCTACCGGGCGACGAAGCGATTTAGGCAGCTCAGGACCATATCCAAACCTCATTACCAGATCCGGCCGGCGTTCGCCGATGCCCAGATAGGTTGCGAATTGTCCGCGAAGGGCGGGAACTTCTACCGGCTGGTTTATGAAGACGCACTTCAAACCTAGCGCGGTCGCCTGCAATGCGAAGCGCTGGCATGCGCGCCCGACTTCGATCCAGTGCATCCTGTCGTTCCGCTCCGAGACGAATACTGCAACGCCAGCCGAACTCCGGATCTGAGCCCGCTATTTTTCGTTCTGGCCCCTGGCGGTGAATACGTACTTCAGGAGGATTTGGGCGAGCCAACGAGGAGCGGTCGAAATACCCGATGCGCGCGCGAACAACCCGTCCATGGTGGCAGCCGATTCGGCCAGTTCGCCCGCTTCGCCGTCAGGGCGCAGCGGCGCCCAAGTCGATTGCACCAGATCCTCGTAGGACACCGCCGCGCCAGCGGATGCGCGGTCCAACGCTGGTGCGGAAACGGACGTCAGGATTCCGGTCATCATACCTCGCCGATCAACATGGTAGTCTGCGATACTTGGTCTAGCCGAAGCAGCCTTGAACGAAGTTGCGGGTCCGTTGGTCGCGCGGATTAACGAACATCCGTACGGTAGCATCGCATTCGATGAGTTCGCCGAGGTACATGAAGGCCGCGAAGTCGGACAAACGCGCCGCCTCCTGAATGTTATGGGTTACGATCACGATGGTATGGTCACGCTTAAGCTCCCCGAGCAGGTCTTCGATCTTTGCGGTCGACAGCGGGTCGAGCGCCGAGCACGGCTCGTCGAACAGAATGACCTCCGGCAATTCCGCCAATGCCCGGGCGATGCAGAGGCGTTGCTGCTGTCCTCCTGACAGGCTCAAGACGCTGTCGGCAAGAATGTCTTTAACCTCGTCCCAAATCGCGGCACGCCTGAGCGCCACCTCAACGCTGGCGTCAATCTCTCGACGCTGCAAGTTGGCATATGGCGTGATCGCGAGCGCGATGTTGTCGTAGATCGACATTGGAAACGCGGTCGATACCTGGAAAACCATGCCAATTCTGGATCGAAGCGAGTTCAGATCCTGGCTGGCTCGCAAGATATTCTTGCCGTCCAGCAGTACCTCACCTTCCGCACGTTGATCTGGATAAAGCGCGTAGATCCGGTTCAGCACCCGCAGCAACGTGGATTTTCCGCACCCGGACGGTCCGATAATCGCTGTGACCTGATTCGCATAAAGCGTCAGGCAAATATCCTTCAATGCCTGGCTCTCGCCATAATAGAAATCGAGATGGTTGATACGGAGCTTCTGAGTCAAAAGGGATACGTCGAGCGCCGCGGCATGTTTGACCCTGGGAACAGCGATACCGAAAGAAGCGGTCATGACTTCCATAATCTCAGGCGTGGCTTGAAACCCCGACACATGTCCGGTGTGCGCGCCTTCAAAAAATATCTGACGACGTCTCTCGCAGGCAGGCTCGGAAACTACTCAGTCGATTGCGCCGTGCGATACTGACGCCGCTGTCTTGATACGGTCATGCCACAGGACAAATGCGCGGTACCTCTTCATTCGCTACCGTCGGCGACGAACCGCTGCCTTTATTGAGTGCCAGACGTGAGCAGCCGCACCAGTAGACCTCAGCTAAGGTGGGGTCCTCGATTGCAACATCACGACAGGCACGCCCCAAGCAGTGTTTGCATTTTGGAGCCTCTTGCTTTGATTCGCCGGCTTCTGCGAATGTTGTGTCGGCAAGCGCAGGAAGCGAGATGACACGATACTTGGTAATTCTGGGATGTTTTGGTCTGATCCTTCTCGGAGGCTATTTTGCTTTTAGCAAGTGGGCGATCCGCCGCGAAAACGTGGCGCTTTTTGACAAAACGCGCAACCGCGCTATCGCCCTGGAGATGACGGTTCTGCGGGATGCTGAAAACCGGGCTCGCGCAGGGCTTGCAAAACTTCCAGTTGCCATCATTAGTCCGGGTAACACGGTGAAGAACACTGAGTATTCATTTCTCACCAACGTTCTTGCTGCGCGTGGCTATCTCGTCGTCAGCATCCAGAACGACTTGCCGACCGACATTCCACTCGTGACCAAATCCGCCGAGCTTTATGAAGGTCGCCTGCCGGAGTACCAGCGCGCCGAAAGAAACATCCTCTATGCCATCAATGAATTGAAGAAGTTCCAGCCGAACGCAGATTACGGACGCCTGACGATGGTAGGCCATTCCAATGGAGGCGACATCTCGATGTTCTTTGCGCAACAGCACCCTGATCTCGTGAAGATGGTCGTCACCCTCGACAACCTGCGGTTCCCCTGGCTGACATCCGGCAGGGCCAAAATCCTCTCGTTTCGCTCGAAGGATTGGAAGCCCGACCGAGGAGTCGTCCCGAGCGAAGCGCAGTCCATCAAGGCCGGAATAACAATCGTTCAGACCGATGCCAAGCACGTCGAGATGAGCGATCGAGGCCCCGATCGCATCAAGGAAAGTTTCGGAGGAACGCTCGACCAATTCCTGAATGACCACGGTACCCCTTTGCTGGTTCCCGACGAGACCGGTCAGCCCCATCCATAACAGAATTATTACGACAGGCCTGAGTAGTTTCCGAGCCTAGCTCGGCGTTGATCCGGCCGATTACACTGAGCGTGCCCGTCAGGCGGAGCAGCTGGTTTGGCGCTGCCCCGATCGCACAGCGAGGACACTATGCAGGATAAGTCGGCGCGTGAGGTTTCGGACCTCCATTGGCCGTTCATAGCGGCTTGGGCATGCTGCGTGGTGTTTTACTTCCTGCAATATGCCTTGCGCTCGGCACCCGGCGTCATGGTGCCCGAACTAACTGCGGCATTCGGGTTGTCGGCGCTGGGCGTAAGCTCGCTGATCGGCCTCTATTATTATACTTATTCGACCTTCGCGATCCTGTCCGGAGCAAGCTTCGACCGATACGGAGCCAAACTGGTCGTCCCCGCGGGACTCGGGCTTCTTGCAGTCGGCGCAATCCTGTTCGGCATTGGCAGTGCAGCGGCAGCAAATGCCGGCCGACTATTCCAGGGCGCGGGGTCCGCGTTTGCCTTCACCGGCGCGGTCTATCTGGCGGCCCATGGATTTCCGGCGCGCTACCTTGCGACAGCAATCGGCTTTACCCAGTGTTTCGGCATGCTTGGCGGTGCGGCTGGTCAGTTCGCCGTCGCCCCTCTCATTCATGGCGTGCTTCCCTGGGAGCAATTCTGGATTTTTGGCGGGATCGCCGCGGCGATCCTTGCGGTGGCCCTCTTCATCATCACTCCAGGTGGTCACGCTGTGCGCACCGCGGCGCAAGGCTCGATCTGGTCGATGTTTACTCCCTACAAGTCGGTGCTCAGCAATCCGCAATCCTATCTCTGCGGTTTCGCGGCCGGACTTCTGTTCTTGCCGACCACCGTCGGCGACATGATCTGGGGCGTATCGTTTCTGCGCGAAGGTTGGCACATCGGTTATGCCGAAGCTGTCGACCGCGCGGCCATGGTGCCGCTGGGCTGGGTGATCGGGTGTCCCCTGCTCGGCTACATCGCCGACCATTTCGGCCGTCGCAAGCCGGTCCTGATCGGCGGTGCGTCGTGCATGCTGCTGATTGCGCTCGCGATTCTGTACCTGCCGCACGACATCATTCCCTCCTATCTCGCCGGGCTGCTGCTGGGCATAGGATCCGGCGCCGCGATGATTCCTTATACCATCATCAAGGAGGTCAACGCGGACGAGGTAAAAGGCAGCGCTACGGGTGCGATCAACTTCCTGGTCTTCACGCTCAGCGCCCTGATGGCGCCGGTCTATGGCTGGGTCCTTGTCAGCGTGTCGAACGGCGGCCCGCTCGACCTCGCAGTGTTCCAGAAGGCCGGCATCATCGGCATCGGCGGCATAGCCCTCGCCATCGTGCTTTCCTGCTTCATCCGGGAGACCGGAACCGTGGTGCTCCGTCGCAAGACCGGCGATGGACCCAAACTCCAAGTTGGCCCGGTCCTTGGAACAGCGCAGTGAACAGCTTCGCCCGCGATATGACTCCCACGGTCAATCTCACTCGCGAGAGAGGCGCAGGCGCGGTGCGCCATCAGCGTCCTGTCTATGTCGACCTGCTTCCTCCCTGCAATTCGGCCTGCCCCGCAGGCGAGAACATCCAGGCGTGGCTTGGTTTGGCGCAAGCGGGAAAGTACCGCGCCGCATGGGAAGCACTTATCCGCGACAATCCATTACCGGCAGTGCACGGGCGCGTCTGCTATCACCCCTGCGAAACCAGCTGCAATCGCAGGGAGCTCGACAGCGCCGTCAGTATTCACGCCGTCGAGCGGTTTCTGGGCGACCTCGCAATGGCGCAAGACTGGCCGATGCCGGTCGACCGCCTCGCAGCCAGCAAGCGGGTGTTGGTCGTTGGTGCCGGCCCCAGCGGGCTGTCCGCCGCCTATCATTTGACGCGACTCGGCCATCACGTGGAAATCCACGACGCCGGGCCATTACCGGGCGGCATGCTGCATTTCGGCATTCCGGCCTATCGCCTTCCGCGCGAAGACCTGATGAAGGAGATCAGCCGGATTGAGCGGATGGGCGTCAAGTTCGTACCCAACCATCGGGTCGACGACGTGCTGGCCGAGCAGAAGTCGGGCGGCTTCGACGCGGTCTTCATCGCGATCGGCGCCCATCTGTCCAAACATGTCAACATCCCGGCACGCGACGCCATCAAGGTATTGGACGCCGTCTCGCTGCTTCGTGACGTAGAAGCCGATGCCGCTCCGCGTCTGGGCCGACGCGTGGTGATCTATGGTGGCGGCAATACCGCCATGGACGTCGCCCGCACCGTCCGTCGCCTGGGCGCCAGCGAGGCGATGATCGTCTACCGCCGGGATCGCGCGCACATGCCCGCACACGATTTTGAAGCCGGGGAAGCCTTGACCGAAGGCGTCAAGATTAAGTGGCTTACCTCGATCAAAGCGATCGAAGGCGCAGATCTCACCGTCGAGGTGATGCGCATAGACGAGAGCGGTCACGCGCAGCCGACCGGAGAGTTCGAGAACTTGCAAGCCGATACACTGGTGCTGGCGCTCGGCCAGGACGCCGACAGCGGTTTCCTCAAGAAGATTCCGGAAATTGCCTTTGACGCCGATGGCTGCGTCGTGGTCGCGCCGAACATGATGACTGGCCGGGCCGGCATTTTCGCCGGCGGAGACATGGTCCCCACCGAGCGCTCGGTCACGATAGCGACCGGGCACGGCAAGAAGGCGGCGCACCACATCGATGCGTGGCTGCGCGGCGAGGTCTACGCCCATCCCGCAAAACACACCGTCATCGAATTCGCCGATCTCAACCTGCCGATCTATGCGGATGCGGCGCCGTCGACCCAACGTGAGCTGCCTGTCGCGCAACGGGAAGGCGGCTTCGACGAGGTCGTCGGCGGTTTGAGCGAAAAGGAAGCCCTGCACGAGGCCAAGCGCTGCCTGTCCTGCGGCAATTGCTTCGAATGCGACAATTGTTATGCCGCCTGTCCGGAGGACGCGATCACCAAGCTCGGCCCGGATGAAGGGTACCAGATTCAACTCGATCTTTGCACTGGCTGCGGTATCTGCGTCGAGCAATGCCCCTGTCACGCCATGGAAATGGTTTCCGAGCCGGTTGGGGTCAGAACATGAACGCCGTCATCAAGCTGAATGCGAGCGACACCCCGACACGGACGGCGGAGCCCGCCGCCAAGGACGCCGTCAGGACCACCATGGACGGCAATACCGCGGTCGCCCATGTCGCCTATCGCGTCAACGAAGTCTGCGCCATCTATCCCATCACCCCCTCCTCCACGATGGCGGAACTGGCCGACCAGTGGGCCGCGGAGGGCATCAAAAACATCTGGGGCAACATTCCACTGGTTCAGGAAATGCAGAGTGAGGGAGGCGCTTCAGGCACCGTCCACGGCGCGCTGCAGTCCGGCGCAATGACGACAACGTTCACGTCGTCACAGGGCTTGATGTTAATGTTGCCCAATATGTTCAAGATCGCCGGCGAATTGACCTCGACCGTATTCCATGTCGCCGCGCGCTCGCTGGCGACCTCGTCCCTATCAATCTTCGGGGATCACTCCGACGTCTTGACAATCCGGACCACCGGCTTCGCGCTGATTTCGTCAGCTAACGTGCAGGAGGCCCATGACACCGCGTTGATCGCCGAGGCCGCGACCCTCGAAGCACGGGTGCCGTTCCTGCATTTCTTCGACGGCTTTCGTACCTCGCATGAACTCAACACGCTGGACCTGATACCCGACGCCAGCATTCGAGCGATGATCTCTGACGACCTGGTCCGCGCCCATCGCGCTCGCGCGCTCGATCCCGAGAATCCCTTCATCCGCGGCACCGCACAGAATCCGGACACGTTCTTTCAGGCGCGGGAGGCCGTCAGCCCCTATTATGCAAAAGTGCCGGGAATCGTCGACGGCGCGATGGCCCGCTTCGCGGCGTTGACCGGGCGGCATTACAAGCTATTTGAATATGAAGGTGCGCCCGACGCCGAGCGCGTCCTCGTGCTGATGGGGTCCGGCGCGGAAACCGCGCGCGAGACCGTCAAGGCGCTGGAGGGCAGCGGCGAGAAGGTCGGCGTTCTGCAGGTGCGCTTATATCGCCCGTTTTCGGCGGCGCATTTCCTCGCCGCGCTCCCTCCGTCGGTAGGCGCCATCGCCGTCCTGGAGCAGACCAAGGAACCCGGCGCCGCTGGCGAGCCCCTCTACCTCGACGTTGTCGCCACCCTTGCCCAGGGCTTTGGATCCGGCCAGCGATCCTCGATGCCGCGCGTCATCGGCGGCCGCTACGGCCTGTCATCCAAGGATTTCACCCCGGCGATGGCGAAAGCAGCGCTGGACGAACTTGGCAAACGTAACGGCCAGAACCAATTCGCCGGACGCAACAGCTTTACGCTCGGGATCGAGGACGACGTCTCGTTCAGCAGCCTCGCCGTCGAGAAGGATTTCACGATCGAGACGGCCAAGACAACCCGCGCGGTTTTCTACGGGCTCGGCGCCGACGGGACGGTCGGAGCAAACAAGAACAGCGTCAAGATCATTGCCGAAGACGCGAAGCAATATGCGCAGGGTTACTTCGTCTACGATTCCCACAAATCCGGCGCACAGACGATTTCGCACCTGCGATTCGGACCGGACCCGATCAGGGCCCCTTATCTGATCGCCTCGGCCGGCTTCGTCGCCTGCCACCAGTTCGGATTTCTGGAGCGGCAGGACCTGCTGCGGGTCGCCGCCGCGGGCGGCGTCTTCCTTCTCAACAGCCCCTATGGGAAGGACGAGACCTGGGACGAACTGCCGAAGTCGGTGCAGCAACAGATCATCGACAAGAACTTGCGCTTTTTCGTCATCGACGCATCCACGGTGGCCAGGGATGTCGGCCTCGGCGTGCGCACCAACACGGTTCTTCAAACCTGTTTTTTCGCGATATCCGGTGTGCTGCCGCGCGAGGAAGCCATCCGGCATATCAAGGAATCGATCCGAAAATCCTACAGCGGCAAGGGCGAATCCGTGGTGGCCAAGAATTTCGCCGCCGTCGACGCCACATTGGCCCGCCTGTTCGAGATCAAGGTGCCGGCCACGGCCACGAATCCGAAAGACAAGCCACCGATCGTGGTCGCCACTGCCCCCGACTTCGTCAAGCGCGTGACCTCGATGATGCTGGTGGGACGCGGCGACGAGATTCCCGTCAGTCTCATCCCGGCTGACGGCACTTTTCCGTCCGGAACATCCGCTTTCGAAAAGCGCAATATCGCGGAGGCTGTTCCGGTCTGGGAAGAAGACCTCTGCATCCAGTGCGGGCAATGCAGCTTCGTATGCCCGCACAGCGTCATTCGTGCCCGCTACTACCATGAAGATGAGCTGGTAGGGGCGCCCGCCTCCTTCAAATCAGCGCCGGTCAACGCGCGCGGCTACCCGGAAGCGCGCTTCACCCTGCAATTCTACGTCGAGGACTGCACGGGCTGCGGTCTTTGCGTGGAAGCGTGCCCCGCGATCAGCCCGCGCGAGCCGGATGTCAAGGCGATCAATCTTGCTGACAAGGCACCGCTGGTCGTCGCCGAACGCGCCAATATTGCCTTCTTCGAGGGCTTGCCGGTCAATGATCGGGCCCGGGTCGATTTCGACAAGGTGCGCGGCATTCAGTTTCTCGAGCCGTTGTTCCAGTTTTCCGGCGCGTGTGCCGGGTGCGGCGAGACTCCCTATCTCAAGCTGCTTTCACAATTGTTCGGCGATCGTGCACAGATTGCCAACGCGACCGGCTGCTCGTCGATTTATGGCGGCAGCTTGCCCGTGACGCCATGGGCGGTCAATCACGAGGGCCGCGGCCCGGCGTGGTCGAACTCGCTGTTCGAGGACAACGCCGAGTTCGGCCTCGGCTTTCGATTGGCGGCCGACAAGCATCTGGCGCTTGCACGCGCGCTATTGGAGCAGCTCACGCCGGTCGTCGGCGACGAGCTGGCGGCAGCCGTCCTCAGCGCGCCGCAAATCCACGAGTTCGAACTGCGTGCGCAGCGCATCCGGGTCGCCGAACTCAAGACCCGGCTGCTCAAGATCGAAAGCGAGACCGCACGCAATCTGCTCTCCGTGGTGGACCATCTCGTGCGGCGAAGCATCTGGATAGTCGGCGGCGACGGATGGGCCTACGACATCGGCTTTGGCGGCCTCGACCACGTCATGGCGACCGGACGCAACGTCAATATCCTGGTGCTCAACACCGAGGTCTATTCCAACACCGGCGGCCAGGCCTCGAAGGCAACGCCGCTCGGCGCGGTGGCGAAATTCGCGGCCGCCGGCAAGCGGGTCGCGCGCAAGGATCTGGCGCTGCAAGCCATCGCCTACGGCAACGTCTACGTGGCCCAGGTCGCAATGGGCGCCAACTCGCAGCAGACGCTGGACGCCTTTCGGGAGGCGGAAGCCTATGACGGGCCCTCGCTCATCCTCGCCTATAGCCAGTGCATCGCTCATGGCATCGACATGCGGTTCGGCATGAAGCAGCAGGACCTTGCGGTCGCCTGCGGCTACTGGCCGCTGTTCCGATTCAATCCGGCCATGCGAACCGTCGGCAAGACGCCATTCCAGCTGGATTCGCCACGTCCGACGATTCCGTTCAAGGAGTACGCTTACAACGAGGTGCGCTATTCCTCTTTGGCAAGGTCGCTTCCCGATGAGGCGGCTGTGCTTTTGGCCAGCGCGCAGGCCGCGGTGATCGAGAAATACAAGCAATACGAAACGCTCGCGGCGCATGACGGCAGCCACTTCAACCCCGGCAGCAACCGGATTGCCGGGCCGGCGTCCTAGTTTAGGTGGCTGGTCCCGAATTGCCCTCGCACCCGTTTTCGGCCAGGCCCAGGAGAGCCCGATGGATTTAACGACGCGCTATATGGGACTTGAACTGAAAAATCCGCTGGTGGCGTCGGCATCGCCGCTGACCGGAGAACTCGACTCGCTGAAGCGGATCGAGGACGCCGGCGCCGGCGCGATCGTTCTGCCTTCGCTTTTCCAGGAGGAAATCGAAGCAGAAACCGCCCGCTACGAGACTCTGACCGCCACGCATGACGACAGTTGGCCAGAGGGACTGAGCAATTTTCCGAAATTGGCCGACGCACAGCATGGGCCGCACCATTACCTCGAACTGGTTCGCCGCGCCCGCGAGGCAATCGGGGTGCCGGTGATTGCAAGCCTGAACGGAACCAGCAACGAGGGCTGGACTTCATATGCCAAACTACTCCAACAGGCCGGTGCAAGCGGGCTCGAACTTAACGTCTATTTCATTCCGGCCGATCTCTCGGCAGAGGGTCGCGATGTCGAGCAGCGTTACCTGGATATCCTGCGATCGGTGCGTGGAGCGGTATCGATCCCAGTCGCGGTCAAGCTCAGTCCCTATTTTAGTTCGGTCGGCAACATGGCCATGGCCTTGCACGATGCGGGGGCCGACGCCCTGGTGCTGTTCAATCGATTCTATCAACCAGACCTCGATCTGGTCCGTCTGCAGGTGCTCGCCGACCTCAGGCTCAGCGACGCCAACGAGATCAGGCTCCCGCTGCTTTGGCTCGCCGTGCTGGCTGGCCGAACGCGGGCCTCGCTGGCAGGCAGCACTGGCGTCGACAGCGCCGAGGAGGTGGTGAAATATCTCCTGGTCGGCGCCGATGTCGTGATGACGACCTCGTCGCTGCTGCGGCACGGTCCCGGCCACATGGCCAAGCTGCTCGCCGGGCTGGAAAAGTGGCTCGACGCAAGAGGATTTACGTCCCTGAAGCATGTGCGGGGAATCATGAGCCAGCGCAGCATACGCGACCCGCAGGCATTCGAGCGCGCCAACTACATCAAGATATTGCACGATTATCCGGCATCGGCCCTGGCCGCCGGCGGTCGGCGTTCGGTTGCAAAGTAATTCGGCTCGATTGCCCGGCGACTTGCGGACGCGCAAAATGGCGTAGCC